>ERZ1026776.50-NODE-50-length-81311-cov-18.446367_pt1 | contig 81311 bp, 76 predicted proteins | sample MGYA00380125_ERZ1026776 | MGnify/ENA primary metagenome ERZ1026776 (study PRJEB33269, sample SAMEA4719761) | human gut metagenome | biome: human-associated habitat; feature: organic feature; material: feces | place: Cameroon | collected 2013-10 ...
TAAAATAGGTTCCGTTACAAGTTTTTCGATATTGTTCAATTTTCAAGGTCCTGTGTCTCTCAACCTTGGCGGCTGACAGCTTATACATTTTACCAGATTTGGTTTTGAATGTCAAGCACTTTTTCAGAAGTTTTTGAAGTTCTTGGAAGAACTCATCGAGCTTCGTACTTTTTCATCCGTTTTTGTTGAGATTTGTCTGTCAGACGTCCGCCTGACAGTAATGTATTTTAGCACAGCTCTCAGCAAAAAGCAAGCCCTTTTTTCAAGTTTTTTCAAGAAAATCTGATTTTTTCTCTTTTCCTCACTCTTCCAGCAGTTTTGCGCGCATCAGCTTGAGCAGTTTCCGTTCCCGCCGGGAGATCTGCACCTGCGTAGTATGCAGCAGTTTTGCCGTCTCGCTCTGGGTACGGTTCGCATAAAACCGAAGCCGGATCAATCTTTGGTCCTCCTCCGGAAGCCGTTCCAGTACCTCTGCCAATCCGATCTTATCGGCCAGCGCTTCTTCGGGCGACTCGACCGGGATATCCATCTGCCGGTCCTTCTCTTCCCGATTTTCCGGTGTCAGGCTCACGATGGGCTGTGCAGCTTGGATCGCCAGCGTGATGTTCTCCACGCTCTCCCCAAGCTCCTCCGCCAGCTGCGAGAGCGTCGGCTCTGTCCCGCAGAGCTTCCGGTGATGTTCCCGCGCGGCATTGATCCGCAGACTCAGTTCCTTTAAGGAACGGCTCACCTTGACGGTCCCGCCGTCCCGGAACAGCTTTTTGATCTCACCGAGGATGACCGGCACGGCATAGGTCGAAAAACAGACCCCGCGCGCTTCGTCGAAGCCATCATACGCCTTTACCAATCCCATGCATCCGGCACTATATAGATCATCATACTCGATGCCCCTGCCCCGAAAGCGTCCGGCGCAGGAATGCACCAGCCCGAGATTCTGCTCGATGAACTCGCTGCGGCGGGTCTTGTCCGATACCATGCAATTCCCTCATTTCCTATTTTATGTAGAGGGCTTTTCTTCCAGATGCTTGGTCAGGGTGACGCGGGTCCCGCGCCCGGGCGCAGAGCTGACCCGCACCTTATCCATAAAGCTCTGCATCACCGCAAAGCCCAGACCGGAACGCTCTTCGGGGTTGCCGGTCGTGAACAGCGGCTCCATCGCCTTTTCGATGTCCGGGATGCCGACGCCCTTATCCGCCACGGTGATCTTGACCAGCCGCCCGGGATAAACGGCTACCGTCATGATGATGGGGCCGACCCGTTCCGGGTAAGCATGAACGATGCAGTTGGTCACGGCTTCCGACACAGCGGTTTTGAGGTCCGCCAGCTGCGGGACCGTCGGGTCATATCGGGCCAGAAACGCCGCCACGGCCCCGCGGGCATAGGCTTCGTTGACGCTGAGGGAATCAAATTGGATCTTCGTGCTGTTTTCCGCTTTCATCTTTTATTCCTCCTGTCCTTGGCCGGCTTCCTCGACACAGGCGATGCCCGCAAGGCGAAGCACCCGGCGCAGCTGTTCCGGGGCGTGCTGGATGCGGAGCGTGCCGCCCAGACTCCGCGCACAGCGCTGACGCCCCAAGATCAGCCCTACGCCCGACGAATCCATGAATCCCACCCCGCCAAGGTCCAGCACCAGCGTGCGGGGCGTGCGGGTGAGCAGGGCATCGTCCAGCTGGATGCGCAGATTTTGTGCGGCGTCGTGGTCGATCTCCCCCGCCAGATAGGCATAGAGCAGATCATCCGCCGCACTGAACGTAACGGTCGCCATTTTATCAACTCCTTCGCAATCGAACCTCTGTCGTAAGGCCCGTCCTCTTCTGTTTCATATTGCGTTTTCTGTTCGCTCAGGCTTGTCCGACGTGCCAATGGCGCGCCCCTCTGGGGGAGCAGAGGGCATACAAAAAGGCCTGTACACCCAACAGTGTACAGGCCCTCCGGCATATTTTTTAGGGAACGGTGTCGCTCAGCGGTTTTCCAGCTGTTCGGCAGCTTCCAGCGCGATGGCTTCGCTGCCGCAGACCAGCAGACCGCGGCGGCTGTTGGCCTTGGCAAGGCCAATAGCCTCTTCCAGACTCTCGCAGAGTTCGGCGTCAAAGTGATACCGTGCCTTTTCCAGCAGACGCTCGGTCATGGCGGCGTCGATTCCCTTCGGCGTGACGAGGAACACCTTATCAAAGGGGTTGTCGCTCATCCCCGGCATCGATTTCTTATCCTTTTTCTGCTCCTCCGGCGTCAGGCCGCTTTCCAGCGCGGTGAAGAACGCTTCTGCGCCCTCTTCCTCCGACAAGCCGATGACGGCGCTCAGATGGCGCACCTTGGCCATGTTGAGGACGCGGAGCAGGGCCATGGCCTGCTGCGGCGTACGGCACGCATCCAAAATGATGAGCGGACGCTGCGACAGCACCCGGATGCTGCTGCGGTTCTCGACGGCGGCAAGGCCCTCGAGAATGGCTTCATCCGAGATAAAAATGTCCTTCCGGCAGAGCGCCAGCGCCGTTTCCACGGCAACGGCGGCGCTGCCCGCCGCGTGACGGCCAAGGAAGGCCAGCGGCACGGTATATCCGCCGTAGTCCACCTTGCTCGTGAACTTTTCCGCTTCGAGGAAGGTGATGTCCTCCGGGTCCGGAACGACCAGCTCGCAGTCCACCTTTCCGGCGGCAACGATCAGCTCGCTCAGGACAGCCTTTTCCTGTTCCGGTGCGGTGACGCAGATGGAACCTTTCCGCATGACGCCCGCCGCCAGCGCCGCCGAGCGCTCGACGGAACGGCTCACGCCGTCCGGGCCGATCGACGTCACGGCACAGACCGGCATCTTGGGAAGGGCTGCGGCCAAGCCAGCGTCCGGCAGCTCCACCACGGCCAGCTTGCAGCCCGCCGCACCGAAGCACGCCGCCGCTGCGGCCAACTCTGCCGCCGCACGGGGCAGCGGCTTGCTCTGGCTCAGCGTCTCTGCGGCATTGCAGAGCAGCACCGGGTCCACGGGTGCGCCATTGACGCGCACCCGCTTTTCCAGCGGCTCACAGCCCGCGTGGTACAGGCCGGTGACGAGACCGGCGGCCTTGAGCACGGCTGCAATGAGAGCAGCCGCTGCCGTTTTGCCCGCCGTGCCGGACACGCCCACATATTCCACCTGCTGCGCTGCAGCGGGCAGAGCCGCACGCAGTTCCTCCGCCGGGGCAAAGCCTTCCGGCAGCGCTGCAAAATACTGATTTGCCTGTTCGATGGTCATTCCGTCAATCCTCGTTTCGATGTTTATAGAGCAAGATGCACATTCTGATCAGGCCCAGCAGGATCAGACCCACCAGCAGTCCCGTCAGGACGCCGGAGAAATCGATCCAGACATCGGTCACCTGACTGCTTCGCCCCGGGACGAATTTCTGGATGGTCTCATCGGTCAGCGCCGTCAGCAGACCGCCCAAGATCGGCCACGAGACGTGCCGCAGGACGTGCTTGGTGTAGACCCGCAGACAGAGCATGAGCAGGAAGCCTTCCAGCATATACTCACAGAAGTGCGCCAGCTTGCGGACGATGTGCATGGTCAGGTGGTTGACCGCGCCGTTCAGGCCCAGCGCCCGCAGGACTTTCTGCATCAGGTCGAGCACCCGGCCGCTGGAGCCTTCCGAGACGGCCGCAATCTGCATCGAGTTTGAAAAGATGAACGTGATGCAGCCGATGAGCGCCATGGTAAAGATGACCCGCCCCGCGATGAGCCACGGGGAAGTGCGTTGTTTCTTTTCCGGCATCGCTTACCCCAGAGCCTTGATGCTCTGCTCGATGTTGGCCAGCTTGTCCTGACTCTTGGCGTGCTTTGCGCGGATCTCTTCGACCAGAGCCGCCGGGGCACGCTCGACGAACTTGGGATTGTTCAGCTGGTTCTCGAACATGCCCAGTTCCTTTTCGGCCTTAGCCTTTTCCTTGTTCAGGCGGGCCAGCTCCTTTTCGCGGTCGATCAGCTCCATCATGGGGATGAAGCCGCGGGCGGCGTGGGTGGACACCTGCACCATGCCGTCGGTGCTGCCCTCATACTTTTCGGTAAAGGTCACATCGGTAGCAAAGGCGAACTTTGCCAGATAGACCTGTGCATTCTGGAACGGGGCGGCGTCTGCCGTCTCGATGATCATTCTGGTCTTTTTGGCGGGGTGGACGTTCATCTCGGTGCGCATGGTGCGGACTGCCTTGATATAGTCCATGACCTTCTCGAAGGCTTCTTCTTCCTCAGGCCAGTTGTGGGCCTCGTCCACGGTCGGCCAAGGCTGCGTCATGATGGTCTCCGCAGAACCGGGCAGAGCCTGATACAGTTCCTCGGTGATGAACGGCATGAACGGATGGAGCAGCTTGAGAGCCTTATCCAGCACATACACCAGCACACGGCGGGCGGTGTCGGCCTGTTCGGCGTCGCCGGAGTTCAGGCGGGGCTTTGCGATCTCGATGAACCAGTCGCAGTAGACATCCCAGATGAAGCTGTTGATCTTAGCCACCGCCAGACCCATTTCATAGTGGTCGAGGTTGTCGCTCATCGCGCCGGCCACCTGATTCAGCTTGGTCAGGACCCACTTATCGCTCATATCCAGCTTGTCGTCGCTGGGCAGACCCGGCTCGAAGTCCTCGGGCAGGTTCATCAGGACGAAGCGGGTGGCGTTCCACAGCTTGTTTGCAAAGTTGCGGGCAGCTTCCACCTTCTTCTCGCTGTAGCGCATATCGTTACCGGGGGTGGAGCCGTCCAGCAGCATGAAGCGCAGGGCATCCGCGCCGTACTTCGCGATGACTTCCAGCGGGTCGATGCCGTTGCCAAGGCTCTTGGACATCTTGCGGCCCTGACTGTCGCGGACGATGCCGTGGATGCAGACTGTGTCAAAGGGTGCCTTGCCGGTGTAAGCCAGACCGGAGAAGATCATGCGGCTGACCCAGAAGCCGATGATGTCATAGCCGGTGACCAGCGTATTGGTGGGATAGAAATACTTGAGGTCGGCGCTCTCCTCATTGGGCCAGCCCAGCGTGCTGAACGGCCACAGTGCCGAAGAGAACCAAGTATCCAGCGTATCGGGGTCCTGCGTGAAGTGGCTGCCGCCGCACTTGGGGCAGGTGCAGGGCATCTCCTTGGCCACGACGGTCTCGCCGCAGTCGTCGCAGTAGTAGGCCGGGATCTGATGGCCCCACCACAGCTGACGGCTGATGCACCAGTCGCGGGTGTTCTTCATCCAGTTCATATAGTTCTTGGTGAAGCGCTCGGGCACGAACTTGATCTCGCCCTTTTCCACGCTCTCGATGGCGGGCTTTGCCAGCGGCTCCATCTTGACGAACCACTGTTTGGACACCATCGGCTCGATGGTGGAGTGGCAGCGGTAGCAGGTCCCGACTTCGTGCTTCAGCGGCTCGATCTCCTTCAGGAAGCCGCCGGCCTCCAGATCGGCCAGAATGGCCTTGCGGGCCTCGAGGGTGGTCATGCCGGCATACTTGCCGCAGTCCAACACCTGCGGCTCGTTGACGGTGTTCTTGCCCGCAGCGAACAGGGCATCGGCAGCAGCCTTGTCGGCAGCACCGGTCATGTGGCCGTCGTAGGTGAACACGCGGACGATGGGCAGATCATGGCGCAGACCGACCTCAAAGTCGTTGGGGTCGTGGGCCGGGGTGATCTTAACGACACCGGTTCCCTTGGTCATGTCGGCGTGCTCATCGCAGACGATGGGGATCTCCTTGTTCAGCAGGGGCAGGATGACATGGCAGCCATGCAGATGGGCATAGCGGGGGTCGTCGCCGTTGATGGCGACGGCGGTATCGCCCAGCATCGTCTCGGGACGGGTGGTCGCCAGCTCCAGCATCTCGCCCGTCTCCTTGACGGGATAGAGCAGATGCCAGAAGTTGCCGTCCTTCTCCTCATACTCGACCTCAGCATCCGAGATGGAGGTGTTGCAGTGCGGACACCAGTTGACCATCCGGTTGCCGCGGTAGATCAGCTTCTTGTCGTACAGACGGACGAACACTTCCTTGACGGCGTCGGAGCAGCCCTCATCCATGGTGAAGCGCTCACGCTGCCAGTCGCAGCTCGTGCCGAGCTTCTTCAGCTGGCTGACGATACGGTTGCCGTACTTGGTCTTCCAATCCCATGCACGCTCGAGGAAGCCGTCGCGGCCGACCATCTCCTTGGTCAGGCCCTCGGCGCGCATGGCTTCCACGACCTTGGCCTCGGTGGCGATGGACGCATGGTCCGTGCCGGGGACCCACAGGGCGGCGTAGCCCTGCATCCGCTTGGTGCGGATCAGGACATCCTGCATGGTGTTATCCAGTGCATGGCCCATGTGCAGCTGGCCGGTGACGTTCGGCGGCGGCATCACGATGGTATAAGGTTTCTTGTCCGGGTCGGCTTCCGTGTGGAAATAGCCGCCGTCCAGCCAGAACTGGTAGATTCTGTCTTCCACCTGACTGGGATCGTACTGTTTTGCGAGTTCTTTCATAAGTTCCTCCCAAACGGTTGATGATGAAGTGGGACGAAAAAAGCCGTCCCACGGAACGTTCCATGGGACGGCTGTAATGTGCATTACACCGCGGTACCACCCAAATTGCACGAAGCTGTTTCCAGCGCCCGTGCCCCTTGATGCCCCGATAACGTGGGACAGGCCCGGAGGCGACTACTCTTGTTCCCCGCCTCTGCTCAAAAGTGACAGCGCACCGCTGCGGACTCACCGGCTTTCACCTGCCCCGGCTCTCTGGAACAGCCGCCCGCGATGCGCACTCTTTTTCCTCGCATTTATACCAAAGAATATAGCGGTTTTTGTGCGTTTTGTCAATATGTTTTTTCACCGCTCACTCGAACACTTCTTCTTTCAGCCGCGCGATGAGCCGTTCCATCAGGGCCACACGGTTGAATGGAGTCATCAGATAGAAGCCGTCCGCATAGGGCAGGGCCTTGCGGGCCATCTTCAGGGAGATCTCCAAGCCCAGCTCCTCGCCCTGTGCGCGGTCCAGCCCTGCGAACTGCTGGATGATCTCCTCTTCCACATGGATGCCGTTGATCTCGTTCTCCATGAAGATGGCGTTCCGCTGGCTGACCACCGGCATGATGCCCGCCAGAATTTTGGCGCGGCTGCCCAGCGTCTCGCGTGTGCGGCGGAGGTTCTCCACAGCTTGTTCCGACAGCACCGGCTGGGTCAGGAAGCCGGACATGCCGTTTTCCAGCTTTTCGCCCGCACGTCGGAGCTCCACATCAAAATTGCGGGCGTTCAGATTCAGCGCCCCGAACACCGTCATTGGCGAGGGCATCTCGCGGCCTTCTCCGGCCAGCGAGACGATATACTGCGCCAGCTTGCGGGAGTTGAACTGATACACATTCTTCACCTCATCCCGCTCTGCCGTGGGGATGGGGTCGCCGGTGATGGCCAGCACCTCCCGCACGCCCTCGGCGTACAGGCCCAGCAGCAGCGCCTTGGTGGCGTTCAGGTTGCGGTCGCGGCAGGTCATATGGGGCAGCGTGCACATGCCCAGCTCCCGATGCACCCGACACGCCACCAGCGAAGAATCCATCCGCGCCTGTGCGATGGGGCAGTCGGCGATGGTCAGCAGGTCGGCTCCGGCAGCTTGCAGCTTCCGTGCGCCGTCCAGATAGCCGGTCAGGTCCGCATTGCGGGGCGAATCCAGCTCGATGGCGATGACTTTTTCGCCTGCGTTCAGCTTTTTCAGGAAGGCGTCCTCGTTTTCCACCGTCTTTTCCCCGGCGGTGGAAATTTCCGTGTGCGGCGCGGTCAACTGCTGTTCCGGCAGGGCGTCCAGCTCGGCCCGCAGGGCCGCGATATGGGCCGGGGTCGTGCCGCAGCAGCCGCCCAGAATGCGCACAGTCCCTTCTGCGGCCAGCTGGCTCAGCTCTTTGGCGAAATATTCCGGCTTGCCCTGATACCGCACCTGCGTCCGGGTCACCACAGGATAGCCCGCGTTAGGCATGGCAGACAGCGGCAGCGCCCCGCCGCCCAGCTGCTTGGCCAGCGTCCGCATCGCGCCGGGGGCGGACACGCAGTTCAGGCCCACGGCATCCACACAGCCGCTCTCGGCCATCCGGCGGACGAGGTCCTTACAGTACAGGCCCTCGCGGGTGTAGCCGTCCGGCAGGACCGCAAACGACACCAGCACAAAGGCATCCGGCACGTTCTCTTTCACGGTGCGGACGGCATCCAGCACGCCCGCGTCGGAACTCAGCGTCTCGAGCAGAAAGTTCTTCGCGCCAAGTGTGCAGAACCGCTCTGCGACCATTTTGTAGACCTCCGCCGCCGGGAGAGCTTCGGTATCCGGGGCAGGGCCAAGGTCCGCAAAGGCAGCGGCTCCCGCTTCTGCGGCGGCCTGTGCCGCCAGCTTCCAACCGGCCTCTGCCAGCGCTTCCCACTCGGAGCTGTGCGCCGCCGCCATCCGGGGAAGCCCGAACGTGTTCGTCTTGATGGCATCCGCCCCGGCGGCCAGATATTCCCGGTGGACCGCCAGCACGCCTTCGGGGTCGAGGACGTTCGCCTGTTCGCAGTCCGTGCCGGGGGCTGCTTTATAATATGTACCCATGCCGCCATCGAACAGCAGCGGCTTGCGGGTCAGAAATGTTGCGATCTCAGACATGGTAAAGCTCCTTTTCCTATAAAAGCACTTGGGATTTAAGTTTAACGTAGATTCCGGGCTTGTCAAGCATTTTTTGCCCTTTCCGGCGCGGTTTTGCTTGCACCCAAGCCGATTTTGTGCTATCCTATGCGTAACTTTCAGAGCAAGGAGTGATAAATCATGCGCCATGCCGGCACGCAGGAGATCGAAACGCCGCGGCTGATCTTACGCCGCCTGACCCCGGGGGATGCCCCCATGATGTACGAAAACTGGGCCAACGACCCACAGGTGACCCGTTTTCTGCGGTGGGAGCCGCACCAGAACGTGGCCGAGACCCGCGAGCTGCTGACCGCGTGGGCTATGCTTTATCCGAATGGAGATTACTACCAGTGGGGCATCGTGGAAAAGGCCACCGGACAGCTGTTCGGGACCATCAGCATTTTCACATCCAGCTCCGCCGAACCGGCACGCGACCCTTGGCCCGGTTTTGACCACACGAATGGTGTATGGGAAGTGGGCTACTGCATCGGCAGAGCATGGTGGGACCAAGGCTTCACCACCGAAGCCCTCCGCGCTGTTGTAGAATACTGGTTTAAAAATACAGGCAGTAGTTGGCTTTCTTGCTGCCACGCCCGCGAAAACCCCGCCAGCGGCAGAGTCATGACCAAGGCGGGCTTCGTCTACGACCACGATGCCGAGTACCACAAATTCGACGGGACGGCCATCTCCTGCAAATGCTATGCACTGACACGGGAACACTATGATACGCTCCTCCGTCCGTGACGGGGAGCCTTTACGTTTTACAGAGAGGTATATTTTGAGCGAACTTTACGATATTTTGGTAGAAACGCCCCCTACGAAGGTCATCCTTCTGGCACTGGATCAGGGCTTGTGGGACTGCGAACGCAGTCTGGCAGAGCTGTCCGCCCTGTGCGAAGCCAACCACATGGAGGCCGTCGCGCAGGTGACCCAGAAGCGCCAGACCCCCGAGACCGGCATCGTGCTGGGCAGTGGCAAGCTGGAAGAAGCCCATCTTGCCGCCGAAGAGCTGGGGGCCGAGTGCGCCGTGTTTGACGGCGAGCTGACCGGAAGCCAGATCCGCAACATCTCCACCGCGCTGGGCGGCTTGGAGGTCATCGACCGCACCATGCTCATCCTTGAAATTTTCCGCAGCCGCGCCGTGACCAACGAGGGCAAGCTGCAGACCGAGCTGGCGCTCCTGCGCTATCGTCTACCCCGTCTGCAGGGCATGGGCGAGAGCCTGAGCCGTCAGGGCGGCGGTGGCGGCGGTGGTGGCGGTGCACGCCGCGGCGCAGGTGAAACGAAACTGGAACTGGACCGCCGCCACGTCCATGCCCGCATCGACGCGCTGGCCGAAAAGCTGGCCGAGATGGAAAAGCGCCGGGGCGAGAGCCGCAAGGCCCGCGCCAAGACCGGGATGCCGGTGGTCAGTCTGGTCGGCTACACCAACGTCGGCAAATCCAGCCTGATGAACGCCCTGTGCGGCCCCAGCGTCGCCGAAGCTGACATGCTCTTCGCCACGCTGGACCCCACCAGCCGGAAGCTCGTCCTGCCCAGCGGCATGGCCGTGCTGCTGGTGGACACGGTCGGCTTCGTGTCCCGTCTGCCTCACAACCTTGTGGAAGCGTTCAAGTCCACGCTGGAAGAAGCCGCTTGGTCGGATGTCATCGTCCGGGTGGCCGACGCCGGGGACGAGCAGCGCGAAGAACAGCTGGCCGTGACCGACGAGGTCCTTGATGGTCTGGACTGCGCCGACATCCCCCGCCTGACTGTCTACAACAAGTGCGACAAGCCGGGGGCGCTCTCCTTTGACCCCGATATCCTGCTGACCAGCGCCAAGACCGGCTATGGTCTGGACAAACTGCTGCAAAAGCTGGACGAAGTCCTGAGCGACCGGGTCCACACCTTAAAGGTCCTGCTCCCCTACGACAAGCTGGGCCTTGCCGCCCCCATGCGGGAGCGCGGCAGCGTTCAGGTCGAGGAGTACCGTGAGGACGGCCTGTATCTGGAAGGCATCGTCAAAACCGAGGACCTGCACTGTTTCGAGGGCTATCTGGTCTGACCGGTGCACAAAGCCACATCCTTTTGTCTTATAAAATGAGAACGAGCATCCTGCCGCGCAAAACGGTTCGGATGCTCGTTTTTTGTTTATCATCGAAAAAATCCCCAACAAACACAAAAACCCGCCTGGCAGCGGGTTTTTGTGTATAGAGGGGTGGGAAAGTATATAAAGTTGGGAATCGCATTTTCAGTGCAAGGCGCGCAGTTCTCTTGCGGTTCCTGCCTTGCAAGATGTATTATACCCATTTTTCTTTTCTTGTCAAACAAAATTTTTGCAGTTTGCTTTAATTTAACACTTTACATTTTGAGCAAAACTTTATATAATTAACATAGCCCGATTTTTTCCGAACTTTTCCGAGGTTTGTATAATTATTACAACATTAAAACTTTACTTTCAGAAATTTTTATGAATTTCAACATATTTGAAAAAGGAGACCTTCCTCATGGACGATTTAGACCGCAAGATTCTCTCCCTCCTCGCTAAAAATGCCCGGATGCCGGTCAAAGAGATCGCAGAGCAGGTGGCGCTGACCAGCCCCGCCGTGTCCAGCCGCATCCACAAGCTCGAGACCGACGGCGTGATCAGCGGATACACCGTCGTGCTCAACCGTCCGGCAGACCGCGTTTACGTCGATGCGCTCATCAGCCTTTCGGTCACTCCCAGCCACCGCGACGAGCTGGTGGAGCTGATGCAGAACAGCAAGGAAGTGCTTCAGTGCTACCATGTCACCGGCGCGTATACCTTCCTGATCAAGGTCAGCTGCGGCAGCATGCCCCAGCTGGAGCACCTCATTTTACAGTTCCAGAAGCTTGGCACGACCAGCACCCAGATCATCCTGTCCACGCCGGTCAACCACGGCGACCTCGAAGCACTGATGCTCTGAGCGCTGTTCATAAAATCGTTACAGGACCGGCGCAATCTTCCGGGCCGGTGGTTCGTATTCCGGGTACAAGCCGCTTACATAATGACAGGGCGCACCTGCCATACTAACCACACGAACGGCTGTCCGCTTCTTTGAACGATGAAAGGAATCCGAACCTATGAAGTCTTTGACCAAACGCATCCTTGCCGCCCTGCTGGCTGCGGCATTCCTGCTCGCGCTGGCGGGCTGCAGCACCCCGGGCAAGAACAACACGCCCAAGGACTACACTCAAATCCTCCACGACGCCCGCCCTGACGAGGACAATGAATATTATATGATCTTCTCTCCCGGCGAGGACGGAAAATTCACCGCCCAGTACGGCTACAGTGAAAGCTACGAGAGCGCCGACCAGCTGGACGAAGAGATCCGGAACATGCTGTTCCCCCTGCTCAACCTTGAAGAGGGCGACTACACTGATTTTGCCGCCTCCGTCTCTGGCATGATGGTCCAGAGCTACGCCATCGCCATCGTCAAGCCCGCCGAGGGGAAGCAACAGGCTGTGTTCGACGCCATGGATGCCTATGTCCAGAGCCAGATGCAGAGCATGGAGCACTACCTCGAGGACCAGTACGAGATCGCCGCTTCGGCTCACATCTCCACGGCCCCCACCGGCGAAGTCATCCTCGTCTGCTGTGAGGACCCCGAAACGGTCCTTTCCGCGATCAAAACGGCGCTGGCCGCATAATCATAATATTGTATTTTAGAAGCTGCTGGATAGCAACCTCTCAGTCTCGCTATCGCTCGACAGCTCCCCTTTGTAGGGGAGCCTCTGGCGAAAAGAGAAAGCTTTGCGCAATGCCAAGGCCTCTCCTATCAGGAGAGGTGGCAATGCGAAGCATTGACGGAGAGGTTCTATCCAGCAGCTTCCTTTTTATTTTCTTTCGCAAAAAGCCTTCAAAAAGCGTCCTCTGCAAAAAGTTTTTTCAAAATCCCTCTAAATCACTTTCCAAAAGTGTTTTTTTGATGTATTCTATTTCTATCCCTTGTGCATTCTGCGCGGGGAACGCTAAAACGAAAGAGGGGTGCGCACAGATATGCTCAAATATCTGGCCAAACGCATCGGGCGCTCGATCCTGACGCTGTTCATCATTGTAACGCTCGTTTTCTGTCTGCTCCGGCTGATGCCGGTAGAAGGCTACTTTGCAAACTATGAAAAAATGACCGAAGCGCAGATTCAGGCTGGTCTGCAGTCCATGGGTCTGCTGGACCCGCTGCCGGTCCAGATCGGACGGTTCTGGTGGAATGCGCTTCACGGCGACCTCGGCGTGAGCCATATTTATAAGGTGAACGCCTCGGTCACCAGCATTCTGGTCAAGAAGCTGCCCATCTCGGTGCAGATGGGTGTGTTCTCCATGCTGCTGAGCCTTGTGGTGGGCATTCCGATGGGCCTGTTCATGGGCCGGTTCAAGAACCGCTGGCCGGATAAGATCGGCACGGCCATCATCGTGCTCATTCAGGCGGTCCCGGCAGCGGTGTATTATTTGTACATCCAGATGTACGGCACGACCGCGCTGGGCGTCGGCTTGCTGTTCGACGCTTCGGACTGGCGGTACTGGGTGCTGCCCATCTGCTCCATGAGCCTTGGCAACGTAGCGTTCTACGCGATGTGGCTGCGCCGCTACATGGTGGACGAGAGCAACAAGGACTACGTCCGTCTGGCGCTGGCCAAGGGCGTGAGCGAGAACAACATTGCGCTGCACCATGTGTTCCGCAACGCGATGGTCCCGCTGGTGCAGTACATCCCGTCTGCCTTCCTGAACACCGTTGTCGGCTCCATTTACATCGAGAGCCTGTACAGCATCCCGGGCATGGGCGGTCTGCTGGTCACCTGTGTCCAGCGGCACGACAACACCATGGTGCAGGGCATCGTTCTGCTCTACGCCTGTGTTGGCATCGTGGGCCTGATCTTGGGCGACCTGCTCATGGTCCTCATTGACCCCCGCATCAGCTTTGGCAAGAAAGAAGGTGGCCGATAATGCTGTTTCACATGAAAGATCACAAGGCAGCGGTGCTCGAGAACGAGCTGAACAAGCTGCAGAAGGACGGCCCCGCTGCTTGGGCCGACCTGCCGGAGGACGAGCTGTTCACCCCCGCCGGGTTCAGCGAGGAACAGGCCGAAGCCACGGCCTATTCCAACTACAGCTATTGGGGAAGCACTTTCCGCGCCTTCTTCAAGAATAAAGTCGCGGTGGCTCTGCTCATCGCGCTGGTGGCGGTGGTCGCATTCGCGTTCCTCCAACCCCATCTGCCCGGTCAGGTGGACCCGAACCTCTGCGAGGTGGACCCTGCCACCGGCATCCAGTACCGCAACATTGCCCCGGGCGAAAAAGGCTTCATCTGGGGTTCCAACGCCATCGGTCAGGACCTGTGGGCACGCATCTGGGCGGGCGCACGCACCAGTCTGACCATCGCCTTCTTCGTGGCCATCATCGAGGCCGTGGTGGGCATCACGGTGGGCGTTCTGTGGGGCTATGTCCGTCAGCTGGACTTCTTCTTCACCGAGCTGTACAACATCTGTGACAACATTCCCTCCACCATCATCCTGATCCTGATCTCCTATGTAGCCTCCCCCAGCATCAAAACGCTGATCTTGGGTATGTCCCTGACGGGCTGGATCGCGATGGCGCGCTTCATCCGCAACCAAATCCTGATCATCCGAGACCGCGATTACAACGTCGCTTCCCGCTGCATCGGCACGCCGACGTCCCGCATTGTTCTGCGCAACCTGCTGCCCTATCTGGTGTCGGTCATCATGCTGCGCATGGCGCTGACCATCCCCGCCGCCATCGGCAGCGAGGTGTTCATCACCTACATCGGTCTGGGCCTGTCGGTCGAGACGCCCTCGCTGGGCAACCTGATCAACGACGGCCGCAAGGTCATGATGCAGGCCGGTCTGCGGTATCAGCTGCTCTACCCCACCATCATCCTGAGCTTCGTCACCATCGCGTTCTATCTGATCGGCAACGCCTTCTCCGACGCCGCCGACCCGAAGAACCACATGCAGTAAGGAGGGACAGAAGATGGAAAAGAATCAGCTGATCCTTTCGGTCAAGGATTTGAACATCAAATTCAATCTGCGCGGAAAAGTGCTCCACGCCATCCGCGGCATCGATCTGGACATCTACCACGGCGAAGTCCTCGCCATCGTGGGCGAGTCCGGTTCGGGCAAGAGCGTTTTCACCAAGTCCTTCATGGGCTTGCTGGACGCCAACGGTTCCATCACCGGCGGAACCATCGACTATTACGGCGCAGACGACGGCAAAGCCATCCGCCTGTCCGACCTGAAAAAAGAAAAAGACTGGCTCCGGGTGCGCGGCCATGAGATCGCGATGATCATGCAGGACCCCATGACCAGCCTGAACCCGTTAAAGACCATCGGCGACCAGATCATGGAGGCCGTCGAGCTGCATCAGCACCTCAAGGGCAAAGCCGCCAAGGAAAAGACCTTGGAGTACCTGCGGGATGTCGGCATCGCGGACCCGGAAGTCCGCTTCAGCCAGTATCCGCACGAGTTCTCGGGCGGTATGCGCCAGCGCGTCGTCATCGCCATCGCCGTGGCGTGCAACCCGCAGATTTTGATCTGCGACGAGCCGACCACCGCACTGGACGTGACCATTCAGGCGCAGATCTTACAGCTGCTCAAGGAGATGCAGGTCAAGTACAACCTGACCATCGTGCTCATCACCCACGACCTCGGCGTTGTGGCCAACATCGCGGACCGGGTCGCCGTCATGTATGCGGGCGACATCGTGGAGATCGGCACGTCCGATGAAATCTACTACGATCCCCGCCACCCCTACACTTGGGCACTGCTGTCCAGCATGCCCCAGATGGGCATCAAAGGCGAGGACCTGTTCAACATTCAGGGCACGCCCCCGAACCTGTTCATGGAAATTCACGGCGACGCCTTTGCGCCCCGCAACCCGCAGGCGCTCAAGATCGACTTCGTCAAGCGCCCGCCCTACTTCGAGGTCAGCCCCACCCACAAGGCCAAGACATGGCTGCTGGACCCGCGTGCGCCCAAAGTGGAACCGCCGCTGGCCGTCAAGCTGCTGAAAGAGGAGGGGATGTAACATGGCAGACGAACGCGAAGTGCTCCTTGAGGTCAAGGACCTCGAGGTGACCTATGGCTCCGGCCGCAAGGCATACAAAGCCGTGAACCGGGCCAATTTCAAGATCTATAAAGGGGAGACGTTCGGCCTTGTGGGCGAGTCCGGTTCCGGCAAGACCACCATCGGCCGTGCCATCATGCGCATCCTGCCCACTTCCGGCGGCGACATCCTTTATAAAGGACAGAAGATCAACGGCAAGATTTCCCGCGCACTGGACCAGCAGGTCATTAAGGAAATTCAGATGATCTTTCAGGACCCGCAGTCCTCGCTGAACGAGCGCGCCAAGGTCAGCTACATCGTGGGCGAGGGCCTGATGAATGTCCGGCCCGACCTGTCCGCCGCCGAGCGGGAAGCCAAGGTCCGGCAGGCGCTGCTGGATGTCGGTCTGCTGCCTGAGTTCGCTTCCCGCTTCCCGCACGAGTTCTCGGGCGGCCAGCGCCAGCGCATCGGCATCGCCCGCGCCCTGATCGTGGAGCCGGAGTTCATCATCGCCGACGAACCCATCTCCGCGCTGGACATGTCCATCCGTGCACAGGTGCTGAACCTTCTGCGCCATCTGCAGAAGGAGCGCGGCATCACCTATCTGTTCATCGCGCACGATCTCTCGGTCATGCGGTACATCTCGGACCGCATCGCCGTCATCCATAAGGGCGATATCGTGGAGCTGGCTGACGCCGAAGAGCTGGTCACCCACGCCATCCACCCCTACACCCGCAGTCTGCTCTCGGCCATCCCGATGCCCAACCCCCGGCTGGAGCGGAAAAAGAAACTTCTGGTCTATGACCCCGCCATGCACGACTATTCCAAGGAAGCGCCCCAGTGGCGGGAACTGCGCCCGAACCACTTCGTTCTGTGCAGCGAAGCCGAGGCCGAACAGTGGGTGCGGGAATTGTAAACTCCCTCAATTTTTTATACAATCTTCATCGTTTGTTTCTTGACTTTTCAGGGGTGCTCTACTACAATAGCAACGGCAAGCATTGTACATTTTTTGACAAAGGATAGCGTATATGACGATCAATAATAGTTCCCTCTATGCCTCACAAGCACGCCCCTGGCTGAAGTATTACAGCCAGAAGTACATCGATCAGACCGTTCCGGAATGCTCTGCGTTCGACTATGTCCGCCAGCAGAACAAGAACCGTCTGGGAGAGCCAGCCCTTGAATACTACGGTCGGAAATTCACCTATGCAGACCTGATCGTGAACGTCAAAAAGACCGCCGCCGCCTTCCGCGCCGCTGGCGTCAAGAAAGGCGACGTCATCACCGTGGTCAGCGTGATGACGCCGGAGGTCATTTATGCGTTTTACGCCGCAGACCGCATCGGTGCGACCCTGAATCTCGTGGACCCGCGCTACAGCCCCGAAGGCATCCGTGACTACATCGAAGAAGTAGACTCGCACCTGCTGGTCTGCCTCAATGTCGTCTACGAGCGCTGCCGTCAGGCTGCCAAGCACACCCATGTGGAACGGGTCATCGTGCTGTCCCCTGCCGATTCGCTGCCCCTGCCGCTCTCCATCGGCTACAAGGTGACGAACCCCGACCGGAACCAGTACAAATCCAACGTCCTGATGTGGAAGCAGTTCCTTGCCAACGGCAAGAACGCCAGCACCGCCGCCGAGCCTTACGACCCGGAGCATGCCTGTGTGGTCGTTCATACCGGCGGCACGACCGGCTCCCCCAAAGGCGTTATGCTGACGGACCGCAACTTCAACGCCATCGCACAGCAGTTCTCGGCCTATAATGACCTGTTCCGTCAGGGACAGAGCCTCATGAACATCATGCCGCCGTTCATCGCCTACGGCTATGCGTGCGGCGTCCATCTGCCGCTGGTGCTGGGCCTGAAGGTCATCATCATCCCGAATCTGGACCCCGCCAAGCTGGGCGGCCTGATCTGGAAGCACAAGCCCGAGCACATGTTCGGTGTGCCCGCGCATTACCAGCAGATGGCCGCAGACCCCAAGCTCAAGGATAAGGACCTCTCCTTCATCCGGAACTACGCGGCGGGCGGCGACGCCATCTCCATCGGTGCGGAAAAGACGGTCAATGACTTCCTTGCCGAACACAACGTGGAATACCCCATGGCCAAGGGCTACGGCATGACCGAAGTTTCCTCCGCCGCCACCGTTGCCGCCGGCAAGAATAACAAACCCGGCAGCGTCGGCATCCCGATGGTCAACACCCTCATCTCGGTGTTCGAGCCGGGGACCGACAAGGAGCTTCCCATCGGCCAGCGCGGCGAGCTGTGCATCTCCGGCCCCACCATGATGAAGGGCTACTACAACAAGCCCGTGGAGACCGCCGCCATCCTCCGCACCCATACGGACGGCCGGGTCTGGGTCCACACCGGCGACGTCGGCTATCTGGACGAGGACGGCTTTGTCTACCTCGACAGCCGCATCAAGCGGCTCATCATCCGCCACGACGGCTTCAAGGTGTTCCCCTCCATGATCGAAAACGTGGTCAGCCAGCACCCCGCCATCCATCAGTGCTCGGTGGTCGGTTGCACCGACAAAGACCATGTGCAGGGACGTCTGCCCTTCGTCTATGTGGTGCTGAACCCGGAAGCCGCCGTTTCCGGCAAGAAAAAGCAGATCATCCGGGAGCTTCGCCAGATGTGCAAAGAGGAGCTGCCCGAATACGTCCAGCCGGTGGGCTACAAGTTCATCGAGACGATGCCCCTGACCCCCGTTGGCAAATTTGACTATCGCAAGCTCGAGGAAGAGATCACCTCCCGCGATTATTGATCCTTGGCCGCACGGCCAGAAGAAAGGAATCACCCCATCATGAAAAAGAGAATCATCAGCCTTGCCCTCTCGGCAGCGATGCTCTTTGCCGGTCTGAGCGTTTCTGCGTTCGCAGAAGAGCCTGTGGCCGACAGCGAGTCCACCGCCGTTGAGACGGTCTCCGAAGAGGAAAACTCCCTGTTCCGCAAGCCGGACAGCACCCCCACCGAGGATGCCGCATCCAGCGATGAGACGGCCGAAGAGCCGGAAGAAGAAAAGCAGCTCATGTATGTCGCTCTGGGCGACAGCATCTGCGCCGGTGTCGGCCTGACCAACGTTCAGTACTCCCACAACCTGATGGGCGTGGACGTTTCCTATAACTTCAAGGGCTATCCGGAGACCTGCTATGTCGGTCAGGTGGCCAATACCCTCGGTCTGGACCGCGACCACGCCATCAACCTTGGTCTGCCGGGTCTGATGAGCAGCGACCTCGTCGAGCTGGTCCAGACCGGCAAGATGAGCGAGATGAACATGCTCTCCGGCTGCCAGTATGATTACCCCGAGATCATGGAGTACATCAAGGAAGCCGACGTCATCTCCATCCAGATGGGTTCTAATGACGCCTTCGTGCCCACCGTCGTTGCCTTTGGCGAAGCCACCGATTGGAAGAGCGAGGACCTCGCTTCGGTCGTCCTGAGCGGCAACCTGCGCAGCGGCGACGCTGAGAGCAAAGCCGCGTTCAAGGCCAGCATGCAGAAGCTCAAGCTGACCAAGAGCGAGACGGACGCCGTCTGGAACCTCGCCGTCTCCGGCATGAACAAGATCTGCAATGACGCCTATCCCGTCAGCACCGCAAACATCCGCACCGTCGTCGAGACGGTCCGCGCCCTGAACCCGGATGCACAGATCCTGCTCATCGGCGCGACCAACCCGGTCCCCCTGCTGCCCAGCTGGAGCAATTACTTCAACAAACTCAACAAGTATGAGAAGCAGCTGGCCGACGTCTACGGCATCACCTATGTGGCGGTCCCCTACGCACAGACCGAACTGGACGGCCACCCGACCGTCTCCGGCCACAAGTACATCGCGAAAAAGATCGTCAGCGCCATTCAGAACGGCTAAATAAAACGCATAAAAATCCCCCTGTCCGCACCAAAACGTGCCGGGCAGGGGGATTTTTCATCTTTTTATTTTTTAGCTCAGACGCCCGCTCTCGACCGAGAAGCTCAGGTCGGCAACGGCCATCGTGGATTTCCGATGCGACACCAGCAGAACGGTCTTTTCCTTGCACTCGTCCTGCACGGCCTTGAGGATGACGCCCTCGTTCAGGCTGTCCAGATTCGAGGTCGGTTCGTCCAGCAGGAGGAACGGTGCATCGTGCAGGAAGGCACGCGCCACGCCGATGCGCTGACGCTCGCCGCCCGAAAGCGCACCGCCCAGCTCGCCCACCGGCGTCTCGTAGCCCTTGGGCAGCTTCTGGATGAAGCCATCCAGCGCTGCCTTTTTGCAAGCTGCTTCGACCTCAGCACGGGTGGCGTCGTGCTTGGCGATCTTGATGTTGTTTTCGATGGTATCATCGAACAGTTCCGTTTCCTGCGTCACAAGGCTCTCCTGTGCACGGAGCGCGGCGGTATTCACGCGGCGGATGTCGGTATCGCCAAAGCGGATGGAGCCGCTCCGGACGTCCCAAAATCGGAGCAGGAGCCGCAGGAAGGTGGACTTTCCGCTGCCGGAACGGCCCGTGATGCCCACGATCTTCTTTTCGGGGATGGTCAGGCTCAGGTCATGCAGAACTTCCTCGTCTGCATACGAGAAGCTGACGTGCTGGGCCTCTGCCCCGGCAAAGGCGGCATCTGCGCCGTCGGTCACGTCGGCGGTCACCGGCTCTTCGTCCAGCAGGTCCAGCACTCGGTCCGCGCTTGCGAACACCTGTGTCAGGCTTGCACCAAGGTTTGCCAGCGCCACCACCGGGCCGAAGGAACTGAGCGCCGCCAGCGTGCAGACCAGCACGCCGCTGGCCGTCATAGCTCCGGACTGGTACAGCGAAACGCTGACGCCCAGCACGGCGAGAACGGTCAGCAGGATCAGGGTGTTGGTCGCACCGACCGTCACACCCTCGCGGTACTTCAAAGCCTTCTGCTTTGCGCCCAGCGCTTCGCTGTGGGCCGTGATGCCCTCGGCGCGGTTCGCGGTGTCCTGATATTGTAACGTATCCCGCAGACCACGCAGACTTTCCAGCACATAGCTGTTGGTGTCGGCCAGCGTCTGGCGGTATTCGCGGGCCACCTTGTCGCCCCGCTTGGCCGACCAGATGGGCAGCGCCGCACCCACCAGCAGATAGCCCGCCAGCAGCACCAGCGCGGGCAGGATATGATAGCTGGCCGTGAAGCAGGTCATGCCGATGACGCAGAGCACCGCGATGCAGACCGGCGAGATGGTGTGCGCATAGAACACTTCCAGCTGTTCGATGTCGGCGGTGATGAGCGAGATGAGGTCGCCGCGGTCGCGGCCTTCCAGCTTGGCAGGGGTCAGGCGGCGGAGCGCCCCGAACACCTTGTCGCGGATGAGGGCCAGCAGTTTGAACGCGATGTAGTGGTTGGACGCCTGTTCGGCATACCGAAGCACGCCGCGCAGGAGCGCGAACACCAGAATGCAGACGAACACGGTGCTGACCGAGGCGAACGGGCTTTCCAGCCCTGCCGCCGTCAGCAGACCGAAGCCGCCGAAGATGGTGATGAAGGTCGCGCAGAAATAACCCGCCACGCCCATGGCGATGGCCGCCAGCATGATGGGCAGCATCGGCTGCACCAGAACGATGAGCCGCCGGACGATCTCGAACGGACTGCGTTTTTTGGTCGGATTCATGCGCTCACCTCCCCAAGGTTTTCCAGCTGTTTCTGTGCGTTATACAGGCGGCTGTAGGCCCCGCCCGCGGCCAGCAGGGCGTCGTGCTTGCCCTGCTCGGCGATGGTCCCGTTCTCCATCACATAGATGCAGTCGCTGTCCACCACATTGGCCAGACGGTGCGAGATAAGGATAACGGTCTTGGTCCCTGCCAGACTGCGGATGGCCTTCATGATGTCGTTTTCGCTCTCAGCATCCACGTTAGAGGTCGCCTCGTCGAAGAGATAGATGGGCGAATCATGCAGCAGTGCCCGCGCCATAGCCAGACGCTGGCGCTGACCGCCGGACAGGTTCGAGCCGCCCTCGTGCAGGGGCGTTTCCAAACCTTGCTGGCTGCGGCAGAAGTCCGCGAGGTTCACCTGTTCCAATGCGGCCCACAGAGCGGCATCGTCAGCCGCAGGAGCCGCCATCCGCAGATTGGAACCCACGGTCCCCTTGAAGATCGCCGCATTGTGCGGGACCACGGTCATGGCCCGCAGACGGCTCTCCTCTTTCAGTTCTTTCACGGGCACGCCGCCCAGCGTCACCGCGCCGGTATAGCCGGTCCGTGCGCCCGAAAGGATGGCGGCGATGGTGCTCTTGCCGCAGCCGGACTCACCCACCAGCGAGACGAAGCTGCCCTGCGGGATGATCAGCGACACATCGTGCAGGATGGTGCGGTCCTTTTCGTAGCCGAAAGTCACATGCTCCAGCGCAAGCTCCGTTTTGGCGGAGTCCACGCTCTGCGTGCCATCCTTCGGTTCGTCGGCGGCCAGCAGCTTGAAGATCTTCTCCGCCGAAGCCGCGCCGTTCATGGCGATGTGGAAGTAACTGCCCAGCAGACGCAGAGGCAGGAAGAAATCTGCCGCCAACAGGATGATGGTCAGCGCCGCGGTCAGGGAAATTTGCCCCTTTGCGAACGCCGCCACCGCACTGATGATGCCCAGACCTGCGCCGCCGTAGGCCATCAGGTCCATCAGTGTCACCGAGTTCAGCTGCATGGTCAGCACCTTCATGGTGATCTTGCGGAAGCGCTCGGCCTGTTTGTTCATCTCCTCGTGCTTCCAGCCGTCGGCCTGATAGATCTTCAGCGTGGTCAGGCCCTGAATGTTTTCCAGAAAGCTGTCGCCGAGGGTGGTGTACTCGCCCCAATACTTGTCCAGCAGCTTCTTGGCAAATTTCTGCACAGCCACAATGGACATCGGGATGAGGGGCACACAGCACAGCAGGATGATGGCCGACCGCGCGTGGACGCCCACCAGCAGGAGGAACAGCGTCACGGGGGCCAGCAAGCTGTAGAACAGCTGGGGCAGATACTTTGCAAAGTAGGTATCGATCTGCTCCACGCCCTCGCTGGCCAGCATGACCACTTCGCTGGTGGCCACCGTCTCACTATAGCCCGCGCCAAGGCGGGTCAGCTTTTCGTAGATGCTGCTGCGCAGGGTGCGCTTGACGTCCTTCGACGCGCGGTCGCTCATGCTGGACGCGCAGAGGGTCAGTCCATACCGCACCGGCACAGTGATGATGCAGATGAGCAGTCCCTTTTCGAAAGCCGCCGTGGTCAGCGTTCCGGCGAACACATCGCCGATGAGGTGGGCCACGATGGTGACGAACACCACATTGCAGAGCATCCCCAGCCACTGGAACAGGACGTTCAGCCCCACATAGCGCAGCGCGCCCCGGTCAAAGGACAGCAGTTTTTTGTTGATCACGATACGTTCTCCATTTCTGTTTCGGATGTGTCGGGGCCAAACAGGCGGTCATACTCGCCGGTAAAGGCCCGTTCCGGCAGCGCCGACGTCAGCGCCAATGCCGCCGTAAAGCGCTCCTCGTCGGTCAGCTCGATCTTCACAGGCGGGAAGTTCTTCAGCACGGTGTCCAGCTGTGCCTTGACCTCCTTTGCCACAAAGATGCCGCGGTCGGTGAGGTAAATTTTCCCGTAGTGCTCCTTTACGATCATCCCATGCTCCATCAGCAGGTTCATGATCCGCACCACCGAAGGCTTGGTCACGCCCAGCTTTTCGGCAATGCTACGGGAGCAGATATCCAGATGGGTCTGCGAGACTTCATAGATTGCCAGCAGATACCGCAGGTGAGCCGGTGTCAGTTCCATTCTTATCACTCTCCTTGAAATCAAACCTCTCCGTCAATGCTTCGCATTGCCACCTCTCCTGATAGGAGAGGCCTTGGCAATCCCCGCAAAGTGTTCGTTTTCGCCAGAGGCTCCCCTATCAGGGGAGCTGTCGAGCGTGAGCGAGACTGAGAGGTTGGCAATGTTATCCAAAGCTAACTTTTATTTTTCTAAAAAAGGGCGCGGGCCGATTTTTTCTTCGACCCGCGCCCTGCGGTTTTTTTAGTGACAGTCGCCGTTGCAATGTCCGCAATCACCGGAACATCCGCCGCAGCCGCCGCCGTGTTTGTGGGAGTGCCATGTGATCCAGCCCACTCCACCGAACACGATCGCGCCTACGATAATGGTCGGCAAATTAAAGTTTGCTGCCAGAAATTCCATCATAAAAATGCACTCCTCTCAAACTTGGAGAAATTACTTGTTTGCGGTGATCTTCTTGGTGTCGATCTTGACTTCGTTGATGCCGGTGTACTTGTTGGGACGGACCAGCAGGTAGATGAAGCCGACCAGAACCACAGCAGCCACGATGGTGAAGAAGTTGAAGCCGACCTCACCGGTGATCAGACCGCCGATCTGGTACACAACCAGAGCGGAGCAGTAAGCCAAAGCGCACATATAGCCGATAGCGATGGCGGTCCACTTGCCGTTGTTCATCTCACGCTTGATGGCGCCCATCGCAGCGAAGCAGGGAGCGCACAGCAGGTTGAAGATCATGAAGGCGTATGCAGACAGAGCGGTGTAATCCTGAGCGATCAGGCTCCAGATCTCGTCGCCCTCCTCAGACAGCTCGCCGCCGAAGTGATACAGGACGCCGAACGTACCAACGACGTTCTCCTTTGCGATCAGGCCGGTAACGGAAGCGACCGTTGCCTTCCAGTTGCCGAAGCCCAGAGGTGCGAAGATCCAAGCGATCTTGGTTGCGACGATAGCCAGAACGGAGTTGTCCTGCTCCTCGACCATGCCGAATGCGCCGTTCTCGAAGCCGAAGCCCTGCAGGAACCACAGGATGACGGTAGAAGCCAGAATGACGGAACCAGCACGCTTGATGAAGGACCAGCCGCGCTCCCAAGTTGCACGGAAGACGTTGCCCCATGCAGGAACGTGATATGCGGGCAGCTCCATAACGAAGGGAGCGGGGTCACCTGCGAAGATCTTGGTCTTCTTCAGGATGATGCCAGAGCAGATGATGGCAGCCATGCCGATGAAGTAAGCGGAGACAGCGACCACAGAAGAGCCGCCGAACAGAGCACCTGCGATCAGGCCGATAATGGGCATCTTTGCGCCGCAGGGGATGAAGCAGGTGGTCATGATGGTCATACGGCGGTCACGCTCGTTCTCGATGGTACGAGAAGCCATGACGCCCGGGACGCCGCAGCCAGTGCCGACCAGCACGGGGATGAAGCTCTTACCGGACAGGCCGAACTTGCGGAAGATACGGTCCATGATGAAGGCGACACGGGACATATAGCCGATGTCCTCCAGAATGGACAGCAGGAAGAACAGGACCAGCATCTGGGGAACGAAGCCCAGGACCGCGCCGACACCGGCGACGATGCCGTCCATGATCAGGCCGTACAGCCAGCCAGCCACGCCGATGCTCTCGAGGAAGCCGCCCAGTGCATCCGGAACGATCTCGCCGAACAGAACATCGTTGGTCCAGTCCGTTGCAAACGTACCGATCGCCCAGCCGCCGTCTGCAATGGAAGTGCCCATGGACAGAGAGTACATCAGGAACATGACCAGTGCGAAGATGGGCAGAGCCAAGAAACGGTTGGTCACGATCTGGTCGATCTTATCGGAAACGGTCAGATTGTTCTTACGATCCTTCTTCTTGACTGCCTTGGAAACGACCGTGTTGATGTAAGCATAACGCTGGTTGGTGATGATGCTCTCGGCGTCATCGTCCATCTCAGTCTCACAGTCCTTGATGTGCTGATCGATGTGATCCAGAAGGGCCTTGTCGAGCTTCAGCTCTTCCTGAACCTTGTCGTCGCGCTCGAACAGCTTGACAGCGTACCAGCGCAGGAAGCGGTCATCGACCTTGCCCTGAATGGACTCTTCGATGTGGGCGATGGCGTGCTCCACGCTGCCGGTAAAGACGTGGGGCAGCTCGGTGGCCTTGCCAGCCTTTGCAGCAGCCACAGCCATCTGTGCTGCCTTCTCGCTGCCCTCGTTCTTCAGAGCGCTGATTTCGACTGCCTGGCAGCCCAGCTCATTGCTCAGCTTCTTCAGGTCGATCTTGTCGCCGTTCTTGCGGACCAGATCGATCATGTTGACGGCCATGACCACGGGGATGCCCAGCTCGATCAGCTGAGTGGTCAGGTACAGGTTACGCTCGATGTTCGTGCCATCGATGATATTCAGGATGGCGTCGGGCTTCTCGCTGACCAGATAGCTGCGGGCCACGACTTCTTCCAGCGTGTACGGAGACAGGGAGTAGATACCGGGCAGGTCCTGAATGATGACGTCTTTCTCGCCTTTCAGCTTGCCTTCCTTCTTTTCGACCGTAACGCCGGGCCAGTTGCCGACGTACTGGTTCGAGCCGGTCAGTGCGTTGAATAGGGTCGTTTTACCACAGTTCGGGTTGCCGGCCAATGCAATTTTAATGCTCATTGTGTTCCTTTCCTCTCTGATCGGATCAAACCACTTCGATCATTTCAGCGTCGGCCTTGCGCACACTCAGTTCGTAGTTGCGCACGGTCAGTTCCATGGGGTCGCCCAGCGGAGCGACCTTGCGGACATAGATCTCAACACCCTTGGTGATGCCCATGTCCATGATGCGGCGCTTGACCGGGCCTTCGCCATGCAGGCGTGCCACAGTGCAAGTTTCGCCGACCTTGACGTCTTTCAAAGTCTTCATGTAAATCCTCCTCTACTTGTCTTTATTCAAGAGACCATTCCAGTTTCGGAGCAGGTCCCAAACAGCGGAGTTGCCGCTGTTTAGCCGATCATAATGCGGTTGGCCATGGTCTTGTCCAGAGCGATGCGGCTCTCCTTGACCTGTAAGATCAGGTTACCGGCGATCTCGTTGACCACGGTCACCTCGCTGTCCACGACAAAACCCAGCTCAGCCAGATGCTGGCGGATCTCATCCTTGCCGGAGATCCGTTTAATGGTGACAGTCTCACCTGCTTTTGCCATCGTCAGAGGCATCATCTTCATCCACTTTCCTTTCGTTTCCCCGGAAACCGAAGAAGTATTGCGCCGGTTAGTCAGTCGTGACTATCAGCATGGATAGTTTATACTTACTAACCTTTTTTGTCAATAATTTTTTCATAATTGGAAGTTAGTTTGTAAGAACAAACAGATTTTTTGCCCGATTTTGGACCGGATTTCATCACAATCCACAATGAATCCCAGCAAAACTCTGAGCTGAGGATTTTTCTTTTTGAAGAAAAGTTTTTTCAAATATCCATCGTACGTTCGTTTAATATGACACAGCCGCCCGGTGCAGGGGTCAACTGCAACGGACGGCCGCGTGTCAAAAGGAGGATTTCTTCCTGTCAGGGCGTGGTGTCCCCGACAGGCGCCAGGATAAAAAGAGAGTATTGGTAGAGAATGTCAGTTTCAGGCCGCCACGGCAAGGCGGAAGATCGGCGTGCCGCTGTGGAACAGGCGCAGATACACTTTTGTGCACTTGTTCAGCTGGGCAAACAGGCGCTCGGCGGCATCACGGTCGCCGTAGGCCTTCCAGCAGCCGCAGCAGGTGAAGTTGCGGCCCTGATTTTCGATGAAGCCCACCACATCGGTGAGCGGATAGCCCAGAAAAACGCCGATCTCATGAGGAAACTCTGCTTCACAGCACAGCCGCCGGGACAGCTGCCGCAGCAGCGGCTCGCAGTCGCCCGCAGCTTCGGGGAGCTGATAGCCTTCCTGCGCCAGAAAGCCGTGGACATTTTCATCCGCAAGCACTTCCCGCAGACGGCTCTCGCGGTAAACATAGACCAGATACCGGTGGGTGCGTGCGCATCCCTTGAGCACCCGGACCCGAAGACCTTTTTCGCCCAGCCGTTCGTTCCAGCCCCGCACCCGCTGTGCGAGGTCTTTGCAGTCCCGCGTCTCATAGCGGAACAACCCGGCAGCTTTCAGTCCGGCCAGGACCGGCGAACATTGTTCGATCATCACGATCTCAAAATTACGCTCCATGGCTGATTTCCTCCGTTCCTGCCGTTTGGGATAGTGTACCCTTTTTAAGGTGTCTCATGCAGAGTTTTAGTTAGATTTCGCTAACCATCATTTCAAAAAGAACGCGGCCAGTTGCTCTGCCGCTTCGGTTTGGTGCTTCGTGGTTAGTCATTTCTAACGTGGCATTATCTTACCACAGCTTCGGGGAGGTGTCAAGGGGATTTTGAAAAATTTTATTGCCGCCTATTTGTGTCGAATTGAAAATCGGCAAAGAAAATGATATAATACACAAAAATTAAAGCCGCCACCTCTGCCAAGGTGACGGTTTTCAAATGAAAACTCTACATTGAAAGAGGCCAACCGCTTGTCGCGATGCCTTTTTCTATTTGTAGTATAGTGATTTTTCTTTATTTTGTCAAGAAGGAACGTCTGTTATGAACTTCACCCCTTTTGAAACTTCCCGGCTTCGTCTGCGCCCGCAGGAAGCGAAGGATGCCGCCACATTCCGCCGCAGCGGGACCACGACCGAATACAAAAACCTGACCTTTCAGAAAACATTATGATCTCAACCACTTTTTCTTCTCTTGCAGAAACCATTTCTTTCCTTCTCTCGGCACCCCCCTCCCGCCCGGTGCTGGTCGCACTGGACGGCCGATGTGGGAGCGGCAAAACGACGCTTGCGGCCCAGCTGGCCGAGCGCTTCCCGGACAGCGCCGTCTTTCACACCGACGACTTCTATCTTCCGCCAGCGGACCGCGTTGACGGCTGGGAGCACATCCCCTGCGCCAACATGGACCTTGCCCGTCTTTCCCGCGAGGTGCTGGCCCCTGCCCGGGCTGGGGATGCCGTTTCCTACCGCGCCTACTCCTGCCGGGAGGGAGCCTATCTTCCTACAAAAAGCATCGCATCCAAGCCGCTTTTCTTGGTGGAAGGCAGCTACAGCCACCATCCGCTTCTTACGGAAAATTATGATCTTCGCGTGTTCGTCACCTGCTCCCAAGAGGAACAAGCCCACCGTCTGCAAGCGCGGGAGGGCAAACGCTACCCCAATTTCGTCCAGCGGTGGATCCCGCTCGAAGAGGGCTATTTTGCGCAGTACCACATCGAAACCCACGCCGACCTTATTCTGGACACCACACCTTGACCCACCTTTTCGAAAAATATGGACCGGTTTCCTCCTGTCAGCCGCCCTTTTCGCGGCACTGACGGGAAGGGGCCGGTCCTTTTTCTAGTTGTGAAGTTTTTGAAAATTCGCTTCTCCTTTTCCTGCAGTCTGCGTGAAATTATGGTATAGTTAAGCTGGAATAAAGTCATTTCCCGAAGCAAGGAGAGCATTTATGGAGCACTTTGTCGAATTTGAAAATGTTTCCAAATATTATCAGACCGGAAGTGTCCGCATTGCAGCCGCCGACAACCTGAATTTCTATGTTGACAAGGGTGAATTCTGCATCATCGTCGGCCCGTCCGGCGCCGGAAAGACCACCCTGCTGAACATTCTGGGCGGCATGGACACCTGCGACGAGGGCCACGTCTGGCTGGACGGGCAGGACGTGAGCCGCTTTTCGGAAAAAGAGCTGACCAGCTACCGGCGGTACGACGTCGGTTTCGTGTTCCAGTTTTACAACCTCGTGCAGAACCTGACCGCGCTGGAAAATGTCGAGCTGGCCAGCGAGATCTGCCGCGCGCCGCTGGACCCTGCCGCCACGCTGGAAAGCGTCGGCCTTGGCGAGCGGCTGAACAACTTCCCGGCCCAGCTTTCGGGCGGCGAACAGCAGCGCGTCTCGATTGCGCGCGCCCTCGCCAAAAATCCGAAGCTTCTGCTCTGCGACGAGCCGACCGGCGCACTGGACTACAAGACCGGCAAGCAGGTGCTCGCCCTGCTTCAGCGCACCTGCCGCGAGACGGGCCGCACCGTCATCGTCATCACCCACAACACGGCACTGACGGCCATGGCGGACCGCATCATTCAGGTCAAGAGCGGTCAAATCTTGTCCAACAAGGTCAACGAACATCCCGTTCCGGTGGAGCAGATCGAGTGGTGATTTCATGCAGAACAGTTATCGTAAAAACATCCTTCGGGATTTCAAAGGCAACCTGAGCCGCTTTCTGTCGCTGTTCGGCATCGTGGCGCTTGGCGTGATGATACTGACCGGCTTGGTCAGCTTTGCCCCCAGCATGCGGATCGCAGGGCAGAAATACTACGTCGAACAGAACGTTTTTGACCTTCGCGTTCTGTCCACCCTCGGCCTGTCGGAGGACGACATTGATGCCATTGCTTCCACTGAGGGCGTTACCGCTGTGGAAGCCGTCAAGTATCTGGACGTCGAGGGCCATTGGTCCAGCACCGACGAACCCGCCGTTCTGCGGGTCCAGCAGCTCCCCGCAGACCCGGACGCTGACACCGGCGAAAACATGAACCGTCTGGTCCTTCTGGACGGCCGGATGCCCGAAGCCGCTGACGAGTGCGTGGTGCACATCATGGGCCACGGGGAGAAGATCCCCCTCGGGACGACGCTGACCCTTCCGGACGACACCGACAGCCTGTCCCGCACCGAATATACGGTGGTCGGCTTGGTGCAGGACCCGCTGCACTTTTCCTCGGATCAGGAGACGTCCACCGCCGGAGACGGCATGCTGGACGACATCGTGTTTGTGCCGGACGGCAGCCTGACCGCCGATTATTACACCGTTTGTTACATCAAGGCCGAAAACGCCGACCTCTACGACAATTATTCGGACGAATATCAGGCGGCGGTGGACGCCGTGGCCGACCGGCTGACCGCCATCAGCGACGCCCAGTGCGTCACCCGCCGGGAATCTCTCATCACGGACGCCAACGAAAAGCTGGCCGACGCCAAGCAGACCTACAACGAGCAGAAAGCCGAAGCCGAGCGCCAGTTCGCCGAAGCGGAACAAAAACTCGCCGACGCTGAAGCTCAGCTGACCGCCGCTAAGGCCCAGCTTGAGCAGGGCGAAGCCGACTATGCTTCCGGCAAAGAGCAGCTTGCCCAGCAGCAAGCCGCCCTTCCCGACACCATGCAGAGCGGCGCGGATCAGGTTCTGGACGGGCAGGAGCAGATTCTTGCGTTCGAGGACCAGCTTCAGCAGATCGAACTTCTGGTCAACCTCAAACAGGTGGCGGACCCGCTTCTGGGCTATGCCGAAGCTGCCCTCAACAACGCGCAGAAAGCCCTTGACGAAGCTGAACCCGACGACGAGGATTACACCGAGCTTCGGGACCTTCTGGCTCAGGCTCAGGCTTCCTATGACAACATTTCAGGCCAGCTCAACGGCTACCAGCAGCAGCTGGACGCCGGAAAACAGCAGATGTACGCGCAGGGGCTGATCTCCTCGCCCACCCTGTCCAACACTGAGCTTGTCACCGAAGCCAAAGCCGCCCTGCGGAAGATGAAACTGCAGCTGATGCAGGGCCAGCTGGGCCTTTCCACCGGAACGGCCACGGCCTATTCGGCCTTTGCCGCCGCCGAACAGCAGCTTGCCGATGCCCGCACTCAGCTGGATGACGGCTGGGCCGAGTACAATTCCGGCCGGGAGCAGCTGGACGCTTCCCGCACCGAATACGAAACGCAGAAAGCCGAAGCCGAACAGAAACTCGCCGACGGACAGAAGCAGATCAACGATGCCGAGGAGCAGATCAGCGACATCCAGAACGGCGAATGGTACGTTCTGGACCGCGGCAGCACGATGAGCTTCGTCACCTACGAGCAGTACGCCGACCGCATGGATGCCATCGCGCGGGTGTTCCCGGTGTTCTTCTTCCTCGTGGCCGCACTTGTGGCATCCACCACGATGACCCGCATGGTGGACGAGAACCGGTTACAGATGGGCACACTGAAAGCGCTGGGCTACTCCAACACGAAAATTGCGGGCAAGTACCTCTTCTACGGCCTTGCCGCCAGCGTTCTGGGCAGCATCGTGGGCATGATCGTGGGTTTCATCGTGTTCCCCACCATCATCTGGCAGGCCTATCAGACCATGGTGTTCAGTCTGCCCACCTTCACCCTGCAATTCTATCCGGGCATGGCGCTGGGCAGCGTCCTGCTCAGTGCCGCCGTCATCGGCTTCGCCACATGGGAAGCGTGCCGCGCCAGCCTGAAGGAAAAGACCGCCGCCCTGCTGCTCCCCCGTGCACCGGCCGCCGGAAAGCGCATCTTCCTCGAGTACCTGACCCCGCTGTGGAAGCGGATGAGCTTCTCCCAAAAGACCACCGCACGCAACCTGTTCCGGTATAAAAAGCGCTTCTTCATGACGGTCCTCGGCGTTGCGGGCTGCACGGCTCTGCTGCTGATCGGCTTCGGCATTCAGGATTCCATCCTGCCCATGCTGAGCAAGCAGACCACCGAGCTGAACCACAGCGACCTGACCATCTCGCTCAGCGACGAAAAGGCGCTGGAACTGGAAAACGGTCTGTCCGACGTGCTGGATTCCAGCACCAACGTGACCAGCTGGGGCCGCTTCTACAACAAGAGCGTGACCCTCTACAACGCCAGCGGCGACAAGCAGACCGCCAGCATCGTCACGGCCGAGGACGAGTCCCAGATGACCGCCTACTTCACCTTCCGGACCCGTCAGGGGCACAACGCCATTTCGTTCGACGACAGCAGCGTCATCCTGACCGAAAAGACCGCCGAGAGCCTTGGCCTTTCGGTCGGCGACACCTTTGAGGTCGAGACGAGCGATGGCAGCCGCCAGACGCTGACCCTGACCGGCATTACCGAGAACTATGTGTTCACCCGACTGTACCTCTCACAAGCCCAGCTGAAGGCCTTGAACGGCGGTGTGCTCCCTGCGTGGAACACCGTTTACGGCCAGACCAGCTGCCCCACCAGCGACGACCGGAATGCCCTGCGCACCGACCTGCTGGCTTGCAACTACGTCAGCAGCGTTTCCTTCATCGAGGATACGATGGAGATGTTCGACAACCTCATCGGCTGTCTGAACTATGTCGTCATTCTGGTCATCGTCTGCGCCGCCGCACTGGCCGCCGTGGTGCTCTACAACCTCATCAGCGTCAACCTCGGCGAGCGCAAAAAGGAGCTGGCCACTATCAAGGTCCTCGGCTTCTACGACAAAGAGGTCTACCGCTACATCTTCCGCGAGATCGACCTGCTGGCCTTCATCGGTTCGCTGGTGGGTCTGGCGCTGGGCGTCCCGCTGCATCAGTTCATCATCCGCACTGTCGAGATGGACCAGATGATGTTCATCCGCTCCATCGCGCCCCGCAGCTATCTGTTCAGCGTCGCGCTGACGATGTTCTTCACCTTCGTCGTCTGTCGCCTCATGCGCCGTCATGTCAAAAAGATCAGCATGGTCGAAAGCATGAAGGCCCCGGAATAACTCAAACAACAAGCCCGTCGAGCGGTCCGCTCGACGGGCTTGTTTCATTTTATTGTTTATTGTGCCAGTACCGGCAGGGCTGCGATCTCATCCCGCAGTTCCATCGCCTGTGTCTTGGTCAATTTTTTGTTGGAAACCATCCGGTCCAGCACCACTTCCGCCCGCTTCAGCGCCAGCGCAGGGCTGGAATTGGGCGAATAGGCTGACGGCGCATTGGGCAGTCCCGCCAGCAGAACGCACTCGGCATCGGTCAGCTCTGCGGTGGTCTTTCCGAAATAGCCCTCTGCCGCTTCTTCGATGCCATAACAGCCACTTCCGAAATAAATGGTGTTGACGTACATTTCAAAGATCTGCTGCTTGGAATAGGCCTTTTCGATGTCCAGCGCCGCGAACAATTCGGCGGCTTTCCGGGCGAAGTGCTTTTCCTGCGTGAAGTAGAGGTTCTTGGCCAGCTGCTGGGTCAGGGTGCTGCCGCCCTCCGCCAGCGACTTTGTGCGCAGGTCCGTCCAAAGTGCCCGGACGATCGCGATCGGGTCGATGCCGTGGTGCTTTTCAAAGCGGCTGTCCTCTACTGAGATCACCGCGTCGATATAGGTCTGCGGGATGGATGCACAGCTCATGAAGCTGGGGCGGGCTGAGATGTCCGCATACAGTTCCGTGACCGGCAGGTTGGCCGAGACGTTCTGATAGAGCTTTCCGCCCTGAACGCCCAGCACGATGCCCAAGACCACCACTGCCGCCAGCGCCAATGCCAGCAGCCAGCACAGCAGCCGTTTGATGAAATTTCCCAGTGTCCGCATGACGTCTGCTCCTTTCCCGTTTGGAATGGTATTATCCTACCCGATTTTCCTTCGATTTTCAAGCGGATTTTATGAACAAACCCGCTTTTCCGGGCAGAAAAACGCCCCGTCCAACCGGCTGGACGGGGCGGAGCAGATCATTTCTGCGGCTGATACTGCAGGACCTTCTGCGAGATGGTCCGGTCGAAGAACTGGATGAAGGGTCCCAAGCAGAACGCGCAGATGAGCGTGCCAAGGCCCACCAAGCCGCCCAAGATCCAGCACAGGAACGCGCACAGCGCATCGGTGAACACGCGGCATCCGAAATACGGGAACGGCGTATGATCCCGCAGCCCCATCGAAAGGTAATCATACGGGGCGATGCCAAGGTCTGCCGTCTGGTAGAGCGACGCGCCCAGCGCCGTGACGGGGACCGCCAGCGCCACCCAAACGAGCTGCACGGCCAGCGAGGGAGCATCGCCGAAACCGGCGTGGATGGGGTTATAGAACGCCGTGACGAGATAACCGATGCAGATGCCGTTCACGAAGGTCCCCAGCCCGATGTACTTGCGCCCGAACCAGAATTCCAGCACGAAAAACAGGATGTTCGTGCAGAGGTTCTGCGTGCCCAGCGAGATGCCGAACAGCTCCGCCAGCTGCATATTCAGGGCGCTGATGGAGTCATTTCCAAGGTGAGACTGTTTGAACAGCGCAATGCCAAGGGCGATGATGACGATGCCAACGACCATTCCGACCACGCTTCGGGCTGTTGGCTTTTGCAGCGTAGTTTCGCTCATAAAATTGCTCCTTTTTGTTTGTTGGTTCTATTATACGCCCACTTTCCATAAGGAGCAATTTATTTATGGAAATATACAACAAGTGGCAAAAGCCGCATCTCCGGGAGCTTTCGCTGGCGAGCCAAGGGCATTCCATGCCCTCCCCAGCGCGCTGCGCCGGGTCCCTACCTCGGACGCTCGCCAGCGAAACTCCCCTCGTGCGGCGGGTCAAGCAGCAGTTTTCCAGCCGGGGCCGGGAGTTTCTCCGCGAACGCTTAGGAGGTGGGACCCTGACGCGAAGCGTTAGGGCGGAATCCTAGGTTCCGGGCTGTTCGCGGAGAAAGCTCCCGGACACCGGCCGCTGACGCCCACAACTGCTAAACTCGCTTTCAAGGGAAGCCTCCCGGAGATGCGGCCCTGCCCGCTTAACCTCCCAACTTCTGCGCGATCGTCTCTTTCTGTAATCCCTCTCCGATGACGATGAGCACTTCCTGCCCATTGGGGATGGGATTTGCGGTCAGGCCGTCGGCGGTGGCGTTCAGCTCCACCCAGCCGGATGCATCCTGCACGAAGCCCTTCACGCGAAGCACCCTCCCGCAGGAAGGGTCTGTGAACAGCGACGGGATGTTCGCTTCCAGCTTCTCGCGGGGGATGCCGGGTTCCAGAAAATAAGCCGACCCGAACGCCTTGTGCTCGTCGAAATGCAGCTTTTCGCAGCTGGCCTGACGATAACCGGCGTGGTCGATGCGGGCAAAGTCTGCTTCGGTCAGGGTGGACCAGTCCTTGGTCAGGAAGTCTTCCGGCTGAAAGGTCCGGCTGCACTTACAGGCCGAAAGCGCACGGCACAGGTGCTTCTGCGTCGCTTCCAGACGCTCCGGCGAAGCCAGCTGACTGCGGCTGAACAGCACGATACCCGCATTGGCCGCTTCCGAAGCCAAAATGTAGTCTGCCTGTTCTGAGAGCTGTTCCGGCAGCAGCGCATCCACAATAGCGATGACATTTCCTAGCTGATACCACCGGTCCAGCGGGTCGTCCCGCAGGACGTCAAAAAATTCATCCACATCAAAAATGCCGCTCGGTTCCACCAAAACCCGGTCAAAGCCGCGCATGGCCATCGAGATGAGCTTGGTCCGCATCCGGCGCTGATGGGTGTCGCAGTCGCACCCGCCGCTGATCGTCTCGATCTCGCACCGCTCGCCCAGCAGGTCCTGCACCAGCATGGCGTCCACGTTCACCGCGCCGAAGTCATTTTCCAGAATGCAGACATGATGCCCCTGCGCCACGAGATAGGCGGCATACCGGCGTAGGAACGTCGTCTTGCCCGCGCCCAGAAAGCCTGTAATAAGGTCTACTTGTACCATTGTGATCCCCTCCGCTGTTTTGATCTCAGGGTCAGTATAATCAAACTCCCGCCGCTTGTCAAATCTGCTCTTGGGCGCAAAAAAGCCGCCCCGGCTGCCAGCTCCCTTTAGGAGAGCTTGCGCCGTAGGCGGCTTTGATTCTTACAGGAACTCCACGCTTCCGTCCTCGATGTGATACATCGCGCCGACGACCCGAAGGCCCGTTTCTTCCTCAATGTTGTGGATGCACAGGCTCTTTTCGATCTCCTGCACGCTGTGCCGCACATTCAGGCAGCTGGCCTTATAAGGGTCCGTTTCGCCGCCGATGGCCTTTTTGATCTCATCGGTGATGTACTTGATGTAGCCATCCGGCTCGTGGTGGATGGCGGCATCCACGGCCCCACAGTGGGTATGGCCCAGCACTACCACCAGCCGACAGCCCAGATGCCCTGCGGCATACTCGATGCTGCCCAGCTGGTGGTCGTCGATGACATTGCCCGCCAGCCGGATGACGAACAGTTCGCCGATGCCCGCCGAGAAGATGTTCTCCGGGATGACCCGCGAATCCGAACAGGTCACGATGATGGCATAGGGAGACTGGCCCTTGGTCCATGTGGACATCCGGATCCGGCGGGAGATATCGCCGCTCCCATTCTCTGCGTTGAGATATTTCAGGTTGCCCGCCGCCAGCTTGTAGATGGCATCTGCTGCGGTGCATACAGTGGTTTCCTGCATAAACAGCCTCCCTTTTGAAATTTTGATTCGAAAAAAGCCGCCCGGACTCCCGTAACGGGAAATTCCGGGCGGCCGTCATGCAATTAGAAGTTGATCACGCCGAGGATCAGACCTGCGACCAGGCAGATGATGGACACAGCCCACTGCCAGCCGAAGCAGTACTTGATGTGGTCCTTGATCTCGACACCGGCCAGACCGATGCCCAGATAGGTAGCAGGAGCCACCGGGCTGATGAAGGTAGCGCAGTTGCGGCAGACGACCATCGCGATGGCGATGTGAGCCGGGTTGACGCCGAACTGGTTGCCGACACCGATCAGGACGGGCAGAACGCCGTAGAAGTAAGAGTCGGTATCGAACAGCAGAGCCAGAGGCACGCTCAGGACGCCGATGATGATGGGCAGGAAACGGCCCAGAGAAGCGGGGATGAAGTTTGCCATGGTGGTAGCCATCAGGTCCATGATGCCGCTCTTCTGCAGAACGCCGAGGAACACGCCGGCGCACAGAATGGTAGAGGCCATGCTCAGGCCAGCCGAAGCGTGGCTCTTGATGATGGAGTTCTGCAGCTTCTTACCGCGATAGTTGACCAGAATCGCCAGAACGCAGCCAACCATGAACGGGAAGTAAGAGGGGAAGATATCCATGACCAGCACGATGATGACGGCCAGAGTCAGGATGATGTTGAACACGAAGTTCTGCGGACGAGCCAGAGAAGTGTCCTTCTCGCCGCTGTCAGAATCGTCGTACTTGCCCTCTTCCTCAGCAGCAGCGTCGCCGAGCTTGGCGATGCGCTTCTTCTCCTGGAAGCCCCAGAAGATGGCGGTCGCGAATGCAAGGATCAGACCAACAACCTGCATAGGCATCAGCTGGCTCCACAGATCATTTGCTTCGATCTCCAGAACGCTGGCAGCACGCATGGTGGGACCGCCCCAAGGCATCAGGTTCATAACGCCCATAGCGGTGACGCAGATCAGCAGCAGAGTCTCGCGGCGCATGTGCAGACGCTTGTAAACGGGCAGCATGGCCGGGATGGTGATGAGGAAGGTGGATGCGCCGCCGCCGTCCAGATGGCCGATGATGGCGATGATGCAGGTCATCAGGGCAACGCCGACAACGTTGTTGCCGACCTTCTTCATCAGGGCATTGATGATCTTGTCGAACATGCCTGCATCGGTCATGACACCGAAGAACAGGACCGAGAAGATGAACAGAACCGCCGTGCCATGGACACTGGAGACGCCGGACTTGATAAAGCCGGCCATGTCATCCAGCGTGAAAGCGCCGGTCGCCACCAGAATGATGGTGGTGATGGTCGAAACGCCGACGAATGCCAGCGACGGGACCGTGACGTTGCGCAGCAGCAGCACGACAACGGCGATGACCGTAGCGAAGCCAAGCAGCGCGAGGACAGTTTCACTCATGATTGGTACTTCCTTTCCTTTTTCCGCGTGTTTGCGGGGCCGAAAGCATTCCGCAAAGTTTGCTTTTTTCATTCCCGCTTTTGATGGTTCCAGTATACTGGTGTAAACTTACATGCCAAAGCGCTTTGGATTACGCTTTGTTAAGAATCACCTTAATATCCTGTAAGGTTCAGGATGGAAGCTTGGATACATGGATTTTCCCGCAAAAAGGACCCGCCCAGCCCCCTTTTCGGGGGAACTGAGCGGGTCCTTCCACTTCTTGTTTGGTTTAAGATTTCTGTTTTCGGCACGCGCGGATCTCTTCCAGAAGCGTCAATGCCGACACAGGCTTCAAGATATAGCCGTCGATGACGCCATGGCTCTTGGCATCGATCAATTCCCGTGATGGCGCACTCGTCATGATGATACGGGTCAAACTGGGGAATTTGCCCCGGATGGACATACAGAAGTCTACGCCGCTGCCCTCGGTCAGGCTCTCGTCGATGGCCAGCACATCGAAGGGCTGGCTGTCCAGCAGGGTCCGCACATCGCCCCGGCGGGAGCAGATGGAAACATTCAGGCCCAGACTGCCCAGCTCCTTTTCCAACATGCTCAGGACCTTCTGGTTGTCATCAGCCGCAAGGATATGCAGGTCGTTGTCCTGCCCCCATTGCAGCTGTTCGCGCTCGCGCTCCTGTTCCAGCACCGGCAGATAAATGTAGAAAGTCGAGCCTTTGCCCAGCGTGCTCTCGGCGCAGATATGGCCGCGGTGGGTCCGGATAATTTGTTCAGCCAGTGCAAGGCCCAAGCCAGTCCCCTCACCGGTCTTTTTGGTCGTGAAGAACGGCTCAAAAATATGCTGTAACGTCTCTTTATCCATGCCGGAGCCGTTGTCCGCGATGCGGATGCGCACATAGCTGGGCCAGACCTCCGGAATTTTTTCATCCGGGAAGCGGAGCAGCAGTTCGCTGCGCGGAACGACATCGGCGCTCAGGGTCAGCGTGCCCTCCGCCTTGCCGATGGCGTGGATGGCATTGATGCAGATGTTCAGCAGGACCTGCTGCAGCTGGGTCATGCTGCCCAAGACTTCTTCCTCGTTCAGGTCCACCTGTTCGAGAATTTCGATCTGCTTGGGGCAGTTCGTCTCCACCAGCTTCCGGGTCTGTTCCAGCATCTTTTTCACCGAAACAGCGTCGTAAATGGTCTCGACGTTCCGGCGGCTCATCGCGGAGATCTGCTTCACGACGTCCCGGGCCTTTTCGGCGGCTTCACTGATCTCCCGCGCGTTGTCGTAAATTTCGCTTTCCGGGTCGGCGTCCACCATGATGAGGTCTGCATAGCCGGTGATGGGGGTCAGGAAGTTGTTGAACTCATGCGCGATACCGCCGGTCAGCGTGCCCATCAGCTGGAGCCGCTGCCCATGCTGCAAAAATTCCTCGCTGCGGTGCAGTTCTTCCAGCGCTTCGTTGACCTCCTGCAGCGACGTGATCTGCGCTGCATTCCGGCTGTTCTTCTGCTGCAAGTGGAAGATGAACACCGTCAGCAGCACCATGACCAGCGCAATGGAGCTGAACATGACCGCCATTTTCCGGAAGCTCTCGGCCACCGGCTGATACAGGTCGTCGTAGTCCACCACGGCGCTGACGATCCAGAAGCTGTCCCCCAGCGTCAGCTGCCGGTAGGCGCTGATCTTATGCACCCGCGGCAGACTGGGGTCCGTCCACCAATAGGAATCGTAATCCATGATACCCGAGGTCTTTTCCTGCTGAGTGCGGAGCAGCTCGCTCAGGCTGCTCATGTCCAGCTCATTGTTCGAGTAGAGCTTCCGGCGGCCTTCCAGCACCTCGATGCCCCACTGCTCCGATTCCGGGTGCATCACGACGCGGTTATCGGCATTTTTGACCATGATATAGCCGTTCGTACCCACATGAATATCCGAGACCAGCTGCTGATACAACGTCTCGGAGTCGATGACCAGACAGATGGTCTGGTCCCCCACGGCCTTTTTCATCACCAGATAGTGCCGGTCGCCCCGGTGATACTGCCAATAGCTGATGCTGCTGGTCCGGGTGATGAGGACATCACACATCAGCGTCAACCCATAGCATCTGTAGATCACGTTTCCGTCGCCGTCCTCGATCCAGAGATCTGCCAGTGTGTCGCTGCGGGCGAGAGTCGGGCGGCTGAGCGGATTGGCGCGGAGCTTGTCCGCCGCCGCATCCAGCCGGTCCGCGTACTCGTCCAGCGAGAACTGGATGCTGTCGGCAGTGCTCTGCACCACCAGTTCCAGCTGGCGGGTCTGGCTGTCGATGAGGGCGTTGCGGTAATCGTTCCACGTTACATTGGCCACGATGCCCAGCAGCACCAGCAGCACCACGCCCACCGCCACGGGGGCCAGAAGGGAACGAATGCGCTGGCGGAAGGTGTTCCGATCCCATTTTTTCATAAAAATTCTCCTTTCGCGGGATAAATCCAGTCCGGAAGAGGCCTGTCGGCTTGCTCTCAGGGGCCAAAAATGTTATACTTTTCTCAAACTCAACTTCGATCGACGATCTTCGCAGTCAGAAAAAGGTGTTAATCAATGGCGTTTCATGTTCTTATTGTAGACGATGATCCCGCAATTTGCAAATTATTATCCAAAGTGATGATCAGCAACGAGATGGAACCGCTCGTTGTCAACAGCGGCGCGGCGGCGCTGGACCTGATCGCGCGGCAGAGCGACACGCTGGATATGATCCTGATGGACATCACCCTCGGCGACATGGAGGGCTTCGACGTCATCCAGACCATCCGGCGGAATGGGGTCACCACGCCGGTCATCATCATCAGCGGCCGCAGCGAGGATTACGACTTCATGTACGGGCTTTCGCTGGGTGCGGACGACTATGTGACCAAGCCTTTCCGGCCCCAGATCTTGGGTGCAAAGGTCAAGGCCCTCATCCGCCGCAGTAAGAGCTTCTCACAGGAGAACAACAGCCAGATCACCTGCGGTCCCTTCCTCTGCGACACCTCCACCATGCGGTTCTACAAGAACAACGTGGAGCTGAACCTCTCGGAAAAAGAGCGCAGTCTGCTGCTGTTGTTCGTCCGCCATCCCCAGCAGGTGTTCACGAAAGACATGATCTACGAACAAATTTGGGGCAACCTCATCGCTGTGGACGACAACGCCATCATGGTCTACATCAACCGTCTGCGCAGTAAGATCGAGGACAACGCCCGCACCCCGCAGCACATCATCACCATCCGCGGCGTGGGCTATCGGTTCGTGCCGTAAGGTTTTATTTTTCTTCTTTGCAAATGAAAAGGTCCGGTCCCTGCGCGCGGAGCAGAGACCGGACCTTTGGTTTTATGCCGGTATAAAACATAAAACCGTAAAAAAGGAGAATCGCATGAACTGTAATGCCTTCATTGCCCAGCGGAGATGAGAAGAGCGAAGGGAAATTCCGTGAAAATCATTCCGAACGAAACTGTGATTGGCAAGTCACAGGAGAGCCGCTGGGCACGGCACTCAATCCTCGCGGAAGGAGAAAGGCTTGACTTCGCGGACGACATCCATGATCGTGCCGTCACGGGCTTCGATGATGCCCACCACACGGTCGCCGAACTGGACCTTCTCCGGCTCGCCGACGATGGAGTAAGCGATATCACGCAGCTCCTCGATGGTCTTGAGGGGCACACAGTCGGCCTTCTGGAGAGCCTCCAGCAGGTCAGGACGTGCGGGGTTGACGGCGACACCGTAATCGGTGACGACGATATCCACGCTCTCGCCCGGAGTGGTGACCGTGGTGACATCGGTGCAGATGGCCGGGATACGGCCCTGCAGCAGCGGAGCGATGACGATGGTGCACTTTGCACCCTGTGCGGTATCGGGATGACCGCCCTGTGCGCCGGTGATGACACCGTCGGAACCAACGACAACGTTGCAGTTGAAGTGGGTATCGACTTCCAGAGCTGCCAGAATGACGTAATCCAGCTTATTGACGAACGCGCCCTTGTTCATGGGGTTGGCGTAAGCGCCCGCCGAGATGCGGTGATGGTTGGGGTTCTTGACGTTGTTGACAGCGTCCAGATCGAAGTCCTGCGTATCCAGCAGGATGCGGACCATGCCGTCGTCCAGCAGGTCGCACATGGGCTTGGTCAGACCGCCGACGCCGAAGCCCATCTTGATGTTCCGCTCCTTCATGATCTTGGTCAAAGAGATGGTGGAAGCGATGGATGCGCCGCCGACACCGGTCTGATAGGAGAAGCCGTCCTTGAAGTACGGAGTGTTCACGACGACCTGCGTGCAGTACTCGGCCATCATCAGCTTGCGCTGATCGGTGGTGGGCTTGGCTGCACCGGTCGCGATCTTCTCGGGGATACCGATCTGGTCCACGACGCAGACGTAATCGACCTTGGTCATGGAGATGTGAGCGGGATAGTTGGGGAACGGAACGAGGCAGTCGGTGATCGCGACCACATAATCTGCCTGATTGCCGTCAACGTAAGAATAGCTCAGAACGCCGCAGTTGGTCTTGCCGCCGATACCACGGCAGTTGCCGTACTCGTCGCAGGTGGGAGCGCCGATGAAGGCGATGTCCACATGGGTCTCGCCGGTGACCAGAGCGCGGACACGGCCGCCGTGGCTGCGCATGGTGGCCAGACCCTTCAGCTTGCCGTGAGAGATGGCCTCGCCGATCTTGCCGCGGACGCCGGAGGACTCGATGTTGGTGATGGTCCCGTCCTCGATCATAGGGACCAGATCATCATGCGCCTTGCCCAGAGAGCTGGCGCTGATGGTGATGTCCTTCAGGCCCATCTTCTGGATCTCTTTCATGACCATGCAGACCACGAGGTCGCCGTCACGGAAGTGGTGGTGGAACGAAACGGTCATGCCGTCGTGGGCGTGGCACTTGACCAGAGCCTCGTGGATGTCCTTGACCATCTTATCGTGGTCGTGGTTCATGACGGGCGTGACCATGGGGCCAGCCTTCTTGAAGGGCTTGCCGTCTTTATAGTAATTGCCCTGAAAGACCTCTTTACCGGTCTGCTTCAGGATCTCTTCAGGAATATCTCTGCCGACTGCGTTGATCATGATTAAAGATCCCCCTTATACACACCAGATGCCTTTGCCAGATCGATGGTGCGCTTTGCGCCATCGTAGAAGGCGATGTCGATCATCTTGCCGTCAACGGTGAACACGCCGATGCCCAGAGCCTTCTTAGAGTCGATCTCCTTGACGACCTTCTCTGCGAAGATGATATCCTTCTGAGACGGGGTGAAGATCTCGTGCACGATGGGGATCTGGCGCGGGTTGATGATGGACTTGCCGTCGAAGCCCATCAGGTGGATGGTCTCGACGTCCTGACGGAAGCCTTCCATGTTCTTCAGGTCGGTATAAACGGTATCGAAGCACTGGACACCGGCTGCACGGGCAGCGATGATCATGTTCTGACGTGCGCCCATCAGCTCAACGCCGGTTCCGGTGATGTGGGTCTGCAGGTCCTTGGTGTAGTCGCCGCCGGACAGTGCGATGCCGAACAGACGCTCGGAAGCTTCGCAGATGTCCAGTGCGCGCATGATGCCGCGGGCAGACTCCAGAGCCGCGATGATCAGAACTTCGCCCTCAGCGCGGCCATAGGTCTTTTCGTCCTCAGCAATGGCAGCTTCGACCATCTGCACATCCTTGGGGCTTTCGGTCTTGGGGATACGGATGGCATCACAGCCGCCGGCCACGGAGGCGCGGATGTCCTCCCGCCAGTACGGGGTATCCAGACCGTTGATGCGGACGACGCGCTCGCAGCCACGGTAGTCGATGGTGCGCAGAGCGTGATACAGGCTGAAACGAGCCACGTCCTTCTGGTTCTCGGCAACAGCGTCCTCGAGGTCCAGCATGATGGAGTCGGGCTTGTAGATGTACGGGTCCTTGATCAGGCCGGGTTTCTGCGCATTCAGAAACATCATCGTGCGGCGCAGACGCTTCTTATTCGGATTGTTCATCGAATAGCACCTCCCCAAGGCAGATTCTCAAACTGTTCCACAGAGCGATAGACAGCACCCTCGATGCGGGCCTTCAGGGTGCAGTCCAGTGCGCCCTTGTCCACGATGGTGATGCGGACATTGTCGATGTCCAGATTCTTCAGCGTCTCCAGAGCCACCTTGCGGATCTGGTTGCCATACTGATTGATGACCGAGCTCTCCAGAGAGAAATCGACCTTGCCCTCGCCGGGCTCGACGGTCACCATGCAGTCGCTGGATTCCAGAGTTCCAGCAGTCGCTGCTTTCTTGATCTCCATGCTTTTTCCTCCTTAGCTGCCATTTACACTTCTTGTTTATACCGTTCAGCGGCCCATCGGATCGCGGCCGCTCTTGATGCTTCTATGATAGCCCCGGAACCTTACAGAAATCATAGCTTCAGCCTTAATATTCATTAAGAATCCGAAAAATTCTCGCTTGTACACAAGTTATGTTCTGGTTCGGTTCCCGGCTCCGCGCTGCCCTCCTCTCCGTGTTCGTTGTTCTGCTTCCAGTTTACTTCAAACCGAAGCATTTGTGAAATCGCACGTTTCGATGTTTTTCCATCAAAAAACGGAATGGGACGAAAAAAGGCTGCCGCACAGCCGTCTGACCTCTCTTGCCGGAGGTCCGCTGTGCAGCAGCCTTTCAAATTTTTTGTTACGCGTGGTTGAAGCCCTTGCCGAACACTTCGGTCGTACTCAGCATAGACATAAAGGCGTTCAGGTGTTCCTTATGGATGAAGTCCTGCAGCTGGTCCGCCTCGTGGCGGGTCAGGGTCGTGTAGATGATGTAGTGCGGCTTATCGGTGTAGGCGCCGAAGCAGGGGGTGTAGGTCGCGCCGCGCACCAGCTCCCGCATGACGAAGCCGCAGATGGGGTCTTTGTCGTCGCAGACGATGAGGATGGCCTTGCACATCTTGATTTTTTCCAACACGGCGTCGATGACCAGCGATTTGACCGTCAGACCGACAAACGAATATAGTGCCGTGTACAGGTCGAACACGAAACAGGCCGCAACGACCATGAACAGGTCGGTCAGGAACAGGGCCACCGCGATGCTGTGGATGTGGGTGTATTTTTCCACGATAAGGGCGATGACGTCCGTGCCGCCCGAGGATGCGCCTACATTAAAGAGCAGCGCCGACGCGATGGCGGGCAGCGCGATGGCGAAGATCAGGTCCAGCATGGGCTGGTCCGACAGCGGCCCGTTGAGGGGGCAGACCTTTTCCAGCACCATCAGCTCGATGGACATGACGAACGACGCATAGCCGGTGGTCATCGCGAACTGCTTGCCCAGAAAGATCAGGCCCACAACCAGCAGCAGGATGTTCGCCGCCGATGAAAAGGCCGAGGCCGACATGGGCGTCAACTTTGCCACCAGTGCGGCCGTACCGGTCACGCCGCCAAAGACGAAGTTGTTGGGGAATTTGAAGAAGTACACGCCCACCGACATGATGGAGATACTCAGCGTGATCATCACATACTGCTTGACGTACTTGATGACTTTTTCCCGCATCGTTGTTTCCGCAACTGTTTCCATAACACTTTTTTCCTTTCACCGCCGCGCGGCAAGAACTTTTTTCTTCCGCGGCCCAGACGCCGCGCCAAAAGTATTTTAACACGGAACCTTCGCCGGTCAAGAGTCAAATCCGCGTCCGCGGCCGCCCGGGCAGGATTCCGGCACTTCCCACAAAATTTCGCGGTGATTTTTAGCCAAACAGCTTTTTGGTATTGTGGATGTAGACTGACAGGACCAATCCGACGCAGATATACAGCATCATGACCGAACTGCCGCCCGCCGAATAGAACGGCAGCGTGACGCCGATGACCGGCAGCACCCGCAGGTTCATGCCCACATTGACCGCGATCTGGGCCATCAGCGCGCCGCCGATGCCGGCACAAATGAAAGTCCCCAGCAGGTCCTCGCTCCGCGCACCGGTCACGAAGGTCTTGACCACCAGCGCGAACAGCACCCCCAGCACCACACAGCAGCCCACAAAACCCGCCGCGTTGCCGATCCAGCTGAAAATAAAGTCGTTGTGCGCGTTCGGGACGCTGTAGTAGCTCCCGCCGAACAGCCCGTTGCCAAAAATTCCACCAGAGCCAAGCGCGATCTCGCCGCGCTGCTGCTGATAGATGATGTTCTTCCAGACGGCCTCGCTCGGCGCCCAGCCGGTCTTGTTTTCCGGGTCCACGACCGCCAGGATGCGATACCACTGATAGCCCTTGCCGATCTTATCGCTGAAGAACGCGAACGCCACCGCCATGGCCGCCGCTGCCGCCGAGATCGCCCCGATGATGTATTTCCAGCTCAGGCCCGCTGCAAACATCATGCAGCACGCAATGATGCCGTAGATGATGGCCGTGCCGTCGTCACCCTGCACATGGATGATGGCGATGGGCACGAGCATGTGCAGCAGAAGCTTGCCCAATTCTTTCGGCTCGTTGATCTTCCCCCGCACATTGTTCAGGTGCATCGCAAAGGTCAGGATGAAGCTGATCTTCGCCAGCTCGGTGGGCTGCAGGGTAAAGCCGCCCAGCTTATACCACGAATAGTTATCGGTATCGCCCGCGTTGTAGCCGATGGTCAGCGGGCCGATGGTCACGTTCCGGATCACCAGCGTCGGCAGGACCAAGCCCCACGTCAGCGCCACATGCACCGGCCAGACTTTGACCAGACTGCGGTAATCGATGTTCGACAACAAAATGGCGATGGTCAGGCCGATCAGCGCCGAAATGCCCTGCACCAAGGCGCGGCGGTAGTCGCCGATGCCGGTGATGGCTCCGGTCACTTCGTCCACCGCAAAGCCGTTTCCCTGCTTTGCCGCCCACGACGACAGCGCCACGACTGCCATGACGCTGCTGAAGATGCACAGAAATAAATAGACCTTATCGGTCCGCTTGAAATATCGTTGAATGCTTTCCAAAAAAGCACCACCCTTCTCTTGTCCAAAACGGGGTCCGCAGGGGCTTTCCGCCCCTCTGACATGCTTTTTTCCACTAAGACCCCATTTTAAGGTATTATACAGCATTCAGCGATTTTGCGCAAGACAGCGGGAATTTTTCACACTTTTTTCGTCGGCCTGTGAGAGCTTTGCAAAATCCATTCCGCCAGCCTTGACAAAGCGGACCCGACCCTCTAAAATGGACGTAGAAAACCCACTCTTTCAGAGGTTTTCTGGAGGGCTTTTTGCATGAAAGTACCATATCATCGATTTCTCGCTGCGCTCTGCGCGCTGAGTTTTCTATTTGTGACCCTGTTTTCCACCGCGGCACTGGCCGCAGAAACGGAAAACCAGACCGCTGACACCCTGACTTCGGAGGACGCCGCACAGATGCAGCTGGCCGACGATGCCGTGACCGCTCTGACCGAGAGCGACGAATTTGCCGAGCTGGACCGCTCCGAACGTCTCCGCGCCGCGCTCGATCAGGTGAACGAGCTGGCAGACAGCGGGCTGATCCTTCCCCGCTCCATTTTCGTGGACGAAGAGAACGGCATGGTCAGCTTCGAGTACACCTGCGGCGTGCTGGGCGGCATTCTGGTGGACGAGCCGGAAGAGGAGAACGCCGCGATCTCCTCCGCCGCCATGCCGGACGTGAACCTGCAGGAGATGTCCAACGCCGCCAAAGGCGACCACGGCACAGCCATGATCTACTACGCCTTTGACAACACCGTGAATAGTTCCCGCTACCCCTACTATTCTTATATGAAGGGGTTCTGGACCGCCATGGGCCTGACGACCCGCATCGATACCAAGGTGACCGTCTCGAACCTGCGCTGGATGAACCGCTATGATCTGTGCATCCTGAGCGCCCATGGTGCATACTACACCTACACCCGGGGCTGGCTCTGGAAGCACACCCGCACCGAACCGATCATCCTGCTGACCGAGGAGACGAGCTTTGCGCAGGACCTCGCCTATGGGCTGGACCTGCTGACTCACCGCGTCATCAAGATCAACGGGCGCTACTGCGTCACACCGTCGTTCTTCAAAAATGCGTACCGGTTCGGCCAGCTGAAGGATACCATCATTTTCTCGGAGACCTGCGAGTTCCTTGGCGTGGACAACAGCATCGACACTTCGATGGCGGATGCCTTGATCGCGGGCGGCGCAAAGGGCGTGATCGGCTATGTCAACAACGTCTACACCGTTTACTCCCGCAGTATGCTCTGGGACACCGTGAACCATCTGATCTTGGGTCAGACGCTGGAAGCTTCCCTGCAGCACGCTTCCGATACCTACGGGGCCAATGACCTCATCTGGTACACCTCGCAGGGCGGCAAGCGGCCCCATGCGGCGGCGGCCTATCCGCTGCTGTTCGGCGATTTCGGTGCAACGCTGGACATCACACCCAGCGAATCGACCGAGCAACAGGCCGCCTAAGCGTTGCACTTTTCCGCATTTTATACTATACTAGGGGATGGCAGAGTTCTGCCATCCTCTATTTTTTCGGGATCATTTCCTTCGCCCCTTCTGCGGGCGGAGCTTCCAGATAAGGGGCGTTGTTACTATGTCTGAATTTATCACCCACTCCCGCGAAGAGACCGTCGCGCTGGGCAAGCGGATGGCCGCTGCCCTGCCCGATGGGTCGCTCATCGCATTCACCGGCGGGCTTGGCGCGGGCAAGACCGCGTTCTGCGAGGGCCTTGCCGAAGGGCTTGGCTGCACCGACCCGGTCAGCAGCCCCACCTTCGCCATCGTCAATTACTACCGGGGTCCCCGGCCGCTGGCCCACTTCGACCTCTACCGCATCTCGACCGAGAACGACCTGTGCGCCGCCGGATTCTACGATTATCTGGATCAGGGAGCCATCGTCGCCGCCGAGTGGAGCGAGAACTTTGCCGACCTGCTGGCCCCGGAAAACCCGATCCATGTCAACATCGAGCGGCTGGACGACACCACCCGCCGCATCACCATCGAGGGGGTCTGCGTATGAATATTTTAGCTGTCGATACCGCCGGAAAGACCGTGGGCGTCGCCCTGATGCAGGACAACCGTCTGCTGTACGAATGCTATCTGGACGCCGGAATGACCCACAGCGAAACGCTGATGCCGCTCATTGACGGTTGTCTCAAGCTCTGCGGGATAAAATGCGCCGGCATCGACTTGTTCGGCGTGAATGCCGGCCCGGGAAGCTTCACCGGTCTGCGCATCGGACTGGCCGCTGTCAAGGGGCTGGCCTTCCCGCATGAGACGCTCTGTGCGCCGGTCTCCACGCTGGAAGCGCTGGCCGCAGCCCACACCGGCGAAGGGACAGTCCTCTGCGCGCTGGATGCCCGCCGTGCGCAGGTGTACAGCGCCGCATTCGACCTTTCCACCCACGAGCGGCTGATGGACGACGACGCCCGCGCCGTGGCGGACCTTGCCCAATTTGTAGAAAATTGCAAAAAGCCCCTGTTTTTTGTTGGTGATGGCGCATCTCTGTGCTATAATAAATACGGCAATGTTCCGGGGGTCCTCTGCGTTCCGCCGTCCCTGCGGGGAGGCCGCGCCGCCGCCGTTGCGCTGGTGGCCAAGCAGATGGCCGCGCGGGGCGAAGCCGTCCTGCCCGAGGCGCTTCTGCCGGATTACCACCGGCTCAGTCAGGCAGAACGCGAACGTGCCGAGCGCCTTGCCGCCGAAGCTGCCGCAAAACATCACGATGAAACGGAAAACGGAAAGGATTGACATTCCATGGCAAAACCGATCGCACTTGCCGCCGACCACGGCGGATTCGAACTGAAGGAAGCCGTCAAGGCTCATCTGGACGAGCTGGGCTTGGAGTACATCGACTTCGGGACCCACAGCACCGCCAGCGTGGATTATCCGGACATGGCCCTGCCCGCCTGTGACGCCGTTGTGAGCGGCCAGTGCGACAAAGCACTGTTGTTCTGCGGCACGGGCGTCGGCATCAGCATGGCCGCGAACAAGGTCAAGGGCATCCGCGCCTGCTGCTGCTCGGACAGCTTCAGCTGTGAATACACCCGCCGTCACAACGACGCCAACGCCCTGTGCATGGGCGGCCGTGTCGTCGGGCCGGGACTGGCATGTCAGCTGGTGGACCTGTTCCTGAACACCCCGTTCGAGGGCGGCCGCCACGAAAAGCGCATCGCCAAGCTGATGGCCATTGAAAATCGTTAAAACACCATCAGCCTGTCAAACCGGCGGGGAGCTTTCCCACGCAAGTGAGGTCGGGTTGCGGCTCCCAGCAGCCGCTTCGCTCTGCTTGCATCTCGCTGGCCGCGGTCCCAACAACAGCTCCCTGTTTCCGCCACTGGCGGCGGTCGCTGTTGTTGCAGGGATTCCATACCCCGCCCTATTGCCTTCGGCAACAGGGTCCCACCCGTCGGACACTTGCTTTGGGAAACTCCCCGCCAGTTCAAGCCATCGTATCCGATAGATTTTTCTATTTGTAATAAGGAGCGTGTATTATGACCCCTATGATCGTTGAGCATCCCCTTCTGCAGCACAAGATCAGCCTTCTGCGCAACAAGCAGACCGGCACGAAGGAATTCCGTGACCTCGTGGGCGAGATCGCAACTCTGCTGTGCTACGAAGCGACCCGTGATCTGCCTCTGGAAGAGGTCGAAATCGAGACGCCCATCACCATGGCAAAAACCAAGGTCCTGGCTGGCCGCAAGCTGGCTCTGGTCCCCATCCTGCGCGCTGGCATGGGTATGCTGGACGGCATGCTGACCCTGCTGCCCGCCGCAAAGGTCGGCTTCATCGGCCTGTACCGCGACGAGGAGACCCTGCAGCCGGTCGAGTACTTCTGCAAGCTGCCGCAGGACATCGCCGAGCGTGACGTTCTGGTTCTGGACCCCATGCTGGCCACCGGCGGCAGCGCCATCGACGCCATCACCCAGATCAAGAAGCACGGCGCAAAGCGCATCAAGTTCATCGGCCTGATCGCTGCTCCGGAAGGCATCGAGGCCCTGCACAAGGCTCACCCCGATGTTGACATCTATCTGGGCGCCAAGGACGACCACCTGAACGAGAACGGCTACATCGTCCCCGGTCTGGGCGACGCTGGCGACCGTATCTACGGCACGAAGTAAGTTTTGCATCTCTCAGGAGCTGCCGCAAACCAGCGGCAGCTCCTTTTTGTTCGCAACGCGCAATATAATATTATATTTCAATGTTATATTGCGTGTTGACATTCGTATCAAATTATGCTATTATCATGTCAGAAAAACGCTCGTAAGAAAGGAGCCGTTCCATGAACAGCAAAAACAGCAGCGATTATTTTGACAACATGCTTCAGATCAACAAATCCGCCAAAAAACAGGTCGCCTTATATCTGGATGAAGCCAAGATCGAGGAGATCGATATGGTATCCAAACAGTTTTCCTTGGTCAGCGACGCAAAAACTTTTTCACGAAACACGCTGATCGAATCTGCCATCGACAAATTTTTGAAGGAATCCAAGACCTATCTTCGGGAAGCACGCGGCATCGATGTTGACCAGCTGCTCGCGCAGGAACGTTCCGGAAAATTTGATACCGTAATTTTTTCGGCTTCTGGCCGAGGATTTGAGAACACGTTTTTAGGAGAAGCCGAGCCGCCCTGCTGGTACACCTGCCACATCAGCGAAGCCCGGATGCCCCACTTACAGTACATCGCCATTTATCGCGGCGCCCCCGTCTCAGCGATCACCCACTACGCCAAAATCGCCGATTTCAAGCAAGACCCTCAAAATGGCCTGACCTGCTATTTTGACGGCGCTCCGAAAGAACTTCCCAACAAAATCACGCTTGGAAGCAAGCCTTCCTGCTTCTTCAACGGCACAAAATACACCACTCTGAAAAGTCTGCTGAATGCCACAAAAGCCGACGAACTGTTCTTTGGGTAACTGCATCTCGGAAAGGAGACGCACCATGGTCTATTTCGATCCTGCCATCGATACTGCTGTCTTTTCCTCGGACAATTTCACGTTCCGAAGCATTTTTCTGGGCCAGAAGGAACCTTGCTGCTGACTGACCCTTCTATCTTTGTTTTCCCTGTAAAATCCCGCTAAGACGCAAAAAACGCTCCGGAAGAGGTAAAACTCTTCCGGAGCGTTCTGTTTTATTTAAGGTTTACCGGCCGCGGCCACCGCCGCCGCCATGGAAGGAGCCGCCGCCCGCGTGGAACGAGCCGCCTCCGCCGCCGCGGAAGGAACCGCCGCCGCCAAAGCTGCCGCCCGAGCGTCCGCCGCCCATGCCGCCGCCAAAGGAGCTTCCGCCGAAACCACCGCCCCCGCGGGGAGGACGCGGACCACCGCCGCGCGGCGGGCGGGGACCACGAGGCCCTCTCGGCCCGCGCGGACCGCCAAAGCCGCCGGGACCCCAATCGTCATATGGACCACGCGGAGGACGCGGGCCGCGATGACGGTGGCGGAACCCGAACCAGCCAAAGGGTCCCCAGTACCAACCAAACGAATGGCCGATGGGAGCTACAAAGATAAAGAACAAAGCGAAGATCACAATGATCCAAGCGATCAGATTCATAAATCCTCCCACGATCGATTCCGCCCGGTGATTTTCATAACTGCTGTCATAGCCGTAGTCTGTGCCGGGTGTCGTCACGGTCCCGGAAGTTCCAGTGCTGCTCAGGGTCACGCCATAGACATCTGCGATGGTGCTGGCCACGTTCTGCGCACAGGTGGTCACGGCAGCGTCATAATCGCCCGCCGCAAAGCTGTCCTCCATGGTCTGCGCAATGGCGCTGGCCTGTTTTTCCAGCGTGGTATTCCGGAAGCCGTCGCCCGTCGCCAGATAGTAGTCACCGTCTGCGTACTGCTGCGACTCCATGACCAGAAGGATCAGCACACCGTTGTTTTTGCTGGAACTTCCCAGCCCCCATGCATTCGCGGCCTGAACGGCATACTCTTCGGTGGACAGGCTTCCGGTATAATCCACCGTCAGCACGCCGATCTGTGCACCGCTGCACTGTTCGGTGAGCTGGGCGTTGAGGTTTTCCAGTGTCGTAGTCGTGCTGTCGCTCAGGATATTGGCATCGTCCACGACGCACTGGTCGCTGGGCAGGTCGGGCAGCTGGGCTTTTGTTGCTGCCACCGCTGCCGGGGCCAGCGCGGCCACGCTGACCGTCAGGACCAAGATCACGGCACAGAGCCGCGACACGAATCGTTTCATCGTTTTCATGCGAAGGGTTCCACCTCCTTGACGCCAAACAGGCCCTTCAGCACACTGGCCGGAAAGCCGCTGGTGTCGTTCTGATATTCATGGACCGCATCGTTATAGGTCAGGTTGCCGATGATGGTCGCCGCGCTGTTGAACTGACCATACTGGCCCTGCACCGCCCCCATCTTCATGGGGTCTGCGGCCTGTTCCTGCAATTTCGCATAGAGCTGGTCGATGGCCGCACCCAGTGCGATATGATCCTCGTAAATGACGTGCATCCGGGTCTTTCCGGCGTTGACGCCCTCGAGATCGTTGTTGAACACGGTCAGCGCATCCTGCGCAGCCAGCACCTCGGCGTTATCGGCCCCCAGCGTGTTGATGCCGGTGGTGATGATATTCGCCGCCGTATTGGCGCGGGTGGTCAGCTCATCGTTGAGGTTATAGCCGCCGTCGGCTGAGACGCCCACGGTGTACCACTTCTCGGCTTGGCTGGCCTTTGCCTTGAGCTTCGCCCCGCCAAATCCGAAAAATGCCGCCAGCATCACGACCACGCTCAGCGCAATGGCCGCTGCCTGTGTGCTCAGCGCCGCCGGAAGGCTCTGTTCAAGGCCCGCCAGCTTCTGCTGCAGGGGTGTCAGGCGCACCGTTTCCTGTGCGGATGCGGTTTCGCGGTAACTGCCCGCGTCAAATCCGCCGGAAGTCTGATCTTGTTTCTGCGAAAAATCTGCGTTCGCCATTTCAGCTTCGAATCTCCATCATCTTGCGTTTGAGTTCGTCCTCGATGCGGGTCAGCTCCTGCTCGGCGGCTGCCCGCTTTGCGCGGCCTTCGCTCTGGATCTTGTTCAGCTCGTCGAGCGTCTCGATCAGGCTCTTGTTGGTCTGCTGGAGCGTCTCGATGTCCACCACGCCGCGCTGAGACTCCTTGGCCGTCTCGATGGTCCCCATCTTGAGGGCTTCGGCGTTCTTCTTGAGCAGGTCGTTGGTCATGTCGGTCACGGCACGCTCGGCCTGCATCGCCTTCTGCGAGTGGGCCAGACCCAGCGCCAGCACCATCTGGTTCTTCCACAGCGGGATGGTGTTCACGATGGTGGACTGGATCTTCTCCGCCATCATCGTGTTGTTGTTCTGCAGCAGACGGATCTGCGGACCCATCTGAAGGCTGATATTCCGGGTCAGTTCGAGGTCATAGAGCTTCTTCTCGAACCGCTCGCACTGGTCGGCCAGATCGCGCGCAGCCTGTGCATCCTCGGGCAGACCGGACGCCTTCGCCTTGTCCATCGCCTTCTGCAGCTCGTTGGCGCGGACCTCGGCCAGCTTTTTCTTGCCGGCAAGGATATACATGCTCAGTTCCTTGAAGTAAGCCATGTTCAGGTCGTACATCTTATCGAGCATTGCGATGTCCTTGAGCAGCTGGACCTGATGGCCCTCCAGCATGGACTGGATGTTCTCGACGTTCGTTTCGGCCTTGTTGTACTTGGTCTTGAGGTTATCCAGCTGGTCGCCCTTCTTCTTGAAGAAGCCGAGGATGCCCTTTTGCTGTTCCTCGTTGGCGTCGAAGCTCTTCAGCTCGCCGATGAGGTTGGAGATCATGTCGCCCACCTCGCCGAGGTCCTTGGTGGACACTTTGGCCAGCGCAGCTTCCGAGAAATCGCCGATCTTCTTCTGACAGGCCGAGCCATACTGCAGGACTTGCTGGCTGTTCGTGATATCGATCTTTTCCGCAAAGGAATCGACCATCGCCTGTTCTTCGGGGGTCAGGTTCACCTCGGCTGCGGGGGCAGCGGGTTCTTCCTTTTTCTCCTCGACCGGAGCCGCTTCCGGCGTGGGGTCCAGCGTCAGCGTGGGAACTGCGGGTGCGTCGAGGTCAAAATTCAGCGTGTTGTTGTCTGCCATGAGAGATTCCATCCTTTCCAAGTTCCGATCTTTTTAACCAAGGCCCTGACCCTTGAGCATATTCTGCAAAACGGTCAGGTCCGCTGAGAGGTCCATGCTTTCTGCCGCATAAAGGGCATCCAGCTGATTTTCAAATGCAGTCGCAATGGATGCCGCATTGTGCTCCACCTCCGTGCGGATGGAGGCAGCGTTTTCGCCCCGGACGCCCTGCTTTGCCAGCTTGGCATACTGCTGCAGCACATTGACGGCGTCGGGCAGATAGTAATTCGCGAAGCGGCGCACTTGCTTGGCTTTGGCGGGAGTCGCTTCCACCGTTTCCACGATGGAGCGGCCCGCCTTTTCCATCCGGGTCATCGCCGCTGAAAGCTCCGGGTCCGGCAGGGCTTCGTTCAGGGCGTGGAGGGTATCCAGCTGCTTCTGCATCTCGGTCAGCATGGCATCCACATCGTCCACGCCGGTATGGAACGGCACTTCCTGCTCCACCACACGAGGCGGACAAAGCTTTTTGGCCCCCGCGAAGCCCGCCGCTGCGCCGACCACCGCCAGCACCAGCGCCCAGAGCTTGTAGACCGGGAGCACCGCGCAAAGCACCACGAACACCAGCGCCGCCGCATACCACGGCAGGACGCTGGGCTTTTGGGTGCGAATGATCTTACTCATGTTTCGACTCCTTGTCCGGGAGCACTCACTCCCTGTATGGTTCCATAATAAAGCCTTTTCGGAAAAACGCAAGCGTTTCACGAATAATTTACAGGTTTGAAATCAAATCTTATTTTTTATCCACGGTCCCAGCGCTTTGCCCCAGACTTCGCGGAGTTTTTCGGGGCGGCACGCCGCATTTGCGGGGCTGGTGCTGGGCAGCTTGGCGGCCCGGATTCCGCTGACGGGTTCGAGGTATTTGGTATAAATTTTATATGCCGTCGCGCCGTTGCAGAACACCGCTTCGATGGGCGCTTGCTGCAGCAGAGACGCAATGTCGTTGGGGACCACATCCTTGATGGACGCATCCGACGCGCCGGTGATGGTACAACTTTCCAGCGTATCCCACAGCGCAAGGCCGTGCCGCAGGATGATCTGCTTTTTCGCGTCGATGTCCTCCCGCGCCGGGACCGGTTCGCCGGTCAGCGCCGCCAGCATGGGCCAGAAACGGTTCTGCGGGTGGCCGTAATAGAACGCCATTTCGCGGCTTTTCGGGCTGGGCCATGTTCCGAGGATGAGGGCGCGGCTGGACGCATTGTAGACCGGCTCAAAGCTCATTCCTGCGTCCCCGCCTTTTCCATCTCGCCCCACGGAGAGCCGAGGTCGTTGCCGGTCGGCTCCGCCTTCGGGCCGTCGAACCACAGCTCTTCGATGAGCGCCGCAAGGCCGTCCTCTCGGACATCGCCGATGATGCGGTCTGCGGCTTCCTTGGCATCGGGCGTGCCGTTGTCCATGCAGCAGCCAAGGCCCGCCGCCTTGAGCATCCCGACATCGTTGGCCGAATCGCCCGCCGCCACGGCATCCGCGAGGGTCAGACCCATCTTCTCGCACAGGTCGGCCAGGCCGACGCCCTTATCCATCCCGCCGCGCACAACGTCATAGCAGTACCAGCCGTTCTGCGCCACGCCGCCCACCTGCATGAAGTGCAGCTCGAGGTGGCCGTACTTCTCGTTGAAGTGGGCCAGCTCTTCCGGCGGCATCACGACAAAGGCCGCGTGGGGCATATCGATGAGATGACGGTCCTGATCCTCGCCGTCCAGACAGAACAGGCCGCTTTTTGCCATGCCATCGTAGAACCCTTTCAGGGCATCGTACTCGCAGTAGGCATAATAAGCATCCCGAAAATCGAACTGCAGCGGATAGTTGTAGTCCTCACAGAAATCGACCAGCGCGTACATCTCCTCATTGGTCAGCGGGTGCTCGGCCACGATTGCGCCGTTTTTGTCCACGACACAGGCGCCGTTGCAGGTGATGGCGTAATCGAACCGGATGCCGCCCAGCTGTTCCTTGTTGATGACGCAATCGCCGCGCCCGGTGCTGAGCACGAATTTTCCGCCCGCCGCCTGTAATTTCTTGACGGCTTTGACCACCGCCGTGCGGGGACGCGGCTCCCCAAAGGGGACCAGCGTATTATCAAAATCGCTTGCCAGAAGTTTATATTGCATGGTGTTCTCCCTTATGTTCATAGTATGTTCCAGTATAACACAAAAAGCCGTTCCGGGCAATTTCGGAACGGCTTCTCGATGCATTTTTTCAGTTATCCGACCAGCGCAACGACGATCTGGATGCCGACGCCCACAGCGGCTCCGGCGGCCCACGTCAGGCCGGTGATGAAGAGGTTCTGCTTCCACGAGGGATTGGCGCGCCAGAGCACGGCCAAGCCCACGCCCGCACCGGTGCACAGGCCCGCTACCAAGCTGGAAAAGCGGAGTGCGCCTTCGACATAGAGCTGGGTCAGCAGGACGCTGGCGGCGCAGTTGGGGATCAGGCCCACCAGCGCGGAGAACACCGGCTGGAAAAAGCCCATGCGACCCAGAAGATCGGCGAAAACGTCCTCGCCCACACCCTCAACGATCAGGCCGAACAGCAGACTGAACCCGAAGATGAACACAAAGATCTCCAGCGTGTGGCGGAGCGCCGCCTGCCAGATGGGGCGCTCGTGACCCTCTTCGTCGTCGTGCGTCTCGTGGCAGTCGATCTCGTCCGCGCTGCCGGTATAGCCGCCGCGCAGAGATTGGGGCAGAACGCCCCGCAGGACGAAATCCAGCACCAGACCCACCGCAATGGCATACAGCACTTTGATGACCATGAGCAAAGCCAGCTTATCCCAGTAGGCGGGCATCGAGACGAGCAGCGGAATGGCTTCATCGCTGGTGGCAAGGAACACCGCCATCAGCGTTCCCAGCGAGATGACGCGGGACGCATAAAAGTTCGATGCAATGGCAGAAAATCCGCACTGGGGCACACAGCCCAGCACCGCGCCGGGGATCGCGCCCCAGCGGCCGCTGCCTTCCAGCACCGCTTCGATCTTCTCTCCGTGGCGGTGCTCGACGTATTCGATGAACAGATAGGCTAAAAACAGAAAGGGCAGCATCTTGGCGGTATCCACCAAGCTCTCGCCCAGAACATCCAGAAACAGTTCCATGACAGGGTTCTCCTTGCACCGGAAAGGCGCTTCAGTTTTGTAAATTGCAAATTGGTTGCATTTTCGTGCAAGGGAGATTATACACGCTTTCGGGGCAAATTGCAAGGGGAATTTGCAAAAAGATTGCAATTTTATTGGAAACAGAACTTTTTTCTCTTCTTTCGTGGAAAATCGTTCGATGGGCATTGTCTCAGAGCTTTTTTCAGAAAGGAAAAGCTCCCCCTTTCGGGAGAGCTTTCGAGCATTTTTTCGGGATGGAGCGGGGCTTAACCCTTCATCGGCACAAATCCCACAAGGTCCTTGACGACCTCGCCACCAATGATAAGGCCCGCCACCGACGGCACAAAGGCGTTGGAGCCGGGGACCGAGCGGCGGATGGTGCACTTGCGCTGCGTGCCCGGGGGGCAGATGCAGTGATATTTGCAGCTGATGGAATCATCCTCGATGGGCGTCATGGCGGGTTCCTTGGAGTAGACGACCTTGAGGTGCTTGATCTTCCGCTTGCGGCACTCCGTGCGCATGACCTTTGCCAGCGGGCAGACCGACGTTTTGTAGATGTCCGTCACCTCGAAGCGGGTGGGGTCCATCTTGTTGCCCGCGCCCATGGCGCAGATGATGGGGGTCCCGGCCTCCTTGGCCTTGACCACCAGCGCGATCTTGCCTGTGACGGTATCGATGGCATCCACCACATAATCGTACTGGGTGAAATCGAACTGATCCTGCGTTTCCGGCGTGAAGAAGGTCTTGTAAGTGGTGACCTTGATGTTGGGGTCGATCTCGTGGATGCGCTGTTCGGCCACATCCACCTTATACTGGCCCACGGTCTTGCGGGTGGCCACGATCTGACGGTTCAGGTTGGTCAGACAAATTTTATCGTCGTCGATGAGGTCCAGCGCACCCACGCCGCTGCGGGCCAGCGCTTCGACGGTATAGCCGCCCACGCCGCCAATGCCAAAAACTGCCACACGGGAATTGTGCAGCTTTTCCATCGCTTCCTTGCCCAGCAGCAGCTGGGTACGGGAATATTGATCCTGCATAGTTACTCTCCAATTCATCTCTCGCTGCACCTGACGGTTCACTTGCTCGGTGCAGCTGTTTCTGTTTTCCTTTATTCCTTTTCCACCGCCACGATGGTCCCGCCGCCCAAAACGACATCGTCCTGATACAGCACGACGGCCTGTCCGGGCGTGGGGGCGCGCTGGGGCTGGTCAAATTCCAGCCGGAAGCCATCCTCGCCCGCCGGGTAGACGGTGGCGGGCTGTTCGACCTGATGATACCGCGTCCGGGCCGTGACCCGCAGCGGCCGGGTCAGTTCGGGAATGGCGATCCAGTTGACCTCATTTGCATAGACGATGCGGTCAAACAGGCTCGATTCCGGGCCGACTGTGACCGTATTTTCCTGCATATTTTTGGCACAGACATAGACCGGCGCACCCATGGCAAGGCCAAGGCCCTTCCGCTGGCCGATGGTGTACCGGACCGCGCCGCGGTGGGTCCCCACTTTGCGGCCACTCTCGTCGAGGAAGTCTCCGTCCGGGTAATGCTTGCCCGTGAAGTCCTCCATAAACTTCTCATAGTCGCCATCCGGCACGAAACAAATGTCCTGGCTGTCATGCTTGCGGGCATTGACGAAATGCTGCTGTTCAGCGATCGCGCGCACCTCGGATTTGTGCAGCGCGCCCAGCGGCAGACGCACATGGGCCAGCTGCTCCTGCGTCAGGTTGTAAAGCACATAGCTCTGATCTTTTCCTTCGTCCAAGCCCTTTTTCAAAAGCCAGCGGCCGGTGGCCTCGTCCTGCTCGATGCGGGCATAGTGGCCCGTGACCACATACTCCATCCCGTGCGCCTTGGCCCACGAGAGAAGATGATCGAATTTCATATATTTGTTGCAGTCGATGCAGGGGTTGGGCGTGCCGCCCGCTTCATAGACCCGGATGAATTTTTCGATGATCTTTTCCCGGAAATCGGCAGTGAAATCCAGCACCTCATAGGGGATATCCATCGCGAACGCCACCTCGGCGGCGTCCTCGATGTCCCGCTCCGAGCAGCAGGTGTGGAATCCCGATTGACCCAGCGTTTCGTTGCGGGTGAGCCGCATGGTGATGCCGGTGCAGTCGTAGCCGTCCTCCTGCATCAGCCATGCCGCCACCGAGCTGTCCACGCCGCCGCTCATTGCGATCAGCGCCCCGGGGCGCGTTGCATTCTGTGTATCTGTCATTTCGTTCCTCATGTTATAACATACCAAAATAGTAGATATATACTACCGCACGTTCTTTCTCTTGTCAAGACGCAGAAAATTCCGCCGCCGCGTGCAGCAGGGCGTTTTTCTCGTTGGGGGTCTGCCCGGTGAGGACCTGTTCCAGCAGCGCTTCCAGCACACGGCGCAGTCCCGGCCCGGGCTGGATGCCCGCCGCCATCAGGTCGCGGCCATTGACGGCCAGCTGGGATACCCGGCAGCAGACGCCGTCCGCGTCCAGCTGACGGGCCAGCGCAGCCTGTGCTGCAAAGTCTGCCGCCCGTTCTGGGCAGAGTGCGCCGCACAGGGCGTTCAACTGCTCTACTATTTCCAAACCGTATCGGCCCAACAGACGTTTCATGTCAAGTTCTATGCCGCTTTTACCGGGAGAGTCCGGAGCTTCTTTCTCGGACACGAAAACGGGTTGCGGCTCCCAGCGGATGCTTTGGCCCGAAATCGGGCCTTGCATCTCGCTGGCCGCTGCCCCAACAGCAACTCCCTGCTCCCGCCGCTGGCGGCGGTCGTTGCCGTTGCAGTCCATTCCATCGCCCGCCCTATTGCCTTCGGCAACAGGGTCCCACCCCAGCGGACGGTCCTCGGAGAAACTTCCGGCCCGCCTTATTCGGCTCCGGGGTAGAAGGGTATTTTCCCTCACTTCACACACCAGCGTCGTCACCGTATTCATCAGCGCATTCGAGCATTTCAGGCGTTTCAGCGCAGTTTTCGCGCCATCCTCGCCCAGCGGCAAAAGCAGCGCCGCCAGCCGGGTTGGCATAGCTTCCGTTCCCGGTTCCAGTCGATCGATGACGTCCCGCAGTTCCGGAAGTGTCTGCTTGTCCAGTTCCGGGATGACCACCGCCAGAATGTCCGCTTCCAGATAAGCCCCGGGCTTCGGGGCCGCCAACAGACGGGTCAATTCTTCCGCGATGCGTTCGGCGGACACGCAGTCCAGATGGCGGCAGAGATTTTTTGCAGCCTGACCGGTCGCCAGTTCCACCGCGAACCCGAACCGCGCCGCGAACCGATAGAGCCGCAGGATGCGCAGAGCATCTTCTTCAAAGCGGCGTTCCGGCTCGCCCACGGCCCGGACGATCTTTTTTGCAAGGTCGTCCCGCCCGCCAAAGGGGTCGATCAGCCCTTCCTCGGCGCTGTAGGCCATCGCATTGATGGTGAAATCCCGCCGTGCAAGGTCCTCTTTCACATCGGGCACGAACTCCACATGGTCCGGATGCCGCCCGTCAGAATAGGTCCCTTCGGTGCGGAACGTCGTTGTTTCGTACAATTTCCCCTTCCACTTCACGGTGATGGTCCCGTGCTGCAAGCCGGTCGGGATGCATTGCTTTTCCCCGAACAGCGCCAGCGTCTCTTCGGGCGTCGCGCTGGTGCAGAGGTCCCAGTCGTGCGGCGAAAGCCCCAGCAGACTGTCGCGGACGCACCCGCCCACCGCATAGGCTGCATAGCCCGCCTGATGCAGACGGTCCAGCAGCGCGGCCGCGCCGGGGTCCAGTGCGATCTGAATTTCTGATGTCATTGCGTTTCCTCGTCGTATTGCAAAATAAGCTGTTTGCCGTCAAATCCGCACTCCACCGCCGGGAACATCTCTGCCGCCGCAGGACGGGCGGCTTCCGGGTCGGTGATCATCGGCGAATAGTGCACCAGCCACAGCCGCCGTGCCCCGGCCCGTGCGGCCAGTTCGGCGTCCTGCCGGAAGGTGCTGTGGCCATATTGTTTGGCCTGTGCGGCCTGTTCTTCATCCGGATAGGTGGCGTCGCAGAGGAGAAGGTCGGTGTCCTGTGCGGCCTGTTCCAGTGCGGCGCAGGGGGCCGTATCGCCCGAAAAGACCACGCTCAGTCCCCGTCGCGGCGGGCCGAGCACCTGTGCCGGTTCAATGGTCGTTCCATCGTCCAGAACGACCGGTTCTCCGTGCTGTAAGAGCTTCCACTTCTGCACTGGGACCCCCAGCGCCTTGGCCTTTTGCGGCTCGAACCGGCCCGCGCGGGGCAGCTCGACCCGGTAGCCCCGGCTGGGCACGCGGTGCTTCGTTTTGAAGGGCAGGAGCCTTGCGCCCGCGGGCCAGCCGAAGGTTTTTTCCAGCGATACCGCGTCCGTTCCCAGCGGGACCGCCGTGATGGGATAAGGCAGCGGCCCGGCCAGCGCACGCACGGCCGCCCACACCGGCTCCATCCCCTCGGCGGGGCCGTAGATCGTCAGCGGACGCACCCGCCCCTGACAGCCCAGCGTCTGCAGCAATCCGGGCAGCCCAAAAATATGGTCGCCGTGGTAGTGGGTCAGACAGATGGCGTCCAGCTTCATCAGGTTGACGCCCGCGCGGCGGGCCGCCGCCTGTGTGCCCTCGCCGCAGTCGAACAGCAGACTGTGCCCGCAGCATTCGGCCACCGCCGCCGTCAGGGCGCGGTCCGGCAGGGGCATGGTCGCCGCCGTGCCGATCAGTGTCATGGTCAGCATAGTGTATTCCTCCATTGATTCGGTCCTAGTGTACCACACTTCGCCCCCGCGCACAATCAGCTGTGGGTCTGCATAGGCTGGGCAGAGATGATTTTTCCGAAAGGAGGGTGCTGTATGCGGCGCAAACCAAGTTCCCGTTCCCATATCCCCCGTCTGGTGGTGCTGTTGCTGCTGTTCGCGCTGGTCCTTGCGGTGGCGGGCGGGCTGTTCAGCTGTGCGTTCCAACCGGTCCTGTCCACCCGGGGGACCATGATCTTCCTGCCCGGGGTCTGAAATATTTTTCGTGAAATTCCAGATCTTCCTCTTGACTTCAGGACAGTGGCGTGATAAAATCCAGCCAAACCAGCGAGAAAGCATAAGTACCACCGCAAATCCCCTGCTTTTCCAGAGAGTGTCGAGGTTGCTGAGATCGACGCAAGACAGCTGCCGGTGGGAATGGGCTTTTGAGGGCAAACCGAACCGTCTTGGACGCAGTAGGGGCGACGGAGAGCGTCTTCGTTAACAAAGCCGGTATGTGTTGGCATATCACGAGAGGGCAGGGTCGTTCCTGCCAAGATTGGGTGGCACCGCAGGAGTGTATGTTTCCGCTCTTGTCCCAATGCACGAACGTGTTTTGGGACAAGAGCGTTTTTGTTTTCTTGTCCCGCAGCAAAGGGCCGTCTGGCCCGGAAAGGACAAGCATCATGAAGACCGAACCGAATATCCCGTACAAGATCTACCTCGAAGAATCGGAGCTGCCCACCGCATGGTACAATGTGCGGGCCGACATGAAGAACAAGCCCGCCCCGCTGCTGAACCCCGGCACGCTTCAGCCCATGACGGCCAAGGAGCTGGACGGCGTGTTCTGCGATGAACTGGTCCAGCAGGAGCTGGACGACACCACCGCCTACATCCCCATCCCCGATGAGATCCGCGAATACTACCGGATGTACCGTCCCAGCCCCCTGTGCCGTGCCTATCGGCTGGAAGAGGCGCTGGGCACACCCGCTAAAATTTACTACAAGTTCGAGGGCAACAACACCAGCGGCAGCCACAAGCTGAACAGCGCTATCGCACAGGCCTACTACGCCAAGAAGCAGGGCCTGAAGGGCGTGACCACCGAGACCGGAGCCGGCCAGTGGGGCACGGCGCTCTCGATGGCGTGCAGCTACTTCGGGCTGGACTGCAAGGTATATATGGTCAAGGTCAGCTACGAGCAGAAGCCGTTCCGCCGGGAAGTCATGCGCACCTACGGCGCATCCGTCACGCCCAGCCCCAGCATGACCACCAATGTGGGCCGCAAGATCCTGGCCGAGCATCCGGACACCACCGGCAGTCTGGGCTGCGCCATCAGCGAAGCCGTTGAGGTCGCCACCTCGACGCCCGGTTACCGCTATGTGCTGGGCAGCGTGCTGAATCAGGTGCTTCTGCACCAGAGCGTCATCGGCCTTGAGACACAGGCCGCGCTGAAAAAGATCGGCGTCAAGCCCGACATCATCATCGGCTGTGCGGGCGGCGGCAGCAACTTGGGCGGACTCATCAGCCCGTTCATGGGCGAAAAGCTGCGCGGCGAGGCCGACTACCGCTTCATTGCGGTCGAACCCGCCAGCTGCCCCAGCTTCACCCGCGGCAAGTTCGTCTACGACTTCTGCGATACCGGCATGGTCTGCCCGCTGGCTAAGATGTACACCCTTGGCTCCGGCTTCATCCCCAGCCCCAACCACGCGGGCGGTCTGCGCTACCACGGCATGAGCAGCATCCTGAGCCAGCTGTACCACGACGGCCTGATGGAAGCCACCAGCGTCGAACAGACCTCGGTGTTCGAGGCTGCTGAGCAGTTCGCCCGCATCGAGGGCATCCTGCCCGCACCCGAGAGCAGCCACGCCATCCGGGTGGCCATCGACGAGGCGCTCAAGTGCAAGGAGACCGGCGAGGAAAAGACCATCGTGTTCGGCCTGACCGGAACCGGCTACTTCGACATGGTGGCCTACGAGAAGTTCCACGACGGCAAGATGACCGACTACATCCCCACCGACGCCGACCTGCAGAAGGGCTTTGACGGCATCCCCCAGTTCCCCGGCAACGAAATCTAAATCTGTTTACGCAGAAATCCCCCGCCAATGGCGGGGGATTTCCTCTTTTCAGACCATCTTGTTCAGCCGGACGGCCACATAGGGGTCCGGAAGCTTCAGTTCATCCGCAAGGTCCTCTTCGGTGGCGTATTTGTCACCGGCAAGGCCCACCACGACGCTGCAGGTGTCGAACTGACCCGTCGGCGAAAGGGCGGTGATCTTCGCTTCGCCGTCTGCCACAGCGGTCACGACGCCGCTGCTGTCCACGGTCGCGACGCCCGGATTGCTGCTGACCCATGTGATGGGCACGCTGCCGCCGCTTTCCACGGCGACTGTCGCCATCAGCGCTTCCTTGCTGCCCACCGTTTTGAGCAGAAGGTCCTTTTTGTTCAGGGTCACCTTGCCCACTTCCGAGGTCACGGTCACCGAACAGCGCAGGGCCTGTCCGTTCGAAGCAAAGGCCGTGATGGTCGCGCTGCCCGGGGCCTGTGCAGTCACGACGCCGGTTTCATCCACCGATGCGATGGCTGGGTCGCTGCTGCGCCACTGATACACATAAATAAAAGAATGGTCACTGTTGTTCAGCTTGAGCTGCTGAGACGGGTGAAGGTCGTCGTATTTCTGCACGAGTTCCAGCTTGGTCTCGCTGAGGGACGGTTTTTCGGTGCTCGTCTCTGCGCCCTTCCGGGTCACCGTCACCTGACAGGCCGCGCTGTCGCCGTGGTCCGAAATGGCGGTGATGGTCGCCGTGCCGACGCTCCGGCCGGTCACCTTGCCGTCGCCGTCCACCGTCGCGACGCTGGGGTTGCTGCTCATCCAGACGATGAAATAATAATCGCTCTGACCGCCGGTATAGAGATATGCCTTGGGGCGGGGGTCATCCTCGGTGATCTCGAGGTCGATCTCCGTCACTTCCAGCGCGAGCTTGTTCGAGTTTTCCTGTGACTTGGGCGCGGCGTCCGCCGTCAGCGGCGACAGCACCAGCAGACCGCCCAGCAGCAATGCCGTCAGCGCCCGTCCCGTGCGGCGAAGAAATCGTTTCATAAGGGTAGCTTCCCTCCTTTTTCGGGTTTTGCGGCCGCTCCTGCCCCGGGTCCGCCCCCCAGCCGCTGGCCGGGATGCCGGGGTGCTTCCGAGATGCCGTCTTTTTCTCCGGAATGCCGCATATAGGTCGTTTTTTCGTTTCGATGTTCCCTCTCACTTAGGATTTATTGTACACAGGATGCAAATTCTTTTCAAGTTCTTCGCCCGAAACGTTCACAATTCGAGCCGTATTTCGTGGAAACCTCTAGTTTTTCCGCGAAAAAATTGTGCAAAAAAACTCCCTGCCCCGTGCAATACGGGCAGAGAGGTCTTTTTTCAACATCAGGCAGTCTCTTCGGTGTAATACTGCGCCTGTGCGTTCCACAGCTCGCAGTATTTGCCGTTCGTATCGGACAGAAGCGCTTCGTGGGTCCCCTGCTGGACGACCTCGCCGTGGTCGAACACCGCGATCTCATCGCAGAACTTGCAGGAGGACAGCCGGTGGCTGATATAAATGGCGGTCTTATCGCCCGCGATCTCGTTGAACTTGGCGTAGATTTCCGCCTCGGCCACCGGGTCCAGCGCGGCGGTCGGCTCGTCCAGCACGATGAAGGGCGCATCCTTGTACAGCGCCCGGGCAATGGCGATCTTCTGCGCTTCGCCGCCGGAGACGGTCACGCCGTTCTCGTCCAGTTCCTTATAAAGAGAGGTCTCCAAACCCTGCGGCATCTTGGCCAGCCGCTCGCCAAAGCCCGCCTTGTTCAGACAGTCGGTCACGCGGGCGGCATCGTAGTCCTGGCGGGTGGCGACGTTCTGCCCCAGCGGAAGGGCCAGCAGCCGGAAGTCCTGAAAGACCACTGAGAAGATGTCCATATATTCATCGTAGCGGTACTTCCGGATGTCGATGCCGTTGAGCAGGATGACGCCCTCGGTGGGGTCATACAGGCGGCAGAGCAGCTTGATGAAGGTCGTTTTGCCGCTGCCGTTCATTCCCACGACGGCCAGCCGTTCGCCGACCTTGAACTTCATGTTCAGATGCCGCAGAGCATACTGCTCGCTGCCCGGATACCGGAACGACACGTCCCGGAACTCGACCGTATACTGGCGGTCGCTCCGCTTTTCGGTGGTCAGGCTGCCCTGATACATGTTGTTCGGCAGGTCCAGATAAGTAAAAATGTTTTTCATGTAGACGCCGTTGATCTCAAGATCGGCCAGCATGTTGACCAGCGTGACCAGCCCCTGAAACAGGTTCGTTGCAGCGCCGAGGTACTGTGCCGTTTCGCCCAGACCGAATGCACCGCCGCACGCCTTGAGACAGACGAAGAGATACACGAAGCCCATCAGCAGGGCCGACACCGACGACGAAGCCGACTTCAGCACGCCCATCCTGCTCCGGCGGAGCCGGAAAAAGGTGCTGTCGCTTCCGTAGACATTCATCATCTGGTCGCTGACGACATTCTGATACTGGTTATAAATGCGAAGATCCAAGGCGTTTTTGGGGTCCTCCGACAGACTGCGCTGAATGTGGAACATCCGGTTGCCCAGCTTGCCGGACTCCTGCACCAGCGGCATATACTTGGCCGCCTGTCCCGCGAACACAGGCGACAGGCACGCCACGCCGGCCATGACCGCGAAAAAAACCAGCACGAACGCCGGATGGCTCAAAAACGCCAGCTTCCCGTCCGGCACAGCGGACGCGAACAGCCCCCACGACAGCACGATGCCGCCGAGGATCTGGAACAGTGCCGTCATGATCTGCTCGACCTGCAGAATGCAGATCGTGCCGCCCGCGCCGCTCAGGTTGGCGTTCTGCATGATCTGGCTGTACATGTCATAGACCCGCTGACTGTCCTCGTCCACATAGTCGAGGGACATCTGCTTGTCCATATAGGTCTTGTTGTGCCGCCGCCAGAGGTCGTCCGTTTCGGCTTCCTTCCAGTGGAAGGCCGCCGAGCGCAGAAAGGTGAGCACGGCGGTCGTGCCCAAGATCCAGAGCACCAGCGTCATCAGGCGGTGGAGGTCCCGATTCCCGGCCAGTTCGCCCACCAGCTGGGCCGACAGCCAGACCGTGGCATACGGGCTGAGGGCCGTGAGCGCGGCGCACGCAAAGGTCGCGATAAAAAAGTTCGGCGACAGTTTCCAGAAAATGTTCCACTCCCGCAGGGCGTAGCGCAGACCCTGACGGATGGTGATCTTCCCTTCTTGTTCCTTCATACGGCTTTTCCCTCCCGGTAATACTGGCTCTGCACCTCGAACAGCTGGGCGTAGCCGCCGCCCTGCTTCAGCAGCTGTTCGTGGGTTCCCTCTTCAGCCACTCGGCCGTCCTTCAGATACAGGATGCGGTCGCAAAAGCGGGTGGACGCCAGACGATGCGAAATAAACAGGCTGGTGCGGCCCTTGGTCATCTCGTTGTATTTCTGGTAGATGTCGTCCTCGGCGATGGGGTCCAGCGCGGCGGTCGGCTCGTCCAGCACCAGCACCGGCGCGTTTTTATACAGCGCACGGGCCAGCATCAGCCGCTGGGTCTGGCCGCCGGACAGCTCGATGCCGTCCTCGTAGACGTCCCGGCCCACCTGCGTTTCCAGCCCCTTGGGCAGACTGCGGACCTTTTCGGTCAGACCCGCTTGCTCAAGACAGACCCGCACGCGGGCTTCATCGATGCCCGTCCGGGTCTGGGCGATGTTCTCGGCCACCGTTGCCGACAGGACCGAGAAATCCTGAAAGACTGCTGCGAACAATTTATAGTAATCCCGGCGGTCATACTGCCGGATGTCCTGCCCGTTGAGCAGAACGCGGCCCTCGATGGGATCGAGGAATCCGCAGAGCAGCTTCACGAGCGTCGTCTTGCCCGCACCGTTCAGGCCCACGATGGCCAGATTCTCGCCGGGGTGGATGGTCAGGTCCATCCCATCGATGGTGTTTTTCTCCGCACCCGGATAGCGGTAGGAGACATGCTCCAAACACAGTTCATAGGGGATGTCCAGCCGCTTTTCCAGCGGCGTGCCGTCCTCAAAGCGGAACGGCTCCGGGTATTCCAGAAACTCCCGCACGGTGGAGATATCAAGGCACTGTTTGCGCAGTTTTGCGAACTTTTCCAGAATGCCGCCGACCCACTGGGCAAAGCCGGTGGCCGCCCCAAAGTAGAGCAGGAACTGCGCGACGGACAGGCCCTGCGTCAGCGTGAGCCAAATCAGGTAGGCATAGGCCGCGCCGTTGCGCACCAGCAGCAGGGCCAGATCAATGATGTTGGCCCAGAGATACGCCTTTTCCCGTCGGACAAGGAAGCCGTGGTAGAGCCGCAGAGCGTCCTCCCACAGGCCCTCCACCCACTCGCGCAGACCGAAGATTCGAATGTCCTTGCCGTACTGCCGGTCGGTGGCGATCTTCTGCACATAGTTGATCTGCTTCATGCAGCCGGCTTCTTCCTCGCGGTGGCGGTAGCCCCACTCATTGATGCGCTTGGACGCCAGATAGCTGACCACCGACGTTGCACAGACCAGCAGGCAGAGCCAGCCGTTCAGCCCGGACAACAGCAGCAGATAGACCGCAAAACCGAACAGGTTGGTGAGAATATCCAGCAAGCTGACCCAGAACGCTTCGACCGATTCGTTGTTCGTGCTCCCGGCCCGTTCCGCCTTGGCGCTCAGGTCGAGGAAGTTTTTATCCAGCAGATTCGGGTAAGAGGTGCTGGCCCGCTTGCGGGCGCAGAAATCCAGAATGTCCATCCGGACCTGTAATTTTCCGAAGAGGTCCAGATCGTCCAGATATTTATGCAGGAAGGTCAGCGCCACCAGCAGCACAGCAAAGCCGCCGATGGTCACGAGCAGTTTTCCCAGCGGTGCGCCCTGTTCCAGCACCTGTATGACCGCCGGGGCAAACAGCAGTTCCGCGATGGTCTTTCCGGCTGTGACCAGCGCCAGCGACAGGCCGACCGTAAAGACCGACCAGTGCTTTCCCCGCCACGCGACCCCCAGCATATAGGCGGTGTTCTGCCAGACGTTGTATTTTGGCTTTTGATTCTTTCCCATTTCAGGTTCCCCTTTCTCTTGGCTGAGAACATCCTACCATAAAAAATCGCCCCCGGCAGATTTCGGGGACGAAACGTTCAAATCCGGGGACGAATTGCATCTTTGTCCGCTCTGAGTCCTTGGCGCGTTTGGCAAGCCGCGCACGCCGCCCAGACCGCCCTGGCCCGATCGGATGCAAGGCAATGGGCCTTATTTTCACACCTGCGGGATCAAAATTTCGGTGGTGAAGGCCCCATCCTCGCTGTTGCGGCTGAGGTAGCCGTCCAGCCGCTCCACGATGGCGTCGATGCGGACCAAGCCGAAGCCGTGGCCCTCGCCTTTGGTGGTCGCGAAGCGCCCGCCCAGCTTTTTCTGCTTTCGGGTGGCCGTAAAATTCGTAAACGAGATATAGAGCTGGGTCCCCTTCATATCCAGATAGACCCGGATGAGCCGCTCTTCCTCGGGCAGCTCGGCGCTGGCATCCATGGCGTTGTCGAACAGGTTGCCGAGGATGCAGCACAGGTCCAGCTCGCTCATTTTCAGCTTGACCGGGATATGCGCGTCGATCTGCACCGGGATGTTCCGGCTCTTGGCCAGCGAAACTTTGCTGTTGATGATGGCATCCGCCATGGCGTTTCCGGTCTTGATGGCGAGGTCCACGGTGTTCAGGTCGGTATCCAGCTGGTCAAGGTAGCTCTTGATGCCCTCCAAGTCGCCCTGCGCCGCAAGGACTTTCATGGTCTGGATATGGCCGCGGTAGTCGTGCCGCCAGCCCCGCATCTGGCGGTACATATTGTCCACTTCCCGATAATGCGTCTCGATCAGCTCCCGCTGATAGGCAGCAATGCGCCGGTCCAGAAGCCGCGCAAACAGTTTGAAGGCCATCGGTTCCCCTCCTTCTCAAGTCCGCTCGATGATGGCGCGGTTCAGCGGCTCATAGCTCCCGCGCGGAAGCGGAAGCACGGTCCCGTCCGCAAGGAACACTTCCTTTTTTGTCACGCGGCGAATTTGTTTCAAGTTCAGGATCATCCCGCGCCCGACCCGGAAAAACTGCTCGTCCAGTTCGGCTTCGAACTCCGCCAGCGTCCGCTTGACGGTGTAATCCTGCTTGGCGTGGACCGTGACGTAATTCTGGCGCACATCCAGATACCGCACCTCATACAGCGGCAGACGCACCATTTCACCGGACAGTTCCAAGTTCAGACAGTGCTCGTTCCGGCGGTGCTTTTCCCACGCCCGGTCAAGGACACCGAACAGCTTCTCCGGCGCGACCGGCTTCATCAGGTAGTGGAGCGCCGCCACATCATAGCCCTCGGCGATGTAATCCGAGTAGCCTGTGATGAACACGATCTGCACCGCTTCGTTCTCCTGCCGGACCGTTTTGGCCAGCGTCACGCCATCCGTTCCGGGCATTTCGACATCTAATAGTAATAAATCAAAGTTTTTGTCCTCTGCGTAGTGGAACAAAAAGGCTTCTGCCGACGAAAACACCGCGCATTCCAGCTCGATGCCCCGGCTCTGCGCCCACTGGACCGTCAGGCAGCTCACATATTCCGTATCTTTCGGGTCATCATCGCAGACCGCCGCACGATAGGCCATATTTTTTCTCCCCTCTGGAATCTCCGGGTAAATTATGACACATTCCGGCCCGAATTGCAATCAAAAAGCCGTGCTCCCGGCGTGGGAACACGGCTTTTTCGGTTTAGTAGTTGTGCTTCTTCAGCTCAAAATAGCTCTGGGGATGGGCGCAGACCGGGCACTTGAGGGGCGCGGACTTGCCGATGTAAGTGTAACCGCAGTTCCGGCATTGCCAGACCTGCTGTTCCTCGCGGGCAAAGACCTTGTTGTTCTTCAGGTTCTCGGCCAGTTCGCGGTAGCGCTCCTCGTGCTCTTTCTCGATCTGGGCCACCATGGTGAAGAGCGCTGCCAGCTGCGGGAAGCCCTCTTCCTTGGCTTCTGCGGCCATGCGGGGGTACATCTCGGTCCACTCGTCGTGCTCACCGCCCGCGGCCATTTCCAAGCAGGTCATGGTGTCGGGGATGGAGCCGCCGTGCAGGGCCTTGAACCACATCTTGGCGTGCTCTTTTTCGTTGGCGGCCGTCTCTTCAAAGATCGCGGCCAGCTGCTCGTATCCCTCTTTCTTTGCCACGCTGGCGAAGAAGGTGTACTTGTTGCGTGCCTGACTTTCGCCCGCAAATGCTTCCCACAGGTTCTGTTCGGTCTTGGTTCCTTTCAGCTCCATCATCATACTCTCCTTTTTATGGTGTGTGTATCGATTCGCCGCCGGGGCGTTTGTTCTGAGAGTATTATACCAGAAAGAAGATTAGAAATCAAGAATTATTCCTATTTATTTTGAGAATCATTTTCAGTTATGCTGCTTGAGCGCACAGACGGCAAGGCTGAGGGCGCTCCATGCGGCCTGATACATCAGGACCGCCGCGACCGACAGCGTGCCGATGCTTCCGGCGTAGGTCAGCAGCAGCCCGATGGCCACCGAGAACCACACCGACACCAGTTGCACGGTGATCGCCGCCGTCTCGGCATTCTGGGCCTGTTCGGCCGCGTGCAAACCGCCGATCAGACTCGTGAAGCCCTTGTCGTGGAGCATACAGCAGCGGGCCGTATCTTCCGGCTGGGCGGGCGCGGCGGTGAGCGCATCGCACTGTTCCTGATCCAGCAGGGTGACCATGCCTTCCGGCAGATGGTAGACCTCGGTGATGTGTTTCGCGGTCAGGCTCGGGTCCTCGCAGGTGACCAGAAGCCGGATGTTCTCCCGCTGGAGCACTTCCAGCCCGCGGGCCGCATTCCGCCCACCGGTGTATTTCAGCACGAACATTGCGTGCAGACTGCCCGAAACAGCCAGATACAAAATTTGCAGCGTGCCGTTCTGCGAATGCTCGTCCTCATATTCTTTTTCCGGCACGGGGACGCCCTCGCGCTCCATGTACGCACGGTTGCCGATCAGAATGCGGTTGTTATCGCACCACGCCGCAAAGCCCAGCCCGTGATGAACTTCCAAGTCCTTGACCGGATAAAGGATGTCGGTCCGGTCCTCGATGATCTGGCGGAACAGCCCGCGCAGCGTCTCACAGCTCTGGTTCAGGATGCTGGCCGCATACAGGATGGCGCGGTCGATGCGTCCTCCCTTGAAGATGCGGATATCCTCCAGATTCACGCTGTCAGCGGCGAACAGCTCGTCGGCATCGACCTGAACGGTGTCCACACCGCCCAGCTCTTCGATGGCAGCCCAGCCGGGAACGACCGCTCCCGCCGCCGCTGCGGTCTTTTGGAGCCGCAGAGCCGCAAGGCCCGCCACCAGCGTGGAGGACAGCGGCGCACCCATGCAGAGCATGGCTGTCAGCGCCGCCGCCATGCCGTTGATGCCGCCGCCGAACAGCAGGAACGCCAAGCCGCTGAGCACCGAAGCACCCAACAGGATGTACGCCGTTTTCCGGGCGCGGCGCTCACTGGCCCGCTCGCCGAAGCTCTGTTCCACCAGCGCCTCATCCCACTGGACCGGGCGGCTGAGCAGCACCCACGGGTCTTTCTGGTCCAGACTGCTGGACAGCACCCGGATCAGGTCCTTATCCCGTACCCGGAACGCGCCCTGAAGGCCCTCGGGGTCTTTGGTCGCGAGGGTGTAGCCGTTCTGGACGGCAGCCAGCATGACCCGGCTGCCCAGCAATGCCATGAACAGACCCAGTGCCGCCATGCCCGAAAGCAGGGTCCAGCTGGACGTCTGATAATTTTTCGCGTTGATGAGGGCGATGGCCGCTTCCAGCGCCGCACCGCACGCCGCCAGAGCGGGCATGGTATCGGCACTGGGGCGGTTCTGCTTTTTCAGAGCGCTCAGGCCGTCCCGCAGAACGGGATAGGCCACGGCCAGCGCCGCCGCCAAGAAGAGCAGATTGGCCGCATAGAACGCCGCCGGAGCCACGACCGGGTCCAGCGAAGCGATGGGGGCCAGCAGACCCGCTGCCACCAAGCCAAAGTGGAGCAGGACCACTGCCAGAATGCCGCTCAGCACACAGCGCAGGGTCAGCTCTGCACTCATCTTATGCAACTTGTCTCCGACCTGTTCCGGCGTTTCCGGAACTTCCTCCACCGGTTCAACAGGGGCTTCTTCCGGTGCAGAAGGCGCTTCCGGAGCAACTGCATCCGGTGCGGTTTCTGCCGGTTTCGGCGCTTCCGCCGGGGCGGTGTCTGCTTCCGGTTCGCCGTCATCGTCAAAGCCCACCAGCGGGATGCTCATGCTGTCATCCATGCTGGGTTCGGTCGTGCGGGTGGGTGCGGTGGGCGTTTCCTCGTCGTCGCCCTCGCCAAAGAAGTGGAACGGCTTGTGCGGCTCTTCGGAAGCTTCCTTTTTCTCCCGCGCAAGGTCCTGCGTGAACACCATCTTCGGCATCGGCGTCTGGGGCAGCTCCGGCTTTTTGGGAGCTTCCGGCTCCACGGCCAGCACTTCCTGCGGGGCGTTTTTCACCTCTTCGACCTTCGGCTTCGGGGTCGGGAAGAGCATCGCCTTCAGCTCCTGCATCTCGGCCTGTTCCCGCTTTTCCTGCGGCGTCAGCGGGCCGCGCACCGGCGTGCGGGGCGCTTCCTGCTTCGGCTTCGGTTCTGCCTTGGGCGGCTGTGCCGGTTTCGGCGGCTCCTTTGCGGGTACGGGGTCTGCGGCGGGTGCGTCGTCCTCCGCAAAGAAATCCGAAGCCAGCTCCAGATCCGCCGTCGGCTCTGCGGCGTCCTCTTCTCCGCCCAAACGGATCTCGCCCGTCGGCGGAAGCTCTACCGGCTTCGGCGGTTCTTCCTTGGCGGGGGGATTCGCGGCTTCCTCCCGCTCCTTTTTCTCGCGGTTCAGCAGCCAGCCGAGCAGTCCGTTCGACTGCTTTTCGGCTTCTTCCTGCTGTTTCTCTTCGTCGCGGCGCTTCATCTCGTCCGGGACCTGCGCCACGCTGGTACTAAAAAAGGTCCGGAATTTTTCTTCCTGCGATGCAAAATCTTCTGGGTTACGAGGTTCCCGGCCATTCAGGCGTTTGTCATTTTTCGGCATCCTTGTCCCTCCCTGATCCTTTTGTTGCGGATCGTTCCGCGGTTACTCTCCGGCACGCTGGCTCTGGATCTCATACAGGATGATGCCAGCTGCCACCGAGACATTGAAGCTGTCCACGCCCGTGCCCTGCGCGGCCATGTCCAGACGCACCACGCCGTCGCACAGCTTCTTGACCAGCTGCGAAACGCCGCTGCCCTCGCTGCCCAGCACCAGTGCGATAGGGCCGGTGAGGTTGTTCTTGCGCAGGGGCACGCCGTCCATGTCGGCGCAGTAGACGAACACACCCTGATCCTTCAGGCGGCGGATCGTCTCGCCGATGTTGGCCACGCGGGCCACGGGCAGACGCTCGGCTGCACCGGCGCTGGACTTGATGACGGTGGGGGTCACGGACGCGCCGCCCCGCTTGGGGATGACGATGCCGTGTGCGCCGCACAGCAGCGCGCTGCGCATCACTGCGCCCAGATTGTGCGGGTCCTCGATGCCGTCGCTCAGCACGAGGAAGGGCGGCTCACCCTTTTCCTTGGCCGCTGCCAGCAGGTCCTCGACCGTGGCATATTCGATCTCGCTGGCAAAAGCCGCCACGCCCTGATGGCTCTCCGTGCCAGTCATCAGGCGGAGCTTGTTGGGGTGGACGCGCTTGACCGTCGCACCGGCTTCTTTGGCCATGGCCGTGAAATAAGCCGCCACCGCCGGGGCCATGCCCTCGGCCAGCAGCACCGTATCCACGCCCGAGCCGCTCTTGAGCAGCTCCGTCACCGGATTTTTGCCGTAAACCAAGCTCTCATTTTTCGGCTGTTCCTCGGCCGTGCGGCGGGGACGGCGCGGCATTTTCTGTTCGTCCATTGATGTTCTCCTTCCGTTCTATGGCAAGATGTCCGGCTCTTTGGGGCCATGGACATCCTCTGAGGGTCATTGTGAAAGAATTCGACAAGAATTCATGTTAAAGTATACCATACCCCGTTCTTCTTTGCCATAGAATTCGCGGTTTTTTCTCGTTCGGAATTTTGCCGCCGCCCCGTTTGCAGAGTGTGCCCGGGGCATCGTCATTTTATCCGTGATTTTTTCTTCGGCAAAAGTTTTCCACATTCGGCAGGATATACCCATTGTAAAATCGGCTCATCTTTTCCACATGTTGAAAACCCTGTGGAGAATGTTCAAAAAGTAAGCTCCCGCGCCCACTTTTCGGGTGGAATTCCACACTTTCCACCGGGTTTTCCACAACCGCAGTTCGACCGGTGCTCTTTCCACCGTACTTTTTGTAAATTTCAAGTCGGAATTTTGACAGTTTTTTGAACAGCAATCGAAATCATTTTGCCAGAATCTCCAACACCAATTTGACGAATGTGAATCCGTGTGGAAAATTTGGATTGATTTTATGGTTTGTTTGGGGTATACTAACCTTACAGGTTCGTTAAACGATGCGCAAAGTCCGCATCGCAGCGACTTTTCACCCCAATCAAACTGTGGAGGTAATGAATAATGTTGGTAAATGCAACCGAAATGCTTCTCAAGGCTCGTGACGGCCACTACGGTGTGCCCCAGTTCAACATCAACAATCTGGAGTGGACCAAGGCAGTCCTGACCGCTTGCGAAGAAATGAAGAGCCCCGTCATCCTCGGCGTCTCCGAGGGTGCTGGCAAATACATGACCGGCTTTAAGACCGTCGCTGCCATGGTCAGCGCAATGGTCGATTCCATGGGTATCACCGTTCCCGTTGCTCTGCATCTGGACCACGGCACTTACGAAGGCTGCAAGGCTTGCGTGGAAGCCGGTTTCTCCTCCATCATGTTCGACGGCAGCCACTACTCCATCGAGGAGAACGTGGAAAAGACCAAGGAGCTGGTCGCTCTGGCACACTCCAAGGGCCTGAGCATCGAGGCTGAGGTCGGTTCCATCGGCGGCGTCGAGGACGGCGTTGTGGGCGCTGGCGAGATCGCAGACCCCGCAGAGTGCGCAAAGATCACCGATCTGGGCATCGACTTCCTGGCTGCCGGCATCGGCAACATCCACGGCGTCTACCCCGCAAACTGGAAGGGTCTGGACTTCGAGGCTCTGGACCGCATCCACAAGGCTACCAACAACATTCCTCTGGTCCTGCACGGCGGCACGGGCATCCCTGACGAGATGATCGCAAAGGCCATCAGCCTGGGCGTCTCCAAGATCAACATCAACACCGAGTGCCAGCTGGTCTTTGCTGAGGCTACCCGCAAGTATATCGAGGCTGGCAAGGATCAGCAGGGCAAGGGCTTCGACCCCCGCAAGCTGCTGGCTCCCGGCTCTCAGGCCATCATCGACAAGTGCAAGGAGAAGATCGAGCTGTTCGGCTGCGCCGGCAAGGGCTGATTGCTTCTCTAACACCAAAGAACAATACAGCGGACCCGTCACGTTGGTTTCCAACGCGGCGGGTCCGCTTTTCGTTATACGCTATACGCGTGTTTTCAAACGAGCATCTTTTCCATACCAGTAAAACCGTACCCACAAGAGAAGTGCTCCCGTCAACAGGCCAGCAACTGCAAGATTCAGCATTGGAATGCTCACCAAAACAAACTTTCCCAGTGTCGCGTACAGCAGCTGTCCAGTTCCGTACAATGCCGCAACATAAAACACCAGATAGAGCGCATATTTCAACCGATTTTTACAGGGAGGAAATCCCACTCGTTCCATCATCCGCCGGAATAAATAGTACGCAGACAACGTTGAAATTCCAAATTGAATGAGATATCCTACAGTCACCTCAAAATGAAACTCCGGAATGACCGGATACAAAAGCAGACCTTCCAATCCTAATCCCAAAAAGCAAAACAGTGGAATGGCGATCGTCAAAAAATCGAACCAGTTCAGAACCCGCAGACTTGGCTTTACTTCCTGCACAAAAGTCTCTGCGTCTGTGATCACGTTGAATAACTCTTGGCCCACTTTGTTTGCCTGAATTGCCATGTCAATCAAGTCACTCCGCACAAGCTCGATCCCGCATAGGTCCCAGCTAACACGACGCAGATACTGGATCACTTCCTTTATCTGTGCTCTGCTTTTCCCCGAGACGAACTGCATCCGCAAACGATTTGCTTTTCGCAAAGCAAAATAGTTATTCATCTATTCCTTCCTCCTTAAAAATCTTCTCGACCAGTTCACAGAGATGACTCCACTCCTGTTGAAAATCCAAAAGCGCATTTTCTCCAGAAGCCGTGATAACGTAATATTTTCGACTTGGTCCTTTTGGAGAAGGCCGCCGCTCAACGGTAACTTTCCCCTGTTGTTCTAAGCGAAAGAGCAGCGGATACAGTGTACTTTCGCTCAAATCCAGAAATCCATCTTTTTTCAGCTCCATTACAAGTTCGTAGCCATAGGTCGGTTTACAGCTGATGAGTTTCAGAACGCAAAATTCCAACACTCCTTTGAGAAGCTGGGTATTATTTTCCACGAACATTCCTCCTTTCTTCGCTATTTTGTATTACATAGTAGCTTATCTACATTGTATTGCATAGTAGTATTTTCGTCAATATCTGCTTTTCACAAAAACCATCGAACTTTCTTAGCTAAAACAACAAAAACGGACCCGTCACGTTGGTTTCCAACGCGGCGGGTCCGCTTTTTTCAGCTCTTCTTTTTATACTTCAGCGGTGTCTGCACCTCTGCGCGAATTTTGAGCGTACAGCGCCGCGTCTGCTCCACGCCGCTCAAAATAGCGGCGATCTGTTCTTTCTGCTCCTCGGTCAGGCCATCGTCCTCCGCCAGAAGCTCCGCGTTGCCCTGAATCACGGTCAGCGGCGTTTTCAGCTCGTGGGCCAGCTGGATGATCTGCTCGCGCTGCTGTTGTTCCATCTGCCACTGGCGCTGTAGGCTCTCGGTCAGCTCTCCACCCATCAGCTGAAGCGCCCGCAGAGCCTCGTCGTACTCCCGGACCTGTGCGCCCGTGAATGTGATGTCCTCCAGCCCTTTTTTCTCGGCCACCTGACGGGACACCTCGGTCAGGCGGGCCGTCTCCCGCGCCAGAAATTTTCCGGCCTGATGGGTGCAGACCGCCACGATCAGAGCCACGACCAACGCCCACACCGCAAAATGCGTCATCTGCAGATCAGGCAAAAGGGCCTGTAGTTTCGGGTTCGCATAGTGGACCGCAAAATCATATTGCAGCTGACACATCTTTCCGTCGCGCAATTTCGCGTACACATAATACTGTGTGTAGCCAAGTTCCCACTTTTCCTCGCCCTCCCACGCCTGTTTGGCCTGCTTCAGATGCCAGCTGTCCAGATTGGTTGCCAAAATCTCGCCGGTCCCGGGCGTATCATAGAGCACATACCGACAGAGCGGGTCCAGCTTGGACGGGTCGAACTCGTCAGATGTCATGGCTGGCAGGAGCACTTCTGCGGCATAATTGCTGACCTGCGACGCCCGGTTGGCCGGAAGCGCCCACCCGCTGTTGATGAACACGAACAGCACCTGAAACCAGCCAACGATCCACACCACACAAAAGAAGATGCACTTCACCAGATAGCGCAGCAATACCATGCGCAGAGAGGTCAATTTTCGTTTTTCCATTGGTATCCCACTCCCCAGATGGTTTTCAGCAGTTTTTCAGGCTCCAACAAACCGCCATCCCTCAGCTTGACGCGGATATTTTTGATGTGCTGTGTGATGGCTGTGTCGTCCGCTGTTCCGTCGATACCAAAAACGGCCTCGTAGATTTGCTCTTTCGTAAAGGTCTGCCCCGCATGAAGGGCCAGATACTCGCAGATGGCATATTCCGAACGGGTCAGCGGAAGTGTCTGCTCCCCCAACGAAGCCGCTTTTGCCGACAGGTCGAACGAAACGCCGCCGCGCTCCATCCGGTGCACCGGGACCCGGTTCTGCCGCCGAAGATGTGCCGCCACCCGCGCCCGAAGTTCTTTCACCCGGAACGGTTTGGCGATGTAGTCATCTCCGCCGATGCCAAGTCCTTCTAAAACGGACGCTTCATCATTTCGTGCGGTCAAAAACAAAATTGGTGCATCGGTCTGTTCCCGAATCCGGCGGCAGACCGAAAATCCATCCTCGTCCGGCATCATGACATCCAACAGGATGCAGTCCGCCCAGCGGCAGAGCGCTTCGGTCAGCTCTGCCCCTGAAGTCCGTGTCGCGACCTGATGCCCGTCCCGCTCCAACGCCGTCCGCAGCACCTTGCAAAGTTCCTGATTATCGTCAACCGCCAGAATATGTGCCATCATTTACCTCAAAGCATTGTAGAGAAGGCAGGACGCCCCATACAAAATGTAGACGTGCGCCGGATAGAACCAGTAGAACAGCTGTTTGTGGCCGCTGCCGCGCTCGCCGTTGTAGAGCAGCATCGGCACAGCCGCCGCCACGCTGAACCACTCGTAATAGGTCGTGATCATCTGCGTCCAGACGAAGTCCGATTGACTCCGCGCCGCAAAATACACGAGCACAAACTCACTCAAAAAAGTAGCGAAACTCCACACCATTACCTGCCACTTGCGATGATCCCGCAGCGCATAAAGCACCACGCCGCCCAGCAGATAGGCCCAACCGCCATCTGTAATGCTAGCCCACATGGGCAGCGGGCTTGTAATGAGAAACCCTACCGCTGTGGATGCCCACGGCATCTGCTGAATTTGTGGGAAACTTCTCAGAAATGCCACGACGACGAACGGCCAGCCGACGACTGCCGCAATCGCCGCCGCGCCCTTGACAAACTGTTTTCTCCGAATCCAATCCATTCCCTGCCAGATGATGCACAGAAGGACAAAATCCTGAAAAATGGCATTCTGCGGATAAAAACCATCTCCGCGCCGGAACCAGCCGCCGTAGATCATGAAAAATTCCAGCGCGGACATTCCCGTACCGATGGCCCAGATGCGGAAGAAATAGCGTTTCCGGTCATGAGTGTGCGAAAACCCCTCCGCCGTGCAGAACAGGAACAACGGCGCACTCACCCGCGCCAACATACTGAAGGCTTCTGGAATCGCTCCAGTAAATTCAAAAAAGTAATGGATGTGGTCCAGAACCATCAGCACCAGCGCGATGGTCTTGAGCTGGGTCCCGTTCAGCCCCTTTTTCGTCAATGTATTCATATAGACTCCCCTTTCGTTGGTTACAAGCAAATTGTAACAGGGAAATCTGTAGAAATTCTAAGGAGTTTTCTTATTTTCTATGATACCATCAAAATCTTGTTCCTGCAACCAAAATAAAAAACGAACCCCCTGAAGAATCACTTCCTCAGGGGGTTCACATCAAGTCGGCGACTACCTATTTTCACGCGCCGTTTCCAGCGAACTATCTTGGGCACGAGTGAGCTTAACTACTGTGTTCGGAATGGGAACAGGTGGGACCTCACCGTCATCGTCACCGACCATATGACTGGCTTAGTATACCATACGGTTTACTATTTGTCCAGTGTTTTTAGAAGGACGTGCCTTCAAAACTGAATAATCACTGCTAACAT
>ERZ1026776.54-NODE-54-length-79267-cov-20.231531_pt1 | contig 79267 bp, 77 predicted proteins | sample MGYA00380125_ERZ1026776 | MGnify/ENA primary metagenome ERZ1026776 (study PRJEB33269, sample SAMEA4719761) | human gut metagenome | biome: human-associated habitat; feature: organic feature; material: feces | place: Cameroon | collected 2013-10 ...
CCTCGTGGGCACTCGCACACGCCGTACCGAATGCCTATTTAATTTACCAGATTTCTGGCTTTCTGTCAACCCAAAATTGCAAAATTGTCCGGTTCTGCAGCAAAAAAATGCCCTGCGACAACTTTTCTTCGAGGGAAAACCAAGATTTCTCTTTACTTAAACAGCTTTTTGTTGTATAATAAAAGCGGTAAGAAACCAACCCGAGGAACCAAAGCAGAGGAGTGTTGTACGATGTCGTTTCCGGAGCTGTTACGGCAATGCCGCAAGCAAAAGCATATGAGTCAGGCGGAACTTGCGTCACGTCTGGGGGTCACCCAGCAGGCCGTGGGCAAGTGGGAGAGCGGAAAAAGCTCTCCGGACCCCACCACGGTGGCGAAGCTGGCCGAGATTCTGGATACCACCGCAGACTATCTGCTGGGCCTGTTCGACCCGTCCAGCGAGGGCCAGACCGAAGAGCGCTTTTTTGGCAGCTACGTCTACAGCCTGATCCCCGTCATCGGCACGGTCAAGGCGGGCTATGGCGCGCTGGCCTTTGAGGAAGATTACGGCAAGGAGTATGCCCGGGTCAAGGACCCGTCCAGCTACTTCTATCTCGTGGTGCGCGGCGACAGCATGGAGCCTCGCATCCACGACGGCGACCTTGCGCTGGTCCACCGTCAGGATACGCTGGAAAACGGCGATCTGGGCGTGCTGATCTACGGCGACGAGGGCGAAGGGACCCTCAAGCGCTATCTGCAGCGGGGCAACTGCGTCGTCCTGCAGCCCTTCAACCCTGCTTATAAAGAGCTGGTCATCAAGGGCGAGGACCTGAACCGTCTGCACATCGCGGGCCGTGTGGTCGAGACGAAGGCCAAGTGGTAGAACGAATGCTGAAAAGGCTGCTGCACGCCGCAGCAGCCTTTTTTGATGGAACGGAGGGACGAAGATGGAACAGTCGCTGATGGAGAAGCTGACCATTCTGGCCGACAGCGCAAAATATGACGTGGCCTGTACGTCCAGCGGCGCGTCCCGGTCGGCCAAGGCGGGCAGCATCGGAAGCTGCTATGCGCCCGGATGCTGCCATGCCTTTACCGCAGACGGCCGCTGTGTGAGCCTGTTGAAGGTCCTGATGACCAACTGCTGCACGTTCGATTGCAGCTACTGCGTCAACCGGAAGTCCAACGATGTCCCCCGCGCGACCTTTTCGCCCCGCGAACTGGCGGAACTGACCATCGAGTTCTACCGCCGCAACTACATCGAGGGACTGTTCTTGTCCAGCGCGGTGCTGGTCAGCCCCGATTACACCACCGAACGGATGTTGGCTGTCCTGCGGCTGCTCCGGAACGAGTACCATTTCGGCGGCTACATCCACGCCAAGGCCATCCCGGGGACCAGCCCGGAACTGCTGGAACAGCTGGGCTTTCTGGCGGACCGCCTGAGCGTCAACGTGGAGCTGCCCAGCGAGAGCAGCCTGAAGCTTCTGGCCCCGGACAAGGGGCGGCATTCCATCTTCCGCCCCATGAAGCAGATCGCGGCCGAGGGTGCGGCCAACCGGGAAGAGCTGGCGCTTTACCGCAAAGCGCCCCGCTTCGCGCCCGCAGGACAGAGCACCCAGATGATCGTGGGCGCGTCGCCGGAGACGGACTATCACATCCTCAAGCTGACCGAGGGCATGTACCAGAAATACAGCCTGAAGCGGGTGTTCTATTCGGCCTATATCCCGGTCACCGAGGACACCCGGCTCCCCGCGCTGGACACTAAGCCGCCGCTCCTGCGGGAGCACCGGCTCTATCAGGCAGACTGGCTGCTGCGGTTCTACGAGTTCAAGGCGGATGAGATCTTGGACGATGCCAACCCGAATTTCAATCCCTATCTGGACCCGAAGTGCAACTGGGCGGTCCAGCACTATGGGCTGTTCCCGGTGGACGTGAACAAGGCTCCCTTCGAAATGCTGCTGCGGGTCCCGGGCATCGGCCCCAAGAGCGCCCGCCGCATCTGGCACGCCCGCAAACAGGCCTCGCTGGGGCTGGACGAGCTGAAACGGATGGGCGTGGTGCTCAAGCGGGCGCAGTATTTCATCGTTTGCAGGGGCTTTTCCGGGGCGCACCCGGGACGCGGCAGCGCCGGACGAGAGCGGATCACCAGCGCCCTCATCGACCCGAACGTGTTCAGCGGCGGCGTGGAGCAGCTGAGTATGTTTTCGCCGCCCGCCGTGGACCGGCTGGTGGAGCAGGGCGTGCCGCCCCGTGCAGCCCAGCGGATGGTCCGAGAGGAGGCTGTGCAATGTCTGGCGAGAGCGCTGTAAGACCGGCCCGGAAGCTCCACGACGCCGATGTGGTCTATCTCTACGACGGCAGTTTCGAGGGCTTTTTGTGCTGTGTGTTCGAGAGCTTTGCCCAGCACGAGCTTCCGTTTGCCGTCTGGACGCCGGAGCGTGAGACGGCCACACTCTACCCGCTCAAGGATATTGCTACCGACCATGCAAAGGCCCAGCGGGTGTTCGCCAGCTTGGGAAAGAAGCTGGGCGCAGAGACGGAACTTCTCGTCACACGGGATTTTCTGTCCGGATGGGAGGAGAAAGAACTGCTCCTCATCCGATTTTTGCATCTGGCCTTTGCGCTGGGGCCGGGAACGGTCAAGCGGATGGGCCACCCGGATGTGGCTCCGCTCTACGAGATGAAAAAGAGCCTCGACTGGGAGGTGGACAAGTTTCAGGGCTTCGTCCGCTTCGAAGAACACGACGGGATGCTGGGCGCAGTCATCCACCCGAAAAATTATATCCTGCCCCTCCTGCGCGGGCATTTCTGCGGACGGTTCCCGGAGGAGAATTTTCTGATCTATGACGCGGTGCATCAGGCGGTTCTGCTGTATCAGGACCACAAGGCACAGCTTCTGGAGCTGGCCGAGCCGCTGGAGCTTCCGCCGCCCAGCGCGCGGGAGCAGCAGTTTCAGGCCCTCTGGAAGCAGTTCTATCAGACGCTGGAGATCAAGGCCCGCCACAACGAAAAGGGCCGTATGACCCACTGTCCCAAGCGCTTCTGGGCCGATATGCCGGAAATGCGGGACGCACAAATGCCCCTTTTTGACGCGGACTTGTGAAAATCGGTCCCGAATTTACAAAAACGTTGCAACTGTGCCGTTGCACAAGCCAAAACCTATGGTATACTATAAGGGAACGCGGGCAGAGCTTTCTGCCGCAAACACCCCGGCAAGGGGCAAAACTAAAGGAGCATTGGAACATTATGGTTCGCATTACTATGGAAGACGGCGGCGTCATCGACATCGAACTGAATGAGGAAGTCGCCCCCATCACCTGTGAGAATTTCAAGAAGCTGGTCGGTCAGGGCTTCTACAACGGCCTGACCTTCCACCGTGTCATCCCCGGTTTCATGATCCAGGGCGGCTGCCCGCTGGGCAACGGCACGGGCGGCCCCGGCTGGAGCATCAAGGGAGAGTTCGCTTCCAACGGCGTCAACAACCCGCTGAAGCACACCCGCGGCGTCATCAGCATGGCCCGCAGCATGAACCCCAACAGCGCTGGCAGCCAGTTCTTCATCATGCATCAGGATGCACCCCATCTGGACGGCCAGTATGCCGCATTCGGCAAGGTCGTCGCCGGCATGGATGTCGTGGACAAGATCGCTGCAGTCCGCACCGACTGGAACGATAAGCCCACCACGCCGGTCAAGATGAAGACCGTGGAACTGATCGAGGGCTGAATCTGAAATTTGCAAAGAGGACGCTTCGCCTTTCTGGGCGGAACGTCCTTTTTTGCGGCTATCGTAAAAATTTTGGATTTTTCCGCACGATTTTCTCAAGTTTCGTGCGGGCGGTTGCACCCGGCGCGGAAATATGTTAAGGTGGGTGCGAATGAAATTTTGAGAAGGAGCGCAGCTATGAAATACGATTTTACTTCCCTTGTTGACCGCCACGGAAAGGACGCCATCGCGGTAGACGGCCTGAAAGGCGACGGCTTCTCCCCTGCAGCCCCGAAGGAGGGCTTCGACGCCATCCCTATGTGGGTGGCGGACATGAACTTCCCCACGGTCCCTACCATTCAGGAAGCCATTATCGAGCGCGCCAAGCACCCGATGTTCGGCTATTTCAGTGCCACCAAGGAGTATTATGATTCCATCATCCAGTGGCAGGAGAAGCGCAACGGCGTGACCGGCCTGACCGCAGAGGCTATCGGCTACGAGAACGGCGTTCTGGGCGGCGTCATCAGTGCGCTGAACTGCGTCTGCTCCCGCGGCGATAAAATTCTGATCCACAGCCCCACCTACATCGGCTTCACCATGAGCCTGAAGAACAACGGCTATGAGGCTGTGCACTCTCCGCTGGTCAAGGACGAGAACGGCGTGTGGCGGATGGACTTTGAGGACATGGAAAAGCACCTCAAGGAAGAGCACATCCATGCGGCCATTATGTGCAACCCCCACAACCCCTGCGGTCGTGTGTGGGAGCGCTGGGAGCTGGAAAAAGCTATGGAGCTGTACAAAAAGTACGATGTCTATGTCGTTTCGGATGAAATTTGGTCCGATATCATTCTGGGCGGCCACAAGCACACCCCCACCCAGTCGGTCAGCGAGGATGCCCGGATGCGCACGGCAGCGTTCTATGCGCCGTCCAAGACCTTCAATCTGGCGGGTCTGGTGGGCAGCTACCACATCGTTTACAACGGCTGGTGGCGCGACCGCATCAACAAGGAATCCAGCCTGAACCACTACAACATGATGAACGTCCTGTCCATGCACGCCCTGATCGGCGCATACAAGCCGGAAGGCTACGAGTGGACCGACGAGCTGTGCGAGGTCCTGACCGGCAACATCGATTTTGCCTGTGACTACATCGAAAAGCACTTCGAGGGCGTCACGGTGGCAAAGCCGGAGGGCACTTACATGCTGTTCGTGGACTGCACCGACTGGTGCAAGGCTCATGGCAAGACCATCGAGGAAGTCGAACAGGCTTGCTGGGACGTGGGCGTGGCCATTCAGGACGGCAAGATGTTCCATGGTCCCTGCCATCTGCGGATGAATCTGGCGTCTCCCCGTGCCCGCATCGAGGAAGCGCTCCGCCGGATGGATGCCTATGTTTTCAACGCGAAGTAAGAAACCTGTGGAAAACTGGATGACGGTTCTCTAAAAAAATAATGCATAAAACCCGGAACCTTTTCGGAGCTAAAACGGCTCAAAAAGGGTTCCGGGTTTCTGATTTTGCGCGATTTCTTTGTACAGGCTGCGATCACATTTTTATTTGCAGCAAGCCCTATGCTTCGGTCAGGTCCTCACCGGTGAGGAGCAGATAGTACAAGATTTCGACCAGCAGCGCCGACGAGAGCAGCGACGGGGCCGGGTCGGTATCCACGATGCGCTGGGCGCGGTTGGACGCGAGGAGCAGATGGTTGGCCTGAGATGCCAGCGGAGAGCGCCGGTCGCAGGTGATGAGCAGGACGCTGGCCCCGCGGCTGCGGGCCACGCGGGCCGTCTCGAGCAGCCGGTCGCTGCGGCCGGAACTGGAGATCAGCAGCAGGACGTCCCGTTCGGTCAGGGTGGAGGCGAATGCACGGGTCTTTTCGGCGACCATGCTGGTCACACAGCGCTTGCCCAGACTGCTCAGCTTGAGCGATGCGTCGATCGCGACCGGAAGGGTGTTGTCGGTGGCTTCGATCTGGATGATCTCGGCGCTGCGCAGGATGCTTAGCGTCTGCCGCAGCTGGCGCAGATTCAGCGCCTGAATGGTGGCGCGGACCTCTTCCTGCCGGTTGGCCTGTACGCTTTGGAGCGTCTGCCGCAGTTTATCCTGACTGATGGTCCGCTGGACCTCCGTTTCCTGCTGGTCCATCACGTCGCGCGCCAGTGCAAGCTGGAATTTGCGGTAATTCTCGAACCCAAGCTTGTGGCACAGCCGCGTGACTGTGGCTTCCGACGAGCGGCTGGCGTGGGCCAGCTCGGCCGAAGTGACGCTTGAGGCCCACTTTACATCGCTGAGGATGCAGTCCGCAATGCGCCGCTCGGCACTGTAAAGCTGGATGCCCGAGCACAGCAGAGTGACGACGCTTCCCGGGGATTCGCGCATAGAGATACCTCCCTCACACTTTTTTGGAGCGATCCCAATGATTCACTCTTTTAGTGTAGCAGTTTTTGCCGAAAAAATCAATTATTTCGCGCGATGAATCCAATCAAAACCGGAAAAAATCGGTTTTGGCAAAAATCGTAGATTTCGGTCAAAAACGCGCAAAAAAATTCCCCGTGCATTTGCACGAGGAATCGTAAATTTCCGTTAGCAGCCTTCTTTTTCCGCCAGCTTGCGGCCCATCAGGATGCCCATGACGGACGCCATCATCAGGCCGCGGGTCCAGCCGGAAGAGTCGCCCAGACAGTGCAGACCCTTGATGTTGGTGTCGAGGTTCTCGTCCATCTTGACCTTGTTGGAGTAGAACTTCAGCTCCGGGCTGTAGAGCAGCGTCTCGGTGGCGGCAAAGCCGGGAACGACCATGTCCAGCATCTTGATGAACTCGATGATGTTGGTCATGGCGCGGTAAGGCATGGCGGCGGTGATATCACCGGCCACGGCATCCTTCAGGGTGGGCTTGACGTTGGACTGTGCCAGCTCTTTCTGCCAAGTGCGCTTGCCGTCCAGAATGTCGCCGTAGCGCTGGACCATGATGTGGCCCGCGCCCAGCATGTTGGTCAGCTCGCCGACCTTCTGTGCGTAAGCGATGGGCTGGTTGAACGGCTCGGTGAAGTTGTGGGAGACGAGGATGGCGAGGTTGGTGTTCTCGCTCTTCTTCTCCTTGAAGCTGTGGCCGTTGACGACAGCGAGGTCGTTGTCATAGTTCTCCTGCGCGACGAAGCCGCCGGGGTTCTGGCAGAAGGTGCGGACCTTGTTCTTCCAAGGCTTCGGATAGCCGATCAGCTTGGACTCGTACAGGACCTTGTTGACCTTCTCCATGACTTCGTTGCGGCACTCGACGCGGACGCCGATATCGACCGTACCGGGCTTGTGGGCGATGTGATGCTCAGCGCAGATCTTTTCCAGCCAGTCTGCACCGCGGCGGCCCGTGCCGATGACGACTTCATCGGCGTAGACGGCGTGCGGCTCTTCATTGCCCTGCTTGATCAGGACGCCCTTGCAGACCTCGTTCTCGAGGATGATGTTCTCGCACTCGGTGGAGAAGAGCATCTCCACGCCGTTGTCGGCCAGATAATTCTGGATGGCCAGATAGAGCTGCTGAGCCTTCTCGGTGCCGAGGTGGCGGATGGGGCAGTCCACCAGCTTCAGGCCGGCGTGGATGGCATTCTTGCGGATCTCCTTGATGTCCTCGCCGGTGTAGATGCCCTCAACGTGGGGGTCTGCGCCGAACTCGAGGTAGATCTTGTCGGTGTAGTTGATCAGCTCCTGTGCGAACTCCTCGCCGATGAGGGTGGGCAGGTCGCCGCCGACCTCATAGGACAGGCTCAGCTTGCCGTCCGAGAAAGCGCCCGCACCGGAGAAGCCGGTGGTGATGGCGCAGGTGGGGCGGCAGTTGACACAGTGACCCAGTTCTGCCTTGGGGCAATGGCGCTTTTCCACGGGCTTGCCCTTTTCCACCAGAAGAATCTTCTTCTTGCTGCCATGGCGCAGAAGCTCCACAGCGGTAAAGATACCGGCAGGGCCGGCGCCGACGATGATCAGATCGTACTTTTCCATGTTCTTTTTATCCTTTTGTTTGAGATGGGTATGAGATGCGGAGAGACGTTATTCGTCCGCGTCCTCCTGCTCGACAGTGGCACTTTCGTCCACATGGTCCAGTTCTACAGCAGTTGCTTCGGCGTCCGTGGGGGTGACGTCCGGGGCGATGACGCCGTCGCCGTTCAGGTCCTTGCCGATGACCGCTTCCAGCATGGACTGCGTTTCGGGATGCAGCTTGAGGAACCGCTTGACTGCGATGACCGTGTACAGCGCACTGAGCAGGTTCAGCGCACCCTCGATGATGAGGATGACGCCGATGGCCATGACCAGCGTTTCCATAGTCCCGAACGGGTCAAGGATCATGACGATGCCCAGCACGATGCTGAGCACTGCCAGCAGAAGGAAGCCCTTCCAGCTGGAATACTCGCACCGGCGCAGTTCCAGCGCATTCTGGATGCGGCCAAGGCTGTCGAAGATGACGAACAGGCCGAACACGATGGGCAGGATGCGCACCACGATGTCGCTGCGGATGATGAGGAACGCGCCCAGCCCCAGACACACCAGACCGGAGATCAGGGTCAGCTGGCTTTGGAACACACCGCGCTCGACCACAAAATACCGGATGAGCTGGACCGCTGCACAGGCCAGCACCACGCCGCCCAGCGCATAGCAGACGATGTTCAGCGCCGTGCCGGGGACCATCAGCAGAAAGATGCCCAGCGCCAGATACAGGATGCTCATGAGGATCAGATTCCATTTCAATTTCTTTCCCATAAAGCTCACGTTCCTTTCGGGTTTTCAAAAAGTTTCAGGTCAGGCTCCCTTGTGCTCGTACATGGGGGCGATGATCTTTTGGTTGAGGCGTGCGGCAAAGGCAAAGCTCATGAGCACGCTGACGACTTCGGCGATGACGAAGGACCACCACACCATGTTGACGTTGCCGGTCTTGCTCAGCAGCCATGCGGCGGGCAGCAGGACGACCAGCTGGCGGCAGATGGAGACGATCAGGCTGAACATGCCGTTGCCCAGCGCCTGAAACGACGAGGACAGGATGATGCTCATGCCCGCCAGCAGGAAGTGGAAGCAGATGGTCCGCAGGGCCGGGATGCCGATGGTCAGCATGGCGTCGCTGGCCGCGAAGAAGCCCAGCAGCTTGTCCGGCAGGAACTGGAACAGGCAGAAGCCGATGAGCATGATGCCTTCGGCGTAGCACATGGCCAGCTTGATGGTCTTTTTCACGCGGTCGGGCCTGCGGGCGCCGTAGTTGTAGCTGATGATGGGGACCATGCCGTTGTTCATGCCGAAGATGGGCATAAAGACGAAGCTCTGCAGCTTGAAGTAAACGCCAAAGACCGCGACGGCGGTGGCCGAGAAGGTCATCAGGATCTGGTTCATGAAGAAGGTCATGATGCTGCCGACGCACTGCATCGCGATGCTGGGCAGACCGACCAGATAGATGCGCTTGATGGCTTCGATGCTGGGGCGGAAGCCGTGCCAGTCGAGCTGGATGTCCGGGTTCTTCTTCAGGTTGAAGAAGATGGCCGCGCCCGCGCCGCAGAACTGGCCGACGACGGTAGCGACGGCTGCACCGGTCGTGCCGGACAGCGCTTCGCCGCAGTAGCCGAAGATGAAGATGGGGTCGAGCACGATGTTGACGATCGCACCGATCAGCTGGCTGCACATGCTCAGGTTGGTGCGGCCGGTGGCAGCCAGAAGCTTTTCGCTCATGGTCTGCAGGAACAGGCCGAGGCTGAAGATCGAGCAGACGCTCAGATAGCGGATGCCCTGCTGTGCGATCTCGACATCACTGGTCTGTGCGTAGAAGTAGGGCTTCATGCAGGTCAGACCGATGACAAAAAATACCGCAAAGCTGCACAGCGCCAAAAAAATGCCGTTCTCGGCGGTCTTGTTGGCGCGCTCCTGATCTTTTTCGCCCAGACTCTTGGACAGCAGCGCGTTGACGCCGACGCCCGTGCCGACGCCGACCGCGATCATGACGTTCTGCAGCGAGAACGCCAGCGAAACGGCGGTCAGTGCGCCCTCGCTGACATGTGAGACGAAGATGGAGTCCACGACGTTGTACAATGCCTGGACCAGCATCGAGACCATCATCGGAATGCTCAGCTTGATCAGAAGGGGGTTAATGGGCATCGTGCCCATGATGTTTTCCTGCGCCGCAGGGGTCGTTGCTTGTTTGTTTTCCACGATTTCTCCTTTTTGACGTTGACAATATGGGATTCCTCTTGCGGTTCCCAGCAATCACTTCGCCCTGCAAGCAGGACTCGTGCTCCGCTGACCGCTGCGCCAACAGCTCCTCCCTGTTTCGGCCGCTGGCCGCGGTCGTCGCCGTTGCCTGAAATGTGGGCAGAGCGCAGATGCGCCCTACCCACATAGCATCATTGTTTTTTCGGGCGGCTGGCCCGGGCGGAGAGCTTACTTCTCCATGGCCTTTTCCTTGGCGGCTACGGCGTCAAGGATCATCTTCACGCAGGTCTCGCGGCCCAGCGCGGCGTTGATGGCCAGATCGTAGTTGTGGGCATCTCCCCAGCGGTTCTGGGTGTAGTAGTTGTAGTAGGCAGCGCGGTTGCGGTCGGTCTTTTCGATCTCTTCCTTGATGCCCTTTTCGTCGTGCGCCTTGACCAGCGGATCGGTCTTGGCCAGCTCACGACGCCACTCGACCGGCGCGTAAATGAACACGCGCAGCACATCCTTGCGCTCCCGCAGAACATAGTCACCGCAGCGGCCCAAAATGACACAGGGGCCTTCCTCGGCCAGCTGTTTGATGATGCGGCTTTGCAGGATGAACACCTGATCGCCCAGCGGCAGCTCGTTGCCCATGGTGTACAGGCTGTAGAGCAGACTGTGGGTGTGGCGCTTCTCGCTGGCGGCAACGGCCTCTTCGGACAGACCAGAGTGCTTTGCGGCCATGGTGATCAGCTCCTTGTCGTAGAGCTTGATGCCCAGTGCATTGGCAACATCCTCTGCGATGTAGTTGCCGCCGGTGCAATACTCACGGCCAATGGTGATGATCGTCTTTGCCATAATGTGTTCCTCCTATGTGATGGTTTTTATCCCAAAAAGCGCTTGGCTCTGCCGGTTCAGAGGTCCGGCTGCTCGGTGCTTGGGTGGTTGGGAGAAGGGGCAGCGGGTGCTGCCGGTTTTGGGGGCGGCGGGAGCCGGACTTCGGCGACCCGCATCCGTCCGGTCTGGTCCACCGCGTAGACGCTGCAGCGTCCGCCCGCTGCAAGCTGGTCGGGCGGGAAGCAGATGCCGCCTTCCAGTGTGCGCTCCATCCGGCGGAAGGTGCGGTGGGCGGTGGTGGCGTGGGCCACGCCGTCGTGGAGCGTGTAGGCGGTCCAGCCGGAGAAATCCTCCGGCAGAGGGTCCCGCTGGCCCCGCTGCTCAAAGAAGTAACAGCTGCCGTCCTCGCTGTGGGTGAGGTCGCACCGCACGCGGTGGGGCAGATCGGTAGAGATGTCCCGGGGCTTCTGCCGCAGGGCGATGGCCCGCCCCGTGAAGTAGCGGAGAAAATCCGTCAGGGCCATGGTGCAGTTCACGGAACCGTCGTTGTCGGCGGTGGGGTCGTTCAGCAGGACGAAATCCGCCAGAACCGCGTCGTCATGGCCGAAGCCGCGAAGCCCCATCCAGACTCCGACAGGGTCCCGCTGGCCTCGGACCCGCCGCTCGACCCGCACCGCGACAGAACAGCCGTCGTGAATTTGCGTGCGCAGGTCCTGCAGGTCCATCCATGCCTGCCAGCAGGGAAAGCCGCAGCTGCCCGCTGCCGCTGCCGCAAAGGCCGCGTTGCCGGTGCTGCTGGTAGCGTTGTCCTCCATGGCGTAGGCCACTTCCTCGGGCAGGATATCCTCGCCCCAGCGGTTCATCAGAGCCGCCATGACAAGGGGCAGGTCCATCTCCCGCCCAAAGCTGGGGTCGTGGGCGTTCAGGCAGTATTCCGGCAGATAGAGCCGCCGGTTCAGCGGGTGGCCGGTCCGCTTTTCCCACGTCAGGGGGCGGACCGCCGCCGCCAGCAGCCGGACGGCCGGGGTGGATTTGTCGTCGTTCGTGGAAAGGTTGACCTGAAGCTGGATGCCGGTCCCGCCGCCGGGGGTGGCAACGGTCACGGTGTCTCCCATCAGGAACACCATGCCGTCGTCGCTCTGGGCGTTGACGCTTCGGCGCGGATAATCCGGCGCCCACTTGCCGAAGCTCAGCCAGCCGGTCCATGCATTCCCGGCATAGACCCGGCAGCGCACCTCGACCATCGTGTTGTGGGGCGCGCGGGCGTTCCAGCTGACGTTCAGATTGCAGAAAGCCGGCATCGCGAACTCCGGCGTCGTGTAGCTGCCGTAGGGCAGATAGCGTCCGGCGGCGCTGTCCAGAACGAGCGAGCCGCCCTCAAGGGCAACATTGTCCAGAGCACCCCGGGAAAAGGTCTCCGTGCCCTGCAGCACGAGATTGTTTCGTTGTTCCATCGGAATCGCGCTCCTTTGCGGACGGTATCGTCAGAAAATCATTCCTCCGGGCCGCTGCCGGAGCCTTCCTCGCGGGACTCTTCGTATTCCTTGTCGTGGAGCTTCTGGATCTTCTCCTCGATGTGGAACACCCGGTTCAGGTCGCCGTAGACGATCTGGCAGCACACTTCGGTCTGGAACCAGAAGCCGAACACGAGCATCAGGATGATGCCCAGCGGCATGCACAGGATGACGACGCCCCAGAACAGGATGGTCACGATGGACGACGCCAGCGCGTGCGGCAGAAATGCGATCATGCAGTTCAGGCTGTTCTTCAGCGTCAGGGTGAAGGGCTGGTCCAGCAGGACGACCTGCGGCCACATGTAAGAGAACAGCATGTGGAAAAGCACCAGATTCAGCACGGTGGCCACCCACATGGGCAGACCGACGTTCGTGCCGCGGTACAGCATGTTGAAGCAGAAGTAGACCAGAAAGATCTGGACGGTCACGATGCAGCAGTACAGGATGCCCGGAAGGATGCTGGCCTTGAAATTCCGCTTGAAGGCCTTGCGGTAGGTCACCCACCAGTAGCCCGCCTCATCGCGCAGGGCGCGGAGCACGGTGTCGTACATGCCGGCCAGTGCGGGGCCGGCAAGGATGCCGCCCACGATGGCGCTGATGACCATGACCGTCAGGTTGTTCATCAGGAAGCCGATGTACACCAGACAGATCACCGGCAGAAAGCCCAGACAGGTCAGCAGGTTGGCAAGGAACATCCCGCTCATATCGCGGCCGACCAGCTCAAAAAAGCGGCCTACGCCGGTCTTGCGGGGCGAGTCCTTTTCGACGCCCGGACCGTCCTTGAAATCTTTGGAAGAAGGAAATAAACCCATGTTTCGTTTGGAACCTCTCTCTTTTTGATCGCGGCGGCAGGACAAAACGCAAAGGAAATGCCATTGTGCTACCTTTCTGCTTATAAATATACCCGGATTTTGTGAAATTTGCAAGCCATACAGCCCTTCATTTGTAAAAAAAGTGTGTTCTCTCCCATTTTTGTTCAAAGTGTGTTACAATGACAATGGCTTTTTGGGCCAGAAGGAGGAAAGGAACGTGAGTATTTTTCGCACGATAGCGTTATTCATCTATCTGTTCGGCTATATGATCGTGCATTACGGCGTCCTGCGCCGGGGCGAGCGTGCACTCGCTGCCGGAGACATGGACACGGTGGAAACGATCGTCAACAAGCATATCCCGCACTGGAGCCGCGGCATCCTGAAGGTGACCGGCGCACAGCTGGTGGTGGAGGGGCAGGAGAACATCCCCAAGAACACCCCCTGTGTGTTCGTCGGCAACCACCGCAGCTACTATGACATCCCGCTGCTGCTGGTGGGTCTGGACGGCCCCCACGGCATCCTCGCCAAGGAAGAGCTGGGAAAGATCCCGCTGCTCAACCGCTGGATGAAGCTGCTGGGCTGTGTGTTCGTCAAGCGCGATGACGTCCGCGCATCGGTCAAGGCGCTCAACGACGCCACGGCCATCGTGCAGGGCGGCAAGAGCTTTATCATCTTCCCGGAAGGGACCCGCTACAAGGGCGAAGAGGGCGGCGCCGGCGAGTTCAAGAACGGTGCGTTCCGCATCGCCATCAAGACCGGCGCACCGGTGGTCCCGGTGGCCATCTCGGGGGCACGGGGCCTGTTTGAGGCCCACGGCAACCGCGCGACGCCGGGTTCCATCCGTATCCGCATCCTGCCGCCCATCCAGACGACCGGCATGAGCAAGGCCGAGCAGAAACAGCTGCCCGAAGCCGTCCGTCAGACCATCCTCGCACAGCTTTAAGGAGAACTATGGCAAGTTACCGTTACGAGCGCGATATCAAACCCGGCGACATCGCTCCCCGCCGCGAAAAGACCTACACCCGCAAGGAACGCTGGGCCAACTGGTGGGATTATAATCTGAAGTGGGTCATTCTGATCGGCATTGCCGTGGCATTCGTGGCCTACAATTTTATCGGACAGTATTTCTTCACGACCAAAGCCGATTACAACATCGCGGTCGTCGCCCCGTACTACTTGCCGGACGACACCGTGGAGGCGCTTCAGACCCAGCTCGCCCAGTACGGCGAGGATCTGAACGGCGATGGGAAAGTCGTGGTGACCTTGAACGTCTACACGCTGGATTACTCCGACGAGGACACCCAGACCGAGAGCGCAGCTTACCTGACCATGGCCGGGACCACCAAGCTGGCTACCGATGTGCAGGGGTCGCTCAGCTCCGTTTTTCTGCTGTACGACCCGGCGGGCTTTGAAGAGAGCACCGGGACCCTGCGCTATCTGGACGGCGGACTGCCGGAATCCGGCAGCGACGGCGATTGGTGGAACATGGTCTACAAGTGGACCGACTGCCCGGTGCTGACGAGCCTCGACCTCGGCGAATACAGCTCTGACACCACCCACGCACAGGGCGGCGACAGCCAAGAATATCTGTCGCAGTTCTATGTGGGAATGCGCGGCGCGTGGAATTCCGGCTCTGCCGACAACCTCAAGGGCGGCGAAGAGCTGTGGCAGAAGCTGACGGCGGGCGCGGTCTCGACCGCCCGCGCGGAGGACTGACCATGCGGTTCCGGCTCGTAAAACGTGAAAAGGGTGCGCCCCGGCGTCCGGCTCCTGTGCAGGAGCCAAGACCGCAGGAAGCGCCCCGCGCGGCAGACCTTGACAATCCGTATGGACGCTACTACGGAAAGGCAAGGAGCCGGGAGAATCTGAAAAGGTAAACCTCTCCGTCGCCTACGGCGCCACCTCTCCTGATAGGAGAGGCCTTGGCAGCCGATTTTACTTCATCTCTCTGCCAAAGGCTCCCCTACATAGGGGAGCTGGCGAGCGCAAGCGAGACTGAGAGGTTGATACACCTCATCTGCATCATTGCAGGTGAGGTTTTTTTGTTTTATTGCCCCCATATCTGAAAAAGACTCCGCTTTGAAAGGACCTGCGGTTTGTTGTTTCTTCATCCGGGTTATGGTATACTAATCAGGTATCATCAAAATCTGGACCAAAAGGATGTGGAACCATGGACGCACTGGACCAAGCCCGCCGCGAGATCGATGCGGTGGATGCCGAGCTTGCCTCCCTGTTCGAGCGGCGGATGGCGGCGGTTCTGGCCGTCGCAGAATATAAAAAGGCACATGGTCTGCCGATCTTCGACGCGGCGCGGGAAGCTGTCGTGCTGGACAAGGCCGAAGCGCGGATTCAGAACCCCGTTCTGCGCCCCTATTACCGCGATCATGTGCAGCACATGATGGATGTCGCCAAGCAGTACGAATCCGAGGTGCTGGGGCAGAACCGCGCGGCGTATCAGGGCGTGGAGGGCGCCTTTGCGCACATCGCGCTGAAAGCGCTCTTCCCCCATGCGGAAGCCGTCAGCTATCCGACGTGGGACGAGGTGTTCGATGCGGTGCAGAACGGCGATGCGGCTCATGGCGTCGTGCCGTTCGAGAACAGCCACGCGGGCGATGTGTCAGCGGTGCTGGATCTGTGCTATAACCACCCCGAACTGTGGGTGGTGGGCGTCTACGACCTGCCCATCTCGCAGAATCTGCTGGTCCTGCCCGGGACCCAGCTGAACGAGCTGACCCATGTGTACAGCCACCAACAGGCCATCGCCCAGAGCGAGACGTTCCTCAAGCAGTTCCGTCTGCCTGCCACGGCGATGCCTAACACGGCCATGGCAGCCAAGTTCGTGGCCGAGAGCGGCGATAAGACCAAAGCGGCCATCGCCAGCGTGGAAACGGCGGCGCTGTACGGGCTGGAAGTGCTGGTCCCCAGCATCAACACCGATGGTGACAACACCACCCGCTTCATCGTGCTCAGCCGCGAAAAACCCACGGCGGGCAACCGGTTCTCGCTGCTGTTCACGGTGGACAACAAGCCCGGCAAGCTGGCCGAGGTCATCCAGATCATCGGCGCGAGCGGCTACGATATGGAATCTATCAAGAGCCGTCCGCTTCCGCATGTGCCTTTTGACTATTATTTTTACGTCGAGCTGGTGGGCGACCCCACCGCCGACGAGACGGCTGCGCTTCTGCGCGAGCTGAATCATACCTGCCGCACGGTACGGCTGTTAGGAGTGTACAACAAATGAGCGATTTTATTGGAACCAAGCTCACCATGAATCTGGGCGAGCGCAGTTATGACATCATCCTGAAGAACGGCGCACTGGAAAACCTCTATCAGTTCGCGCGGCTGGACCGCAAGGTGGCGGTGGTCACCGACAGCGGCGTGCCCGCCGAATATGCCCAGCGGGTGGCGGACCAGTGCCGCGAAGCCACCATCATCACCGTGCCGCAGGGCGAAGCCAGCAAGAGCTTCAAAATTCTGGAAACGGTCCTGCGCCAGATGCTGGACTTCAACATGGGCCGCGGCGACCTTGTGGTGGCCGTGGGCGGCGGCGTGGTCGGCGATCTGGCCGGATTTGCTGCGTCCATCTATATGCGGGGCATCGATTTCATCAACTGCCCCACCACCACCCTCTCGATGATCGATTCCTCCATCGGCGGCAAAACGGCGGTCGATCTGGGTGACACCAAAAACATCGTGGGTGCGTTCTGGCAGCCCAAGCTGGTCATCGTGGACCCGGACACCCTGTCCACCCTGCCCCGCCGCCACTACATCAACGGCTTGGCCGAGGCAGTCAAGGCCAGTCTGCTGGCCGACCCGGAACTGTTCGCCATCTTCGAAAAAGGCGACATCGACGGCCAGATCAATGAGATCATCTACCGCAGTCTGCGATTCAAGAAGAACATCGTCGAGCAGGACGAGACCGAGCGCGGAATGCGCAAGGCGCTGAACTTCGGCCACACCATCGGCCACGGCATCGAGGCCGTCAAGGGCATCAAGGGACGCCGCACCGTGGGCCTGTTCCACGGCGAGTGCGTGGCGCTGGGCATGCTGCCGATGATCGAATCGAAGGCGCTGCAGAAGCGGGTGCGGGCGGTCTACCGCCGTCTGGGGCTGCCCCTGCGCACCAGCTACGACAAAGAAAAGGTGCTGGCTGAGATGCTCCATGACAAAAAGGCGCAGGGCGGCCAGATCACCATCATCAAAGTGCCGGGTCTGGGCTGCTGGCGTGCCGAGACGATCCCGGTGGAGGGTCTGCGCCCCCTGCTGGGCATGGAGGAGTGAGCGCGATGAAGAACACGTTTGGCTCGGACCTCTCCCTGACCATCTTCGGCGAGAGCCATGGCCGCGCCATTGGCGCGGTGTTGGACGGCATGGCGGCGGGCGTCCCGGTGGACGAGGAGTTCCTCGCCGCCTGTATGGACAAGCGCCGCGCCCGGGGCGACGGACTTTCGACGCCGCGGGTGGAAGCGGACCGCGTCCAGTTTTTGTCCGGTGTGGTGAATGGCCGGACCACCGGAACGGCCATCGCGCTGATGATCGAGAACCAGAACACCCGCAGCGGTGATTATGCCAAGACCGCAGACCTTCTGCGTCCCGGCCACGCCGATTATACGGCCTATGCCAAATATCACGGCTATCAGGACGCCCGGGGCGGCGGACACTTTTCCGGCCGCATCACGGCGGCGCTGGTGGCGGGCGGGGCCGTGGTCCTGAGTGCGCTGAACCGTGCGGGCATCGACATCGTGACCCATATCGGGCGGTGCGCGGGCATCGCGGACACCCCCTTTGCGCAGGATGATCCGGCAGCGCTGGCCGCACAGGCCGAAGCCCTGCTCAACAAAGGCGACGGCTTTGCTCTGCTGGATGCAGCGGTCGAAGAGCTGATGAAAGCCGCCATCCGTGCCGCCGGAAGTGAAGGTGACAGCGTGGGCGGCATTCTGGAAACGGCCATTCTGGGGCTTCCGGCGGGCGTCGGCGAACCCTATTTTGACAGCGTGGAGAGCGAGCTTGCCCACATGGCGTTCTCGGTCCCGGCGGTCAAGGGCATCGAATTCGGCACGGGCTTCGGCTTCGCGGACCTGAAAGGCTCGGAAGCGAACGACGCCTTCCGGATGCAGGGGGACCGCATCGTGACGGCCACCAACCACAACGCCGGCCTGAACGGCGGCATCGCCAACGGGATGCCGGTGGTATTCCGCACAGTGGTCAAGCCGACCCCCAGCATCTATAAACAGCAGGACACCGTGGATTATCTCGCCAAAAAGAACGCGGAACTGTCCATTCAGGGGCGGCATGACCCCTGCATCGTGCCAAGAGCAGCCATCGTGCAGACCTGCGCGGCGGCACTGGCCGTCGGCGACCTGCTCACGGCAAAGTACGGCACGGCATGGATGGAACATCCCACGAGCTATCGCAAGGAGGAGCTGTAAATGGAATACGGACTCATCGGCTCCAAACTGGGCCATTCTTACTCCAAGATCATCCACGAGATGCTCTGCGGCTATCATTACGACCTGTGCCCCCTCCCGACCGAGGACGAGGCCCGGGCATTTCTGAAAAAGCGGGCCTTCAAGGCCATCAATGTGACCATCCCGTATAAGCGGCTGGTCATGGAGTATTGTTCTTACATCGATCCCCGCGCCAAGGCCATCGGGGCCGTGAACACGGTCGTGAACCAAAACGGTCTGCTCTACGGCTACAACACCGATTATCTGGGCTTTGCCCATCTGGCGGAAGCTCACGGCGTGGACTTCGTGGGACGGACCGTGCTCATCCTCGGCACGGGCGGGACCCACAACACCACCAGTGCGGTGGCCCGGGACAAGGGAGCTGCGAAAATTTTGACGGTCAGCCGCCACCCGGACCCCGAAAAGGGCGAGCTTTCCTATGAGGAAGCGGTCCGCAGCGGGGCGCAGATCGTCATCAACACCACCCCGGCGGGCATGTACCCGAACGTCGGCGTCTGCAATCTGGATGTGGCCGCGATGCCGGGGCTGGAAGCGGTCTTGGACGTCGTCTACAACCCGGACAAGACCGAACTCATCCTCCGCGCCGAGGAAGCGGGCGTCCCGGTGGCCGTCGGCGGTCTGGAGATGCTGGTGGCACAGGCCGTGTACGCGGCGGAATATTTCCTTGATCGGAAATTTGACGATGCAGCGGGCGAGATCAAGTCCATCACGGCGGCGCTCCGGAAAGAACAGCTGAACATCGCCCTGATCGGGATGCCCTCCTGCGGCAAGACGACGATCGGCCGCGCATTGGCCGACAAGCTGGGCAAGCGGTTCGTGGACCTCGACGAGGAGATCGTCAAGGCCGACGGCCGCAGCATCCCGGATATCTTTGCGGCCGAGGGCGAGGACGGCTTCCGCCGCCGGGAAACGGAACGGACCTGCACCTTTGCCAAAGAGGGGCGGCAGGTGCTCTCCTGTGGCGGCGGCGTCATCAAGCGGCCGGAAAACCTGCGTGCTCTGCGGCAGAACGGCGTAGTGCTCTTCATCGACCGCCCGCTGAGCAAGCTGACCGTGGGCGGCGGACGTCCGCTTTCCAGCAGCGCCGAGGCGCTGAAAGCTATGGAAGCAGAACGCCGTCCGCTCTATCTGGCGGCGGCCGATGCCGTCATTTCGAACAAGTCCACCGTTGCGGATGCCGTGACGGCGGCGCTGGAGGCGCTCGATGAGATTTTTGTTCCTTAACGGCCCCAATGTCAACATTACCCGCTTCACCGAACCGGGTGTCGAGGGTGAGATCGATTATCCCGCTCTGCTGGATTATCTGGAAGCATGCTGTCAGCAGATGGGCATTGAACCGGACTTCTTCCAGTCGAACCACGAGGGCGACCTTATCGATGAGATCCAGTCGGCCCCGGGCCGCGCCGACGGCATCATCATCAACCCGGGCGGCTATGCCTTTTACAGCGTGGCCATCCTCGAAGCGCTGCAATTATGCGGCGTGCCCGCCGTGGAAGTGCTGATGGAGGACCCCGACGGCCACGAGCCATTCAAGAAAGTGGACGTCGTGTCGTTTGGCTGTCAGGGCCGGTTCGCGGGCGAGGGCATCAGCGGCTATCTCCATGCGTGCTCCTATCTGGTGCAGCTGCTCCGGCTGGACGGCGGCGCACAATCGCATTTGGTACAATAAAAAACGAACAACCTCTCCGTCTCGCATCCGCTCGACAGCTCTCCTCACAGGAGAGCCTCTGGCGAAGAGAAAAAGCTTTGCGCAATGCCAAAGCCTCTCCGATCAGGAGAGGTGGCACAGCGCAGCTGTGACGGAGAGGTTGATACAAAAAGGGAAAGGAATCAAAGAAGATGATCATTTCGACGAAAAAAGGGACTCCGAAGGACGAACTGGAAAAGATCGTGGACCGCTTTGAAAAGCAGGGCCTCGACGTCACCCTCATCACCGGCAAGGACTACAACGTATTTGGTCTGGTGGGCGACACCACCAAGATCGACGAGCGCGATGTGCTGGCCAATCCGTGGATCGACAACGTGACCCGCGTTTCGGCCCCCTATAAGCGCGCCAACCGCCTGTTTCACCCGGCGGATTCCGTCATCGACTGCGGCGGCGTGAAGATCGGCGGCAAGGAGAAGATCGCGGTCATGGCCGGTCCGTGCAGCATCGAGGGTGAGGAACAGGCGCTCCGCATCGCCCAGAACGTCAAGGCCGGCGGCGCGGTTCTGTTCCGCGGCGGCGCTTACAAGCCCCGCACCTCTCCCTACTCCTTCCAGGGTCTGGAGACCGAGGGCATCCTCGACATGGTCAAGGCCCGCGAGGCCACCGGTCTGCCCATCGTTTCCGAGCTGATGAGCGAGGACCGCATCCCCGAATTTGAGGAGTATGTGGACGTCGTGCAGATCGGCGCCCGCAACATGCAGAACTTCCAGCTGCTCAAGGCCGTTGGCAAGATGCACAAGCCGGTCCTGCTCAAGCGCGGCCTGTGCAACACCATCGAAGAGTGGATCATGAGCGCTGAATACATCATGGCGGGTGGAAACGAGCAGGTCATCCTCTGCGAGCGCGGCATCCGCACCTTTGAAAAATACACCCGCAACACGCTGGATCTATCCGCTGTGCCCATCATCCACGAAAAGACCCATCTGCCCGTCATCGTGGACCCCAGCCACGCCACCGGCAAGGCAAACCTCGTCGAGCCGATGATGATCGCTGCCGTCGCCGCCGGTGCAGACGGTCTGGAAGTAGAAGTCCACTATGACCCCCGCCACGCATGGAGCGACGGCGCACAGTGCCTGACCCCGGATGCCTTTGCACAGGCCATGGCAAAGTGCCGTCAGGTCGCATGGGCCATCGGACGGGATATGTGAGATGGTCGTAACAGTTGAACATGCGCGTCAGGTTGGCGGCGTCCTCGCCGCGCCGCCCAGCAAGAGCATGGCGCACCGTGCGGTGCTCTGCGCCGCGCTGGCGAAAGGGACTTCGCACATCCGGAATCTGGAATTCAGCAAGGACATCTCCGCCACCCTCGCGGCGGCGGGCCAGCTCTGCGCCCATGTCACCACCGGCGAAAACGACGCTGTGGTGGAGGGGCTGGGCGGTTTCCGGGCCGTCGAAGCCCCGGTGGACTGCTGTGAGAGCGGCAGCACCCTGCGCTTCCTTATTCCGCTGGCCAGCCTGACCGGGCAGGAAGTGACCTTCGTAGGCCGGGGACGGCTGATGGAGCGGCCCCAGTCGGTCTACGAGACGCTGTACCGGGAGCAGGGTCTGCGGTTCGAGCAGAGCGCTTCCGGCTTAACCGTGGAAGGGCGACTTTCCAGCGGGGACTACACGCTGGCGGGCAATGTGTCCAGCCAGTTCATCAGCGGACTGCTGTTCGCGCTGCCGCTGCTGGACGGGACCAGCACCCTGCATCTGCTCCCGCCGGTCGAGAGCCGGAGCTATATCGAGATGACCCGCGCCGTGCAGAACGCTTTTGGGGTCGAGAGCCGCTGGCTCGACGATACGACGCTGGAAATTCCCGGCGGGCAGGAATATCACCCCTGCGATTACACCGTCGAAGGCGATTACAGCCAAGCGGCGTTCCCGGCGGTGCTGGGAGCTGTGACCGGCGGGGTCACCCTGACCGGCCTTGCCGAAACGACCTTGCAGGGCGATGCCGCCATTCTGGATATCCTGCGCCGGTGCGGGGCAGAGTTTGCCCACACGGAAGCGGGCATCGTCTTTGAAAAAGCACCGCTTCACGGCACGGACATCGACCTTGCCGACTGTCCGGATCTCGGCCCGGTTCTGATGGCCCTTGGGCTGCTGTGCGAGGGCACGACCGTCATCCGGAACGCCGAGCGTCTGCGCATCAAGGAGAGCGACCGCATCGAAGCCATGGAAACGGAACTGCGCAAGTGCGGCGGTGTCCTTTCCAGCGAGGGCGGGATCATTACCATTCAGGGCTGTGCCGGAGCGCTCCATGCGCCCGAAACGGTCCTTTCCGGCCACAACGACCACCGCGTGGTCATGAGCCTTGCGGTCCTCGCGCTGGCGGCGGGGCTGAAGCTGCCCATCGCGGAAGCGGAAGCCATCACCAAGAGCTGGCCGAATTTCTTTACAGCCATCAAGCCATTGGGCGCGGAGGTACAGGATGTTGGATAAATCGAAACGCTATCTCATTGTGGGTCTGGGACTTCTGGGCGGCAAGTACGCGCTGGAACTGTCGAAGGCCGGGTTCCTCGTGGACGGCATCAACCGCAGCGAGGGACACTTGCAGTATGCCCTCGACCACGGCTATATCCGCAGCGGCAAGACCCACGATTTCGAGGACCTTGTGCGGGAAGCCGACCACATCATCTTCGGCCTGTATCCCACGGCCCTGCTCGAGTGGTTCAAGGCCTATGGCCATCTCATCAAACCCGGCTGCATCTTCACGGATGTGTCGGGCGTCAAGACCGGCCTTGTGGAGCCGGTTCAGGCTATGTGCCCGGAAGGGGTCGAGTTCATTGCCAGCCATCCCATGGCGGGTCGGGAGACGTCCAGTGTGGAGCACGCGGCCGAGGTGAATTTTGCCCCGGCGAACTTCATCATCACGCCGACCGAGAAGAACACCCCGGAAGCCATCGCGTGGGCCAAGGAGCTGGCCGAAGTGTTGGGCTTCAAGCACATCTGCACCCTGACTGTGCAGGAGCACGACCGGATGATCGGTTATGTCAGCCAGCTGTGCCATGCCATCGCGGTCAGCCTGATGTGCGCCAACGACAATACGTCCCTGTGCGAGTACACGGGCGATTCCTTCCGGGATTTGACCCGCATCGCACGCATCAACGATAAAATGTGGGCGGAACTGTTCCTGTGGAACAAGGAGAACCTCATCTCCGAGATCGACCAGTTCGACGCCGCGCTGGATGCGCTGCGCAACGCGCTGGTCGCGGGCGACCGCGAAAAGCTGGAAGAGATGTTCCGCCTGTCCACCCAGCGGCGCGCGGCCTTTGACAAAAAGCTTCCGGAGTGACCGGAAGCTGCTGCTGCCAAAACGAACAGGGCTTGCCATCGAAAAACGGTGCTCAGACCTGCCCGGCCTGCCAAGGACTCCCTCTGCGGGAAGCTGGCGGGCGGAGCAGGGACGGAGAGGGCAAGTCTGCGAAAGGGAGAAGTGTATGCCCAAGCAGGAAGGTCAGAAATCCAAATTGTTGGCGCTGCTGCGCATTTTTGAGACCCGGACCGACGAGAACCATCTGCTGAACGTCCCCCAGCTGGTGGAGCTGCTGGAACAGCAGGGCATCCTCTGCGAGCGCAAGAGCGTCTACAGCGACATCGATGCCCTGAACGCGCTGGGCTATGACATCAAGCTTCGGCGGGGCCGGGGCGGCGGCTATTTTCTGGCCAGCCGGACCTTCGACCTTGCCGAGCTGAAGCTGCTGGTGGATGCCGTTCAGGCCAGCCGGGTGGTGTCCAATTCGACCAGCCGCCGCCTCATCCGGAAGCTGGAAAAGCTCTGCTCCAACTACGAGGGCAGTCAGCTGCAGCGTCAGGTCTATGTGGAGGGACGCCCCAAGACCGACAGCAAAAGTCTGCTGTACAGCATCGATGCTCTGCATGAGGCCATCAATGCCGGAAAAATGGTGGAGTTCCACTACAAAAAAGTGGGCCGCCCCGAAATGCGGGTCATCAGCCCGTGGCAGATGGCATGGGAGAACGGCTGTTATTACCTCATCGCCTATCAGGACGAAAAAGAGCCGGTGGGCATCCGCCACTACCGGGTGGACCGGATGTCGGGCGTCCGGGTCCTCGACGAGCCGCGCCGCGGCAAAGAGCAGTTCCGGGATTTCGATCTGCCCGCCTATCTGCGGAAGCACTTCAGCATGTACGGCGGCGAGGAGTCCCGCGTGACCCTGCGCTGTGCGCCCGGGCTGGAAGATGCCATGCGGGAGCGGTTCGGGGCTTCGCCGCTCTTCGTCCCGGAAGAGGACGGTTCTTTCCACTTTGAAGTCCCCATCTGCGTCAGCGAGCCTTTTTACGGCTGGGTCTTTGGATTCGGCGGAAAGGTGGAGATCACGGCTCCGGAAAACGTCCGGGACGGGATGCATACGCTGGCCCGGAAGCTGGAACAGGTACATCAATAACAACAAAAGCCAGTGTTGTGGACACACAACACTGGCTTTTTTGGTTGGGTTTATGCGGTCAGGAAATGGCGTCCACGTCCCACTTCATGCGGACGGCATCTGCACCGTCGAGATGAAGCTGCATCGCACCGGCGTTATCCAGAACCTGTGCCGGAGTGCGTGCGCCGCAGAGCACATGCAGACCGGGGATCATCCGGGCGGTCAGCGCAATGACCAGCTGTGCGGGGGTGCACTGGTACTTCTCGGTCAGGTCCTCCCACTTGGCCAGCAGCGCGATGGCCTGTGCGCGGCGGGCGGGCTGGAAGTTGGGGTTGGAGTTCCGGGTGCTGCCCTCGGGATAGGTGGTTTCCATCGTGACCTTGCCGGTCAGAAGGCCCTGTTCCAGCGGCGAATACGCCTGAACGGAAACGCCCAGCTCCTTGCAGGTGGGCAGAAGCTGCTTTTCGACGCGGCGGGTCAGCAGACTGTACTTTTCCTGAATGACGTCCAGCTGGCCGTAACGGCAGTAGCCGCGGATGATGTCCGCCGTGACGTTCGACGCGCCAATAGCGCGGATCTTGCCCTGCTCCTTGAGCTTCATCATGGCCTCGACCGTCTCTTCGAGCGGATAGAGGGTGAGATCAGGGCTTTGCCAGTGGGTGTACAGCACGTCGAGATGGTCCGTGCCCAGACGCTTCAGGCTCTCTTCCACGTCCTCGATGATGCTCTGGGCGGACAGGTCGCGGTAGACCGAAACGCCGTCCACGACCTTGTGGAGCACCGGCGTTTCGTGCCGCCACTCCAAGCCGCACTTGGTGGAGAGCACCACCTTGTCGCGGTCGATGTGCTTCAACGCTTCGCCCACGACCTTCTCGCTGTGATACAGGCCGTAGATGGGGGCTGTGTCGATCCACTGGATGCCCTGCTCGACGGCTGTTTCAATGGCTTTCACCGACAGGGCGTCGTCGTTGTCGCCCCACCAGCTGCCGCCGCCGATGGCCCATGTGCCCATGCCCAGAAACGGGACCGACAGGCCGCTTTTGCCGATATTGATCTTGTTCATAATGGTTTCCTCGTGCCAGCCGTGTTCCAATGGGAAATTGGCTGGGATGTTTGGTTGTATCTCTTGTATTTATCAAAAAAGAGCTGCCGCGCAGGTGTTCCGCGCCGCAGCTCTTCTTGAACCTGTTGATACGAGTGTGCCCAGATCTCCGGGCAGATAAAACGCGAATGTGTGCAGTTTTTTGGATCTTAGATGTTGCCGAACTCGCTGAGCTTCAGCTCTTCGTTGTGCGTTTCGGCCCAGCGGACGGCCCAATCGGAGGTGAACAGCAGCAGACGGTTGCCCTTCATGTCCTCCACGGCCTTGGTGTCGCTGGTCAGGTCGAGGTCGCGCAGGTTGTAGGTGTCGGGGTCGTTCTTCACCCAGCGCAGCTGCTCAAAGGGCAGCTGCTGCATGCGGATCTCCACGTTGTACTCGGTGTTCAGACGGTACTCCAGCACTTCCAGCTGCAGCACGCCGACCACGCCGACCACCACTTCTTCCATGCCGCCGCCCACTTCGCGGAAGATCTGGATGGCGCCCTCCTGGGCGATCTGCTCCATGCCCTTCACGAACTGCTTGCGCTTCATGGTGTCCTTCTGCTCGATGCGGGCAAAGTGCTCGGGAGAGAAGGTAGGGATGCCAGCGAACTGTACCTTCTTCTTGCCGGTGCACAGAGTGTCGCCGATGGAGAAGATGCCCGGGTCGAACAGGCCGATGATATCGCCCGCATAGGCTTCATCGACGATGGCGCGGTCCTGCGCCATCAGCTGCGTGCCGGTGGCGAGCTTGATGTTTTTGCCCTCCTGCACATGGTAGGCCTCCATGCCGCGCTCGAACTTGCCGGAGCAGATGCGCATGAAGGCGATACGGTCGCGGTGGGCCTTGTTCATGTTGGCCTGAATCTTGAAAATAAAAGCAGAGAACTCGTCGCGGCAGGGGTCCACCGGCTCGTTCGTCAGGCTGTCCACACGGGCCAGCGGGGTGGGGGTCAGGCGGAGGAAGTTCTCAAGGAACGGTTCCACGCCGAAGTTGGTCAGCGCCGAACCGAAGAACACGGGGCTGAGTTCGCCGCGCAGGACCTTGTCCAGATCAAATTCCTCGGCTGCACCGTCCAGAAGCTCGATCTCGTCGCTCAGCTGCTGGTGCAGATAGGGCGTCAGCAGATCGTCCAGTGCGGGATCGCCCAGCTCAGCCTCGGTCTCCTCGACCTTCTTCACACCGTTGGCGCGGCCGTCGCTCGAGAAAGCCAGCACCTTGCGGGTGTTGCGGTCGAACACGCCCTTGAACTCCTTGCCGCAGCCGATGGGCCAGTTCATGGGATAGGTCTTGATGCCAAGGATTTCTTCGATGTTCTCCATCAGCTCGAACGGGTCGCGGGCTTCGCGGTCCATCTTGTTGACGAAGGTGAAAATGGGGATGTGGCGCAGGGTGCAGACTTTGAACAGCTTGATGGTCTGGGCCTCGACGCCCTTTGCTGCGTCGATGACCATGACCGCCGAGTCGGCAGCCATCAGAGTGCGGTAAGTGTCCTCCGAGAAGTCCTGATGTCCCGGGGTGTCCAGAATGTTGACGCACTTGCCCGCATAGTTGAACTGCAGCACCGAAGAGGTGACGGAAATACCGCGCTGCTTCTCAATGTCCATCCAGTCGGAAACAGCGTGCTTTGCGCTCTGCTTGCCCTTGACCGAACCGGCCTGATTGATGGCTCCACCGTACAGCAGCAGCTTTTCGGTCAGCGTGGTCTTGCCGGCGTCGGGGTGACTGATGATCGCAAACGTCCGACGGCGCTCGATTTCTTCACGATTTGTCATAAATTTATAGTCTCCTGAATCAGAATCAGATAATCTTGGATCGGTCTGCTCGTTCTTTACATTGATCCCTCTCCCCAAAATTTGCATACAACGGTTATTCTAACAGAAAATCCACTTAGATGCAAGACTTTTGTTATTTTTTCAGAAGGAAGCAGGGCAGGGGGGCCGTTTCGGCCCAGTTCGCAAAATCGCAGACGAGGACCGTGCAGCGCTGCAGCGGGAGCGAGCGCATCCAGCGCAGAAGCTCCTGCTTTTCGTCCGAGCCGATGACCCGGCCGCTGTAGAGGATGGCGCTGAGAACCCCGCCGGGGCGGAGGGCTTCGAGGGCGGCTTCCAGCGCCGGGATGCTGCTCTCGGCGTGGGAGAACACGCCGTGGTCCGCCCCGGGCAGCCAGCCAAAATTGAACATCACAGCGTCGGCGGTCCCGGGCTGGATATAATTCAGAAGGTTCGCGTGGCTCTCACAGTGCAGCTCAGCCGAAAGGCCCTGTGCGGCAAGGTGTTTTTGGGTGGACGCAATGGCTTCCGGCTGGATGTCGAACCCGAGGACCCGGCCCTGCGCCCCGGCCAGACGGCACAAAAACGCCGTATCGCCGCCGTTCCCGCAGGTGGCGTCCACCAGAAGCTTGGGGCTTTGCAGACGGCTTGCAAGAAAGTCCTGCACGAACCGCACGGCGGTCAGGTCCGGCGTCCGGCGGCGGCAGAGCCGACCGTTTTCCTCGGCAAAGCCGAATTTCTCCCAGAACGCCCGTTCGTCCGCCGCTTCCGGGAGCGGTGCGGTGAACACCGTAGCCGTCTCCTTGTCATATCCGCCGAACCGGCGCAATACTTCTTTTAATAAATAGGAGCCATAGCCTTTTCGCCGCCATTCTGGTACAATAATCAGGGAAGAGAGGCCGACTCCTGCGGCGGTCGGGGCCAGAAGGCACTGGCCGACCACGGTTTTTTCTTTGGATAAGGCGAAGCCGCCGGGAATTTCCTGCAATTTCATAAAGACCCGTTCTTTCTGTTTTGGTTTTCTCCACTTTATCAAGCCGCCGCCCCGCTGTCAAGCCCTTTGGATACGACCTTATTTCACACATTCTTCACCCGCTCAGCGATTCCTTTTCACAATTAGCGGATACAATAGAGCCAGTTCCAAGGAAGTGCGGGCAGCGCCCCCTTTCGAACCAATCCCTTTGAGAAAGGATGTAGTACCATGGATAATGAAAACAAATGGGAATATGATTATTCCTCTGCAAATAGTTCTTCCGGAGACACCGGATACCCCAACGTCGGCTCGTCCGGCATGAACACCGCCAACACGGCGGACACCTTCGGAGAGCCGAACCCCTCCGCACAGCCGGAAGCAGGTTCCAGCGGCGGCGCAACGCCTCCGCCGGCCGGCCCGGAATTCCACGAGACCCCGGCAGCCGAACCGGCCAAGAAACCCCGTAAGCGCAAGAAGGACCACAGCAAAATGGCCCGCAGCGCGGTCGCGCTGGTGCTGGCCGCAGCCATGGGCTTTGCGGGCGGCTTCGTGGGCGCACGGGTCGGCAACACGGGCAGCAAGGTCGTCATCCAGCAGGTGGAGAAGTCCAGCGGCTCGGACAGCAGTTCTGCATCCGGCTCGACCCTTTCTTCCGGCGGCATGACCACCGCGCAGGTGGCTGAGATGGTCAGCCCCAGCGTCGTCGTCATCACCACCGAACAGGTCGTCTACTCTCAGTGGTCGTGGTACGGCCAGAATCAGGTCGAATCCGGCGCGGGCAGCGGCGTCGTCATCAGCTCGGATGGCTACATCTTGACCTGTGCGCACGTCGTTTCCGGTGCATCGCAGATCACCGTGACCATCGATGATACCGACTACACCGCCACCGTCGTGGGCGAGGATGATACCAGTGACGTGGCCGTTCTGAAGATCGATGCTACCGGCCTGACCCCCGCGACCGTGGGTGACAGCGACAGTCTGTCGGTCGGCGACAACGTTCTGGCCGTCGGCAACCCGCTGGGTGAGCTGGGCGGAACTGTTACCAGCGGCATCGTCAGCGCACTGAACCGCAGCGTGACCATTCAGGGGACCAGCTCCACTAACACCATGTCCCTGATCCAGATGGATGCTTCCGTCAGCCCCGGCAACTCCGGCGGCGGCCTGTTCAACATGAACGGCGAGCTGATCGGTCTGGTCAACGCGAAATCTTCCAGCTCGGACGCTGAGGGTCTGGGCTTTGCGATCCCCATCAACGACGCCATTGAGGTGGCGCAGGACCTGCTGGAGAACGGCTATGTCTCCGGACGCCCCTACATGGGCATCACCTACATTGCCGTCACCGATTCCCAGACGGCTGCGCAGCTGAATGTCAATGCCTATGGCGTTTACGTCGTGGATGTCGTGCAGGGCGGTCCTGCCGACAAGGCGGGCCTGAAGGCCGGTGACCGCATCGTGAGCATCGACGGCACGGAGATCGCCCAGAAGGACGACCTTGGGACCCTGATCCAGCAGCATTCGGCTGGAGATACCCTCTCCATCACCGTGGCCCGTGACGGCCAGATGCAGACCGTCTCCCTGACGCTGGGCGAGAAGAACGCTTCCACCACCGCACAGGCCCAGAAAAACTCCTGATATTTCCTGCCGCAAGGCATTTTCAGTTTTGATTCCTTTCTTCTAAGAAACCCCTGACTCGCTTTCGGGCGAGTCAGGGGTTTTCTGTTTGTATCATACAGCGCCGAAGATGGTCGCACTGACCGGCGCAAGGGTGACTTCGCCGCAGAGCACCCGGCTGTCGCCCCGCCACAGGCTGGACGAGGTCCCGTCGCTCAGCAGCTTCCAGCGGCCTTCCGGCAGACAGATGCGCTGTTCCTGCTCGGTGGGGTTGTAGTAGACGCAGAGCGCGCCCCACCATGCGCCGTCGCCGGGGGCGGCGGGCAGACGCCAGCCCACCAGCGGCTGTTCCAGCGGGAAAAATTCAAGGGCGTTGGGGCTGTTCCGGTCCAGCGCACCCAGCCGCGGGAAGGCTCCGCGCAGACCGATGAGGCCCCGGTAGTAATCCACCAGTCCGTGGAACTGTTCGGCGCGCTTCCAGTCCAGCCGGTTCAGCGCCGGGGAGGAGCGGTAGCTGTTGCCCTGCCCCTTTTTGGTGCGGGCAAATTCTTCGCCCGCCTGCCAGAACGGAAGCCCCATACAGGTCAGGTAGATGCCCGCCGCAAGGCGGTTCTGGGCCAGCGCGGCGCGGTCCATGGCCGCAAACTCCGGGTGGGAATAGCGGACCATCAGCAGCTTGTCCCACAGGGTGAAGTTGTCGTGGGCCGAAACATAGCTGACGATCTGGCCCGGGCTGTGGGGCGGCAGGGTGTCGCTTCTGCACCACGCGGCCACGGCCCCGCCGATGTCCCAAAAGCTTCCCGGCTTGCCCTCAACGTATCCCGGTTCGCGGGTGTTGAAGCAGCCGCCCTTGATGGCGTCGCGGGTGTTGTCGCAGAAGATGCCGATGCGCTCATTCAGCATGGCAAGGTTGTTCTTGTTGGCTTCGTACCGGCGCAGAGCGCTTCCGCCGCCCTGCCACGGCTCGCCGTACATCAGGATGTCCCGCCCGCCGGGGAGCTTGTCCAGTTCGGCGCGGAGAAGGTTCATCGTCTCCACGTCGTACAGGCCCATCAGGTCGAACCGGAAGCCGTCGATGTGGTATTCCTGCGCCCAGTAGAGCACCGAATCGATGAGATACCGCCGCGCCATCGGGCGTTCGCTGGCGAACTCGTTGCCGCAGCCGCTGCCGTTGGACAGGCTGCCGTCGTCGTTCTGGCGGAAATAATAGAGCGGAACGGCCCGGTTCAGCACATTGTCGGAGCGATACATGTGGTTGTACACGACGTCCATCACCACGCCGATGCCCGCTGCGTGGAGCGCTTGGATCATCTGTTTGCACTCCCGCACCCGGACTTCGCCCCGCGACGGGTCGGTGGAGTAGCTGCCCTCCGGGACATTGAAGTTGCTGGGGTCGTAGCCCCAGTTGTACTGCCGGGTCAGGGGGCGGCTCTCGTCCACGCTGCCAAAGTCAAAAATGGGCATCAGCTGGACATAGCGCACCCCCAGCCGCTTGAGGTAGTTCAGGCAGGTGGGATGGATGCCGTCGCTGTTCAGGGTCGTGCCCTGCTGGGTGAAAGCGAGGAACTTTCCCCGCCACGCATTGTGCACGCCGCTGGCCGGGTCCTGCGAGAAATCCCGGACGCTGACTTCCCAGACGCTCCGCTTCGACGGTGGGATGACTGGCTTCTGGTCCCGTTCCCAGCCGGGAGGGTCGGTGCGGGCTGTGTCGAGGATCATGCTCCGCACGCCGTTGACCCCGGCGGCGCGGGCGTAGGGGTCCGGCGTTTCGCAGCTGCCCCAGTCGGTCACGACCGTGAAATTATAGTATCGTCCGTGCTGGTCCCCGGGTAGATAGATGCCCCAGACGCCCTGCCCCCACGGCTCGAGCGGGAGCGTCCCGATGCAGACGCCGCCGTCGCCTCTGCGGTAAAGATTCACGAGGACTTTCTGCGCCGTGGGCGCCCACAACCGCAGATGGGTCCCGTTCGGCGCATAGTCTGCACCCAGCGGCCCCTGATAGCCGTACCGGCGGGCAAAATCCTCGCTCTCGAACACTGCTTTCCATTGGGCAGATGTTTTCGCACTCATTGAACTCCATCCTTATCTCTGACGATTTGACTTTAGTGTAACGAACTTTCCGGCGTATTTCAAGAGTTTCCTTGCAAAAGGCGGCCGGGTACACTATACTGAAAGAAAACGATGCACGGAGGGGACCCTATGGCATACACAGACGATTGGGAAAGCCTGATGAACGGTGTGTTCGGCGCGGGCGGAAAATTCAAGACCCTGCCCACCGAACCAAAGCCCAAGACCGGCAGCACCCTGCCGGACCTGAACGCGGCCCTGCTGGAACAGCAGAAAAAGCTGGACGAACTGCTGAAAGCGCAGTCGGCCCAGCTGAAAACGCAGGATGCCTCCGCCGAAGCGGCCCTTGCCGACAGCCGAAAAATGCTGAAGGATATGGAAAATGACGGTCTGCTGGCCAAAGGGACCACTGATGTCAAGCCGGAGCATCTGGGCAGCTTCGAGGGCCTTGCCGCCGAGGTGAAGCAGACGGTCCTCGGGCAGGACGCCTTTGTGGACAGCGTGGTGCGGGCCATGCGGCGTCCGTTCGTGCTGGGGACCGAGCCGCCCGCAGCGCGGAACGTCATTTTGCTGTCCGGCGGGCGAGGGACCGGACGGCACTTCACGTTGGAAGAAACGGCCCGCTGCATGGCGGCGCGGGGACTTTTGCAGAGCGACAAGACCGCATCGCTCGACCTTGCGCTCTATGCCGACCCCGGGGCCGAAAAGCTCTTTTTGCAGGACCTCTACGCCGCGCTCCATGCGCCCGGGGAAATTTTGGTGTTTGAGCATTACGAGAGCTGCTATCCGGGCTTTCTGAAAACGCTGTCGGACCTTGCCATCAAGGGCAGCGCTCCGCTGTCCAGCCGGTATCTCGTCAACAAGGAGGGCATCCTTGTGGATGCCGGAACGGCGCTGGCTCCCGGAGCCGTGCGGAGTCTGGACCCCTGTGGGAAATATCTCGTGTTCTTCTCGAACAAGGGCCGCGCCGCCATGGCGGATAAATTCGGCGCGGGGATGATCGGTGCGCTGGGCGATGTCTGCGAGACGCAGACCTATGCCCGCGAGGACCTTGCCGCGCTGGCCGCCCAGCAGCTTAATGCACTGGCCCAGAAGGTCTCGGCCCGTCTGGGCCTGACCCTCGCTGCCGGGGCCGATGTGCGGGACTATGTGGCTGCACAGTGCACCCCGCAGAAAGGTGCGGCGGGCCTTGCGGACTGCTGCGACCGCATCTTCCGCGCCCTCAGCGAGTATTGTCTCCAGACCGACGCGAAACTTTCCGGGACCGTGACCCTGACTGCTGCGCCGGAAGGAATGCTGTTCCGCCTGAACGACGCCGCAGATGCCCCGCTGTTCGATCTTCTGCCCGCCGCCTATACCGGTGCGCTGGACGAGATCAAGGCGGAGATCTCGGAATTGGTGGGCCTTGCGCCGGTCAAGGAGTATGTGTTCGGTCTGGCCGATAACCTGCAGGTCCAGCAGCGCCGCGCCGCCGCCGGAATGAAAACGGCCAGCCTGTCGATGCACATGATCTTCACCGGCAATCCCGGCACAGGCAAAACGACCATCGCGCGGCTGGTGGCAAAGTACCTCAAGGCCATCGGGGCGCTCAAGGGCGGGCAGCTGGTCGAAGTCAGCCGCGCTGACCTCGTGGGCCGCTATACCGGTCACACCGCCCCGCTGACCAACAGCGTCATCGAAAGCGCCCTTGGCGGCGTGCTCTTCATCGACGAAGCCTACAGCCTGTACCGCGGCGAGCAGGACAGCTTTGGACTGGAAGCCATCGACACCCTTGTGAAGGGGATGGAGGACCACCGCGACGAACTGGTGGTCATTCTGGCGGGCTACACCAAGGAGATGGAGCAGTTCCTCACCGCCAACAGCGGCCTTGCCAGCCGCTTTCCGAACCAGATCGAGTTCCCGGACTACACCGCAGACGAGCTGCTGCAAATTACAAATGTTCTCGCCCGGAACAAGGGCTATCAGCTGGCCGAGGGCTGCACCGAACCGCTGCGGGATTACTACGCCCGCCAGCAGGAAGCCGACAGCCGCACCGCCGGCAATGGCCGTCTGGCCCGCAACACGCTGGAAAAGGCCATCTTCCATCAGAGCCGCCGCTTGGTGGCCGAACCGTCCGCCCCGCTGGACGTTATCCTGCCCAGCGATTTAGAATTAGACCTTTGAACGACAAAAAGCTGCTGTGTCATGAAAATGACACAGCAGCTTTTTCAGGTTTTCAGCATCTTTTGCAGTTTCTGCTTGGCGCGGCAGTAGGTCACACAGGCCCAGTTGGCGGTATGGCCGAAGATGGAGCCGATCTTCTCAAAGGAAAGCTCGCCGAACACCCGAAGGCTGAATACTTCCTTGTACGGCTCGTCCAACTGATGAAGGCACTGGTGGAGGGTGAACGCGGCGTCCTCGTCGAGGAGCAGCTCTTCGAGAGAGGGCTGACCGGAGGGCGGCTCGGCCGGAAGGGCATCCAGCGAAGTGCTGCGGCGCTGCTTGCGGCAGTAGGAGTAGTAGCAGTTCCGCGCGATGGTGAACAGCCACGCCCGGATGTCCTGCTTGCCGTCGAAGGAATCCAAGGCGTTGAGCGCCTTGAAAAATGTCTCCTGCGTCAGCTCCTCGGTCAGCGCTTCCGAGTGGGTCAGCCCCTGCAGAAACAGCGCGACATCCCGGAAATACAGCCGGTACAGTGTCTCAATGTCCATAGGCTAGGCCCTCGGATACAGGCTGAACTGCTGCTCGGTCCCGTAGAGGATCCTGCCGTTGACGCGGTAGGGATAGACCGGCTGGCCTTCCTGATAATACAGCGTGGAATTGGCGCATTCGACCGTGAGCAGCTGGGTGTTGGAAACGGTGATGCTCTGGGACGAGGCGGCGGAGCCGAACACAGACTCGAGGGCGGCGTGGAAGCCCGGGAAGCGGTAGCGCACAGCCCGGACCGTGATGTTCGGTTCGCCCCAGCTGAACGTGCCGTCCAGCGTCAGGCGGACGCCCTCGCCCTGCACTTCGAGGATGCAGAGGTTCGCGCCGTTTTCTTTGCGGTTGTAGGTCCAAATTTTAGCATCCTCGACTGTGACAGGCGCTTGGGCTGTGTACATCCAGCGCCCCAGAAACGCAGCGGCCAGTGTGCAGAGCAGAACGGCCAGAACTGTGAGGATGCGCTTGCGGCGCAGGGTGTTCCGGATGGTTTTCAGCGGGGCATCTGCGGCGGCATCGGGCTGGACCGGGACCGGCAGCTGGATGACACGCAGTTCCTCCTGACAGGCAGGGCAGCTTTGCAGGTGTTCTTCCAGAAACTGGTTCGTTTCCGGGCTGGTGAGGTGTTCCGCATAGAGCGGGAGCAGGTCGTGGATGAGTTCACAGGGCAGTTTCATATCGATCCCTCCTTTTCGGGTCCGTTCACCTCAATAACGCGCGAAACGGCAGAACCTTACAGCGTTCGCAAAATTTTTTGAAAAAAGCGCCGATGTTCCCAGACGGAACACCGGCGCGGAGTGCAGAGATCAGGTGTGAAGGGCGGTCAGCTGGCCGTCGGAATACAGATAGTTGTCATCCGCGCAGACGACGAGACTGTCTAACAAATGGGGTGCAGTTCACCATGGAGCATATTCAATTTCTCTTGACTTACCAAATTGCAAATGACTTCTTTTGACGTTTCATTAGCCAATAAAAAGCTGTTGCTAAAAGAATAATTTCAACAGTGATCCACCCATAAATATGTTGATTTGTATTTGTTGCCATAAAGACGCTTACAATAGAATAATTCCATGTCCAATGAAATCCTGTTGACATCCATATACTTTTTGTAAAACATCTCATTTCACACGCAAGAATCCCAAACATGAATGAAAAAATCAATAAGATTGAAACGGGAGCATTTTGGTTGATTGCATGAGGAAACGAGAAAAAAGCAGTCGTTAATAGGATATCTACGGGAATATAGCTTATTTTTTTGCAAAGAAATCCGAACAATAATCCTCTAAAAAGAAACTCTTCAATGAAACCAATCACGAAATAATATATTAACTTTTTTCTTCCTTCCAGTAGTAATTCAAAATAATTCACATCATTTAGAATACCACTGTGACTTAAACCTAAGAATATTAAAAATAACATGATTGGCGGCAATATCATGCCACTTAGAAAAGCAGTAATATCTTTTTTTCTTAATGTCAGTCCGGATAATTTACAAAAAGATTTCATACAATGCCTCTATCGTTTTAATTCATTCGTAGGATTTTTATCTCTCCCTATGCCGGGGCTTGCTTCTTTCATTATAGCACCTATCTTGTAATTCCACAAATTTCGGGTCCGTTCACCTCAATAACGCGCGAAACGGCAGAACCTTACAGCGTTCGCCAAAATTTTTTGAAAAAAGCGCCGATGTTCCCAGATGGAACACCGGCGCGGAGTGCAGAGATCAGGTGTGAAGGGCGGCGGTGACCGTCGGAATCCACTTCTTGGATGTGGTCATCAAGATGTTTCTCCTTTTTGCGTGTGGATTCATTCGTTTTCCCGCCAGAACAAGCCGCCGCTGGTCTGGAACAGCCGCCACGGGTCCACGCTCTTGCTGCCCAGCTTGAAGTCCATGGTCAGTTCCTCGCCCAGCGCGCCGACGGCCTGACCTTTTTCGACGGTCTGGTTTCGGGTCACCGAAAGGGTCTGCAAGCCGTAGAGATAACTGCGCATCCCGCAGCCGTGGTCGATGACGACGGTGTTTCCGGTCAGGGCCAGCGTTCCGGCAAATACGACCACGCCGCCGGCGGGTGCGCGGGCCGGGTCGCCGGGAATGGTATAGAGACGGGTGGAATTGGAGCGGCTGCCCTGCTGGCCGTTCGTGACCTTGACCTGACCGAAATCGAGCAGGATCATGTAGTGCTCGGCGGGGCAGACAAAGCCGCCGGACCAGAGCTTCTCCCGCACCGGCTGCTCATAGAGGGGCCAGATGTTGTTCCGGAACTCGGTGTTCGCGGCTTCGGTGGGAGCCGGTTCCGCTGTGACTTCTGCCGAGCCGAAATCCTTGGGCAGAACGGTCAAAGTTTTGGGGATGGCCTCGCCGTTGACGGTCACCGTGACGTCATGCGTCCCGGCGGAAGCGTTGTAGGCCGCAGGAATGTAGGCCCGCCAGCCGCTGGGACTGCGGGTGCACTGGACGCTGCAGAGGTCTGTTTCAATAGTGGGGGCTGTGTCACCGACCAGACCGGTGATGGCAACGCCGACGATGCCGCCCTGCTCGACCCGCTCCGCCGAAAATTCCACGTTGGCGCTGGCCTGAAGGGTGAACCGGAACGAATAGCTGTACCAGCCGGTGGGCTTGGCGGGGTGTTCCAGCCCGGAATTTTTCCGGACTGCACCGTTGGAGCCGCCCTCGAACCGAGTGACCAGTCCGCCCGCCGGGAGCCGCCAGACCGTCATGGTCGCTTTGTAATTGCCGTTTGCAGGGAAGAGGAACTCTTCGTACTGCCCAGCAGACCCGGCGAACACGATGCTGCCGGTCTCCGTCTCGAGGGTCAAGGTGGTGTAGGTAGCCCAGTCGGGCAGGGTGAGGGCCGGGTGGGCATCGTACAGCGTGCCCAGCTTCTGGACCGTGAGCGTTTCCGGGCTGGCGAACACTTTATCGAGGACGCCGCCCACCAGCGGGACCTGCCAGCACGAGCCGTTGACGGCCAGTTCCTGCCCGCCGAACTGCGCTTCGGACGAAGGACGGGAGCCTTCGCCCGTGAACGAATAGCTGACCGCCATGACTGCGGCCAGCAGCACCACGACGCCCAGCGCGACGCCGACGAGCCAGAGAAGAAAGCGCTTCATATGTACACTCCCTTATGCAAAAAGGACGCACGCGGCAGGTCGAAACGAACAGCCGGGTGCGCCCTCTGGGTGTTTGGTTCTTATTCTGCGGCGTCCTCGGCGGCAGACTCGTCAGCAGGAGTCTCCACAGGCTCAGCCTTGTCCTCGCCAAACAGCAGACGCTCGTACTCGTCCAGCTCCTTTTCACGGCGGCGCAGATAAACGGCAACAGCGGCCAGAGCACCGGCAATGGCGGCCAGCGTAGCGATCACAGCGATCAGACAGGATTTCTTCATAGGTTCAGCACACTCCTTTTTTTGGTCGAAACGACGTTTCAGCTTGTTTTTCCAGCGGGAGACTCGCAGCAGAAGGTCTGCTGCTTTCCACAATGCCGAGAGCATGTGGAGCGAGAGTTTTACCAGAAAGATCATCCGCAGCATCCTCCATGTTTTGGTCCATTTGGCAATGAGCCGATGAACCGCTCTTTCGGATATTATACCCGGAAATCGAAAAAATTACAACAGCTTTTTGTAAGCTTTGAAGGCTCCGGGCAGAGTATATTCGGCTTTGAGCTGTTCCTCGCCGGCCCAGACGCAGTCTGCCGGGGCGGGGCCGGACTTGGCCGAGAAGCAGAAGCCGCCCATCCGCCACTCGATGTGGCTGAAGATATGCTTGGCGGCGGGCAGCGGCGAAGGGGCTTCGTCTGTGCAGGAAACGCCCAGCGTTTCCAGCCGCTGGCGGATCTCCTCCGCCGAAAGGCTCTCGTTCTCCCAGAGGACGGGCTGCCACAAGCCCGCCAGAAGCCCTTTTTCGGGCCGCTGCTGCAAGAGGATGCCCTCCGGGCTGCGGACCAGCGCCAGCGTCACCGGCTCGATGCGGCGGGCTTTGGGGGCGGCTTTCTGGGGCAGCGAAAGGGCGGTCCCGGCGGCGCGGGCCTTGCAGAGCGACGCCAGCGGGCATTGGTCGCACAGCGGCGCGCCGTTGGGCACGCAGACAAGGGCGCCCAGCTCCATCAGCGCCTGATTGTAGTCGCCGGGGGCGGCAGGGGGCTGGTGGTCCATGACGCGGGCCGTGAATTCTTTTTTCACCGCCGGGTCGGTCACAAGACGGTCGTCGTTGTACAGCCGCGAGAACACCCGCAGAACGTTTCCGTCCACGGCCGGGACCGGGATGCCGAAGCTGATGGACGCGATGGCCCCGGCGGTGTAGTCGCCGATGCCGGGGAGACTGCGCAGGGCGGCATAGTCTGCCGGGAGCTGCCCGCCGTACTGCTCGCAGACGATCTTTGCGGCCTTTTGCAGGTTCCGCACCCGGCTGTAATAGCCCAGACCTTCCCAGAGCTTGTGGAGCTTTTCCTCTTCGCAGTCGGCCAGCGCCGGGATGTCGGGCAGGGCCGCGAGAAAGCGCTCGTAATAGGGCAGCGCCGCCGAAACGCGGGTCTGCTGGAGCATGATCTCGCTGAGCCAGACATGGTAGGGGCTGGGGTCGGTGCGGAAGGGCAGGATGCGCTGGTTCTCATAGAACCAGTTCAGCAGGGCGGGTGAAATGTTTTCCACGAAAAATTACCTCGTTGTTGAAACTAAAAACCTCCCCGTCAAAGCAGGGCGGCTCTGCCAGCTCCCGGACAGGGGAGCCTCTGGCGAAAAGGGAGCGTTTCCCGTTCTGCCAAGGCCTCTCCTGCGAGGAGAGGTGGCATTGCGCAGCAATGACGGAGAGGTTTTACAAGTCACTTAGAAACCGTAAGCGGTGCGGGGGAAGGGCAGGACGTCGCGGATGTTCTGGATGCCCGTGAGGTACATGATCATGCGCTCGAAGCCCAAGCCGTAACCGGCGTGCTCGACGCCGCCGAACTTGCGCAGGTTGAGATACCAGTCATAGCTGGACTTGTCCAGACCCAGCTCGTCCATGCGGGCCACCAGCTTGTCGTAATCCTCTTCGCGCTGGCTGCCGCCGATCAGCTCGCCGATGCCGGGGACCAGCATATCGGCTGCGGCCACGGTCTTGCCGTCCGGATTCTGCTTCATGTAGAAGCTCTTGATCTCCTTCGGGTAGTCGGTGACGAACACGGGCTTCTTGAACACCACCTCGGTCAGGTAGCGCTCGTGCTCGGTCTGGATGTCCACGCCCCACTCCACGGGGAACTGGAACTTCTTGTTGTTCTTCTTCAGGACCTCGATGGCCTCAGTGTAGGTGATGCGGCCGAACTCGCTGTTTGCCACCAGCTCCAGACGCTCGATCAGGCCCTTGTCGATGAACTGGTTGAAGAAGGCCATCTCATCGGGGCAGTTGTCCAGCACATAGCGGATGACGTACTTGGTCATCGCCTCAGCGGTGTCCATGTAGCCGTTCAGGTCGCAGAAGGCCATCTCCGGCTCGATCATCCAGAACTCGGCGGCGTGGCGGGTGGTAAAGCTCTTCTCGGCGCGGAAGGTGGGGCCGAAGGTGTACACCTTGCCAAAGGCCATGGCCATGGCCTCGGCTTCCAGCTGGCCGGAAACGGTCAGGTTGACCGGCTTCTCGAAGAAGTCCTTGGTGTAATCCACCGTGCCGTCCTCGTTCTTGGGGACGTTCTCGAGGTCCAGCGTGGTCACGCGGAACATCTCGCCGGCGCCCTCGCAGTCAGAGGCGGTCAGCAGCGGAGAGTGGGCGTAGACGAAGCCGTTCTCCTGGAAGAACTTGTGGATGGCGTAAGCGGCCACGCTGCGGACGCGGAACGCTGCGTTGAAGGTGTTGGTGCGGGGACGCAGGGTGGGCATGGTGCGCAGATACTCCATGCTCATCTTCTTTTTCTGCAGGGGGTACTCGTCGGCGGGGCAGTCGCCCAGGATCTCCACGCTCTCGGCGTTCAGCTCAAAGGGCTGCTTTGCCTGCGGGGTGAGCACCAGCTTGCCCTTGATGCGCAGGCTGCTGTACAGACCGGTGTGGATGACTTCCTCGTAGTTTGCCAGCTTGCCGGCTTCCAGCACGACCTGCAGGGTCTTGAAGCAGCCGCCGTCCGACAGGGCGATGAAGCCGATGTTCTTGGAGTCGCGGATGTTCTTGGCCCAGCCGCAGACGGTGATCTCGGTGCCGTCCGCCGGGGTGTTCTTGAACAGCGAAAGGATCTCGGTACGTTCCATAGTAGTTCTCCTTTACAAAGAAAAAAGACAGCTTTTGCCCTGAAAGTTCAGGGCGAACAAGCTGTCTTGTAATGTCCGCGGTGCCACCTGAATTACCGGAAGTGTCCGGTCGCTCGCGCGCTCGTCGGGCCAAAGGCCGGAAAGCGCTGCCCTTTGTAACGCTGGGCGCGGCGGCGCACCTACTTGCGGCCAAAGCCGGGTTCAGATTGCAGCTCCCGGGTGTTCGTTCGCGCAGCGTCCGCACACGGCTCGCAGCAAATGCCGTGCTCTCTGAAGCGTCCAGACTGCGTTACTTTTCCCGATCTGTGCTTTTTCGTAGTTACAAAAATAGCACAGGAAAGCGGGTTTGTCAATCGGAAATTCCTGCCGCCTATTGAAAACGGGGCTGGGAGCTGGTATACTCTAAACTGCTATTTTATGTGCAAAACCGAAACATTGAGGAGAAAAGCATGGACGAAAAGACAATGGGCTATCCCACCGCAAAATCGAGCAGCGAAGTCGATCTGACGACGCTGCTGTTCTCGGTGCTGCACAAGACGGGCCAGATCGTGCTTGCGGGAGTGATCTGCGCCGCCATGATGACCGGCTTCGCGGCGGCAAAGAATGTCCGCGCCGAAAAGGCCGCTGCCAGCGCGGACAGCGCGAGCATCTCGGACGCCGTTCAGGAGAGCTATGAGACGGAAAAAGAGGACCTGCTGCAAAAGCAGTCCGATGCACAGGCAAAACTCGTGAGCAACGAGAGCAGCCAGAAGGCGGTGCGCAGCAGTCTGCAGGGCGCGGCAGAGTATCTGGAACACTCGGTGCTGTACCAGCTGGACCCCTACGCGGTCTACACGGCCAAGGCTGAATATGACCTCGGCGGCGTGCAGGGCAGCGAAGCGGATGCCATCTTACAGGCCTATGCTTCGGCGCTGAGCGACAGCAGCGTGATGGAAGCCGCCGCCAAGAAGCTGGGCATGGAAGCCCGCTATCTGCAGGAGCTGGTCACCATCGAGGGCAGCTCTGCGGTGTCGGTCCTCAGCGACGGGAGCGTGCAGCTCCGCGCTTCCGGCATCCTGACCGTGGCGGCTTACGGCGCGACGGAACAGGAAGCGGACGATGCACTGGACGCCGTTCTGGCCCAGCTGAACAGCGTGACCAAGAAGGTCCAGTCCGGGGCGTATCCGCTCCGTTCGCTGTCCCGTAGCAGCACGGTGGGTGTGAAAGCCGACCTGCGTACTCAGCAGGATGCAGTCCGCGAGAATGTCGAGACGCTGCAGAGCCAGCTGAAGGACCTGACCAACGATCACGATGACCTGAAGGACAACGTGGAGAGCATCACCGAAGAGCTGGATGCGCTGGAACCCACCGAAGCCATTGCGGGCCACACATCTTTGAAGAAGTATGCTGTGGTCGGTCTGCTGATGGGCAGCCTTGTCAGTGCCGTGGGCGTGTTCTTCGCGGCCCTGTTCAGCAATGTGGTCTACTCGGCCAAGGAACTGCGCCGCAGCTGCGGCGTGACCGTCCTCGCTACGATGGCCAGCGACCGCACCCGCCGCGCCGGAAAGTTCCGTAAGTGGGTCAACAAGCTGGAAGGCCGGACCGACGGCAGCAAGGATGTTGAAGTCTGCCGTCTGGCAGCGGCGAACATCCGAAATCTGGCTCCCGATGCTAAGAAGGTCCTCGTGACCGGCGACCTGTCCCAGAAGCAGCTGACCGCACTGGCGCGTCGGCTTCAGGCAGAGCTGGGCGCACAGAAAGTGCTGACGGCGGAGAGCGTTCTGGTGAGCGCAGATTCCGTCCAACAGGCAGCGGCAGCGGATGCTGTGGTGCTGGCCGTGGACTGCACCCGTTCGACCTATGCGCATGTCCGTGACCAGAACGAGATGCTCACGAAGCTGGGCAAACCGGTGCTGGGCTGCATCGTCTTTGAATAAGGACTTCTGAATGACCTCTCCGGGCGGGAAACCGCGCTGGAGAGGTCATTTTTTCAGCGCGGAAAGCAGCCCTTCCGCCGCCAGCTGGCCGGCATAGAGGGCTTCGTTGAGGTTGTTTCCGTGGCCGCCCACCTCGATGAGCAGACAGCCGGGGAGCAGGTCTTGATTGTAAAAGCGGTAGCTGAACAGCACCGGACGGGTGAAGCCGGGGAACTGCGCTTCCATGGCGCTCTCCCACGCGGCGGCAAAGCGGAGGTTCATCCGGTAATTTGGCAGAGAGATGCTCCCGCCGTTGTCGCACCCGCAGATGATCATGACCTGCGCGGCCTGTTGGCCGTTGATGGTGCAGACCGGGGCCATCCGGGAGCCATTTTCGGTCTCGATGGCGTCCCGGTGGACATCAAGGATGATCTTGATGCTGGGATACTGGGCTAAGTACTGCTGCGCCGTCGCGCGGCTGTTGGCATAGCTGCCGGTGTAGCTGGGGGAGTCGTGGAGCGTTTCGTCGTGCAGAGTGTTCAGACCGGCGGCATTCAGGGTGTCGGTCATCACCCGCCCGACAGCGCACATGTTATAGCTCCGGTCGGTGGTGCGGGAGCCGTCGCCGGGGCGAAACCACAGCCCCGAGGACAGACGGTAGTCCTCGGTCGCGTGGGTGTGCAGGATGAGGACCTGCGGTTCCGGGCTGTTCCACTCGACCTCAAAGGGAAGCGGGTTTTGAATTTCGGCGGCAATTTCGGCGGCAGGGACCCGGGTGTTGTTTTTGATACTTCCGGTCCCGCAGGGGATGTATTTTTCGCCGCTGCCCTGCGGATAGCTCTTTTCAAGGATAACTCCGGCGTCGGCGGGCTTGGCCTCGTCGCCCTCGAGCGGGACAAGATAGGAAGTGCTGGCGGTCAGGTCGGCAACAGAGTCAGCGGCGCTCTCGGGAACGGCTTCCGAGGGGGCGGGCACTTCGGAAACTTGAGAGGAAGCTGCGTCCTTCCGGCTGAGGGAAAGGGCTGTCCGTGCGGCGGGCAGCGGCCCGATGACGATGGCGGCAAGGGAGAGCATCCACCCATGGGCGAAAATGGTCAGGGCAAGCATCAGCCCTGCCGCCGCCGCGAACGAGAGCACGGGCCGGAATGCCGAGTCGAGTTGTCTGCGGCGCATGGCGGAACACCTCCCTTCTATCCTGATATCGTATGCGCTCACCCCACCAGCCAGCACAGCTGCGCAAGGCTGAGCTGGGGCTGAAGCGCCCGGTTGATGGCCGCCGCCAGCAGAGCCGCCCCGTGGGCGATGACGCTGTCCAGCTCCCGGGGCGCAACGACGAGGTCTTTTCCTTCCTCGGCGTGCATCAGCGTCGGGATGCCCGCCGCGATGACCGGAAGCCCCAGTGCTTTGGTGTCGAGATGGCGGGAGCTGTCCGGCTGGGCGGGGTACAGCCCGGTGTCGGAGAACTGCAAGGTCCGCCCAAGGCGTTCCGGCTCGGCAGAGCACAGGCTGTCCACGCAGAGCAGCGCCGAGGGCCGGATCTCCCGCACCAAGGCCCCGGCCAGCTGCTGCAAGCTCAGGCCGGTGGCGGCAGAAACGCCGGGAGCCACAGCGGCAACGGGCCGGATGCCCCGGACCGGGACGGCCCGCTGGCCCATCGTGACAAAAATTTTCTGGATGGTGCGGGGGCCGAGCGCGTCTGCCGTCACCCGGCGGTTCCCGACGCCCAGCACGAGGACCGGCCCTTCCGGGGGCAGCAGCGCCCGCAGTTCGGCGGCGGCTGGCTCGATGATCCGCTCGTCCCGTTCATCCAACAGGCTGACGCGGGGCACATCCAGCGTCACATAGCGCCCGCGCGGACGTTCTAACCCTTCCCGCGCGATCTCCACCCGGGTGATGGTCACTCCGCCCCGCCGTGCCGTTGCCATCCGGACCCCGGCGGGCAGGGCGGCCCCGGGTGCACGATACAGTTCATCCGCAAGATCGGTATAACGCATTTTCATCCCACTTTCCGGCTGATCTTCCCCATTTTGGGCCGTTTGCGCCCGAAATGATGGTCTCAGTATGGGATTTTGAAAACTTTTCTAAACAAAAATCGAAAAAAGGCTTGCGCTGGTACGGCAAATATGGTATCATAAGGTGCGCTGTTATAGGTAGCCAAGGAGGTGGAACGAATGCCTAACATCAAATCTCAGAAGGACCGCGTCGTGCAGGCTGCTGCAGAGCAGGCTCACAACAAGGCCATTAAGACCAACCTGAAAACAGTCGTCAAGAAGGCAGACGCTGCCATCGATGCGAATGCCGCTGACAAGGACGCAACCGTCCTGGCTGCTGTTTCCGCGATCGACAAGGCTCGCGCTAAGGGTGTCATCAAGAAGAACACCGCTTCTCGCAAGATCAGCCGCATGGCTAAGCGTGCTAACAAGAACGCTTGAGTTTTGGCCTGATCGAGTGATCGACTGACGAACAAAACCTCTGCATCGGTTTCCGGTGCGGGGGTTTTTGTTTTTGTATCCTAGCATATCCTGTGCGCGAACGGGCACGAAGCGCGGCTTGACGCACAGACCGAAAACCGATACAATAGGGCTATCGACACACCCTGCGGGATAGAGGTACGTTTGTATGAGACAATGCATGGACGCCGACAATCTGCACCGTCGGCTGAAAAAGATCATCGGGCAGGTGCAGGCCATTGACCGGATGATCGACGAGGATGTTCCCTGCGAGGACATCCTTTCCCAGATCAACGCGGCCAAGTCCGCCCTGCACAAGTGCGGGCAGGTGGTGCTGGAAGGCCACATCCAGCACTGTGTCCGGGATGGCATCGAGCACGGTGACGCAGACAAGACCATTCAGGATTTCACCAAGGCCGTGGAACGGTTCGCGAATATGGGCTGAGACGGCCGCAAAGGCCGAGTTTACCGCAGAATACAAAGGGGCTGTTGCAAAATAAACGCCCCCATTTTCAAACGATACAACGAAATAATTCAGGCTGTATTTTTCTAAAATTAAAGCAAGTGCAACACTTTTTCTCAAAAACCAAAAATTTTTGATGGAGATGTGATGCACTTGCTTTTTGTATTGTTCGATTTTACGATTGTTTTTTGCTTTGCTTGGGACGACTATGTTGCATCATTTTGCAACAGCCCCTTTTGTCTAGTTTTGGTCATGGCTCTTGCCGAACCACGAGCAGACCACGCCGCAGACAAGGCTGGTGGTGATGCCGGCGGCGGCAGCGGTCAGCCCGCCGGTGAGGATGCCGATCGCGCCCTCTTCTTCCAGTGCGGTGCGGACGCCCTTGGCCAGAAGATGCCCAAAGCCCAGCAGGGGGACCGTGGCCCCGCACCCGGCAAATTCGGCCAGCGGGGCATACCAGCCGATGGCGGATAAAATGACGCCCGCGACGACGTAGCCGGTCAGGATGCGGGCGGGGGTCAGGCCGGTCAGGTCGATGAGGAGCTGACCGATGACGCAGATGCCGCCGCCGATAACAAATGCCCAGAAGTAATTCATGTGGTCCCTCCGTTCTGTTCGGGTGCGGTCAACTCGACGAGGTGCGAGATGGCCGGGATGCTCTCCTTCTGCAAAAAGGTGGTCTGACTCATCAGTGCCCCGGTGGCGAGGAACAAAACGCGCTTGTTCGTCCGGCGCTCCAGCTTGGGCAGGATGTGGGCGCAGAGGACGGCGGCACAGCACCCGGCCCCGGAGCCGCCGCTCTTGACCGACTGTTCCTTGGCGTCGTAGAGGATGCACCCGCAGTCGATGTGGTTTTTGATCAGAAGCCCCTCGGCGGCAAGAAGCTCCCGGAACAGCTGGCTGCCCACTTGGCCGAGGTCGCCGGTGTAAATGACGTCAAAGTCCTGCAGCTCGGTGTGGGTGTCCCGCAGATAGTGCAGAAGGGTCGCGGCGGCGGCAGGAGCCATAGCCGCGCCCATGTTGTTGATGTCCTTGACCTGATAATCCTGCACCCGCCCGAAGGTCACGGCCCGGATGCCGACGCCCTCTCCTGCAGGGCGGAGCAGACAGGCCCCGGCGGCGGTGGCGGTCCATTGGGCCGTGGGGGTGCGGACGGCGCCATAGCTCAGCGGCGTGCGGAACTGACGCTCTGCCGCGCAGAAATGGCTGGATGCCATGGCGAGAAGCCCGTTGGCCATCCCGGCAGAGCAGAGCGCCGCGCCCAGCCCCAGCGCTTCGGCCATGGTGCTGCACGCCCCGAACAGCCCCGCATACGGGATGCCCAGCTCCCGCAGGGCATAGTTCGAGGCCGTGCACTGGGCCTGTAGGTCCCCGGCCAGCGCAAGGCTGACTTCTTTTTCGGTGCACTGTGCTTTTTTCAGGCAGAGGCGCGCCGCCCGCAGCAGCAGATGCTTTTCGGAAGCTTCCCAGTTGGACTGCCCGAACTGGTTGTCCGCCGACAATTCATCGAACCCGGCGGCCAGCGGGCCGTCGCCCTCTTTTTTTCCGCCGACGGCGGCGTGGGCCGCGAGGATGGGCGGTTTTGGAAAGATCAGGGTGTCACCGCAGCGGGTCGCCATAAAAAATCCTCCATTCAGGGCTGTTTTTCTTCGACTTTTGTGGTATACTGAACATTCGCCGGGAGCTTGCAATCTTCGCGCCCGGTCAAGCGTATTGTAAACGAGGACATCAGCCGCCCAGCAGCCAGAGCACCCCGCCATAGATCACGGCGGCAAGGGTCCCGTAAACGATGACCGGACCGGCGATGGTGAACATCTTCGCCCCGGTCCCGAGGATGCGGCCTTCGGTCTTGAACTCGATGGCCGCGCTGACCACCGCGTTCGCGAAGCCCGTGATGGGGACCAGCGAACCCGCCCCGGCCCGTGCGGCCAGCTTCTGGTACAGCCCCAGTGTCGTCAGCACGGCGGAAAGGGCGATCAGGGTGCAGCTGGTCAGCGTTCCGGCAAGGTCGGCTTCCAGCCCGAGGGTCAGATACCGCTGGCGGAGCACTTCGCCCAGCAGACAGATGCCGCCGCCCACCCCGAACGCCCACAGACAATCGACGCCGAGGGGGGAATGCGGGCCGACTTTCCGGACCCGCCGTGCGTATTCCTGCGCTGTCATCTTCATGCCGAACACCTCCGGGTCTAGGATGCCCGGAAAGGGAGAGAATATACAAGGAGCCTATCCATGAATGAACATTCGTCTTATCCGCACCGCCGCAGGACCCGCGCCGAAGTGCGCCGCCGCCGCCGGAATCGTGCCATCCGCCGGGTGGCTGGCCTGACCGCTGTGGTCTGCATCGTTGTGGGCGGCGTGTCCTTCCTGCTGCACCGCAGCGCCCCGGTCCCGTCGGCCAGCGCCGCCAGCGCGGTGAGTCTGCCGTCGGCGTCCAGTGCCGCCGCAGAGAGCGTGGCGGAGGCTGAGAACACCGCCAATGCGCTGGGCCTGACGCAGGCAGAAGCCGCTTCCATGCTGGCCGACCCGCTGATGGTGCTGGTGAACCATACCAATAAAATGCCGGACAACTACACCTTTGAGACCAAGGAGTGCGGCTCGTCCACGGCCGTGAACAAAACGCTGCAGACCGTGGCCTGTGACGCCTTTTTGGAGATGCAGAAGGCCGCTGCCGCCGACGGTGTGACCGTCTGGATGCAGAGCGGCTATCGGAGCGTGTCCTACCAGACCAAGCTCTATGAGCGCAAGACTCAGTATTACCGCGATCAGGGCTTCGACGAAGCCACGGCTAAGGAAAAGGCCGCCGCCATCGTCAACCCGCCGGGATATTCCGAGCACAACTGCGGCCTTGCCGCCGATTTGAACAGCCCGGAGCACACCAGTCTGGACGAGGGCTTTGAGAACACCGCCGCCTTCCGCTGGCTGTGCGAGCACGCGGTGGAATACGGCTTCATCCTGCGCTATCCCAAGGGTGAGGAAGCCAAGACCGAGATCACCTATGAGCCGTGGCACTGGCGGTATGTGGGCAGGGAAAATGCCGCGAAGATCAGCGCCAGCGGCCTGTGCTTCGAGGACTACATCGCCCAGCTGCAGACCATCGCGGGCTGAGCGGTGAAGAAACCGTAAAATTTCGCTGCACCGTTTGCAATTCCAGCTTCGGTATGGTAAGATAACAATGTCCTGTTGTGCCGCACACGCGGTGCGGGCAGCGGGAAGTGTGTAATGAAAGCAAAAGAGGGAATAATTGATGAAAAACCGTTCAAAACTGATGATAACGACCGCCGCGCTGGCTGTGAGCTGTGCTCTGCTGGTGGGCTGCGGTTCTTCTGCTTCTTCCACCGCTTCGTCCTCGTCGGAGACGACGCCGGATTCGGTCACCCTGTCGCAGGTGACCAGCGCTCTGCCCGATGACGGGAGCAATGGTTCCGACGAGCTGGCCGATGCGGTGAACACCCTGCTGGAAGCGGACCCCATCTCCAACCGGTTCGAGCTGACGGCCATGAACATCCAGTATGATTTCGGCCTGAAGGCAGAGGATGTGGCCAGCTATAAGGGCGTCAAGAGCAACGACAACGGCGACGCGGGCCTGATCCTCGTGATCGAGCCGGCCAGCGGCAAGGCGGACGAGATCGTGGAGACGCTCAAGACCTATCAGCAGGATCAGGTGGCGTTCTACGGCAACTACGCTGAGTTTGCCACGGCACAGGCCAACGTGGAAAATGCCGTCATCGCCAACAGCGACAAGCTGGTGGTCATGGCCATCGCTTCCAACGAGTGCAATGAGGACCTGACCGACGCGGTGAACGAAGTCCTGCTCAAGTAAGTTATAAATAGCAAAAAGATGTAGGGGCTGCTGCAAAACGAACCTCTCAGTCTCGCATTCGCTCGACAGCTCCCCTAACAGGGGAACCTCTGGCGAAGAGAGAAGGCTTTCCGTCATGCCAAGGCCTCTCCTGCTAGGAGAGGCGGCACGGCACAGCCGTGACGGAGAGGTTGAGCACGTTTTGCAACAGCTCTTTTTTCAAAGGAGGAACACTGTGGTTTTCAGCACCATCCTTTTCCTGTTCCGGTTTCTCCCCATCACGCTGGCGCTGTATTATCTCGCGCCCGCAAAGCTCAAGAATGCTGTTCTGTTCGGGTGCAGTCTGGTGTTCTACTGCTGGGGCGAGGTCCGGTTTTTCCCGGTCATGCTGGCGCTCATCCTCATCAACTATCTGTGCGGCCTTGGGCTGGAACGGTGGGACCAGAATCCTGCCGTCCGCAGGGGGCTTCTGCTCATCGCGCTGGCGGGCAGTCTGGGGATGCTGTTCTATTTCAAGTACGCGAACTTTGTGCTGTCCAGCCTGAACGCGCTGCTGGGGACAAGCTTTGCGTCCATTCAGGGCATCAGCACCCTGCCGCTGGGGATCAGCTTTTACACCTTCCAGACCCTTTCCTATACCATCGACGTCTACCGCCGGGATGTCAAGACCGAACACAACATCATCGATTTTGGCGCGTATGTGGTCATGTTCCCGCAGCTCATCGCGGGACCCATCGTCAAGTACCGCGATGTCTCGGCACAGCTGCACGTCTACAAGGACCGCTACAGCCTGAAGCAGATCGAAGAGGGCATGACGCTGTTCACCTTTGGTCTGGCGAAAAAGGTCCTGCTGGCGGATGCCGTTGGCGCGCTCTGGACGGATATCATTGGCGTGGCGGGCAGTCCGTCCACGACCTATGTGGGGCTGGATGCGGCGTCCACGGCACTGGTCTGGCTGGGCGTCATCGCCTATTCGCTCCAGCTGTATTTTGACTTTTCGGGTTATTCGATGATGGCCATCGGCATGGGCAAGATGCTGGGCTTCGATTTCCCGCAGAACTTCAACTATCCCTATATCTCGCGCTCCATCACGGAATTCTGGCGCCGCTGGCATATGACCCTTTCCGGCTGGTTCCGGGAATACGTCTATATCCCACTGGGCGGCAACCGCAGGGGCCTGAAGCGGCAGATCTTCAACCTGTTCGTCGTGGAGCTGCTGACCGGCATCTGGCACGGCGCAAACTGGAACTTCATCTGCTGGGGCCTGTATTACTTCGTGCTGCTGGCCATCGAAAAGCTGTTCCTGCTCAAGCACCTTGAAAAGGGCAAGGTCTGGCCCCACATCTACACCATGTTCTTGGTGGTCGTGGGCTGGGCGATGTTCGTGGGCAACGACGCAGGCGTGGGCTTCGGGCTGCTGTTCCAACGGCTGTTCGTGCCGACGGGCGGCGTCTCGCCGGTGTACTTCCTGCGCAACTACGGCGTGCTACTGGCCGTTTCGGTGGTCTGCTGCACCCCGCTCATCGAAAAGCTTTGGAACGCCCTGCGCCGCCGCACGGTGACCCGTGTGGCCACGGTGCTGGTCCTGCTGGTGCTCTCGACGGCCTACGTCGTGGGCAGTACCAACAGCCCGTTCCTGTACTTTAATTTCTGAGGAGGCTTTTGGATGGAAAAACACACAAAACGCGCTTCCTCGCTGCGGCAGTATCCGGTGCTGCTGGCGTTCAGCCTGTTTTTCATCGCGCTGTTCGTGCTGGACCTCCTGACGCCGGACCGCGCATACAGTGAGCTGGAAAACAAGACCCTGACCCAGAAGCCGAAGCTGTCCGCCGTGTCGGTGGACGGGCTGAACAGCTACTTCACCAACTACACGAAATACGTCAAAGATCAGGTGTTCGGGCGGGACCAGTGGATCAGTCTGCAGAGCCTGTCCGAGACGGTCCTGTTCCAAAAGACCCAGAGCGGCGGCATCCTGCTGGGCAAGGAGCACAAGATGTTCCCCCGGCGGTATCGCGTGCTGGACAGCGAAGCCAAAACATGGGCCAAGAACCTTGCGGCGGTGCAGTCGCTGAGCGCACGCTATCCGGGAAAGGTGAACTTCATGCTGGTCCCGTCGGCGGATATCCTCTACCCGGAGGACCTGCCCGCCGGTGCGCCGCAGATGGACGAAGAAGCGCTCATCAACGAAGCGGGCGGGGCTGTGATGCAGAACGGCCGGTTCATCAATGTGATCAGTACGCTGGCCGAACACAAGGACGAATATCTGTATTACCGCACCGACCATCACTGGACGACGCTGGGCGCATATTATGCCTATGAGCAGTTCTGCAAGGAATTGGGCCTGACGCCCTTTGACCGCGACGCCCACACCGCCGAGACGGCGGAAAATTTCTACGGGACCAACTATTCCAAGGCCCGGACGTGGAATGCCGTGCCGGACACCATCACATGGTACGACCTGTCCAACCGCCTGACCATCTGGAACGTCACCGGCCCGGGCCAGCCGACCGATGGGACCACGACCGGCCTGTATGACACCGACAAGCTGGCCGTCTACGACAAGTACGCGATGTTCCTGCATGGCAACAATGGCCTGAGCCGGGTCGAGGGCGACGGGACCGGAAAAATCCTTGTTATCAAGGACAGCTACGCCAACAGCTTCGTGCCCTATCTGACGGCCAATTATGCCGCCATCGATGTGGTGGATTTCCGGAACTACAACTATGGTCTGGACCAGCTCATCGCGGAAAATGACTACGACGCCATTCTGGTGTTGTACAGCTATTCGAACTTCACCAGCGACCCATATCTCTACCGCGCAGGGGTCGCGGGCTGAAGGCCAAAAAATTGCAGTCTTTTTTCACAAAGATTTCTCATTGTTTTCATGCGAGTCTCCAATTTTTCGCCATTTTGCACAGAATGTATTGCAGAAAACGGACTTGTGTAGTAAAATGAGCTTACAAAAAGGGAATGGGAATCATGGCATGGCGGCTGTGAGATGCGGCGGAAATGAGACTGCCGATCAAGAGGGAAATGAATATGAGAAATGAACTTTACCTGCCCGCAGAGTATGCGGTGCTGACCGAAGAAGAGATGACCTATACCGAGGGCGGAAGCGCCGCAACGGATGTGTTCAAGACCGCAGCGACTGTCGTAGGCAGCGTGGTGCTGGGCGCAAGCTACATCTGGGGCATTTCCGCCGCCCGCAGCTGGCTGAACAACAAGGCCAACCGTGAGGGCAATGCCTTTACCGTGATCGGCCGCGCGATCGATGATATCGGCGAGGATATGACCAAGAGCCCGTCGAACTTCCTGCGCGATGCCGTTTCCACCGCCATGGTGGTGGGTCTGGCTCCCGTAAGCCTGATTTTGGTCCTCGTCTGAGAGAAGAAGCTTCTCTCGTGTGCCCCATGAGCATTTGTTTGGAAACATGCGGCAGGGAATGCCGCCTGATTTATATTGCTTTCAAAGGAGTGTTACTATGGAAAAGAAATTGATGATGCCCGCGAACTACAACGTCATGACCGAAGAAGAAATGACCTATACCGAGGGCGGCGGCATTGGCAGCACGGTTCTGTATCTGGCAGAGGCTGGCTTCGGCATCTGGGGTATCTACAACTACTACAAGGGCATGGTCGCTACCCGCGCCTATGTCAAGGCACACAAGAAGCAGGATGCGGCTCAGCTGATCGAGGGCGGCCTGAATACTTATGTCAACTACATGCAGAAGGATCTGCTGAGTGCATTCAAGGGCATCTGCGCTGGCGGCGCAGCAGTCAGCCTGTTCCCGATCACCGCACTTTGCATCCTGACGGCTTAAGTCTAGAGAAAAACTAGACCAGACCGATTGGAGAACTCCAAAGGGCAGTTTAGAGCGGCGGCTCTCCCCAAAGCGGGGTGGGCCGCCGCTTTTTGCGTTTTGTGAGTTGGTCACGGAACCCGCCGCCGTTTTGGGGTATACTAGTGCCATCAAATGAAACACAAACTCTCAGGAGGAAAACGATATGGAACCGATGACGATTACGAGCGCAAATTTTGACGCCGAAGTGTTGCACAGCGACAAGCCCGTGCTGCTGGATTTCTGGGCCAGCTGGTGCGGCCCCTGCCGGATGCTTTCGCCCATCGTGGATGAAGTGGCCGAAGAGCGCACCGACATCAAGGTGGGTAAGGTCAATGTGGACGAACAGCCCGACCTCGCGGCCCAGTTCGGCGTGATGAGCATTCCCACCCTGCTGGTGTTCAAGGACGGCAAGCTGGTCAACCAGACCGTCGGCGCACGCCCCAAGAGCGGCGTTCTGGCGCTGCTGAACGTCTAAATCAAAAGCACATTCAAACAGCTGCCGCACAGGAAGCGGTTCCGGCACATCGCACGGCGATGGCGGAACGAAAGCCCCTCTGTGCGGCGGCTGTTTTGTTTTTGGGCGGAATGTTTTGGGAAGAAATCATCTGTTTTGCCCCTGCGATGAAACAATTTCGCGTTCCTGTACAAACTCACAGAAAAATTGTATGATAGAGATGAAAAATCTTTCACTTTCATACTTTACAACTTTAGCTAGATAAAGTAAAATAACGTCAGAAAGGTTTGCATCTGCCCAGCCGCGCGGAATGCGCCGCGAAAGTGCTTGGGAAGATCGAGGAACGGGGGAGCATCGAGATGGAGTTTGATCTGTCGTATCTGCAGCCGAAGGAACGTGCATCCTTTGCGCTGCGGGCGTTGTACGAGGCGGCGGGATGCCGCAAATACCACATGGGCCGCTTTGAGGAATACGGGCTGTATCAGGAGAACCGAAGCTTTTTGTCGTCGGAACAGGTCATCACCTTTACCGACTTGGATGGCCGTCTGCTGGCCCTGAAGCCGGACGTGACCCTGTCCATCGCCAAGACGGCTCAGCCCGCCGAGGGCGAAACGCTGAAATATTACTACCATGAAAACGTCTACCGCCCCTCGGCGGAGAGCCACACCTTCAAGGAAATTTCCCAGATGGGCCTTGAAGTGCTGGGAAAAGTGGACGGCAGACAGGTGCAGCAGACCGTTCTGCTGGCGGCAAAGTCGCTGGAACAGCTGGGCGCGGCGTGGGTGCTGGAAGTCAGCCACATGGGTTACCTGTTCGGCCTGTTCGATGCGCTGGCGGTCCCTGCAAATGCCCGTCCGGCGCTGCTGAAGCTCCTGCGGGAAAAGAACGCGCATGAACTTCGGGCTGCTGCCAAGACGGCGGGCCTGAGCGAAGATGCCGCCGATACCCTGACCCAGCTGCTGGATCTCTGCGGCGGCTACGAACAGACGCTGGCCCGGGCCGAGGGCTTCTGTAAAAACGAGCGGATGCGCGCCGCTGCCGCCGAACTGCGGGCCTTGGCCGCGCCGCTGAAGGCTGCGGGCGGGAGCATCCGGCTGGACCTTACGCTGGCCGGTGAGATGGAGTACTACAACGGACTGGTCTTTCAGGGGTATCTGCAGGGTCTGCCCCGTCCGCTGCTCAAGGGCGGCCGGTACGACCTGCTGATGCAGAAATTCACCCCCGGCGCGGATGCCGTCGGCTTTGCGGTCTATCTGGATGAGCTGGACCGCCTGAGCGCGCCGCTGCCGCCGGTCCAGCAGCAGAAAACCGATAAGACCATGCTGAACGTGGCTCTGCCCAAGGGCCGCTTGGGCGATAAGGTCTACAACCTGCTGGCCCGCATCGGCTACGGCTGCACCGAGGACTACAATGCCACCCGGAAACTGGTGGTCGAGAACCCCGAAGCGGGCATCCGCTATTTCCTCGTCAAGCCCAGCGATGTGGCTATTTATGTGGAGCACGGCGCGGCGGATGTGGGCATCGTGGGAAAGGACATCCTGACCGAAGCGTCTGCCGATGTCTACGAGTTGCTGGACACCGGCCTTGGAAAGTGCCGGATGTGCGTCGCCGCCCCGGCAGATTATCAGGATGACCCCAGCCGCCCGGTGCGGGTGGCGACCAAGTTCGTGAACATCGCGAAAAATTACTATGCGTCCATCGGACGGGATATCGACATCATCAAGCTGAACGGCTCCATTGAGCTGGCCCCTATTCTGGGTTTGTCGGATGTCATCGTGGACATCGTGGAGACGGGTACGACCCTGCGGGAGAACGGCCTGAAGGTCGTGACGGAGTTCATGCCCATCTCGGCCCGGTTCATCGCCAATAAGGCCAGCTATCAGTTCAAACACCGCGAAATGGATGGAATGCTCGAAAAACTGCGGGAAACGCTACAGGAGGCTGCAAAATGATCAAGCTGTATCGATTTGACGACTTAAAGCCGGAAGAGATTCTGAACCGCGATATCCGCGCCGAAAAGAACGTGGAGGATGTCGTGGACGGCATCATTGCCGAGGTCCGCGCCCGCGGCGACGCGGCGTTGAAAGACTATGCACTGAAATTTGACGGTGCAACGATCGAGAATCTGCAGGTGACGCAGGAGGAGATCGACGAGGCCTTTGCGAATATGGACCCCTACTTCGTCGAGACCCTGCGCGAGGCAGCGGCCAACATCGAAGCCTTCCACCGCCAGCAGGTGCACAAGAACTTTGTGGTGAACGATAAACCCGGCATCGTGCTGGGCCAGAAATATACCCCCATCGAGAAGGCGGGCGTTTACGTCCCCGGCGGCACGGCGGCGTATCCGTCCACGGTGCTGATGGATGTCATCCCGGCCAAGGTGGCGGGCGTGTCGGAGATCGTCATGACGACCCCGGCGGGCAAGGACGGCAAGGTGAACCCGGTCATCCTCGCGGCGGCTGCCACGGCGGGCGTGACCAAGATCTTCAAGACCGGCGGCGCACAGGCTGTGGCGGCGCTGGCCTACGGCACGGAGAGCATCCCGGCTGTGGATAAGATCGTCGGACCCGGCAACATCTACGTTGCCACCGCCAAGCGGAAGGTGTTCGGCAAGGTGGGCATCGATATGATCGCCGGTCCCAGCGAGATTTTGGTGCTGGCGGACGGCGGCTGCAACCCGGCATGGGTGGCGGCAGACTTGCTGAGTCAGGCCGAGCACGACAAGCTGGCAAGCCCCGTCCTCGTGACCGACAGCGAAGAGCTGGCCAAGGCCGTTCAGGCCGAGCTGGAAGTTCAGATCCCGCAGCTGCCCCGCGCCGCCATCGCCCGCGCCAGCGTGGACGACAACGGCAAGATCATCGTCTGTTCGGACCTGCACAAGGCCATCGAGGCGTGCAACATCATCGCGCCGGAACACTTGGAGGTCTGCGTGGAGGATCCGTTCGGCGTCCTGAATGAGATCCGCAATGCGGGAAGCATCTTCTTGGGCCGGAACGTTCCGGAAGCGCTGGGCGATTACTTCGCCGGCCCCAACCACACGCTGCCCACCAGCGGCACGGCCCGCTTCTCCAGTCCGCTGGGCGTGGACGATTTCGTGAAGAAATCCAGCTTCATCTACTATACCCGCGAGGCGCTGGGCGAAGTGGCTCCCCGCATCGCAGACTTTGCCGAGCGCGAGGGTCTGCATGCCCATGCCAAGAGCGTGACCATCCGGTACGAGTAAGCCGCTCAGGTGCTTCGAGAACAATGTACGGAAAAACGGAGGACAACAGCGATGAGCCGTTTTCTATCAGAAAGATTGACGACTGTGACCCCTTACACTCCGGGCGAGCAGCCGCAGGACCAGCAATACGTCAAGCTGAACACCAACGAAAGCCCCTATCCGCCCTCCCCGGCGGTGCTGGACGCCGTGAGCCGCGCCGAAGTCGAAAAACTGCGGCTCTATTCGGACCCGGCCTGTGCCGAGCTGCTGAACACAGCGGCCCAGCATTTCGGCTTGAAGCCGAACCAGATCATGCCCGGAAACGGCAGCGACGAGAACCTGTTCTTCGCCCTGCGGGCCTTTTGTGATGAAACGCACCCGCTTGCCTATGCAGACATCACCTATGGCTGCTACGGCGTCTGGTGCGGGCTGATGCACATTCCCAGCAAAATGATCCCTCTGAAAGAGGATTTCACGCTGGACCCGAAGGATTACTACGGCGTCGATGCCACCATCGTACTCGCAAACCCCAACGCCCCCACCGGTTTGGCTCTGCCCCGCAGCGCTATCGAGGGCATTTTGAAGGCCAACCCCGACCATGTGGTCATCGTGGACGAAGCCTACGTGGATTTCGGCGGCGAGAGCTGCGTGCCCCTCATCGACCAGTACGACAATCTGCTGGTGGTGCAGACCTTCTCGAAGTCCCGTCAGCTGGCCGGTGCACGGCTGGGCCTTGCGATGGGCAATGAGAAGCTCATTGCGGACCTGAACCGGGTCAAGTTCAGCCTGAACCCCTACAACATCAACCGCCTGACTCTGAAGGCCGGACAGGCGGCGCTGGAAGATACCGCCTATTTCGACCAGACCCGCAATGCCATCATCGAGACGCGGGCTTGGACGAAACAGCAGCTGGAAGCCCGCGGCTTCACGGTGCTGGACAGCCGGTCGAATTTCCTGTTCGCCAGCACCCCGCGCAAGGACGGCGGCGAGCTGTACCGAAAGCTGAAGGAAAAAGGCGTTCTGGTGCGGCATTTCGATGCCCCGCGCATTGAGAACTGGCTGCGCATCACCATCGGCACACCGGAGCAGATGACCGCTCTGCTGAAAGCGCTGGATGAGAGTTTGGAGGATTGACCGATGCGGGAAGTGAGCTTGGAACGCAACACCAACGAGACGCAGATCGAACTGACCTTGAATCTGGACGGCGCAGGGCGGTATCAGGTGGATACCGGCTGCGGCTTTCTGAACCACATGCTCGAGCTGTTTGCGCGGCATGGCCGGTTCGATCTGGTGCTCACCTGCCACGGCGACGTGGAGGTGGACTATCACCACACGGCGGAGGATATCGGCATCGCGCTGGGACAGGCCTTTGCCAAGGCGCTGGGCGACATGCGGGGCATCTGCCGCTATGGCAGCTTCTATCTGCCCATGGACGAAGCGCTGGTGCTCTGCACCGTGGACCTGTCGGGCCGGTGCACCCTGAACTGGGATGTCCATTGCAAGACCGAGAAGGTCGGTGACTTTGATGTGGAGTGCGCTTCGGAATTCTGGCTGGGCTTTGCCCGCAATGTGCCCGCAACGGTGCACTTTGTGCAGTTCGCCGGAGAGAACACCCACCACATCCTCGAAGCCTGTTTCAAGGGCGCAGGCCATGCGCTGGCGGCCGCGGTCAAGATCGACGCTGCCCACCGGGATGAGATCCCTTCGACGAAAGGACTGTTGGTATGATCGCGATCATCGATTATGGGGTAGGCAACCTGTTCAGCCTGAAGTCGAGTCTGGCCCATCTGGGGCAGGAAGCTGTCGTCACGGCGGATGCAGACGTCATCCGTCAGGCGGACCGGCTCATCCTGCCGGGGGTCGGCGCATTTGCCGACGCGATGGCCAAGCTGGAAGCCACCGGCCTTGTGCCGGTCATCCGGGAGGAAGCCGAAAAAAAGCCGCTGCTGGGCATCTGCCTTGGGATGCAGCTGCTGTTTGAAAAAAGCTATGAATACGGCGAACATGCGGGGTTGGGCTTCATCCAGGGCGAGGTCTGCCCGCTGGAACCGGACTTGAAGGACCCGGCCCTGAAAGTGCCGCAGATCGGATGGAACGCCCTGCACATCGTCAAGGACGACCCGCTGTTCCGGTACATTCGCGAGGGCGAGTATGTCTATTATGTTCACAGCTACTATGGCAAGAACTGCGCGGACAGCACGCTGGCGGTGAGCGAGTATTCTATCCCCGTCACTGGCGCGGTGCGGGCCGGCAAGGTGTACGGGACCCAGTTCCACCCAGAAAAGAGCGGGGATACCGGGCTGCGCATCCTGAAAGCGTTTGCGGAAATATAACCTCTCAGTCTCGCATTCGCTCGACAGCTCTCCCAGGAGGAGAGCCTCTGGCGAAGAGAGAAAGCTTTGCGGGATGCCAAGGCCTCTCCTATCAGGAGAGGTGGCAATGCGAAGCATTGACGGAGAGGTTGAAGAATACAAAATCGAGGAGAAAACCTATGGAGCTATTTCCAGCGATCGATCTCAGAGACGGAAAGGTCGTCCGGCTGACGCAGGGAGACTATGACCGGATGACGGTCTACGGTGAGGACCCCTGCGCACAGGCGCGGCAGTTTCTGGAAGCAGGAGCAAAAAATCTCCACGTTGTAGACTTGGACGGGGCCAAGGACGGGACCCTTTCGAACTATGACACCATCGCCGCGCTGGCCAAACAGGGCGGTTTATACATTGAAGTCGGCGGCGGCATCCGCATGGAGGCGCGCATTGAGGCGTATCTTTCGCTGGGCGTGGGCCGCTGCATCCTCGGCAGCGTGGCCGTGACGGATTTCGAGTTCACGGCCCGGATGCTGAAAAAGTACGGCGACCGGATCGCCGTCGGCGTGGACGCCAAGGACGGCTTGGTGGCCATCCACGGCTGGAAGGACGTCAGCGCCGAACCGGGCATCGATTTCTGTAAGCGGCTGGCGGACGCGGGCTGCACAGCCGTCATCTATACTGATATCGCCCGCGACGGTGCGATGCAGGGCACGAACATGGAACTGTACCGTCAGCTCGCCAAGGAAGTGCCGGAGCTGAAAATTACGGCCAGCGGCGGCATCTCGTTTGAATCCGAGCTGGTGGAGCTGGACCAGATGGGCGTGGCTGCGGCCATTCTGGGCAAGAGCCTGTACACCGGCGCGCTGGACCTGAAGCGCTGTGTCCAGCTGGTGCAGCGGTAAGGAGGAAGGAACGATGATCACAAAACGCATCATTCCCTGCTTGGATGTGCGGAACGGCCGGGTGGTCAAGGGCACGAACTTTGAGGGCATCAAGGACGTGGCCGACCCCGTGGAGATGGCGCGGCTGTACAATGCCGCCGGGGCCGACGAGCTGGTGTTCTACGACATCACCGCGAGCTTTGAGGGCCGCACCCTCTTTACCGACATCCTGACCCGGGTGGCCAGCGAGATCTTTATCCCGCTGACCGTGGGCGGCGGCATCAACACGCTGGAAGATTTCGACCGGGTGCTCAAGTGCGGCGCCGATAAGGTCAGCGTCAACTCGGGCGCGCTGAGAGATCCGGACCTCATCCCGGCGGCGGCCCAGCGCTATGGAAACCAGTGCGTGGTGCTCTCAGCCGACGTCAAGCGGGTGGACGGCCAGTTCCGGGTGTTCGGCAAAGGCGGACGCGAGGATACCGGCCGGGATGCTCTGGACTGGATCAGCTGGTGCGTGGACCACGGCGCAGGGGAAATTTGTCTGAACAGCATCGACACCGACGGCGTGCGGAACGGCTTCGATCTCGAAATGCTGGACGCTGTGGCGGCGCGGGTCCATGTGCCCATCATCGCCAGCGGCGGCGCGGGCAAAAAAGAGGATTTCCTTGAGCTGTTCCACCACAAAGGCATCGACGCAGGGCTTGCGGCGGGCATTTTCCATCAGAAACTGCTCTCCATTGCGGACCTGAAAGCATACTTGAACGAAAATGGCATCGAAATGCGGCTCTGAGCTCTTGCGTTTCGCGCGACTTTAGGATAAACTGTAGATATCCCCTTTCGAGGGGAAGGAGTAAATCATATGGAACTGAAATTTGATGAAAAGGGACTCATTCCCGCCATCGTGCAGGATCACTACACCAAGGAGGTCTTGACCCTCGCTTACATGAACGCCGAGACGCTGGCGCTGACCATCGCCGAAGGCCGCACGGTCTTTTGGAGCCGGAGCCGTCAGGAGATCTGGCGCAAGGGCGACACCAGCGGCAATGTCCAGCATGTGGTGTCCATCACCGCCGACTGCGACAAGGACGCGCTGGTGGTCGAGGTGGTCAAGGACGGCCCCGCATGCCACACCGGCGCAGAGAGCTGCTTCTTCAACGAAGTGTACGTCTCCCCGGAGCTGAAGCAGTTCAGCTGGCAGGGGCTGTATCAGCTCATCAAGGGCCGCAAGACCGACCCGAAAGAGGGCAGCTACACCACCTATCTGTTCGAAAAGGGCAAGGAGAAGATCCTGAAAAAGGTGGGCGAGGAGTGCACCGAAGTCATCATTGCCGGCGAAAAAGAGGACAAGGCCGAGACCATCTATGAGATCAGCGATCTGGCATACCATGTTCTGGTGCTGATGGTCCAGGCGGGCATCACGGTGGAGGACATCACCCGTGAGCTTGAGAAACGACATGTCATCGACCATAAGGTCAAACAGGAAAGGATGCAGTGAGTTTTTATGGCAGATTATAAGAAGTCCAGCGTTCATTGCCACTCGACGATGTGCGATGGAAGAAATACCTTGCAGGAGATGGCCAGCGCCGCGTGTGCGCAGGGCTTGACCACACTGGGCTTCTCCGGCCATAGCTACACCCAGCGGGACCGTGAATACTGCATGAGCCCCAGCCGCACGGCCCAGTACAAGGCCACCATCGCCAAGCTCAAGATCGAGTACAAGGGCAAGGTGGATATCCTCTGCGGCATCGAGTGGGATGCTCTGAGCGAGGACAAGCCTGAGAGCTACGATTACTGGATCGGTGCGGCCCATCACCTGTATGGCAAGAACACCGGCAAGTACTACGAGATCGACTTCCGCCCGCAGGACCTGCACGACTGCATCTTTGATGATTTCGACGGCGACGCGCTGGCGGCAGTCGAAGCCTACTTTGCCGAGGTGGAGAAGGTCGCGGCCAAAGGCCCGGACATTCTGGCCCACATCGACCTCATCAAGAAGCTGAACGGCGAGGGCGAGTTCTTCGACGAGGAGGACCCGCGCTACAAGGCCGCGGCCCTGAAGGCTCTGAAGGTCGCAAAGGAGCATGACTGCCGTTTGGAGGTCAACACCGGCGGCGTCTACCGCGGCTACCGCAAGGACTTCTATCCGGGCGCATGGCTGCTGGGCGAGTGGCAGAAGATGGGCGGCAAGGTCATCATCACGGCTGACGCCCACGACATCGCGGCCCTGACCTACGATTTCGATGAAGCCGCCGCAGCCATCAAGGCAGCGGGCTTTACCAGCGTGGATGTCCTGACCGTGAACGGCTTCGAATCTCAGGAACTGTGACCCTTTGCATTCAGAAACTGCGCCATGCAACTGCACGGCGCAGTTTCTTTGCGTCAAATGAAACATCTCAACGGAGGAACTGAATGACCCAAACCGCAAAAAGATCCCTTTTTAACATGAATGTGGACCTGATGCACGGCCCGATTTTGAAAAGCCTGGTCGTGTTCATGCTGCCCATCTTCGTCTCGAACCTCTTCCAGCAGCTGTACAACACCGTGGATACCATGATCGTGGGCAATGTGCTGGGCGATACCGCCCTTGCCGCCATTGGCTCCTGCGGCTCGATCTACGAGCTTCTGGTCGGCTTTGGCCTCGGCATCGGAAACGGCCTTGCCATCGTGGCAGCGCGCTCCTACGGGGCGCAGGACGACGAGCTGCTCAAAAAGACCGTGGCCGGTTCGATGGTCATTGGCCTCATCGCGTCGCTGTGCATCACGACGGCGGGATTCTTTGGGCTGCATCCGCTGCTGGAACTGCTCGACACCCCGGCGGAGATTTTGGAGGACGCCTACAGCTACATCATCGTCATCGATCTGGGCGTCATCGTCATGTTCGCCTATAACCTGTGTGCGGGTCTGCTCCGCGCCATCGGAAACAGCTTTATGCCGCTGGTGTTCCTGCTCATCTCGTCGGGCCTGAACATCGTGCTGGACCTGCTGTTCATCGCGAAGATCGGGATGGGCGTGCGGGGCGCCGCCGTGGCGACGGTCATTTCGCAGGGCGTTTCGGTCCTTTTCTGCGTCGTTTATGTGTCCGCCAAGGTCAAGCTGCTCATTCCGGGCCGGGAGCACTTCAAGGTGGGCCAGCACCTGTACTGGGAGCTGTTCAGCCAGAGCATCTCGATGGGCCTGATGAGCAGCATCGTCTCGGCGGGTTCGGTGGTGCTGCAGTACGGCATCAACGGTCTGGGTACGCTGGTCATCGCGGGTCACACCGCCGCCCGCAAGATGTTCATGTTCACGGATATGCCGCTGCTGTCCATGGCGTCGGCGGGTTCGACCTTCGTTTCGCAGAACCGCGGTGCAAATCAGCCGGAGCGCATCCGCAAGGGCATGAAGGAAATTTACCTCTATTCGGTCTGCGTGGCTGTGGCGGCGGTCCTGCTGATGCGGGTCGGCGCGGAATGGATGGTGGCCTTTGTGTCCGGTTCCAGCGAGCCGGTGGTGCTGGAGAACGGCGCACGGTATCTGCTCTGGAACGCGCCGTTCTACGCGGTGCTGGGTGTCCTGCTCTCCACCCGCTATGCGCTGCAGAGTCTGGGTCAGAAAGTCCTGCCGCTCTTTTCCAGCGTCATCGAGTTCGTGGGCAAGATCGTGTTCGTGGTGCTGCTGATCCCGAAGTTCCAGTACAATGCGGTCATCCTCTGCGAGCCGATCATCTGGTGCTTCATGGCGCTTTATCTGGTCATCGTCTACCTGCATGACCCGTTCGTGTTCCCGAAAAAGCAGGCGTAAAATAGGCAAAAATAAAGAAGGCTGCTGTGCAAAGCAAACCTCTCAGTCTCGCATCCGCTCGACAGCTCCCCTATGTAGGGGAGCCTCTGGCGAAGAGAAAAAGCTTCTTGTAATGCCAAGGCCTCTCCTGCTAGGAGAGGTGGCAATGCGAAGCATTGACGGAGAGGTTGAAATTTACACAGCAGCCCCTTTTGCATCCAAAGAAAACCCCGCCGTACGGGAACAGAGGAGTGTCCGGTACGGCGGGGCAGAAGAGGGCGAAGTTTTTTACAGGGCCGAATAGCCGAAGCTGTTGACAAGGGCATCGATGTGCGCACCCGCCTTGCACATGGGGCACTCGCGGGAGTCATAGCTGGCGTAATCGGGCAGACTGCTGGGGTCGAAGATCGAAGTGACCGGGATGCCCAGACACTCGTTGGTGGTGGCGAAGATGGCCGACAGGCCCGCGACCATGCCGCCGTAATAATTCACAGCTTCAATGGCGGCCTGTGCGGTGTAGCCGGTGGTGATGGATGCAGCAAGAATCAGAACGTGTTTGCCCTTGACCATGGGCGCGAGGTTGTCACGCAGGATGATCTGGCTTCCGGTGGTGTATTCCGGCGTGATGACATAGATGGTCTGATGGGCGTTCATGTTGGAGAAGCCGTCCTTGGTCAGTTCGTTGGCCAGACAGGTCCCGATGACCTGCGTGCCGTCCAGACAGAGCACGGTGTCCACGATGGTGTTATGCTGATAAGCCGCCACCAGCTCCTTTGCCACGGCCTTGGCCTCGGACAGGCGGGATTTCTGGGTGGTCACGTCGATGTAATAGTTGATGTGGCTGTGGCTGGTCGCAAAATGACCCTTTGCCACGCGCAGGAACAGACTGCTCTTATTGGTGGGAAGCTTTACCATGTTGATCATAACTGCAACACTCCTGTTCATCAAAAGTCCGGCATCATTCCGGTTCCAGGCGGAAAACAAACAGCGCGGCGGCGCGTCTGGCCGCTGCGCTCCCATCCTTTCCATAGCTCTATTGTAAAGGAAAACGACTCTGTGCACAAGACACAAAACTGCCGAAAATTGGAAACAAAATTAAGATATTTTGCTGAACGGATGGCAAACAAAAACCGCCCAGAGAAGTTCTGGGCGGTGGAGTGCGGAAAATAGGGGGACGATCAGCGGGTCAGCTCCCAGTTCATGGAGTACTCGTTGTACTGCAGGTCCGGGCAGTAGGTCAGGGTGACCGTGCCGCCTTCCTCGACGGTGGCATCCAGCTTGACCTTGACATTGCCTTCCACGGAAGAATCCTTCTTCAGGTTCGTCTCGGTCAGAGAGCCGTCAATGGTCAGACCGTTGGAAGCGGTATACTTGTAAGTGGTCTTGCCGTCTGCGCTGGTGACCGTGACCTTGAAGTTGGTGGGGTTGACGTAGATAGGGTTGGTGCGGCCGTTGGTGATCTTCATGGGGAAGCTCAGCGTCTCGCCCGTCAGGTCCGGAGCCTCATACTTCTTGGTGTCGCTGTTGTAAGTACCCATGGCGGCGGTGACCTGCAGAACGGTGAGGTTGCCGGCTGCCTTGAGGTAGTAGTTGTTGGGGTCGGAATCTGTATTACAGCCCGTGAACAGGCCAGCACCGGCGACCGCCACAGCGGCCACGGCGGAATATTTCAGGAAAGAGCGGCGGGAAAATTCTAAGGACATGATCGTTCCTCCTTTATGTGAGAGCACATCGCATTCGCCGAAAGGCTTTGCCTATACAATAGGCGAAAAGCAGATGATTGTCAATGGTTTTCACAGATTTTTTGAAGAAATCTTCTCCTCGAAAAAGCAGTTCAGGACGAAATTTCGTCGGTCCGGATCAGGCCGTTTTGATGTCCGAAGCGGACAGAACGAAGGTCAGAGTCTTGCCGCTGGCGAAGGTCGGCGTGTAGGTGACCGTGATCTCCTGCCAGCCGGTGGGGACCATGCAGACCAGCTCGATATAGCCGGAACCCTGCGGGGGCAGGTTGGGCGAATCGCTGAAGCTCTCGGTGGCGCTGTCGTACAGGGAGACGTAAGCGCCGGCCTCTGCGGCCTGACCATCGACCGTCACGCTGAAGTCGGTCGTGGAAGCGGACAGTGCATGGAAATACGGAGCGGTGTTGGCGGCGCGGGTGGCGTCATCGACCAGTGGATAAGCGGCGTTGATCTCGGCGATGTTCTGTGCGCCGATGGCAAAGGTATCGCTCTTGGAGCGGTTGGCAGCGGTGACCAGAACTGCGATGTATTCCTGACCGGCAACATCCGGGGCGTTGGACAGGGTAAAGACACTAGACAGCTGGACAGCCAGATTATTCCAGTTGCTGATCTTATCGCCGACCTTGACCTGAACGGAATTGCTGCTGGAGGACTGGCAGCCGCCCAGCATAGAAGCTGCGCCCAGCGCCAGTGCGGATGCGCCGGTGACCTTCAGAAAAGCGCGGCGGGAAATCGGATTCGACATGGTAAGTTCCTCCTTTGGTGGGACGTGTCGTATTTTGTACTAGCTCGTTTATAACATCTTTTTCCGAAATGCGCAAGGGCTTTGGCAAAGAATTAACACTAGTTTCACACGGGAGAATGTTACTGCTCGGCGTTCAGACCCTTGACGTGCGTTTCGCTGGTCTTGACGAGGTTGAGCAGACTGGGCGTGTACAGCGGGAACTCCCGGGTCAGGCTCTCGGTGGTCATGGCAAGGCAGGACGGGTCCTTGACGCCCTCGCCGACACCGACCTCTTCTCCCGCGAGCAGGGCTTCGACATTCGTTTCGCTCATCTGCATCACGGCGTCTGAGTAACCGGGCCAGCGGCGGGCATCCACGCTGAACAGGCTGGGGGCGTTGTGCGGCTCCGCCGAGTAGAGCAGACGGAACATCTTGGCGACCGCCATCATCAGATAGGTGCTGACCTCGGTGGTCAGGGCCTTGCTGTGGCACTCGCCGATCTTGGCGTACAGCACATTCAGGCTGTTGGAGATCAGCTTCTTGTTCATGGTGGGCAGGACGCTGCCGTGATAGATGTTGTCCTTCATCTTGTCGGGGTTGGGCAGCTCGTCCGCCGTGAGCATCATGCCGTTCCGCTCCGCCGAGCGGCCCAGCAGATAATCGCAGGATACATTATAGTAGTCAGCCACACGGACCACGAAATCCAAGCCGCATTCGCGGATGCCCTTTTCGTAGTGGGAGAGCAGCGCCTGAGAGACGCCCAGATCCTCGGCGGCCTGTTTTTGAGTGATGCCGCGCTCTTTGCGCAGCAGCTTGATGATACGATTGAATTCCATGATCTTTGGCTCCTCAGTGAAAAAAATAGAACTTCCTTTAGTTTTGGTTTACAGCATGTTGATTATACACAACGGAAAACGACTTGTAAAGCAAGCAAAATGACGGAATTTTCCGTCGAATTTCGTCATTTTTGTCAAAGCTCTTGCTCAAACTACCATATGTATGATAAACTAAGGGTAAACTGGCATATATTTTGTGCCGCGCGGGAGCGCACAAAGGCGCTTTCGATGCGAAAAAATTTTAGCGCAGTTCGTAAAAATTGCGATCGAGGTGTTTTGGACCATGAAAACATTCAAGCTCCATCTGATCCGCCACGGCATCACGGCGGGCAATCTGCAGGGACTTTATATCGGAAGCGGGACGGATATCCCTCTGTGCGACGAGGGCCGCGCCCAGCTGGCAGACCTGAAGGAACGGTTCGAGTATCCGCAGGTGGACACCGTGTTCTCCTCGCCGCTGATGCGTGCGGTGGAAACGGCCAACATCCTGTTCCCGAACGCGACCCATCAGTTCTCGGTCCACGACCTGCGGGAAGCGGGCTTTGGCGTGTTCGAGAACCGCCCTGTCAAGGAGCTGGTCAAGGATGAGGACTTCAAAAAGTGGATCACGCCGGGTTCCGGCTTCGTGCCCGAAGGCGCTGAGCCGACCGAGAAGTTCCACGCCCGCTGCTCCGAGACGCTGCTCAAGCTGTTCGAGTATATGATCCGGATGGACGTGACGGAGGCGGCCTGTGTGACCCACGGCGGCGTCATCATGAGCATGCTCAGCCAGCGCGCTCTGCCCTCCCGCCATCCGGAACAGTGGATGGCAGACCCCGGCTGTGGCTACACCGTCCAGACCGACGTGCAGCTGTGGATGCGGGACCGTCTGGTGGAAGCCATCGACATCGTGCCGTTCGGCTATGCCGATACCCTGCGCGGTCAGGCGGAGACGGAGGAAAACGAAGCCTTTGAATAAGACTGGGTAAAATTCCGGGAAAATCCCTTGACAGGATGTCCGGAATTTACTATTGTATAAGGAGAACGCTTTTTAGGAGGAATCCTCGATGTCACAATCTCTGTCCCGCCGCTCATTCCTGAAATGTGCCGGCTCGGGTGCGGTCAGCTTGGCCGCTGCCCTGCTCACCGGCGTTTCGGCTGCGGCGCTTGCGCCTTGTTACGAAGGCGAACCGGCCCTGTTGGACGGCAAAGCAGCTGTGGAGCTGCTGGGCTATGCTCCTGCGCCGGAACTGGGCAGCACGCTGGTGTACCTGTCGGTGGAGAACCTCTCGGCCCGGTCACTGGCGGTGGGGACCAGCTATCTGCAGAGCCGCGATATGACCACGACGGCAGAGCTGTACCGCCTTGGCACGGGCCTGACCGCTGTCTGCGACGGCAAGCCGGTGCGCTGCGGCAGCTTTGCGGCGCCGCTCTACGGCGAGAACGCCGCAGATGCTTCGGTGTTCACCCTGAATCTGGCCGCAGGGCGCGGGGCCATGCTCCACTGTTTCTGTGAGACGCCGGAGACGTGGGAGACGCTGGAAGTGACCTACCAGCCGGACTTTGCCGCAGGGCAGACCGTCTGCTTCGTGGTGCGCCGGGATGTGGATGAGGTCCAGCTGGGCATCGTCCCGACGACGCCCGCCGAGGTCGGCAGCGTGGTGGACCTGTAAAAAAGAACAATGAAACGGGGCTGTTGCATCAAAGCAACAGCCCCGTTTTTGCGGTTTAGGAAGCCAAGTCGGTGGTGAGACTTTCCCCAGCGGAGTTGGTCACGGTGAGTTCCTGCCCGGTCAGGCTGGAAACAAGGGCCAAGTAGGTGCGGCCGGGAGAAAGCGCCATGGGCTGGCCGTCAGCGTCGTAAAAATAGAAGGTGGTATCGCTGCCCTGCGTCCATGTGAGAGTCCAGAGCTTTCCTTCGTGGAGCCAGACGCCGCCGCCCATGGTCAGGTCGTAGTCCAGCGTGCGGCCGTCGTCCCGCAGGGCTGAGGCGCTGAACAAAATGAGCAGGTTGTCGAACCCGGCTTGCTGGCCGTTGTTGGCGTCCAGCTGGGCCGAGCCGTCTGCATGGAGCATCTTGTAGGTGCTGCTGTCGGCATCGTAGGAAAAACCGGTCGCGTTGGAGCTGTCGAAGGTCACGGAAACATTCACGGCGTCCCAAGCGGAGGCATCCGGAAGCTTTCCGCTGCTCTGCGGCAGCAGAGCAGGGACAGAGAGCACCGCGCTGGATTCGCTCTCGCTGTCACCGCTGGCCGCACTGGCGGCGGCTTCCGTCAGACGGGATTCGGTCAGCGTCGAGGAGATGTTCAGCTTGCCCAGAACGCTGGCGATGGCGCGGCCGCTGGTGTGCCACAGCGGGTGCTCGTTCCACGTCTCTTCGCAGGAAAAGGCGTTCGTGCCCGCTTCCAGCGCGTCCACGGCCCGCAGGGAATAGTAGTCCAGATAGTTCTGGTCAAAAGCACCGCCGCCCTTCTGGACCGGAAGCACCTGCTGCCCGACCAGAAGCCGCCAGTAAATGTCCTGCCCAGCCGTGACCGGGCCGACCTGCGGCACGGCGTCCACCGAGGGATAGACCAGACAAAGGCTGGTGGAGCTTTGCGTCTCGGTCAGCGCTTCGAGGACCAGAGAAGCCGTGGAGATGCCCCACTGGGTGGTGCTGTCTGCGGCGTTTTCGATGGGGACGGCGACCGGACGCTGTCCCGGCCAGAGAAGCTCCTGCCCGGTCAGCGGGTCGGTGGGCGTCTCAGAGGAAGGAGCCGGAGCCGGGACGCAGCCGGTCAGCAGCACGGCGCAGAGCGCAAGGCACAAAGCAGTCCGCTTCCAAAAATTCATGGTGTTCCTCATTTATTGTTACTGATAGTTGAAGCTGCCCCACTCGTCGTCGTCCACGAGGGCAAAATAGGTCTTGCCGCGGTTGAGGGTCATCTCCTCGCCGCCGTCAGTGTAGAGCTTGAGCGGCTGAGTGGGGTGCGGCTTCTCCCAGCGTCCGGTCTGGACGCCGCCGCGCGTGAACAGATAAGCCTGTCCGCCCTCGACGTACTGGACTTCCTGCACGTCGTGGGAGTCGCCCGCATAGGCCGCGATGTCGGCGAAGCAAACAACGACATTGTCGAACGCCAGCTGCTTGCCGGTCAGCTCGTCCACGGCTTGCTCGTACTGCTTGGCGCGGGGGCTGTACAGGTCCATTTTGTAGGTCTTGGACCAGCTGCTGTAGGAAAATTCGGTCATGTAGCTGCTGGAATGGGTGATGTGGATGCTCTTGGCCGCAGGAGCGCTCTTCAGGTCGTTGACCGCCTTGGTCCGGTAGTCGGCGAAGCGGAAGAAGGTCGATTCGTACGGGTAGGTCAGATCGATGCCCGCGTTGGAAGCGGCGGTCTGGATTTCGTCGCCGGAGGTGAACTCTGTGTGCTCATAGGCGACGTTCCTGCCGCGGTTGTTGCGGTGGGCCACATGCGGATGTACCGGCGTGTTGAAGTAGTTCTTGCCGCCGATGTTCAGGTCCGAGTAGCCGTACACGCTGATGAACTGGGTGCAGAAAATGCTCTCGCCGTCGTGGTAATACAGCGTCTTCCACGGCATGAGCAGCTGCAGGAACTGGTCGCGTCCGGAACGGAGCGGGCCGATCTCCGGGATGTCATGGACGTCCGAGAACAGGGCACAGAAGCGGGTGATACCGCCTTCGACCTTGCTCTCGATGAGAACATCTGCCGAACCGATGCCGCGCTGCGGGCGGGCGTTCTGCTTTTCGGAGTTGCAGATGTTGTTGACCATGACGCCGACGATCCGGCCATCGCTGCTGCGGACCTCGCCGGTCAGAGGGTTGGCGTCATAGCTGGGCAGGACGCCGAATCCCGGGTCGAGCTGCTCGCCCTCCGGCAGCCGCGAAATGACTGCCTCCGACGAGGCGGCTGCTTCGCTGGACGCGGCCGAAGATGCCGCCGAGGAAGCGACTGAAGAAGCGGCAGAGGATGCCGGGGACGACGAAACACCCAGAATGTTTTTCATCCAAGATGGCAGACAGCTGCCCAGCGTGGCATTGCCGGAAGGCGTGCAGCCGGTCAGCGCCAGCCATGCAGCTGTCAGACCGGAGTAACGAAGTACGGACCGTCGAGAAATTTTCATGCGACAAAGACCTCCTATTGCATCGGCCCGCAGCGGACAGAACTCTGCCCGAGGGGCCGGAACGTGCGTTGTTCGGGTTTGATTTGATTGTACTGATTCTTGCCGCATTTGTAAAGGGAAAGTTTCTGGCAGAAGCAGGAAGTTTTTCGGCTGGGAAAGTTTTTTGGCCGGATGACTTGCTTTTTGGGCCGGAGTGTGGTAATATTATACGGCAATATTTCTGATATTGCATTGATATTGTATGCGCTCGTAGCTCAGCCGGTAGAGCATCTGACTTTTAATCAGAGGGCCAGGGATTCGAGTTCCCTCGAGCGCACCAAAAGGACGATAAATCGTTGAAAGAAACGGTTTGTCGTCTTTTTTGTTTTATACAGACATTTTGGACTTGTACCTATGATTTTTTCAAAAATTTTAGAGGTCAGAGGTACAAAAAATGAAGAAGATTCAGAAGAATGCAGCCCGGTTTGATAATCTAAAGCAAGATTTTTTGGACGATAAGAAGTATTCTGGCACAGCAGAAGCTACTTTGAACGGCTATCGGTATGACATTACACGGTTTTTGAAATTCCTGTCAGATGAACAGTTAGCCGTGAATGAGGCAGGATTCAAGCGGTATGTTATCCACTTGACGGATAGCGGAATGTCAGCAAATAGCATTAACCACTATATCCGTTCGGTGAAAGTGTTCCTTTACTGGTGCATGGAGCAGGACGAAATAGCACCGTTCAAAATCAAGATGGTAAAGGCACAAGAAACCATCAAGGACGTTTACACGCAGGAAGAACTTTGTGCGTTGATTCAGCCGCCGAAACGTGAGGACAGCTTTGTTATCTGGCGCAGTTGGGCTATCATCAACTTTATTTTGGGCACAGCAGCACGAGAAGCAACGGTCTGTGAAATGCAGATTTTTGAATATCAACTTTTCTTGACAGCAGAGCCTTTTTCGCCGGGGTTCTTTTCGAATGGACTATTCTTGCTAGATTTACCAGAAAAGCCTTCCGTTTCTTTTCGGGCGGCAATGTAAGAAATCAAGTCGTAAACCAGCCGCTTTTCCTGCTCGTTCATGTCCCGGAGAACAATCTGCTCTTCCGATTCAAGACCTAAAATATCATCGGTTGTCGTATGAAATAGCTGTGCAAGGGCTACAAGATACTGTGCTGTTGGTGCAGAGAGTTCCATTTCCCAAGCGTTGACGCTGGCTCGTGTGACTCCCAGCTTTCGGGCAAGGGCAGACTGTGAAAGTCCGGCATTTTCCCTTAGACGTTTGATGTTGTCCGAAATCATGTTCTCGCCTCCCTGCAATTACTCTACTATACACAAGATGATAATAAATTATCCAAACATGTATAGTTTTATTGACAATCGGCGGGGCAAAGCGTACAATTGAAGCACGGACGTTCTGCTATCGCAGGAAGCCGGTGTTGGCGAGAAATTCAAATGAGAAAGGAATCACAGAAAAATGAAACAGCGTGCTTTTTTAGCCATTGGAACAATCGTGCTTTGTGCCGGACTGCTTGCAGGATGCGGAAAAGTCACAAAAAGTGTGGAGATTAACTACGGCGAAACATACAAAATTGAAGATGAAAAATTAGAAGGCAAAGAAAATTTGACGTGGGAAAGCGCAGACGCTGAAATTGTCGAGGTTGCGGATGATGGCACAGTGACTGCTAAAGCACCCGGCAAAGCTAAAGTTGAAATCAAAGAGAACGGAAAATCAGTTGGGGAATATACGTTTAATGTGTCGATTGTCCCGATTGAACAGATTATTTTCTCGTCGGATACTATCGAAGTGACAGATGGTGACACCGTTGTAGTGAAATATACCCTGCTCCCGCAGAATGCAAGCGACTACGGCATCACATGGACATCGGCAGATGAAACTATCGTAAAAGTGCGTGATGTAGATGAAGTAAAACTGATAGCACAGTCTGAAGGAAAGACTACCATTATTGCAATCACAGATAACGGAGTGACAGCCCAGTGCGCGGTTGAGGTTGTCCCCAAAAGTGCTTATGAACAGTTGACAAAAGATGAAAAGGAATTTGTGAACGATATTCTTCCGATTATGAGTAATTTCAAGAATCCTTCCTCGGTTCGATTTAACGCTATTTATAAGTTGTTCGATGGAAATTACACTTTGGATGTAGCGGCTCAAAATGGCTTTGGCGGTAACACCGTAACTACTTATATGTTTGATGCCAATTTGAATTATTTCCTGAAAATGGACAACTACAAGGAAACAAAAGGTAATATGAATGCAGACCTTGTAACACAGGCAGTACACGAAAAACTGGGTTACTGATAATCTGTCCCTATAATATAAGAGGAAATCATAATGGAGTATCATTTTACAGGAACAGGCGATTCACCGGATTTTACCTTTATTGCAGATGCGATTGTTGATAGTGTAGGTAATAGGATTTTCTATTCTACAATCAAAAAAACTAAAATTAAAGTTAAAAGCAATACGGCTGTGTTCTTGATTACAACAGTAGTCGAGGGTGTAAAATCTGAACATAGCTATTCTGTTCAGAAATCGGATGAGGAAGCTCTGAAAGCTGCAATTGCAGAAATAGGACTGAATGCTGTGGTAACTGAGAAGTCAAAATTAAAAATCCAGTTCAAAAAGAAAGATGAAGAGGCTCGGAAAGCTATAATTGCAGAAACAGGGTTGAATGTTGCGGTAACTAAGAAACCAAAATTAAAAATTCAGTTCAAAAAGAAAACGGTTGTAGTTCTTTTGATTCTTGTTTTGGCTATGGGGAGCGGTATTGCATGGAGTGTCAATGCCAATAACGAGAAAATACGCACACAAAAAGAAGCAGCCGTTAATACCATTACCGGAATCGCAGAATCTTATGGGCTGGAAAATGTTTCTGTTGAACTGCGAGATTTTAGTTATGATGGGTACGAGTGGTATTATGCAGATGTAACTTGTTCAAACTGGGGCCAGCTTGCGCCTCGTCAAATGTTGAATACCTATCAAAGAATGGATGATGAGGTTGATTCTGCCGATTTGAGAGTTGGCAAGAAAAAATGGGTTTCATTAGGCGATATTTATTCTGGTGGTGATACTTATGTTGTTTATGCGTCTTCAAACACAGTGAAAAAGAACAGCGATACGATATATGATGATTATGAACATTCTGAAACGCATTTAAGCGTATCAAATCGTGGCTCTAGTTCTACGTCTGGAAAAACATCAACTTCCAACAATAAGGACAGTTACGGTCACACGAAAGGCGATGCGTTTGCGATTGCTGAAAAAGCGGTTAAAGGTAAGCTGAAGTCACCTTCGACAGCTAAGTTCTGTTCTGTGACAGAAGCCACGATTGGATGCTCTGGCAATACATGGGTTGTTCGTGGTTGGGTTGATGCTCAAAACGGATTCGGCGCAACAATCCGAACACAGTTCGCCGTTACATTTACCTTTGCAAGCAAAGATATGTATTCACTCGACTCTTGCATTGTAACTTAATAATCTAAGCACAAGACCGCAGACGGAACAAAATCCGCTTGCGGTCTTTTCCTGTTTGGTGTGTATTTTGTCAAAACAGAGTATACTATGTTTCGGACAACTTCATCCGTTTCTGGTTCCGCTATGTGTACCCGTTCAAGGGGGAGCTGGAACTGGATAACCAGCAGATTGTGCTGGATGAGATGAGCAAGGACTTCAAGCAAAAATTTGTGGCTTTCGCTTACGAGAGCATCTGCCGGAACATCTTTGCAGAATTGTGCCATAAGGGGCAGATCGACTTTGCACCTTCACGCATTGGCTCTTACTGGCGCAACGACAACGAGGGCGACACGGAGATCGACGTTGCTGCGGTAGACAACCAGCACAAACGGTTATTCCTTGGCGAGTGCAAATACCATGCAAAACCTGTGGATGTGGCGGTCTATTCCGCTTTGCAGGAAAAAGGACCATCCAAAGAACTTGCAGCCGTATTTAAAGGTTATGAGGTCGTGTACGGACTGTTTTCCAAGAGCGGTTTTACAGATCGACTGGTGGAAATGGCCGCGGAGAATCCGAACTTGATTTTGATTCAGGAAGATGCAGTTTATGAAAGATAATATAATCTGGATTATCATAATTTCAATTATATTATTTCGGCGTTTCCTGCACGCTATGTTTAGCGACTTTGGGTTAAGATGTAGCATCCTTTGTGCAAGGTTTGGCAACGGTACCTCAAAAAGTAGCAACCTCTGAAAAGTTTAGCGAGGAGGCGTATCCCGTGGAGTGTGAAAATCACTATACTTTTAGAGGATGGCGGCATTGACCAGCTATCGGTGGCATTGAAGCAATAGACTGGTTCGGCATCAGCCTGTTGTAGAGCCAAACCGTGGGTTAAGCGATAACCACAAGCCGAATAGATTCACTCGAATCGAACGAAAACGCAAAATGCCCGCTCACTGTGGAGATTCAACTCCATCGGTGGGCGGGCATTCTTCTGTTACTGGGTGGTAAACCGAATTGCAGCAATATAAAAAGGACCACCGGCGGTCATTTTTCACTGTATTTTTATGTCAGCAGTTTCCAACATCACATCGTATGTGTCGCAAAGACCTGCTCATCTTCCCACCAGACCGGCTGGCCAGCGGCGAGGGACTTGGGGACATCCAACAGGCGCTGGTTGGAGCTGCCGCGGAAGCGCAGGGAGATGTCATGCTTGGCCTCAATGAAGCGGCCATCGACCAGAACATCCAGCAGCTTCAGCAGCTCGTCGGTGACTTCGCACCGGGCGGGGCAGGGGTCCTTGCCGGTCAGCTGCTCCCAAGTGTAGCCGGAATAGCACCAGACCGTTTTGCTCGGGTAGAGCGCTTTGAAGTTGCGGACGAAGGGCAGAAGCTCCCGCTGATTTTCCGGCTCCATCGGCTCGCCGCCCAGCAGGGACAGGCCCGCGATGTAGTCCGGCTGGCAGGAAGCAAAGACTTCATTCCGGACGGTTTTATCAAACGGTTTGCCGTATCCAAAGTCCCAAGCGATCTCATTGAAGCAGCCGGGACAGTGATGGCGGCAGCCAGAGACGAACACGCTGGTACGGACGCCGGGGCCGTTTGCGATGTCATAATATTTGATGGTTGCGTAATTCATATGCGTTTCTTCCTACAAAAAGCTCCCCCTTGCGGGAGAGCTGAAATGACGAAAATTACAGATGCAGGACGCGGTCCTTGATCTCCTGCGTGCGGCCCTGATTCCAGAACTGCGTGCCGATGTAGCCGCAGGTGCGGCGGGCAACGTTCAGCTTGTTCTGGTCGCGGTTGCCGCACTTGGGGCACTCCCAGACCAGCTTGCCGTCGTCCTCGACGATCTTGATCTCGCCGTCGTAGCCGCAGCACTGGCAGTAGTCGGATTTGGTGTTCAGTTCGGCGTACATGATGTTGTCATAGATGAACTGAAGCACGCTCATGACCGCTTCCAGATTGTCCTGCATGTTGGGCACTTCCACGTAGCTGATGGCGCCGCCCGGAGACAGCTTCTGGAAATCGCTCTCGAACTTCAGCTTGGTGAAGGCGTCGATCGGCTCCGACACATGGACATGATAGCTGTTGGTGATATAGTTCTTGTCGGTGATGCCCGGGACAAGGCCGAACCGCTTCTGCAGACACTTGGCGAACTTGTAGGTCGTGGACTCCAGCGGCGTGCCGTAGAGCGAGTAGTCGATGTTCTCGGCCTTCTTCCACTCGTTGCACTTGTCGTTCATGTGCTGCATGACGCTCAGCGCAAAAGGCTTTGCACCGGCATCGGTGTGGCTGCGGCCGGTCATATATTTCACGCACTCATACAGGCCGGCGTAGCCGAGGCTGATGGTGGAATAGCCGCCGTAAAGCAGCTTGTCGATCTTCTCGCCCTTCTTCAGGCGGGCCAGCGCGCCGTACTGCCACAGAATGGGGGCCGCATCGCTGGGCGTGCCCAGCAGACGCTTATGGCGTGCCTGAAGCGCACTGTGGCAGAGAGCCAGACGGTCGTCGAAAATTTTCCAGAACTTATCAAAGTTGCCGCCGGAGGACAGGGCTACATCCACCAGATTGATGGTGACGACGCCCTGATTGAAGCGGCCATAGTATTTGGGCTTGCCCGTCTCGGGGTCCACATACGGGGTCAGGAAGCTGCGGCAGCCCATGCAGGTATAGCAATGGCCCTCGCCGTTCTGATCGACCTTCATCTCCAGCATCTTCTTCTCGGAGATGTAGTCGGGGACCATCCGCTTGGCGGTGCACTTGGCGGCCAGCTCGGTCAGATAATAATAAGGAGTGCCGGGACGGATATTGTCCTCTTCCAGAACATAAATGAGCTTCGGGAAGGCGGGGGTGATCCAGACACCGGCTTCGTTCTTGACGCCCTGATACCGCTGACGGATGGTCTCCTCGATGATGATGGCGAGATCAGCCTTTTCCTGCGGGTTGCGGGCCTCACCCAGATACATAAAGACGGTGATGAACGGAGCCTGACCGTTGGTGGTCATCAGGGTGACGACCTGATACTGGATGGTCTGAACGCCGCGGTTGATCTCGTTGCGCAGACGGCGCTCGACGATCTCCTTCTTCCGCTCGGCGGAGACATCCAGACCTTCCATCTCAGCTTCAACTTCGTTGGCGATCTTCTTGCGGGAGACGTCCACGAAGGGAGCCAGATGGGTCAGGCTGATGCTCTGGCCGCCGTACTGGTTGGAAGCGACCTGTGCGATGATCTGAGTCGCAATGTTGCAGGCGGTGGAGAAGCTGTGAGGCTTCTCGATATAAGTGCCGGAAATGACCGTGCCGTTCTGAAGCATGTCTTCCAGATTGACCAGATCGCAGTTGTGCATGTGCTGGGCGAAGTAGTCGGAATCGTGGAAGTGGATCAGACCCTCCTGATGAGCTTTCACGATTTCCGGGTCCAGCAGCAGACGGGCCGTCAGGTCCTTGGAGATCTCACCGGCCATATAGTCGCGCTGGACGCTGTTGACGGTGGGGTTCTTGTTGGCGTTCTCCTGCTTGACTTCCTCGTTCTGGCACTCGATCAGGCTGAGGATGCGCTCATCCGTGGTGTTGGTCTGGCGCTTGAGGCTCTGCACATACCGATAGGTGATGTAGTGGCGGGCGAGATCGTGGGCCTTCATGTCCATCAGCTGATTCTCGACCATGTCCTGAACCTCTTCCACGCTGACCGCGCGGTTGAGCGTCTGGCACTGGTCGGTGACGTTGTCGGCGATCTTGGTGATCTGCTCGCGGGTCAGGCGGCTTTTGCCGCCGACAGAGTCGCTGGCCTTGGTGACAGCAGTAATGATCTTGGTAATATCAAAAGGGACTTCTGAGCCGTTGCGCTTGATGATCTTCATGGCTTTCCTCCATCGTTCTATCCGATTGCAGTTCAAACGGGCGTCTCCTGAAACAAGAGCCGCCCGCGAAGCAGAGATGCGATTCATTGAATGTGCTTCTATGATATCACTATTTAGTGATATGTCAATGGAAAAACCACTACATTTTGTGCTTCGTCGCTTTCGCCAAAAATGCAGGAAGATTTTCAGAGCAAAATTTAGGACCAAAGCTCTTGACAAATCGCACAAGAAAAGTATCTGCAATCCGAGGCGTAATATCCCTCGATATCTATACGGAGTTCTTATATAAATACATTATATAGGGGAAATGATCCTAGAAAAGGAAGAAAAGATGAGATGTGTCAATTTAAAGAGGAAATGTGACAGAAAACTGGCAAAAAGAAACAAAGACGAAAAAACAGCAAAAAAATCGAAAAAAGGGCTTGCCAAATGCCCCGGCATGTGGTATTATACTTGAGCGCCAAGCGCTGAGACAAAAGAATGACTTCTGAGTCCCAGCTAAGAAGCTGAAGAAAAGAACCAATAGACGCGGAAAGGTTCCGGTTAGCACCGAGAAA
>ERZ1026776.55-NODE-55-length-79222-cov-34.217490_pt1 | contig 79222 bp, 68 predicted proteins | sample MGYA00380125_ERZ1026776 | MGnify/ENA primary metagenome ERZ1026776 (study PRJEB33269, sample SAMEA4719761) | human gut metagenome | biome: human-associated habitat; feature: organic feature; material: feces | place: Cameroon | collected 2013-10 ...
GCTTTTTTATTCATACTGACTTATAATTCGGAAATTTTATGTAAATTTGCACCCAAAAAGGGGACTCCAGGCGGAAGTCCATCTGAATAGAATCAACAAATAAGATAATTAAAGTTTACAGCTATAGTCTAATAGAGACATCAATACTCTATGTATGTAAAAGTATGTATAAATAAAAGTTTTAGCGGATTAAAAAAATGATTGATTTACTTAGAAAATCGTATGATGGGGGGGCAAATGGTCTTCGCACCATCACATGTATTATGTTATTCGGGTTATTTTTGGGTGGAGCTAATTCACATGTTAAAGCTTCAGACTCAAAAACATTAACTGCACATCAAAAAACTACAAAAAATGCAACAACTCTGGGTACTTCTACTCAGAGTAATAAAGCGCAACTTGATGTGAGCAAATTGGTGGGGGCAGATCCAGAGGTTCTTGCTACACTAAACGACACATGTCGAGAAACCCCCAACAATCCAAAGTATGCTGATTCAACATTCCTTCTCCTGAATGTTAGAACTGAAAAGTTCTTTAATATCGGTGGCGCATACGGTCGTCATGCCAGTTTAAGTAATACGGGTATGTATCTTTGGATTTGGAAAAATTCAACAACTCAAGGTACTTACAATATCCGTACACTTCAGAATTATGTAAAAAAGACTGCAACCGATGATAATCAAAACAATTATGTCCAGTATTATATAGATAATAAGCATGATGGTGTTTATTTAGATTGTCTTCCATCAAACGCCTCGTATAAATACGGATGGAAATTCGAACCAGCTAAAGGATATGATGCAAAAACCAATAAGATTTACAAGATTTCCACATACGAAGACAAAGATGGAAATCGCAGATATTTAACAGCAACTCCTGAGGATACTGAAGGTAATTTCTGTAACGCAATAAGCGAAACACCTCAAAACAGTGAGTATCAACTTTGGAAGTTAATCACATTGAAGGAATATTACGAGCTTTTCGACAAGTCACCTTCTGATCTCTCTTCACCAATTGATGCCACATTCTTGATTCAGAATCCTGGATTTAATTATAATACATCTAATTCCGAAAAGTGGTTTGTTCCAACAAACCCAGACAATGTCCGTTTTGGTGTAGAAGATTATTATAAGAAAAAAACAGAAGATTACTACAAAGGAGAAGCTATCAATAGGGATGAGTATCTTTATAAAAACGGAAAATATTTCTGCGGAGATATAAAAGAAAGTCATGATACAGAAATACATCAATGGGTGACAGTAGATAAAGCAGGCTGGTATATTGTCCGCTGTAATGGCTTCAGCAACACAAATGGTTTGGCAAAGTTATTTGTTAATTCATTTTATGTAAAAAAAACGGCATCAACTACCCTCAATCCTTTAGAAGCCAATGGTCCTAAAGATTTATTAGAAGCAGGTAAAGAATTCTACAATGACAAGTACAAGAATGAGGTCATGATTCATTTAACTACCGAAGATTTAGCAAAAATGGGTGGATTTCTTATCATCGGCATCAAGGTAGAGAACGCTAACACCCCTGCCACTGGCGAATGGACAGCCTTTGACAATTTCCGCTTGCTCTATGCTGGCGAATCTACTAATGCACCAGACCTTGTGCTTGATGAGAACAACCCAGACTTGAGATATCTGACAGAGACCATAGAGGAGTATAACAACAGCATTCTCCACTTGAACCGCTCTTTTGAACTCAACAAATGGAATACACTCATTCTGCCTGTTAGTCTGACATACGGGCAGATGAGATATACCTTTGGTGATGATGTTAAATTGGCAAAGTTATATACACTTACCCCAAACAGCGTACGCTTCAAAACCGTAGAATGCAGTGATGATAATGACGTTATGCTCGAAGCATTTACACCCTATATCATCAAGCCAACCAAAGCAGCAGGACAGAATCCTGCTTACACGACACCTCGTCTCAAGAAAGATAAAAACCAGGACTGGATCTACGACGAGAATGAAGGTATCACTTACCCAGAAGAAGGCGTTGAACGATACACAGGTGGTAAGGTCAGCATCGAAGCTAACCATTACGATATTCCGAATGTAACATTGGACAGAGATAAACTTAGTAAATATCTCGACAAGCATTGGGTTTCAACAACTACCACAAGTACAACAGCCCCAGATGCAGACAACAATAAGATGGTATGCAAGGGAACCATGGCAAAGACCTTCTATATAAAGGGAAGTACGGGATATTTCTATAAAGACGATAATGAAGAGCGTGATAAGTTGAGCGGAGATTACTTCATGAACAAGGGAACCATGTATAAAGTTCCTGCCACAAAACAGTATGGTCTGAAGGCTTTCCGCTGCTGGTTTGAGTTGACAAACACAACAGACGCAGGCAACAGCATTTCCCAAGCCAAGGATGTGAAACTGTTTATCAATGAAATAGAGGATGAAACAACAGGTATCAGCGACATCATCACCGACCCAGCATTCTCTCACGCTGCCTATCAGTATGATGGTGTCTATAACCTCCAGGGACAACTCGTTCGTCAGGGCACCTCACTCGAAGGATTGCCACAGGGAATCTACATTGTTAAAGGTAAAAAGGTAAAAAAGTAAAAAGGTAAAAAAGTAAAAAAGTAAAAGAAGAAAACATATATGAGAAAAGAATATATATCGCCAGCAATTAAATTGTTAGTGATTGATGAATTATGCACAATGAGAAACGCTTCAATAGTAGACGGCAAAAAGGATTCAGACGTTGTTATTGACGGCTTTGGCGTAGTAGAAGATACAAGCGAGGAGGATGATTTGTGGAATGCAGACAATTGGGGTGGTAGTTAATACCATCCCAATGACACTCACAACGAGTCTCACAATTCACATTCTATGACTCTTAAAAATCCCACTTTATTACTATCGAAAAATCACTTCCCTGCCCGGGTATATTTTTCTCCCTGCCCACGCAAAATTTTTTCCGTGGGCAGGGAAAAATAAAAGTGGGTACAGAGATAAAAAATCGCTTCTTTCGAAAAAACTCGAAAGAAGCGATTTTTTGTTATCATTTAAACGATTTTTTATCATTGAGATGTGCCATCATTTAGAATGGAAGATCGTCTGCACTACCACCAGCATTGGCATCAGCAGAAGGAGCTGCATTCTGAGCTGGAGGGAATGGAGCAGTTGCACCACCAGCAGGAGCAGCAGGAGCACCCATTGGAGGGAATGGAGCTGCACCAGGCTGAACACCACCCATCATGCCAACAGCATTAGGATCTACCTTCACTACATTCCAGGCACGTACATTGTTAAACCAACGACCATTATATTCGTGAGCATCAATGTCGAATGAAACATTAATCTCCTCACCACTCTGTATGTTGAACTGAGCCAGACGGTCAGCGCCAAATACGTCAAACACTAATTTCTTAGGATATTGCTCGTGAGTCTCGATGACAAACGACTGCGACTTCCACTCGCCTCTTGCAGAGACACCGCTTCTTTCAGGCAAAACGGCAATGACCTTTCCTTGTAATTCCATATATTTCTTGATTAATATTTTGTTTCAAAAACGAAGAAAGTTACCTTTCAGTTTGCGAAATTACTAAAAATAGTTCAAAAACTAAAACATTTCTCTGTTTTTTTTGCCTATAACCGATATTTTTTGTATTTTTGTGCTCATATTACAGCTTTTAGGAAACAACAAGTTGCCTACTGGCTCGTCATATAACAGAAACAATAGATTAATAACAACAATATCAGTAACAGATAATATTTAAAATACAAAATACTCATGAGATTTACATTATCCAGTACTGCGTTGAGCAATAAACTCAACATGCTTGCCAAGGTCATCGGTGGAAAGAACTCTCTGCCTATCCTTGACTGTTTCTTATTCCAAGTAGCCGGAGGCGAGATGACCATCACAGCCAGCGACAGTGACAATATTCTCAAGACTACCATCGAACTCACAGAGTGCGACGGTGAAGGAGAATTCTGTATCCCAAACAAGGTTATCCTCGAATCTCTCAAGGAACTCCCTGAGCAGCCACTCGATTTCGATATCGATACTGAGGGCACCTTGGCTATCAAGATCTTATACCAGAATGGTCTCTATAACTTTACAGCGCAAAGTGCTGATGAATATCCTCGCACACAGAGCGTTAACGATGCTGCACATACAGTAGCCATCGACGCAGCTGTGCTCATCGACAATATCACCCGTACCCTCTTTGCTACTGCCAACGACCAGTTGCGCCCTGTGATGAATGGTATCTACTTCGATTTGACACCAGAATCACTCAACATTGTAGCCAGTGACGGACATAAGTTGGTACGCAACAAGAACTTCACTATCAAGAGCGATACTCCTGCTGCTTTCGATCTTCCAAAGAAGCCAGCTACACTCCTGAAGAACATCCTCTCACGCGAAGAAGGTGACATAACCATCAAGTTTGATGAGAAGAGTGCAGAGATTCTCTTTACAGACGGTAGTTTGAGATGTATTCTCTACGAGGGAAAATACCCAAGCTACAACTCTGTGATTCCAAACAACCCTAACGAGGTGACTGTAGATCGCCGTGCCCTGATCAGTGCCTTGCGCCGTGTCATGCCATTCGCCAGCGAAAGCAGCCAGTTGGTTCGCCTCAAGATTGACAACAACCACATGGAGGTTTCATCAGAGGATGTAGATTTCGCTACATCAGCCAAGGAACAGCTCGTATGCGAGTCAAACAATACCAACATGAGCATCGGTTTCAAGGGCAGCAGCTTGCAGGAAATTCTCAACAACCTCAGTAGCGAGCAGGTGATTATCCAACTTGCAGACCCAAGTCGTGCCGGTATCATCGTTCCAGCCGAACAGCCTGAAAACGAAGATGTCCTCATGCTGCTCATGCCTATGTTGCTCAACGACTAATCACGCAGAGAAAGGAAAAGAAAGAAAATGAAACTGAATCTTAAGAAACCATTGATCATCTTTGATTTGGAGACTACGGGTCTCGACTTCATCAAAGACCGTATCATACAGATGTCATATATTAAGGTCAGTCCAGACGGCACGGAGGTTCGAAAGAACCTCTTTGTCAATCCGGGAAGACCAATTCCACAAGAGGTAGTAGAACTGACTGGTATCAGCGATGAGGACGTGAAAGACGCGCCTTCCTTCAAGCAGTTGGCTGCTACACTCGAACAGGAATTTACCGGTTGCGACTTTGCCGGTTATAACTCCAACCATTTTGATGTTCCTATGCTCGCAGAGGAATTCCTCCGTGCAGGCATCGACTTCGACTTCAACAAATGCCGCCTCATCGACGCACAGACCATCTTCATGAAGATGGAGCGACGCAACTTAGCTGCTGCCTATAAGTTCTATTGCGGCAGAAAGATGGAGGAAGACTTCGAGGCTCACCGTGCCGACCAGGATACAGAGGCTACCTACCGTGTGCTCATGGGCGAACTGGACAGATATGCACCAGGCGTACAGGAAGAACCGGACCGTGTACTCAACAATGATATGGATGAACTTGCAGCATTCTCTAAGCAGAAGGACAACGTAGATTTCGCCGGACGCATCATCTGGAAAGAAGTAGTGGATGCCAACGGAAAAGCAGTGCTCGACGAGAAAGGTGAACCACTCAAGCACGAGGTGTTCAACTTCGGTAAGTACAAAGGTTGGGATGTGGCAGAAATTCTTTCCAAGGATCCAGGCTATTACACCTGGATATTAGGAAGCGAATTTACCAACAACACCAAGCAGGTACTCACCCGCATCCGTCTCCGTGAGTACAACAAACGAATGGGAAAGTAATTTCTTCTAATCACAGATTATGTTAAAAGGAAAGAAAATCGTATTGGGCATCACTGGCTCGATTGCAGCCTACAAAGCATGCCTGATTATACGAGGATTCATCAAGCGGGGCGCTGAGGTTCAGGTGGTCATCACTCCTGCCGGAAAGGAGTTTATCACCCCTATCACCCTCTCTGCCCTCACTCATAAACCCGTGGTAAGCGAGTTCTTCTCTCAGCGCGACGGCACCTGGAACTCTCATGTAGATCTCGGTCTATGGGCAGACGCAATGGTCATCGCTCCTTGTACGGCTTCTACCATGGGAAAGATGGCAAACGGTATCGCAGACAATATGCTGATTACCACCTATCTCTCCATGAAAGCTCCTGTATTCCTGGCTCCAGCCATGGATCTCGATATGTATAAGCATCCTTCTACGCAAGCCAATATGGCAAGACTGAAGGAATACGGCAATATCATCATCGAACCAGCTTCGGGATTCCTTGCCAGCGGATTGGAGGGTAAAGGACGTATGGAAGAACCTGAGGTCATCGTGGATTACATCGACCAGTATTTCGATTTGCTGGACGGAATGAAGGATGGAAACAAGGAAGGCATAAAGGACTGTATCAAGGGAAAGGACCTGGCGGGGAAACGTATCCTCATCACAGCCGGTCCTACCTATGAGAAGATAGATCCTGTGCGTTTTATCGGCAACTATTCTTCCGGCAAGATGGGATTTGCCTTGGCTGAGGAATGCCGACAGAGAGGAGCTGACGTAACCCTCGTTGCCGGACCAGTATCACTCTCCTGTCATGAGGACATCCACCGCATCGACGTGGAGAGCTGTGAGGAGATGTATCAGGCTGCCACGAAGGCTTTTGAAGGAAAGACCGATGGAAACTCAACGGGCAGCAAGATGGATGGAGCTATCCTCTGTGCCGCAGTGGCTGATTTCAAACCAGCTGAGGTGGCAGACAGGAAGATCAAACGAGAAAAGGACGATTTGCTCCTGCGTCTGGAACCCACCCACGACATCGCTGCCGCATTGGGACAGATGAAACAGGAAGGCCAGCACATCATAGCCTTCGCACTGGAGACCAACGATGAGGAAACGAATGCAGAGAAGAAGCGTATCAAGAAAAACGCAGACTTCATCGTGCTCAATTCCACCCGCAATCCAGGCACCACCTTCCGGACAGACGAAAATCAAATCACGATTATTTCTGAAAAGGGTAAGATTAAATATGAGAAAAAGCCAAAGACAGAAGTGGCTGCCGACATCATCGATGAATTGGCTAAGCTCTTCTAACATGAAAGGCTTCTGCCTTCAGATACTGATGATAGGATGCACCCTGCTTGTTAGTGGTGCATCCTATATTCATGCGCAGGAACTGCAAGCGAAGATTACCATCAACCATGCCCAGATTTCGGGCACGGACAACGCTGTTTTCGACAACCTGCAGCAGACGTTAGAGAGATTCGTCAACGAACGACAGTGGACGCATCTGCAATTCCAGAAGAACGAGCGCATCAACTGCAACTTCAATCTGACGGTGAGCAAGTATGACAAGAGCCAAGGTCTCTTCACCTGCAAGGCACTCATACAGGCCAACCGCCCCGTCTATAACTCCGCCTACACCACTACTATATATAATAATGTGGACGAGAACTTTATCTTCAAGTTTGCTGAGTTCGACCAGATTGAATTCAATGAGGAAACACTCGACAACCAGTTGACTGCCCTCTTCGCCTACTACGCTTATCTCATCATCGGTCTGGATCTCGACACCTTCTCCCCGATGGGAGGAGAAGACATCCTGCAGCGCTGCATGAACCTCACCAACAATGCCCAGAACCTCGACTTCCCAGGATGGAAAGCTTTCGACAACAACCGAAACCGCTATGCCATCATCGCCGACTATCTGGACGGAGGTATGAAACCATTCCGCCAACTCCAATACGATTATTACAGAAAGGGACTTGACGAGATGGCAAACAATGCAGAACGAGGACGTACAGAAATCACGACCACTCTGGAGGAGAACCTGAAGAAGGCAAGGGAAAATAAGCCGCTCAGTCTCCTGCCACAGATATGGACGGACTACAAGAAAGACGAGCTCGCCAATATCTACAAGGGAAAGGGAACTCAGAAAGAGAAGGAAAGTATCTATGACCTCCTCTTCTCCATCAATCCTACACAGAACAATTCGTGGGACAAAATCAAGCAATAATTATGCTCAAACAATTATATATCAAGAATTTCACGCTCATCGACGAACTCAACATCCAGATGCACCCAGGCTTCTCTGTCATCACGGGTGAAACGGGTGCAGGAAAGAGTATCATCCTCGGAGCCATCGGTCTGTTGTTAGGCAACCGTGCTGACAGCAAGTCTATCAAGGCTGGCAGAGATCGTTGCGTCATCGAGGCACACTTTGATCTGTCTAAATATGATATGCAACAGTTCTTCACCGACAATGACATCGATGAAGATTTGTCGGATACCATTATCCGCCGTGAGTTGACGGCAGCAGGGAAAAGCCGTGCCTTTATCAATGACACACCGGTATCGCTGACCAAGATGAGGGAACTGGGGGAACAACTCGTCGATATACATTCGCAGCACCAGAATCTCCTGTTGCAGAAGGAAGACTTTCAGCTCAATGTGGTGGATATTATTGCACAGGACGATAAACAGCGGAAGAATTATGAGGCTGCGTACAATCAATATAAACAAGCCAACCAGAAGCTGAACGCTCTGAAGGCTGAAATCGAAAAGAACAGGGAGAACGAGGACTTCCTCCGATTCCAGTTTAAGGAACTCGATGAGGCACAACTGCAGAACGGAGAACAGGAAGAACTGGAACAGGAATATGAGATGCTCAGTCATTCCGAAGATATCAAGACGGCACTCTATCAGGCAGACAACCATCTGTCGGGAGATGACGGCAATATCATCGAAAGACTGAAACAGACATCAGAGCAACTCGCTAACATCAAGGATGTTTATCCCGAAGTAACCGAACTGTTGGAGCGCATCGATTCCAGTTATATCGAACTGAAAGATATTGCCCAGGAAGTAAACGGACTGACCGATCATGTAGAATTTGACCCTGCCCGTCTGGAGACCATCAATGAACGACTGGACAAACTCAACTCACTGCAGCAGAAATTCCACGTCAGAGACTTGGGAGAACTGATAGAAACCTACCATCAGCTCAAGGAACAGCTTTCACACATCGACCATAGCGACGAAGATGTGGAAGCCTTGGAACAGGAAGTGACCCAATTGTTAGAGAAAGCACAGAAACAGGCAAAGGAATTGACCGCTATCCGTACGAAGGCTGCCAAAAAAGTAGAGGAGGAAATGAAGCAGCGCCTCATCCCGCTGGGCATTCCGAACGTAAGATTCAGCATCAGTCTGACAGAGAAACCGCTCAGCCACGATGGTGGAGATAAGGTAAGTTTCCTCTTCAGTGCCAACAAGAGCACCCCACTCCAACCTGTTACCCAGGTAGCATCAGGAGGAGAGATTGCCCGTGTAATGCTCTCGCTGAAGGCTATGATCAGCGGAGCCGTGAAACTCCCAACCATCATCTTTGACGAGATAGATACTGGAGTAAGCGGCAAGATAGCAGAGAAAATGGCACAGATCATGGTAGAGATGGGCAACCACGAACGACAGGTTCTTTCCATTACCCACCTGCCACAGATAGCAGCCATGGGCAGTCACCACTACAAGGTGAGCAAGGAAGAAACCGACAATGGAACTATCAGTCGCATGACGGAACTATCACAGCAGGAACGTGTACAGGAAATCGCCCAGATGCTCAGTGGAAGTGATGTCAGTGAGGCGGCACTCGCTAATGCCAAGGAATTATTAAGAATATGAAAAGAATATATATAACTATGATAGGATGGATGATCGGAGCATCATCCCTCCTCGCACAGCCGGGTTCTGTGCAGAAGGTAGCCAAGAGTGTCTTCTCACTCACCACCTTCAATAAAGATGGAGGCATCATCGCTTCTACTCAGGGCGTCTTCATCGACAATAAGGGTACTGCCATCAGTACCTTCAAGCCATTTATCGGCGCTACCAAGGCAACGGTAGTAGATGCCAATGGCAAATCGATGGAAGTAGATGCCATCATGGGTGCCGACGAATTGTATGACATGGCTAAGTTCAGAGTCATCGGCAATACCAATGCTGCACCGATTGCAAGCAAGGCTTCAGAAGCTGGCAATAAGGTATGGCTGGTTCCCTACTCCATCAAGAAGCCACAATACCAGCAAGAGGATATCAGTAGCGTAGAGCAGTTTAATACCTCCTACAACTACTATATTTTCAGCAATACCGTACCAGAGAATGCCATCGGTTGCCCATTTGTTAATAAAGACGGACAGGTAATCGGACTCATGCACTCCAATGGTACCGTTACGGCCATTGATGCCAACTATGCCAAACAACTGCATGTAACCGGTCTCTCCACCCTGGACGCAGCCCTTCGAGAAAGCGGCATCCGCACCGCCTTGCCAGACAAGGAGGAAGATGCCATCACGATGATGACGCTGAGCAAGGGACAGAAATCGGCTGATGACAACATGAAATATGCAGACGAGTTTATCGGAAAGTTCCCTACATCCTCTTTCGGTTATAAGGAAAAGGCAGCCTTGCTGGTCAACAAACAGCAATTTGAGGAGGCAGAGAAAGTGATGCAGGAAAGCATCAAGAAATGCAGCAAGAAGAATGAAGCTCACGGAGATTTCGCTGACCTCATCTATCAGAAGGTAGCATACGTAGGCGATTCTATCTACCCTGCTTGGAATGCAGACAAGGCTTTGCAGGAAGCACAGAAAGCCTATAGTATCAAGGCTGAGCCGCTTTACAAGCACCAGGAGGGTAAAATCAACTACCTGAAAAAGGACTACCAAAAGGCATACGACCTGTTTATGGAACTGACCAAGACACCGATGAACAGTGGCGAGATATGGTATGAGGCAGCCCAGGCTAAGAGTCAGATGAATGCACCCTACGATGAGTTGAAAGTACTTCTGGACAGTGCCGTATCAGTAGGAGTTCGCACCAAGATGGCAGCCCCTTATTATCTGGCACGTGCCAATTTCCTCGATGCCCAGGGCAAGACCAGAGAAGCATTGGCAGACTATAATATGTATGACAGCATAGCCCGTCCGATAGCCCCTACCTTCTTCTATGCCCGATACAAATGTGAAATGAAGTTGCGCCAATGGCAACAGGCATTGTTGGACATCGCCCGCACCTGTTATCTCAATCCGAACGAACCGACCTATTTTGCGGAATGGGCAAGTCTCGATCTCCGCGTGAAGAGATATGATGAGGGAATCAGCGCTGCAGAAGCCTGCATCAAACTGGCACCGGAATACGCAGATGGTTATCTTCTCCTCGGTATTCTGCAAGCAGAGAAAGGCAAGAAAGAGGAAGCCAAAGGCAATCTGCTGAAAGCCAAGGAGTTGGGTGATACCAGAGTGGATGAATATCTGAAGAAATACAAATTGAATTAAAGTTTAGGTTTCATTTATAGTAGGCGTACTGTTCTTGTGATGAGAACGTGCGCCTTTCTTATTTTATTTTCCAAATTGCCTTTGCACTCAGACTTGCGTAATTATGGGCAAAATAATACATAATTAATAAAAAAACAAAGGAGTAAAATGATAGCACTTGCTGACTGCAATAATTTCTACTGCTCATGCGAGCGGGTTTTCCGCCCAGACCTGGTGGGCAAGCCGGTGGTTGTACTGAGCAACAACGATGGCTGCATCATCGCCCGTTCGGAAGAAGCCAAGGCTCTGGGCTACAAGATGGGCGACCCTTTCTACCAGATGAAGGAAAAGTTGGAGGCTGAGGGCGTAGCGATATTTTCGAGCAACTACACTCTCTACGGTTCACTGTCCAACAGGGTGATGTCGATGCTCTCTCATTACTCTCCCCGACTCGACCAATACTCCATCGACGAAAGTTTCTTCGAAGTGGACGAATCCATTGCAGCTGCCTTCTTTCAGGGAAATCAATCCTCCGAAAAGACGGATTCCCTGCTCCACCATTACGGCGCAAGGATCTCGTCCGACGTACTCCGGGCAGTGGGCATTCCCATCTCCATCGGCATCGCTGAAACCAAAACGCTGGCAAAAATCGGTTCCAAATTCGCCAAGAAATACAAGGGCTATCAGGGCTGCTGCCTCATCGATACCGAGGAGCGCAGACACAAGGCACTGTCACTTTTCCCTATAGAAGACGTATGGGGAATCGGCCGACAGATAGCCCGCAAACTTGACTATATGGGTATCAGAACCGCAGCTCAACTGGCCGACCAGAAAGAGAGTTGGGTGCGCAGTCATTTCAACATCACCACCGTGAGAACCTGGAAAGAACTCAATGGCGAAAGCTGCATCAACATTGAGGAACTGCCGCAAAAGAAAAGCATCTGCACGAGCAGGAGCTTTGCCGACGAGGGCATTAGCGACAAGAACGTGATGGAGGAGGCCGTGGCCAATTTCGCCGTACGCTGCACAGAGAAGTTACGCAGACAAGGCAGTGTATGTCAGGGTGTTACCGTATTTGCTTGGACCTCTCGTTTCAACAATCATGTGCCGGAATATACCATCCACGACTCGCTCGTACTGCCCATCGCCACAGATGCTCAAGACGAGATAGTAGGAGCAGCGCTCACCATCCTACGCGCCCGCTATCCGAAATCTGTGTCCGACCGCCCCGACCGTCCCGACCTGTCGTTCCGCTTCAAGAAGGCAGGCGTGATACTCTGGCAGATATCCCCCGCCACACCACGTGAGCAGGACCTCTTCGACCCCATCAACCGTGAGCGCCAGAAGGCACTGATGGCAGCCATCGATGCCATCAACCACAAGAACGGATACGGAACCATCCGACAAGCCATCCAGGGCACAGACTGCCGTTTCGACCTGAAGCGTGAATACATGTCGAAACGTTTCACCACAGATATTAGCGACATACTGGAAGTGAAATGTTGAGAATATTGTCCGTTTAAAAAGGTTGAGAGAAAAAATTGGGAGAAAAGGTTGAGAGAAAAGGTTGAGAGAAAGACTCCTTCAAAAACAACTTTTTTGAAAAAAGAATAAGCAAAAGAAGAAAGGAAAACAAAACAGATATTAATAAAGAATAGAAGAAACAGAATGAAAGAAAAAATAAAACTGACTATACACCCCGCAGAAATCGGGGAAAAAATGGCCATTCCGATGGCTGAACAAAGTGTGAAGGCGGGATTTCCTTCGCCTGCACAAGACTATATGGAGGGAGAAATAGACCTCAATGATGTGCTCGTGAAACACAGGGAAGCTACATTCTACGTGAGAATTTCGGGCGATAGTATGAGGGATGCCGGTATCCTGGACGGAGATCTGGCTGTGGTGGACAGACAGATAGAACCCGGTAATGGCAACTTCGTGATTGCCTTCGTGGACGGAGAATTCACCATCAAGCAGTTCAAGATGGACGAAAGCGGAAACTTCGGCTGGCTCGTGCCGTGGAATAACGACTACTCACCCATTAGAGTGGACGAGAACAACCGCTTTATGATATGGGGCGTCGTCACCTATGTGATTCACAGATTTTGTAAGGAATAAGATTTCCAAAGAGGAGGAATCTTCCCTTCCCACCTCATGAAGGCTATCGGACAACCGATGCCTTCAGGATAATAATATCTTCAAGAGGGCGGTCGTTATTGCCCTTGTCTGTGGCCACATTCTGGATTTTATCCACCACATCCATACCCTCAAGTACTTCTCCGAAAACGGTATAGCCGCCATCAAGATGAGGCACGCCACCATATTTCACATACCCGTCAATCACCTGCTTATTAGGCAGCACATAGGCCTTCTCCTTTCTGGCCTCCTTCTCTATCAGATATTCTATCTGTCGGCGGGAGAAATTCCTGCCCCAGGTGATATAGAAATCACAGGGAGCTGAAGCAAACTTAGGATTCTCCTCATCACCCTCACGTGCAGCACAGAGTTGACCTCGCTTATGATAATATTTCGGATATCGGATTTCGGCAGGAACGGCATAGGCAGTATCAAATACCTCCTTCTTCAGAGGGTCCACCTTTCGGGTAGCCGGATCACCTGCCTGCACCATAAAATTCTTGATGACACGATGGAAGATACAGCCATTATAATAGCCACATTTCACCCACTTCAGAAAGTTGTCACGATGCAGAGGCGTATCATTATAGAGCGCAATACGGATATTGCCCATCGTAGTCTCCAGCAAAACTTCCGGACAGGTAGGATCCTGATGCACGCCAGCTGTATCAACACCCTCCACGGCTATGCCCTTCAAGACAGTCACTTCTTTGGCATTCATATAATCCTGAGCATAGCTTTGCTGCCCGAAAAGAACAAGCATCATGCTCGCCATCACCATTTTCAAATTCATATTTAATGTCATATTTTCTCTCCTAATTATTACAAGATTGATTTTTCAAATTTTCAAAGATTAAGACCTACTTCACAGTAATATGAAAACAACCCTGATTCACCTCATATTTCACAAGACAGCGACCACGCTCACGGAAGTCGCGCAGCACCTCGCTGAGCACCCATTTCAGAGAGTCGTTTCTCACCTCCCGACGAGGATTTTTAGCCGTCTGTACAGTCTTATAGCGATTATAGCAAACATCAAAAGTTGTGCCGTATAGATGGCAGGAATTCTCAGTTGCATTTCCGTTTCTTGTGCGGAGTTTCGCCACATCATCCTTGGTACGGAGGATGCTCGTCACGATGATTTTGTGCAGCGGAATGCCCTTGATCTGGAGCGAGTCGAAATAGGCCCTTCCGATATCCTGTAAAAGCACCGAAGCACGGGGTACGAGATAAGGAATACTATTGTTGAGTTTATCAACATAAAAAAACGGATTACTACCCACATAGACCAGCGCTCCCTTGCTGTGTTCAGCCTCATCACGATTCTGCACCGGCTTTACCCCATAATGGTTGGCTGCCTGTATCTGCACATCCTGCTGATCGGGAAACGTATTTCCAAAATGCGGAACAGAAAAGATGCGGTGTTTCACCTCCTTGCCGTCCTTATCAAAGAAAATCGAACTCCCCTTTGCAGCAGAGTCCAAAGCAATTCCAGGCACAGCATCCACTATATTCCCAGCAGAAGCACCATTTAATTGTGATTCATTAGACCGAGAAGCTTCCGCCTCCAGCGCAGCATCATCCTCTGCCAACAGAGCAGCAGAATCATTTTTCAAAGAATCAACAGCCTCAGTCTTTGTTAAACAGGATTCCGCCACGCTCGGTTTCGCTACTCTTATCAGGGCGAGAATCAGGACTATCACAACAAATCCGAGCAGAAAACGATTTTTGCTCGACATGGCACGAAGAATTCTGATGATATTTCGTATGATTTCTTTCATTTTCATGATTTGAGTATTTTCAATTTCATTTTGATCAAGCTCCAGTTTCGGAAAATTACTTTCCGCATATAGGGAAAGAATACCTAAGCAAGGTTCCAAGGGAGATAAGCCCTAACCTTATTCCGATGAGAGAAAGAATCCCAGAGCAGAAGCCAAGCTTTTAGACCTGCCTAATCAAAAATGTAGTGCAAAAGTACGGTAAAAAAACGAAAATGCAAAACTTTTTAAAGTCTTTTTAAACAAAACATATCAGAAATTTTGCTCATTTCAAGGAAAAATAGTAATTTTGCAGCGTATTAATATCATTAAGTTTAAACTATATTATTTTTTAGAGTTTTGATAGAGAAACATATTGTACTCGAAGACGTTGACCCAGTGATGTTCTACGGAGTGAACAACAGTCACCTGCAGATGATAAAATCACTGTACCCGAAGTTGCGTATCGTTGCACGCGACAATGTACTTCGTGTGCTCGGCGACGAGGAGGAAATGGCGAAAGCGGAAGAAGAAATAGAGCAGATGCGCAAGCATTTGGTGAAATACAACATGCTCAACGAAGAGGATATCCTTGACATTGTGAAAGGCAAGCAGACCAAGGCCGATTCAGCTAAGGATGTACTGGTATATAGCATCAGCGGAAAGCCTATCAAGAGCCGGAGCACCAACCAACAAAAGCTTATTGATGCATACGAAAAAAACGACATGGTGTTTGCCGTAGGTCCTGCAGGAACAGGTAAGACCTATCTCAGCATCGCACTTGCAGTAAAAGCTCTCAAGGAAAAAACAGCCAAGAAAATCATCCTCTCGCGCCCTGCCGTAGAAGCAGGCGAAAAACTCGGATTTCTACCGGGCGACATGAAAGACAAAATAGACCCTTATCTGCAACCGCTCTATGACGCCTTAGAAGACATGATACCTGCCGTAAAACTGCAGGACATGATGGAAAAGCATATCATACAGATAGCTCCACTTGCCTTCATGCGCGGACGCACACTGAGCGACGCTGTAGTCATCCTCGATGAAGCTCAGAACACCACCTCCCAGCAAATCAGAATGTTCCTCACACGTATGGGTATGAATACCAAAATGGTAATCACGGGAGACCTCACGCAGATAGACCTGCCAAGAGAACAACGAAGCGGACTGAAAGAGGCCCTCAAGATACTCGAAGGTGTGGAAGGTATCGGAGTGGTCAACCTCGGACAGAAAGATATCGTAAGACATAAGCTCGTAACCCGCATCGTAAATGCATACGACAAATACGACAAGGAAAGAGCAGAAGCCCGGGAAGCTATGAAAGCAGAAAAGACAGAAAATTCAAAATAATTTAGAATAAGGAACTGAAGGAAGCAACCCCTCTACAAAGAGAAAGGAAAGGCGACGGAAAGTTCGAAGTTCAAAATTCAAAGTTCAAAATAAAAATGAAAGCATTAACAAAGACAGATTTCCATTTCGATGGACAGAAGAGTGTTTACCACGGTAAAGTACGTGATGTGTATGACATTAACGACGACATCCTCGTGATGGTCGCTACCGACAGAATCTCAGCGTTCGACGTTGTGCTGCCAAAAGGCATCCCATTCAAGGGACAGGTACTCAACCAGATAGCTGCGAAGTTCCTGGATACGACGACAGACATCTGTCCTAACTGGAAGTTGGCTACACCAGACCCAATGGTCACCGTTGGTCTGAAGTGCGAAGGTTTCCGTGTAGAGATGATCATCCGTTCTATCCTCACAGGTAGCGCATGGAGAGAATACCAGAAGGGTTGTCGCGAAATCTGTGGCGTGAAACTCCCTGAGGGTATGCGCGAGAACCAGCGTTTCCCAGAACCAATCATCACTCCTACCACAAAGGCTGACGAAGGTCACGACATGAACATCTCTAAGGAAGAAATCATCGCCCAGGGCATTGTTAGTGCTGAAGACTATGCTGTGATGGAAGACTACACTCGCCGCATCTTCGCTCGCGGACAGGAGATTGCTGCCAAGCAGGGACTCATCCTCGTAGATACAAAATATGAATTCGGCAAGCGCGATGGCAAGGTTTACCTCATCGACGAAATCCACACTCCAGACTCAAGCCGCTACTTCTATGCTGATGGCTACGAGGAGAAGTTCGAAAAGGGCGAACCACAGCGCCAGCTCTCTAAGGAGTTCGTACGCCAGTGGCTCATCGAGCACAACTTCATGAACGAGCCAGGACAGACCATGCCTGAGATTACCGATGAGTATGCAGAGAGCGTATCAGACCGCTACATCGAACTCTACGAGCACATTACAGGCGAGAAGTTTGACAAGGCTACCGAGGAAGGCGATATCGCTGCCCGCATCGAGAAGAACGTAAGCGAATGGCTTGCAGCAAGAAAGTAATCATTCCTGGGAAATAATTATTCCGCAGAGGAGTTAGTTTTTCCCTGAAAAGAGTACTATATATATTAATGTACAAGCAAGAACAAATTAAGCCCTATGAAGGCGAAGGAGACAAGGGCAAGCTGGTGGAAGAAATGTTCGATAACATCGCTCCTACCTACGACACCCTCAATCATCGCCTCTCATGGGATATCGACAAGGGGTGGCGTCGCAAAGCCATCGGACTGCTGCAGCGCCACCACCCTGAAAAGATGCTCGACATCGCCACCGGTACGGGCGACTTCGCTATCCTGGCGGCAAAAACACTGCATCCCCAACAGCTCATCGGAGCAGACATATCCGAGGGCATGATGGAAATCGGAAGAAAGAAAGTAGAAAAGGAAAATCTGCAAGACATCATCAGTTTCAAGAAAGAAGACTGTCTGCACCTCTCCTTCCCTGATGAGACCTTCGATGCAGTGACGGCAGCATTTGGCATACGAAACTTCCAGAACCTTGACCAGGGACTCAAGGAAATGTGCCGAGTATTGAAGAAGGGCGGACATCTGAGTATCGTAGAACTCACACATCCCGTGAAATTCCCGATGAAGCAGCTATTCCGCATCTACTCCCACACGGTATTGCCGATATACGGTAAGCTGATTTCTAAAGACCAGAGTGCCTACAGCTATCTGACGGCCACCATCGAAGCCTTCCCACAGGGAGAAACGATGATGGAGGTGCTAAAGAAAGCAGGATTTGAGAAAGCTGAATTCAAGCGACTCACCTTCGGCATCTGCACGATGTATTTCGCAACAAAATAAAAACAAAAAAATAATCAGTATGGACAAGTATGGACTCATAGGTTACCCTCTGGGGCATTCATTCTCAAAGAATTACTTCAACGAGAAATTCGAGAACGAGGGTATCGACGCTACCTACATCAACTTCGAGATACCTACCATCGAAGACCTGGCAGAAGTGCTCGACTCCAATCCTGAATTGAAAGGATTCAATGTGACCATCCCTTACAAGGAAAAGGTTATCAGCTATCTGGACTACGTAAGTCCCGAGGCAAATGCCATCGGTGCTGTAAACGTGGTAAGAGTTACCCACAAAGGCGACGAAACGGTGCTCAGAGGCTACAACAGTGATGTGATAGGCTTCACCCAGAGCATAGAACCGTTTATCGAGTCTTTCCACAAGAAAGCCCTTATTCTCGGTACAGGTGGTGCTTCCAAGGCCATCTGCTATGGACTGAAGTCGCTCGGACTGGAAACCGTCTTCGTGAGCCGATACGAGCGTCCTGGCACTCTTCAGTATGACAAGATTACGCCTGAAATCATCAAAGAATACAACGTGATTGTCAACTGTACTCCTGTGGGAATGTACCCTCACGTAGATGAGTGTCCACCACTGCCATACGAGGCCATGGACAGCCATACCTTATTATATGATCTGATCTATAACCCCGATGAAACCCTCTTCATGAAGAAGGGCAAAGAGCAGGGAGCTACAGTAAAGAACGGACTGGAAATGCTGCTCCTGCAAGCCTTCGCATCTTGGGATTTCTGGGAAGGGAAAGAGCAACTTTAAAAAAAGATTTTTCTGAAGAAAGATTCTCTAACAGATGAAAAGACTTTCAGAAGAATATTTTTTCAGAAGAAAGAAAACATCAAAGGAAAAGAATTTCAGATGAAGGATTATTCTGAAGAAGGAAATCATCAGATGAAAAGACTTTCCGATGAAAACTTTTCAGATTATATAATATATAATAATGTAAAGGAGAAAAGACTTTAAGTTAAAACGATAAAAAATAGAAAAATGAGCAACAATCGCTATATGATGCGCGGAGTGAGCGCAGCTAAAGAAGACGTACACAACGCCATTAAGAACATCGACAAGGGTATTTTCCCACAGGCTTTCTGCAAGATTATACCTGATATTCTGGGCGGCGACCCTGAGTACTGCAACATCATGCATGCCGACGGTGCTGGAACAAAATCAAGCTTGGCATACATGTACTGGAAAGAAACGGGTGACCTCTCCGTATGGAAAGGTATCGCACAGGATGCAGTCGTAATGAATACAGACGACTTGCTTTGCGTAGGTGCTGTAGATAACATCCTCGTTTCATCTACCATCGGTAGAAACAAGATGCTCGTTCCTGGAGACGTCATCTCTGCCATCATCAATGGTACTGATGAACTCCTCCACGAAATGAGAGAAATGGGTATCGGTATCTACCCTACAGGTGGCGAAACTGCTGACGTAGGCGACCTCGTACGTACCATCATCGTAGATTCTACCGTTACCTGCCGAATGAAACGCAGCGATGTCATCAACAATGCCAACATCCGTCCAGGCGACGTTATCGTAGGTCTTTCCTCTACAGGTCAGGCTACATACGAAAAGAAGTACAACGGCGGTATGGGCAGCAACGGACTCACCTCTGCTCGCCACGATGTTTTCGCCAAGTATCTTGCTGAGAAATACCCTGAAAGTTTCGATCATGCAGTACCAAACGAACTGGTTTATAGCGGCAAATACAAATTGACCGATGAGGTGGAAGGTGCTCCTGTAAATGCAGGCGAGCTCGTGCTCTCTCCTACCCGCACATACGCACCAGTCATCAAGAAATTGCTCGATGAACTGCGCCCTGAAATCCACGGTATGGTACACTGCACTGGCGGTGCACAAACCAAGGTACTCCACTTCGTAGGCGAAGACTGCAAGGTAGTGAAGGACAACATGTTCCCAGTACCACCACTCTTCAAGGCTATCCACGACTGTTCTGGCACCGACTGGAAGGAGATGTATCAGGTATTCAACATGGGTCATCGCATGGAAATCTACGTGCGCCCTGAGATTGCAGAAAAGGTCATCGCCATCAGCAAGAGCTTCAATATCGATGCACAGATCGTAGGTCACATCGAAGAAGGAAAGCGCAGCCTCACCATCAAGAGCGAATTTGGAACATTCGAATATTAATCAATAGAACATTCGAATAATAAGCATTATAAAATGGATAATAACAATATATTACAGAAACTGGAAGGCTTAGAGAGCCGATACGAGGAAGTTAGCACCCTCATCACCGACCCGGATGTCATCGCAGACCAGAGCAGATACGTGAAGTTGACCAAGGAATGGAAAGACCTCGGCGACATCATGGACGCTCGTAAGCGATACATCAACTGCCTCAACTCCATCAAAGAAGCCAAGGATATTCTCGCCAACGAGAGTGACCCGGAAATGAAGGAAATGGCACGTGAGGAGTTGAACGAAAACGAAGCTCTGCAGCCTAAACTCGAAGAGGAAATCAAGATAGCACTTGTACCAAAGGATCCAGAAGATGCCAAAAACGTACAGATGGAAATCCGTGGTGGTGCAGGTGGCGACGAGGCTGCTCTCTTCGCAGGAGACCTCTTCAGTATGTACAAGAAATACTGCGAGTCTAAGGGATGGACCGTGAGCGTAACTTCAGTCTCTGAGGGCGCCGTTGGTGGATATAAGGAAATCGACTTTGCCGTAAGCGGAACAGATGTTTATGGTACGCTGAAATATGAATCTGGCGTTCACCGCGTTCAGCGCGTGCCTGCTACCGAGACACAAGGACGTATGCACACATCAGCAGCCACAGTAGCCGTTCTGCCAGAAGCTGACAAGTTTGAGGTAAACATCAACGAGGGCGACATCAAGTGGGATACTTTCCGAAGCTCAGGTGCGGGCGGTCAGAACGTCAACAAGGTAGAATCTGGTGTCCGCCTCCGCTATCCTTGGAAAAATCCAAATACAGGCGAAGTGGAGGAAATCCTCATCGAATGTACAGAGACCCGCGACCAGCCTAAGAACAAGGAGCGCGCCTTGAGCCGACTCTACACATTCATCCACGACCGCGAGCATCAGAAGTATGTAGATGATATCGCAAGCCGCCGTAAGAGCCTCGTCTCTACAGGTGACCGCAGTGCGAAAATCCGTACATACAACTTCCCTCAGGGACGCGTAACCGACCACCGTATCGGATACACGACTCACGACTTGAATGGATTCCTCGGAGGAAACATCCAGGACATGATCGATGCGCTGACCGTGGCTGAAAACGCAGAAAAATTGAAAGAAACCGAACTGTAAAATTCACAAAGAATATGAATAGAAAAGAACTAGTAGAGCAGATCTTCGCAAAGAAAAGTTTTCTTTGCGTAGGTCTTGACACAGATATCGACAAATTGCCAGTATGCATCACAGAAAGTGAAGAGATTCAGGGTGCAGAGGCAAGTATGATTTTCAAATTCAACAAGGCTATCATCGATGCGACAGCTCCTTACTGCGTAGCCTACAAGCCAAACCTCGCTTTCTATGAGAGCCGTGGTGTATATGGCATGATTGCCTTTGAGAACACCGTAAAGTATCTCAAGAAGTACTACCCTAAACACTTCATCATCGCAGATGCTAAGCGTGGCGATATCGGTAATACATCCAAGATGTATGCACAGACTTTCTTCAAGGAGTATGATCTCGACTCTCTCACCGTGGCTCCTTACATGGGCGAGGATTCAGTGAAACCATTCTTAGAGTATGAGGGCAAATGGGTAATTCTGTTGGCTCTTACCAGCAACAAGGGAAGCCACGACTTCCAGCTCACAGAGGATAAGGAAGGCGAAAGACTTTTCGAGAAAGTACTGAAAAAGAGTCAGGAATGGGGCAACGACGAAAACATGATGTATGTAGTAGGTGCTACTCAGGGCAGCATGTTTGAGGATATCCGCAAGGTTGCTCCTAACCACTTCCTCCTCGTACCAGGTGTAGGTGCACAGGGTGGAAGCTTGCAGGAAGTTTGCAAATATGGCATGATCAAGGACTGCGGTCTGCTCGTCAACTCTTCTCGCGGCATTATCTATGCAAGCAATGGTGAGGACTTCGCCGAGGTAGCTGGTCAGAAGGCGAAGGAACTCCAGGAGCAAATGGCAGCAGAATTGGCTAAACTCTAAAGTAGAATTGGCTAAACTCTAAAAGAGTAACGGCCAGACTCTATATAAAAAGATAAAAAGTATCTTTTAGGCGCATTGTTTCATCAAGAATGAGGCTTTGCGCCTAAAAAATAGTGGTTTGTTTGGGAAAAAAGCGAAATATTACAAGATAATTACAAGAATTCGAAACTTTTTTACTATATTTGCACCAAATAATATAGCAAAGCAAACCAGCCGGCTGGTTAAAGCTGGCTAAAATCAAAAAGAATAGATAAATATGAAATTTACCGCTCAACAAATTGCCCAGTTTGTTCAGGGCAAGGTAGAAGGTGATGAGAACGCAACCGTGAACACCTTCGCTAAAATCGAAGAAGGTAAGGAAGGCGCTATCTCGTTCCTTTCTAACCCGAAATATACTCACTACGTGTACGACACAAAGTCAAGCATCGTCCTCATTGACGAAAGCGTGGAACTGGAAAAGCCTGTCAGCGCTACGCTGATCCGCGTGAAGAATGCATACGAATGCGTAGCAAAACTGCTCCAGATGTATGATTCTATGAAGCCTAAGAAAACTGGCATTGATCCATTAGCTTTCGTTTCTCCAAAGGCTAAAGTGGCTGACGGCGTTTACGTAGGTGCTTTCGCATACATCAGTGATGGCGCAGAAGTGGGTGAAGGTAGCCAGATTTATCCTCACGCATATATCGGTGAGGGAGTGAAAGTGGGCAAAAATGCGCTCATCTACCCTAACGTAACCGTATATCACGGATGCAAATTGGGCGATAATGTAACCCTTCATGCTGGTAGTGTAGTTGGCTCTGATGGTTTCGGTTTCGCTCCGGGTCCTGAAGGCTACGACAAGATTCCGCAAATCGGTATCGTTACCATCGAGGACAATGTAGAAATCGGCGCCAATACCTGTATCGACCGTTCGACAATGGGTTCTACCTACGTTCGTAAGGGTGTGAAGCTCGACAATCTCGTACAGATAGCCCACAATACCGATATCGGTGCAAATACCGTGATGTCTTCACAGGTAGGTATCGCAGGCAGCACCAAGGTTGGTCAGTGGTGTATGTTTGGCGGCCAGGTAGGTATTGCAGGCCATATTACCATCGGCGACAAGGTTTTCCTCGGAGCTCAGAGCGGTGTGCCAGGCAGTCTCAAGAGCGGTCAGCAGCTCATCGGTACTCCTCCTATGGAGCAGCGTGCTTACTTCAAGTCTCAGGCTATCTTCCGTCGTTTGCCGGAAATGTATAAGGAACTGAACGACCTGAAGAAGCAGATTGAAGAACTGAAGAAAAAGTAATTTTTCAAAGTTAAATGTGAAGTGTTAGATGAGCGTATGCCACCAACAAGTTAACACTTAACATTTAACACTTAACACTTAACATTAAAATACATCGTTATGTCAAAACAGAAAACACTGAAAGGTAGTTTCTCGCTCTGCGGAAAAGGACTTCATACTGGCTTGAGCCTCACTGTCACCTTCAATCCTGCACCAGAGAACACTGGTTATAAGATACAGCGCATCGACCTCGAAGACCAACCTATAATTCAGGCTGTGGCAGAGAACGTGGTTGAAACTCAGCGTGGAACAGTACTTGGTAAAGGCGATATCCGTGTGAGTACAATAGAACACGGAATGTCTGCACTTTATGCACTCGGCATTGACAACTGTCTGATTCAGGTCAACGGACCAGAGTTTCCTATCCTCGATGGCTCTGCAGCACTCTACGTAGAGAAAATCCAGAGTGTAGGAATTCAGGAACAGAATGCTGAGAAAGACTTCTATATCATCCGTCACAAAATAGAAGTGAAAGATGATAACGGATCTGTTATCACCATCCTGCCAGACGAAGAATTCAGCATCACTGCCATGTGCTCTTTCGAAAGCAAGTTCATCAACAGCCAGTTTGCTACACTCGACAGAATGGAGAAATACGTTGAAGAGATTTCTTCTGCACGTACTTTCGTTTTCGTACGTGACATCATGCCTTTGCTCCAGGCCAACCTCATCAAGGGTGGCGACCTCGACAATGCCATCGTCATCTACGAGCGTCAGGTAGAACAGGAACAGCTCGACCAGCTTGCCGACCATCTTGGAGTGGCTCGTATGGATGCTACCAAACTCGGCTATATCCAGCACAAACCATTGCAGTGGGAAAACGAGTGTACACGCCATAAACTTCTCGATATCATCGGTGATATGGCACTCATCGGTAAGCCTATCAAGGGACGCATTATCGCTACCCGCCCAGGTCATACCGTCAATAATAAGTTTGCGCGACTGATGCGCAAGGAAATCCGCAAACATGAAATCCAGGCTCCTATCTACGATCCAAACGAGGAACCTATCATGGACAACATCCGTATCCGCCAGCTCTTGCCTCACCGCTACCCTATGCAGCTTGTGGACAAGGTGATTGCTATGGGTCCTACCAGCATCGTAGGTGTAAAAAACGTAACTGCTAACGAACCATTCTTCACAGGTCACTTCCCTGAAGAACCTGTAATGCCGGGGGTACTCCAGGTAGAAGCAATGGCACAGTGTGGAGGCTTGCTCGTACTCAACCAGTTGGAAGAACCAGAACGCTGGAGCACTTACTTCATGAAACTTGACGACGTGAAGTTCCGCAAGAAGGTAGTTCCTGGTGACACATTGCTTTTCCGTGTTGAGTTGTTGGCTCCAGTACGTCATGGCATCAGCAGCATGAAAGGTTATATGTTCGTAGGCGACCAGGTAGTAGCTGAAGCAACATTCACCGCTCAGATAGTAAAAAATAAATAATAACGAGAATAAGATATGAATCAAATTAGTCCTTTAGCATTTGTTCATCCAGAGGCAAAACTCGGTGACAACAATATCATCGGTCCTTTTTGTTATATCGACAAAAATACCGTGCTAGGAGATAATAATGTACTTCAAAATAGTGTAACAATACATGTAGGTGCTCGCATCGGCAATGGAAATGAAATTTTCCCAGGTGCAAGCATCTCTACCAAGCCACAGGACCTCAAGTTCCGTGGTGAGGAAACCATCTGTGAAGTGGGCAACAACAACAGTATCCGTGAGAACGTAACCATCTCTCGAGGTACAGCCTCTAAGGGTAAGACCGTAGTGGGCAGCAACAACCTTCTGATGGAATGTGTGCACGTGGCTCACGACTGCGAGTTGGGCAGCGGCTGCATCATCGGTAATGCAACCAAATTTGCAGGTGAAGTAGTGGTTGACGACAATGCTATTGTTAGTGCCAACGTACTCGTTCACCAGTTCTGCCACATCGCAGGCTATGTGATGATCCAGGGTGGATGCCGCTTCTCTCAGGATATTCCTCCTTATATTATTGCAGGTAAGGAACCGACAAAATACTGCGGTTTGAATCTCGTAGGTCTTCGTCGTCGCGGTTTCAGCAATGAGCTCATTCAGAATATCCATGAGGCTTATCGCCTTCTCTACTCTAAGGGTGTGCTGAAAGAAGGTATTCAGGAAATCAAGAACCACCTTGATGTTACTCCTGAAATTCAATACATCATCGACTTCGTAGAGACATCAAAACGAGGAATTATCAGATAATTTTCTGAAAGGAAAGAGAAAACTTTCTAAAAGGAAAAGAATTATTTCCCATGAAGAAAAGAGAAGACTTTCTAAAATAAAAGAAATATTTATCATGAAGATAAGTATTTCTAAATAGAGAGAAAGTTTCTCAAGAAAAATTTTCTGAAAAGAAAGTAATTCTGAATCTAAAATATAAAAAAAAGGGAGTGTTTTCTGTTTAAAATTCTGGCGACAAAAAGACAGAAGACTCAAATGAACAAGATGATGTCAAAATCAGAAGGTTCAAATGAATCTGATAATGTCAAAGAATTTAAAGTCTCAAAGAAGCAGAAAGCACTCCCTTTCCCAAAAGGGAATGATCATCTTAAAATTTAAAAGCAATAAAATGAAGACCCTCATTGTTGTTCTCGGTCCAACTGGTGTAGGAAAAACAGAGCTCTGCCTATCCATAGCAGAACATTTGCAGACACCTATCATCAATGCTGATTCCCGTCAGATTTTTAAAGAACTTCCGATAGGAACTGCAGCTCCAACTAAAGAACAGCAAAAGCGAATACCCCATTACTTTGTAGGAAATCACAATATAGAAGATTATTACAGCGCAGCCATGTATGAAGCAGATGTAATGAATCTCCTACAGAACGACCTATTCAAAAGTCACGATACTGCACTTCTCACGGGCGGTAGCATGATGTATATTGATGCCGTTTGCAAGGGAATTGATGATATTCCTACTATAAGAGATGATATCCGCCAAAGGATGAAGGAAAGACTGGAAAAAGAAGGTTTGGAAAAACTGGTGGAAGAACTGCAAAAGATGGATCCAGCACACTACAACATCGTAGATAAGAAAAACCCACGCAGAGTAGTTCATGCACTCGAAATCTGTCATCAAACTGGTAAGACATACACCTCCTTCCGTACTGCAGAAAAGAAAGAAAGACCATTCCGCATCATCAAAATAGGACTCAACCGAGATAGAGCAGAACTCTATGAGCGAATCAACCAGAGAGTACTCCTGATGATGGAAGAAGGACTTGAAAAAGAAGCAAGAAACGTATATTCTCAAAAAGGACTGACAGCTCTCAGAACTGTAGGATATAAAGAAATGTTTGCTTACTTTGATGGGGAAATAGACCTACAGGAAGCCATCCGACAAATCCAGTCGCATAGTAGAGAATACATGAGAAAGCAGTTGACATGGTTTAAAAGAGATGAAGAAATCACCTGGTTTCACCCCGACAACAGTAAAGAAATCATAAATTATATTGATACCTGCTTGCAAAAGAAATAATTTTGCTATTTTTGCACGTAAAAACGGTTAGAAAAGGAATTGAAAGATTCAAAAAGCTTTCTAAAGACTTCAGAATAGACTGATCTAAATCGATTTAAAAGTCTCTCAAGATTTCTGAAAAGACACGACCAAGTCGATTCTAAGGTCAATAAGGCATCAGAAAGTCAGAAAGCTTCGGAAATCTCTTCCTTCAATAGCCCTCAACAATAAAAAATATGAAAAAACTCAAGACATTTTTTGCCTGGTTATGGCACAAGTTCTGTGGCTTCTGGCCTTGGTATAGAAATCTATATCGAGGCAAAGCATGGTACACCAAAACCGCCATTGGACTGGTGAGTTGCATCGTCGCCTTCATTCTATATCTTGGCGCAGTAGATATCAACTTTCTGTGGCTCTTTGGAAAATCACCGGGCTATTTTTCAGGTATCCTGAATCCTCAGACAAGCGAGGCATCTGAAATCTATAGTGCTGATGATAAACTCATCGGTAAATATTTTAATGAGAATCGTACACCAGTGACTTACGAAGAAGTCAACCCTGATTTCTTCAAAGCCCTTGTAGATACTGAGGACGAACGCTTTTACAAACACTTAGGTATCGATCCCATCGGCTTGTTCGGTGCTGTAAAAGATGCGCTCTTACACCATGACGCACGTGGTGCTTCTACCATCACACAACAGTTGGCAAAGAACATGTTCCGAGTTCGCTCACAATACTCTACAGGATTGTTGGGCAAGATTCCTGTTCTCCGTATTCTCATCATCAAAAGCAAGGAATGGATCATCGCAGCTAAACTCGAAACCGTATATAGCAAGAAGGAAATCATCACTATGTATGCTAATACAGTGGATTTCGGCTCCAACTCATACGGTATCAAGACAGCTGCCAAGACCTATTTCAATACCACTCCGTTGGATATGACTACAGATCAGGCAGCAGTGTTAGTGGGCATGCTGAAAGCCACAACCTACTACAACCCTCGTTCTAATCCAGAAAACAGTCTCGCCCGCAGAAATGTCGTATTATATAATATGGTAAGACACGGTGACCTGTCAAAGGAAAAATATAACGAACTGAAGGAATTGCCTATCAAACTGGACTTTAAGGTGGAAGAAAACTACGACGGACAGGCTAAATACTTCCGTGAAGCCGTAGCTAACTACCTCAAAGGTTGGTGCGAAGAAGAAGGTTACGACCTCTATTCCAGCGGTCTGAAAATCTACACTACCATCGATACCCGAATGCAGAAATATGCAGAAGAAGCTGCCATAAAACAGATGAAGCAGGTTCAGAAGAATTTCAACAGTCACTGGAGTATCAACCGAGGCAAGGCTGGCGAGGGGAAATGGTTGGGACAAAATCCTTGGCAGGACGAAAACCACAAGGAGATACCAAACTTCATCCAGGGCATCGCAGAGCGTCAGACATTCTATAAGAATCTGATGGCAAAATTCCCTAATAATCCAGATTCAGTCAACTACTATTATAAGGAATGGGTTCACCCTGTTAAGGTATTTGACTATGAAAAGGGAACTGTCACCAAGATGATGACTTCAGAAGATTCCATCAAGTACATGACTACATTCATGCACTGTGCTTTTGTGGCAATGGAACCACAGACCGGTGCAGTGAAAGCATGGGTAGGAGACATCGATTTCGATGCATGGAAATACGATAAGGTAACAGCAGAACGCCAACCGGGTTCTACCTTCAAACTCTTCGTTTATACAGAGGCGATGAACCAGGGATTGACACCATGCGACAAGCGTCGTGACGAATACATCTCCATGGATGTTTACGACAAGAAGAAACATGAAATGGTGAAATGGACTCCATCCAATGCAAACGGTTCTTTCTCGGGTGATTCCATCCCATTGAAGGGTGCGTTTGCCAAGAGTATCAACTCAGTAGCCGTAAGACTCGGACAGGAAATGGGCATCAAGCGCATCATTGAAACAGCTCAGAAGATGGGTATCAACAGTCCTTTGGAGGACGAACCATCATTGGCGCTTGGTTCAAGCGACGTCAATTTGCTGGAATTGGCATGTGCCTATAGCACCATCTCAAATAATGGCATGCATCACGATCCGGTACTAGTTACACGTATCGTTGACAAAGACGGAAAGGAAGTATATACGGGTCCTTCTACTGCCGAACAGGTGATTCCATATAAGAGCGCCTTCCTGATGCAGCAGCTTCTCAGAGGAGGTATGCTGGAACCAGGCGGTACTTCACAAAGTTTGTGGGGCTATGTAGGCGACTATAAGGATACTGAATTTGGTGGAAAGACTGGTACTTCTAATAACCATTCAGATGCATGGTTTATGTGTGTAAGTCCAAAGTTAGTCTGCGGTGCCTGGGTAGGCGGCGAGTACCGTTGCATCCACTTCCGCACCGGAGCTTTAGGACAAGGTTCACGCACGGCATTACCTATCTGCGGTTACTTCCTGCAATCCGTACTCAAAGATCCAGCCTTCAAGAAATATAGGGCTAAATTTGACAAACCGAAGGATGGCGACATCACCAAGGATATGTACATGTGCGCAAGTTATGTACCGAAAGCCAAAGTGGATACTACAAGGATAGACAGTGCTGCCATGAACGAGGAAATCATTCTCGATGAAAACGGCAACCCGATTATCCGAGAGATTCCAAGCTCTGAGGAGAAAGCAAATGGTGAAAAGAAGCAGGAAGAGAATGGCGAAAAGAAAGAAAAGAAAAAAGCCAAACCTGCAGAACAGGTCATCAATTTCGACGATTTATAAAGCTTGAAAAAGATAAGTTTGCAAAAGATAAGCTTGAAAAACAAGTAATTAAGCTTACAAGAGAAAAGCTTTTAAAGATAATAAACAATAGGACAATCGGTGGTTTCCGTCATATTACTGAAACCGCCGATTCTCTTTTTTAAGAATAACCGATATGGCTGAGAATATAGATTTACAGAACGAAGAATTGCAAAATGCTTTGCAGATCATACAATATACACACCGCTCCCTTTTCCTTACCGGAAAGGCGGGAACGGGTAAATCTACATTCCTACGCTATATCGCAGCAAACACTAAGAAAAAGCACGTGGTGCTAGCACCTACAGGTATTGCAGCCATTAATGCAGGAGGCTCTACCTTACATAGCTTTTTCAAACTCCCCTTCTATCCCCTCCTGCCTAACGACAGCAAATATAGTGTACGCAACCTGAGAAATACCATGAAATACAACTCAGAGAAAATCAAACTTCTCAGAGAAGTAGAACTCATCATCATCGATGAAATCAGTATGGTAAGAGCAGACATTATAGACTTCATTGACAAGATTCTAAGGGTTTACAACCGCAATATGCGTGAACCATTCGGAGGAAAACAGTTGCTTTTGGTGGGAGATATATACCAGTTGGAACCAGTAGTTAGGGAAGACGACAAGAAACTGCTCAGCCCTTTTTATTCCAGCAACTTTTTCTTTGATGCCAAAGTTTTCTATCAGTTCCAGTTGGTCAGCATCGAACTGAAAAAGGTGTACCGGCAGAGCGATCCTGTATTCATCAACATACTCGATCATATCCGAACCAGTCAGGTGGCAAACAGCGATCTCATAAAACTCAATGAGCGTGTGGGAGCCACTCTGGACGAAGGAGATTCACGACTGGCAATTACCTTATCCACCCGGCGAGACACGGTAGATTTCATCAATGAAAACAAGTTGAAAGAGCTCCCAGGAGCCCCTACGCTCTTCAGGGGAACCATCGAAGGCGAATTTCCAGAAAGCAGTCTTCCTACCCCTATGGAACTCTATCTGAAAACAGGTGCCCAGGTGATTTTCATCAAAAATGATATCGACCACCAATGGGTTAACGGAACGTTAGGAACCGTCATCGGATTTGACGACGACGAAAACAGTCGAATCTATGTAAGAACAGAAAACGGGGAAGATGTGATGGTGGAACCGGCTGCCTGGAGCAATATGCGCTACCATTTCAATGAAACAGAGAAAAAAATAGAAGAAGAGGAAATCGGAAGATATACCCAATATCCACTCAGATTGGCGTGGGCCATCACCGTTCACAAAAGTCAGGGCCTCACTTTCAAACAGGTAAAGATAGACTTCACTGGAGGCGTATTTGCAGGTGGACAGACTTACGTAGCACTTTCCAGATGTACCAGCCTGGAAGGAATCAGCCTTCAGGAACCTATCCGCCACAATGAAGTATTCGTAAGAAATGAGGTAAAACAGTTTGCACGTCAATACAATGACCACAACATCATCAACAATGCCTTACAGCAAAGCAAGGCCGACAAGCAATATCACGATGCTGCTGCAGCCTTCGACAAGGGAGATATGCAGGGAGCACTAGATAATTTCTATCTTGCCATTCACAGTCGCTATGATATAGAAAAGCCGCTTGCAAAAAGGTTCATCCGGAGAAAACTGGATATTGTGAACCGTTTGAAAGATGAAAATGCCCACCTAAAAGAAGTCGTCAGACAAAAAGACGAAGAACGAAACAAGTTGGAAGATTACCTCAAGAAACTGGCTACAGAATTTGTGATTCTTGGAAAAGAATGTGAGAAAGAGAATATGAAGGGGGCAGCCATTAATAATTATAAAAAAGCCCTCGAACTCTATCCGACACATCCTGAAGCCATGAGAAGATTGAAAAAAATAAATAAAAATGATTCTAAAGAATAAACCTTGAAAAATGAAAAGAAGAAGACTGAAGACAAAAAGAATAGCAGCACTCCTGCTCATCCTACTCACCATCATCGCTTTCTGCCTGAGAGGATGCATCAGCAAGTGTTCAAGTACAGATACAGAGAAGAAAGATTCTGTAACAAGCGTACATCTGAATGAGGTATTAAACAATAAGATGTCAGACGGGAAGGAATACAAGGAGTTTGACTCTCTTGTAGCACGTTATCTGAAAAGATGGGAAATCAATGGAGCGCAGCTCGTAATTTCCCGCAACGATTCCCTCCTCTATGCACGAGGATTTGGCTATGCTGATAAAGAAAAAGGAATCCAGATGCAGCCCAATATGGTGATGAGATTCGCATCTGTTTCCAAACTCATCACAGCCGTAGGTGTCATGAGATTGGTGGAGATGAAGAAAGTCAGGATGAGCGACAAAGTCTTTGGTCCGAAAGGAATTCTCAACGATACGACCTACAACAACAGCATCAAGGACAACAGATACTACGATATAACCGTAGAACAGTTGCTCAGACACAATGCAGGTTTTACCAACGGAGCAGGAGACCCGATGTTCTCTACAAGATACATTATCATGCAAAATCACCTCACTACTCCACCCGACCATAAGACACTGCTGAAAATCCTACTGAAAAGGCGACTCGGATATACGCCAGGTGAAGGAAGATGCTACTCCAATTTGGGCTATATGCTCCTATCAGAGATCATCGCAAAAAAATCAGGAATGAAATATGCCGATTTCATGCAGAAATACGTATTGCATCCGGCTGGCTGCTATGATATGCACATTGCAGGCACCTACTACGAAGATCGCCGACCTAACGAGGTGAAATATTACATGCATCAGGGTTCTGAAAATGTATATGAATACAACAATAGTGGCAGAATGGTACCTCGCTGTTATGGAGAGAACGATGTTCCAAGACTGGAAGGTGCCGGTGCCTGGTGCGGTTCGGCAGCAGAATTGTCAAGACTCATCGCTTGTATCGACGGAATGCCACACGTCAAGGACATTCTCAGTAAGAAGAGCGTAGAATTCATGACACGCGAACAGCCAGAACATAATTTCTCTATCGGTTGGAATTTCACTGCCAAGGGAAGACCTTGGATCAGAACAGGTTCTCTATCAGGAACATCCGCTCTCATCCTGAAATATCCTGATGGACAATGCTGGATTCTGATCACCAACACCTCCACCTGGAAGGGACATGGTTTCTCCAATGACTCCATGGCATTCTTCGAAAAACTGAGAAAGAAATACATGGCAGATATGCCAAAGAAAGACCTGTTTACGCATTTGAAGAAATAAGAAAATAAAAAAGTCATTTGTAAGCCCTACATAAGAGGACTTGACAAATGACTTATCTTTTTGCCGTACTATGAATAATATCAAGCAATTATTCTTTTCTTTTCCAGATATTCCCTACCTTTCTGCGAATCGCCACGATATTGAGCAGCGAAACAATCAGAAACAATACCGCTCCCAATCCGAAGGCAGGCAGCATACTGCCATCCTCCATATCAGGATACAAGGTCTCAATGAAATCCATATAATAGTTGCGGATAAAGAAAAGAGCTACCCAGGCTATTATCAGCACAGCCACATTCAGACCCATGGTCAATATCTGATAAGGTTTTGAAACCTGCGCAGGACTATAGCCAATAAGCAGCAGATTTTCCAACTTAGATGAGTTTTTCTGAACCAGCAGATAGATACTCAGCATAAGAATATAAAAACTCAAAGCAGAAATCACCAAACCGATGACCATCACCATCATCACGATCATACGGAGGAAATAGGTAGTCTTCTCAGCATCCAACTTATCCGTTTCCACCTCATAACCATGATTATCGAGATATTGACTGATATTCTCATCCGCAGGATTTCCCACCTCCACAATCAAACGAGTAGGATCACTATGATTATCGGGAGCAAATTCCTGATTACTCCAGTCCATAAATGCCTGAGGAACGAGGATTGTATTCAGACGGGAAGAGAAACCAATCACCTTACCCTTAAACTGTTCCTTCTTACCTCCTGCTTGAATGAAAATCTGAAAATCAATCATGCCCATCAGTCCATCACTGATTTTAGGGAGAGAATGACTCTGGGCAAAACCGAAATTATACATATTAATATAGGTACGAGGCAGAATAATCGGAACCTCATGTGCCCCAGGCTCATATTTCCAGTCTTTCAGAGGAACATCCACAAAACCATCCGGAACACTCTCGAAGAACAGTTCTGAGTTGAGTACATTCACACCGTTCACGCCCATAGAAGCATCCACTTTGTATTCAGTAGAAGTAAATTTACCTATTTTCTTCACAAACTTCTGCGATGAAATCTCATCAATCTCACTACCCGCAAAACTGTTGGTTCTACCACTGATCGTATTCCCCATACCGATTTTCTTACTCATGATAAGATAATCAGCCTTCATAAAACTATCTTGCTGGGTGAACACAGGCAAGACATCCTGATAAAACTGAAAGCCGAAAAGAACAATCAGCATACCAAATAGATTGGCAAAAGCAAAACCAGCAAACTGCGAGATACTGATATGTTGTCTAAGTAATTTCCAAACTAAATTCATAACACCAAAACTAAACTATAATCTTACAATCTTTTCGTAGGCAAGATCCATGTGCTTACCGATACTGGTCACGATGACACCAGCCCCCTGTCTGCCCGCTTCTTCCATCATGATATTTCCCATGATGCGAGAATTGGTATCATCCAGGTGACTGATAGGCTCATCAGCCAAGATAAAATCGAAAGGCTGACACAGTGCACGAATCATAGCCACACGCTGCTGCTGACCAAAGGACATACGCCCTATCTTGGCATCCACCTTATCAGCAATGCCCAATCTTTCAAACCATTGTAGGATGGTATCTTTCTGCTGAAATCCTGTGATTTTGTTCTTGATTTCAACATTCTCCATCGCCGTGAGTTCTGGGAAAAGACGAAGTTCCTGAAAGAGATGACTGATATGTCGCTTTCTCACCTCTACCCAATCTTTCACCTGATAATGAGCGGTCACATCCTTGTCAAACAACACACTTCCGCTATAGTCGTGACGATACCCCAAAACATAACTGCAGAAAGTACTCTTACCCTTTCCGCTGTCTGCTTCAACAAGATAAAGATGCCCTTTCTCAAAAGAGACATCCTGCTGCCAGATCTCCGAATCAAGATCATTGCGCTGCGCAAAGACCTGAGGGAGAACAGATTGAAACTGAATTGTTTCCACTTTGATATATATTTAAAAAACTTAGTTATTTATATTTTAAAAACTTAGTTTACCATTACTTCAATGTATATACAACGGAATTGAGATTTCCGAAAATCGGACTCAGCAGAGAAGTAACTGCCGCCATGACATCACCGCTGTTACCAGTTTTGTTGAGATTGATAACCATCGCCAACTTCTGCCCTTTGATTTCTTTTCTGATATCCGCAGAAACCGGATGATTAGAACGCTTGATGGCATAGGAAGCAAGCAGCTCGTCACTTCCGCTAAAGAACTGTTTGTCATCGCTAACACCGAAATAGAAAGACGTTTTCCCATCCGTGTAATAATAGGCATTCTTCCCCCAGTCGGCAATAGAAGCCCCCTTAGGACATGACTCTTTCCAGTAATCTACATCTGCCAACCACTGATAATGAGCCAATTGCGCAGCCATCGTCATCTTCAGATTAGCATCAGAGAAAGAAGGTAGTACGATAGCCATATCACCATTCACACTCCTGATGATATTATCCATATCAATAGCCGCATTGATGCCAAGTAAAAGCTGTTGGATACCCTTATTGGTCTGCATCATCGGCAGAAATTTCTTACCATCCACATTCATGAAGATACCAGCAGTAGCATCATCAGGCATCGATTCCAGATATTTGCCCTGTATAGGACGGTAAGAAGCAACCGCAGACTGGAGAGCCTGATTGATATCAGGATTGAAAGAGAAAGTCTCGCCTTTGATTCTGAGCATACCCTTCTGTAGATTCATTTCGGCAGCAATGACGATTTGAGAAGCATCCGCATTCTTAGGAGCGCCCAAGGTGAAAGGAGCCACAAACTTCTCTGGCAAAGCCTGAGCCTGAGCCACTAATGCCATCGGAGAAGAGATTGAATCGAGACGTTCAAACATCGGAGAAGACTGGATGCCATGTTCTTCGTCAGCCTTCAAATACTTGATCATCATGCGTTGCAGTTCAGCTTGAGCATCAGCAACAACAGGTCCCATGATGAGGAGCGCCTGATCTGAGAAACCTACCAACCAGGAATTCTTGAGCACAGAAAAATGAAAGCCTTTCTTTTCAGTTACATTTTCGCAAAGTTTCTGTTCCTTCGATAATTGGTTTAACCAATCTTCCAAATCGGCAGCATCAGAAACCTTTGCACAAAGTCCCAAGTTCCCATCAACAGTCTCAAAGAGATACATTTTTTCAGAAACATCAATGCCACAATCAGTCACATCCTCCACATGAAGCAAAGACTTCAATACACCAGTCTTACTGGCTTGCGGATTACTCTCAGCCATTTTCTGCATATCAATGGAGATGAGTGCAGAACTGTTGGCAGGAATAGCGTTGATATAATCAGACCCAGAACAGGAACAGAAAAATACCATTCCCGTAATCAGCCAGGCAAGTGCCATGCTGATATTCATTTTTTTCATCAGTTCCATTATATAAATTAAATTAAATGCGTCGAGCCAAATTAGCCATAGCCACAGCCATCAGACCAGCGGTCTCCGTACGTAATCGGCTGGTACCAAGACTCACCGATACATATCCATGTTGCAAGGCCAACTGCACCTCTTCGATAGAGAAATCCCCCTCCGGACCCACGAGAATCGTCACATCCCCCTCATCATCGAAAGGCTTCTGGAGTTCAGCAAACAAGTCCACCTTGTCTATCTCCTCATAGCAGTGGCAGATATATTTTTTCCCCGTGCGAGGATGGGCTATAAACTCCTTAAAAGGAATCATCTCATTCACCACCGGTTTCCAAGCCTTATGGCTCTGCTTGACGGCAGAAACAACAATCTTGTCCACGCGGTCCACACGAATAGTCTTGCGCTCAGAAAATTTGGCAGAGAGGAAAGAGAGTTCATCAAAACCGATTTCCGTAGCCTTTTCAGCCATCCATTCGATACGATCCATCATCTTCGTAGGCGCAATAGCCAGATGCACCTTTCCCTTCCAGGCAGGCTGTTGAGGGAAGGTCTCCAATATCTGATAAAGACAGTGCTTGCTGGAGGCGAGGCTAACTTCAGCACGATAGAAGTTCCCCTCGCCGTCCATCAGATTTATCTCATCACCCGAGGTGAGGCGCAACACTTTCAGTGCATGCTTAGCCTCCTCCTGAGGCAATTCAGTCACTTTGCCTGCATCAGGCACAAAAAAATATCTTATCTCTTTCATTCGTGCTTATCTTTATGTCTTTTATTGAGTTCATCCCGCAAATTGGAAGCCATCTCATAGTTTTCAGTCTCAATCGCCATCTGGAGAGAATTCTTGAGCAACTTTTCAGAGAGTACGGATAAAGGAAGTCCAACCTTCGTAGCACCCGTCACGTAAGGAATTGAATGAAGGCGCATCACCTCTGCCGAAGCATAAATATGAAGTTTGCAGGCAACAGACATAAAAATTCCATCACTACATCTGATAGGGAAAGACTTCTGTGTCAACCGATCATAAATTTCAGTTTGATAAACACCATCTTTGACACCATTGATCCTGACCTCCAGCGAACTCTTATCGCGCGTAGCTAAGATATCATTCACCACACTGGGGAAAAGCATCTGGGTCTCAGGCCTATCCGTCATATACTTCATGATCAGATCACGCATCTCCAGCTCACAAGAAACGACAATCTGTCTTGTCTCTGTAGCATTAACCAAAGACACCAGAGCCACATCCTTGATTCCCAAAATCTCGGAAACACTTTTAATTAATAATAAAGAGTCCATAAATAATCATCTCCTATAAAAAATCACACATTAGTTCAGCTTCTTGGGTTTAAACAAGAAAGCAAAGAGTACGGCTACAACAAGCGCATAACCGGCAAAAATCAACCAGCAACTTCTCCAGTCGCCCATCAGATAACCCTGTTCGTTGAACTGGCAATAATGATTGATCACCTGTCCAGCCAACAGCGTACCGATCGTAGCACCCAGACCATTCGTCATCAGCATAAACAGTCCCTGAGCAGATGCCCTAATCTTCGGGTCGCATTTCTGGTCAACAAACAAGCCGCCCGAAACATTGAAGAAGTCGAAAGCCACACCATATACGATGCAGGAAGCCACAAAGAGGATGACACCAGGGAAAGCAGGATTACCCAATCCGAAGAATCCAAATCGGAGCACCCAGGCAAACATGGCTATCAACATCACCACCTTGATACCAAAACGCTTCAGGAAGAACGGAATCAGCAGGATACACAGTGCCTCAGCCACCTGAGATATAGAAACCAACAGAGTAGCATTATTGGCAGCAAACGTATCTATCATAGCAGGATCTCCCTTGAAACTGGTAATAAAAGGAGTAGCATAACCATTGGTCACCTGCAGAGACATGCCCAATAGGCAGGAGAAAATAAAGAACAGCGCCATCTGCTTAGACTTAAACAGTTTGAAGGCATCCAGTCCCCACATCTCCGCAATACTCAGGTTTTCCTTCCTGACTATCTTACACTGAGGCAAGGAATAGCAATAGAGGAAAAGCACAAAGCTCATCAATCCCGACATGAGGAACTGCAGATGCGTATATTGGAACTTATTTGCATTTTCTATAAGGAGGAAAGAGAAAGAACCGTCTTCCCATGTCGCACAATTCACCACCCACATCATGAGGATGAAGCCGACAGTACCGAACACACGGATAGGTGGGAAGTCCTTCACCGTATCCAGTCCATGATCCTTGAGAATGGTGAAAGCAGCCGTGTTTGACAGTGCGAGTGTAGGCATATAGAAAGCCACACTGAAGGTATAGACAGACATAAAGAGCACCTCGTCCGGTTGAGCCGCAGCCTGTCCCATAGCAAAGAGCGCACACATCCCCAAACCTGCTAAGAGATGGCAATATCCGAGGAGGCGTTGAGGCTGAATCCATTTATCAGCAACAATACCCATCAAAGTAGGCATAAAGATAGACACTATTCCCTGAATAGCGTAAAACCAGGCAATTTCGGCACCCATGCCAGCTTTGCCAAGATAATTACCCATAGAAGTAAGATAAGCTCCCCAGACAGCAAACTCTAAGAAGTTCATCACTGCCAAACGTACTTTTAAATTCATGCTATTATATTTTTTTAAGTTTAATTCAAAATGCGTTTTTATAAAATGCAAAGATAATGAATATTCTTGAAATAAAACAAGAAAATAAAAAAATCTCATGAAGTTATGGTCAATATTTAACAAATTATGTGTAATTTTGCAGCCAAATTAAAACAGAAAGACAGATGTTATTGAATTTTTTTGCGACGTGCAACAAGATTGGGGCTTTCACCTTGGGAGGAGGCTATGCCATGATCCCCATCATGGAGAGAGAGTTTGTGGATAAAAACAAGTGGATGGACAAACAGGAGTTCATGGACATCATGGTAGTAGCGCAGACCACTCCGGGAATATTTGCCATCGACATGGCCAGTCATATCGGATATAAATTAAAAGGAGTATGGGGAGGCATCGTGGGCGCCATCGGTATAGCCTTGCCATCAATCATCGCCATCCTCATCATCGCTATGTTCTTCCAGCATTTCAAGGACAATTACTGGGTGGCTAAGTTTTTTGCAGGTGTAAGACCAGCTGTAGTAGCCCTGATAGCAGCACCTTGTTTCAAGATGGCAAAGACAGCCAATATCAATAAGTACAATTTTTGGATACCGATTGTATGCTGTGCGCTCATCGCATTGCCGATATTCGCCGTATCCCCTATTTATATCATCATCGCTGCCGGTGTACTCGGTTGGCTTTATGGCAGAATCATCAAAAAGGACAAATAAAAAAGCAAATATGATTTTTCTGGATTTATTTCTCACGTTCACAAAGATAGGAACATTCAATTTTGGCGGAGGCTATGCCATGCTTTCGCTCATCCACAATGAGACAGTAGTAAAAAATCACTGGCTCACGAATGCCGAGTTCACGGACATCGTAGCTATCAGCCAGTCCACACCAGGACCAATCGGTATCAACTGTGCCACTTATGTAGGTTACACCTCCGTACTTCATGCAGGCTATTCCCATTGGGTAGCCTGTATAGGTTCATTCATAGCCTCCCTTTCAATCATGTGGTTACCCTTTATCATCATGATTTTAATCAGTCGGTATTTAATGAGCCACAAGGATTCCAAGGATGTGCAGAACATTTTCAGCGGTCTCCGTCCAGCCATTATAGGTCTGATAGCCGCAGCAGCAGTATTATTGATGAACAAGGAGAATTTCGGTTCGCCAGAAGAGAGTCCATACCAGTTTACCATCAGCATACTCCTCTTTGCCTTCGCCTTTTATTTCACAAAAGTAAGGAAGACGAATCCTATTTTAGTCATGCTGTTTTGTGGACTCATCGGAATATTCATATTATAGAAAAGCATGATAAACAAACCGATGAGAAATATTTAAGAAATATGAAGCTTAACAAAATCCATCATGTAGCCGTGATTTGTTCCGACTATGCGAAATCCAAGCATTTCTACACAGATGTGCTCGGAATGAAGATTATGAGTGAAAACTATCGTAAGGAACGTGACTCCTGGAAAGCTGACTGCTGGCTTGATGACAACTATATCATCGAGTTATTCTCCTTTCCTAACCCACCAGCACGTCCTTCCTATCCGGAAGCAGCCGGTCTGCGCCATCTTGCTTTTGAGGTAGATAACCTTTTGGAGACAATTGATGAACTAGACAGTAAAGGCATCGTGCATGAACCCATTCGCACGGATGAATATACAGGCAAGCGATTTGTATTCTTCAATGACCCAGATGGTTTACCGATAGAACTGTATGAAAAATAAAGATTCCGTTTAATCGTATTTGAAAAAATGCAGCAAATAAACATCCAATATTACAACTCGCCCTGCGGAGAGTTAATTCTGGCATCAGTGGGTGATGATTTGTGTCTTTGTGATTGGAATAAAATGCCATGTGCAGAGCACAATAAAAATAGACTTACAAGGTATATGAATGCAGATTTCAAGATTGAAACATCTCTTGTTCTGGAACAGACCAAGCTGCAACTGGATGAATATTTTTTGGGCACCCGCAGGTCATTCGAAATTCCATTGTATCCTGTAGGAACAGATTTCCAGAAAAAAGTATGGAGTGCATTGCTCGAAATACCATACGGTGAAACTAGAAGCTATAAGGACATAGCTCAAAATATAGGCAATCCTAAGGGAAGCAGAGCCGTAGCAGGAGCTATCGGAGTCAATGGCATCAGTATTCTTATTCCTTGCCATCGCGTTATCGGCAGCAACCGTTCCCTGACAGGTTTTGCCGGAGGACTGGAAGCTAAGAGAATTTTGCTGGAGCTGGAAACAGAATAATCATAAAAGCATTCCATCATTTGTAAATTCAATAAGATTTGTAAAAAACAAAATGAATATCAAGTCAATAGGTAATAAAATCAAGGGTAATCCCAAGATGATAGAGGGCACGGTATATTCCATGCTCATCATCTGCAGTGTTTCCCATTTTCTGAACGATATGATTCAGTCGATCATTCCTTCCATCTACCCGATCGTGAAGGATAAGTTCGACTTCTCGTTTGCACAGATAGGTATCATCACACTGGTCTTCCAGATGACATCTTCCATCTTGCAACCTTTCACAGGACTTTATGCCGATAAGCATCCCCGTCCCTATGCCCTCTCCATCGGCATGTGCTTCACGTTGGTGGGCCTGCTCCTGCTGGCTTTCGCCGAGAATTACTTTCTGATTCTCCTGGCAGTGAGCGTTGTAGGTCTGGGTTCGTCCGTGTTTCATCCCACAGCTTCAAGAGTGGCACAGATGGCATCGGGAGGCAAGAAGAGTCTGGCACAATCCATCTTCCAGGTGGGTGGCAATGGAGGTTCGGCAATAGGACCATTGCTTGCAGCCATCATCATCCTGCCTTTCGGTCAGCATGCCATCTCCTGGTTTGCCCTTGCAGCCCTACTGGCTGCCATCATCATGGTAAGATTGGGAGTCTGGTATAAGGCACGATTGGCTTACGTGGTGAACCATCCGCAGAAACAACCGCTTCTCAACACCCATATCTCTAAAAGGGTGAAGTATTGGGCTCTGTTCATCCTCATCATGCTCGTGTTCTCCAAGTATTTCTATACGGCGTGCATTACGAGTTACTTCACCTTCTTCCTGATGGATAAGTTCGGGGTATCGGTACAGACTTCGCAGCTGTGCCTCTTCGTATTCCTTGCCGCCTTTGCCATAGGTACCGTAGCAGGAGGAATGCTGGGTGACAAGTTTGGCAGAAAGTATGTCATCTGGTTCTCCATTCTGGGAGCAGCACCCTTTGCCATCGCCATGCCTTTTGTGAACTTCACATGGACCATCATCTGTACCTTCCTTTCTGGCTTGATCATCGCCTCGGCATTTTCTTCCATCGTGGTATATGCCACCGACCTGATGCCAGATAAAGTGGGATTGATAGCGGGTATTTTCTTCGGGCTGATGTTCGGACTGGGAGGACTTGGTTCAGCGTTCTTCGGCTGGTTAGCCGACAAGACCAGTATTGAGTTTATCTTCCAGGTGAGTGCCTTCCTGCCATTGCTCGGCATCATAGCAGGATTCTTGCCGAATACCCAGAAGAGAAGCGTTAAAGAAACTGATGAAAACGCAAAGTAAATGAAAGACTTTGATTTTAAATAATTGTATAAGAGAGTATTAAAAATGGAACAAGAAGAAAAGAAACAGAAATCTCAAGCTGCAGAGAATCAGGTATCCTGCCCACCGCAGCAGCCAGCTAGTCCACATCCTTTCATTTCTGTCATACCACTGGCAGTACTTATCGCCCTCATCGTCCTGGTTGTCAAACTCTTCCCAGACGATGCCCTGGCTGGTGCCTCCCAGGTGGCCCTTATGATAGCCACAGCCGTATGTGTGGCACTCGGCATGGGCATCTATAGGATGAAATGGAATATCTTTGAAGAGATGATCAAAAAGACGGTGGGCGATGCCGGAGTATCTATCCTGATCCTGCTGCTCATCGGAATGATGTCAGCTACCTGGATGATCAGTGGCGTAGTACCTACATTAATATATTATGGCGTACAGATTATGTCACCAACCTTTTTCCTTCCCTGCGCATGCATCATCTCCAGTATCATTTCTGTGATGACGGGAACCTCATGGACCACCATTGCCACCATTGGCATTGCCCTGATGGGAATCGGAGATGCCCTGGGAATACCAGCCCCTTACACGGCTGGAGCTATTATCTCCGGTGCCTATTTTGGTGATAAACTCTCGCCAATGAGCGATACCACTGTCCTGGCTTCGAGTATAGCAGGAGCGGATCTCTTCTCACATATCCGCTATATGCTCTACACCACCATACCAAGCATCCTGCTCTCACTGGTACTCTATCTTATCATCGGTCTCTGCTATGATTCCAAGCCAGTGGATATCAGCCAGTATCTTACCGGTCTGAGCCATGGATTCAATATCTCTCTGTTTACCATGCTCGTTCCGGCTTTTACCGGATGGCTCATCTACCGAAAGACGCCATCCCTCATCACCCTTCTGCTTTCTGCCCTCTCTGCATGCATCTGTGCCCTCATTCTCCAGCCGGAAGTACTTGTGGGGATAGCAGGCGAAGACTGTATTTCTGCCAAAAGCCTCTTTCAAGGAATCATGACCACCTGCTATACCCATACCCAGGTAGATTGCGGTATGGCGGACATCAATGATCTTGTTGCCACCCGAGGCATGGCTGGCATGCTCAATACCATCTGGCTCATCCTCTGTGCCATGTGTTTCGGGTCATGTATGGTAGCCAGCGGCATGCTTCACGCTATCACCCACATGCTTCTGAAAAGCATACACAGCACAATATCACTTGTATGCAGTACTGTGGCATCGGGTGTGTTGCTCAATCTCGTTATGGGCGACCAGTTCCTGAGTATCATCATGAATGCATCTATCTACAAGGATGAGTATGCAGAACGAGGTTACCGACCTGAACTCTTAAGCCGAAGTACAGAGGATAGTGCTACCGTGACGAGCGTACTGGTTCCATGGACTGCCTGCGGTATGACGCAAAGTACTGTTCTTGGAATCCCAACTCTGATCTATCTCCCCTTCTGTTTCTTCAATATCATCAGTCCTTTGATGAGTTGTCTGGTTGCCATTCTAGGTTTCGTACCCAAACCACAACCCAAGGAAAGCAAAGCATCTGTAGCGGAAGAGTCTGAAATCCATTAAATATATAGGAGATTCATAGATATAGGAGACTCATAAAAATGAAAAAAGATTCAAAAGAAAACCAAGCAAAAGAAGCAAGACCACCTTCATACCAAGTCCGTATCCTCTCCGTACCAAGACTTAGCCTTTGCAGAGTGGGGAAGTCTCCACTACCACTATTTTATGATACAAATCTGCAGAAGGGGCGTTTTTCTTTGTTCTAAATGTCCATGACTCCTTTCCATTCCATCCCTCAATATTTGTTGTTGGGTCTATACATATCCTCCTGAGTGAAGCCCCAGTTTTGTCCAAAAAGCAAGGCAATCACAATTCTAACGGCAGCCATTTGACTTATATTAAACAGAAAAGAGGCTCACCAGGAACTCCTGACAAACCTCTTTCTCCATAATTTTTGTGATTCCGTTGGGGTTCGAACCCAAGACCCACAGCTTAGAAGGCTGTTGCTCTAATCCAACTGAGCTACGGAACCATCAATTAATCATTTGCAATTTCTAAACTTGCGGGTGCAAAGGTACAACTTTTTATTGAAACAGCCAAATATTTTTGCAAATATTTGGCTGTTTATGCTTATTTAGAAGCAAATAACCCCGTCTGAAAGGAAAACAGCGGGATATTTACTGCCAATCTGCCCCTGATAACCAGCACGCAAGATTTACTTGCCGAGCAACTCGTCGAGCAATGTATAGAATGCAGGATCCTCACCTACGATGGTCTTCACAATCTTACCCTCTGGCGAAAGAACAATCTTGGTAGGGAAACCCTGAATGGCATACTTGTCACAAATATTCTCGGCACCATTACGTGGATTGTAAACATGCTTCCATGGCAACTCGTGCTTCTTCACAGCATCCTTCCACTTCTGCTCGGTATCATTGCAATCGATACCTACTATCTCAAACTTGCCAGCATACTTGGTATAGTACTCCTTCATCTGAGGCATACCCTTGATGCACCAACCGCACCATGAACCCCAGAAATCGAGAACTACATACTTGCCACGCAAACTGGAAAGGGTGAAGTCGTTGCCCTCAATATCCTTCAAGGTGAAATCAGGAGCCTCAACACCGGCTGCCTGTACTTTCTTTGCCTTCTCCTCTGCCTCCATCTGAGCCTTTGCCTGATCCAACATTGGCTGATAGAATGCCTTCATACGACCATTGCGAACTGACTCTGAAAGCATATTGACAACCTTCTGCATGACGTCATACTCCTGGAACTGAGGAACGAGTGCTGCAGTAGCCTCCTCGTTGGCATGCTGGGAAATGTAATTCATTACCTTCTCATTGCGTGTCTTCTCGAGTTCCATAGCCTTCTCCTGATATTCCTTGCGGAGAGCATTCTGATCGCCACCGTTCTTCATGCGGTCCTCGATAGACTTGCGCAACTCTGTGAAAGGCTTCTCTGCCTCTTCCAACATCAGATCCAATGAATGATACTGCTTGTAGAAATTGCTACCAGAGATATCGTAACGGGTGAGAATATCACCTACGAGCTCTGCTTTCTCACCTGGTACTGCTACGATGCGAGCCATCTTGTACTCTGTGTTGCGGAATGTACCTGGAGTTGCGAAAATGATAGACATTGGCTTATCCAAAGTGGTGGTATAAGTGAACTTATCCTTCTTTACCAAGATGGTATCGTTCTTCACACCTCTGTTCTTAAAGACTATCACGGTGTCACCAAAGTTCTTCAAGTTGGCCTTCAATGTGAAAGTGCCACTCTGTGCCATCGCTGCAGTTGCAGAAAGCAAAAGAGCTGCACTCAAAATCAAATTCTTTTTCATTTTGTTGTTATTTTGTCATTTACTAATTTTAATCTTATACACGTCATTCTCAGGCTTCATATACGGTTGTATCCTCGATACCTGCCTCGGCAAGCGCTTCCTTGCGTTCTACGCATGTGCCGCATTTACCGCAATGGATTTCGCCGCCCTTGTAGCAGCTCCAGGTTTCAGCATAGTCGATTCCCAACTTCTTGCCGATACGAGCAATATCAGCCTTGGTGATATTGGTATAAGGAGCACTAACCTGCACATCTACGAAAGTACCTGCCTGCGCCGCCTTGTCGATGGCATCAATGAACTCAGGACGACAGTCGGGATAAATCGTATGATCTCCTCCATGATTGGCTATAAGCACCTTCTTCAGCTGATTGCTCTCTGCAATGCCGATGGCGATGCTCAGCATGATGCCATTACGGAAAGGAACCACCGTGGATTTCATATTGTCATCAGCATAATGCCCTTCTGGGATAGCATCTGCTCCTTCAAGGAGACTGCTCTTGAAATACTGGTGCATAAAGCCCAAATCGATAGTAATATGCTTGATGCCAAGACGCTCGCAATGCATTTTGGCAAAGGGAATCTCACGCTCATTATGATTGGAACCATAATTGAAACTGATGCCCAAAGCGATTTCGTCCTTCTTGTCGTAGAGCAGCGTGATACTGTCCATACCACCACTCACAATAATCACTGAATCTTTCATTTCCTCTATATATTTTTACTTTCTTAACTTTTTACTTTTTTACCTTTTTACCTTTCAAAAAGCCTCTATCCGAACAGGCATCTCAGCGCCTCTTCCACCTTTCTGACCGGGTGAATCTCTATCTTGTATTTCGAATGATCAAATCCCGAATAATTGTATTTAGGGATGATGATGTGCTGAAAACCGAGCTTCTCAGCCTCAGCTATTCGCTGTTCGATACGGCTTACGGGGCGCACTTCTCCGCTCAGACCTACCTCGCCACACATACACCAGCCAGCCTCTATGGCTGTATCCACATTACTGCTCAAGACAGCGGCTATCACGCTCAAATCCATCGCCAAGTCAGTGACTCTCAGTCCTCCTGCTATATTCAGGAACACGTCCTTCTGCATTAACTTGAATCCTACGCGCTTTTCCAATACGGCCAAAAGCATGTTAAGTCGGCGCTGGTCGAAACCCGTAGCAGAGCGCTGGGGAGTTCCATAGGCGGCAGTGGAAACCAAGGCTTGAGTCTCGAGCAGGAATGGGCGCACACCCTCGATGGCACTGCTAATGGCCACTCCCGAAAGTCCGTCGTGATCCTCAGTCAAGAGGAGTTCTGACGGATTACTGACCTGGCGGAGTCCTCCCTGCTGCATCTCATAGATTCCCAATTCCGAAGTACTTCCAAATCGGTTTTTGATACTACGGAGGATGCGATACATATAATGCTGGTCGCCCTCAAACTGGATGACGGTATCCACGATATGTTCCAGTATCTTAGGTCCTGCAAGCGTTCCCTCTTTATTAATATGTCCTATCAGGATAACAGGAATGCCACTGGTTTTGGCAAATCGCAACAATGCTGCAGCACACTCTCTGACCTGCGAGACACTGCCCGGACTGCTATCCACATCCTCTGTTGCGATGGTCTGGATGGAGTCGATGACTACGATTTCCGGAGCCACCTGCTGGATATGGGAGAAGATCTTCTCTAAGGAAGTTTCACAAAGGATAGAGATATGGTCGAGATTCACATCCGTTCCATCGGGTGTGATCGAAGAAGCCAACCTGTCGGCTCTCAACTTGATCTGATGCGCACTCTCCTCTCCGCTCACATAGAGCACTTTCTTTTCAGGGATATTGAGAATAGTCTGCAGTGTGAGCGTACTCTTACCGATACCCGGTTCACCACCCAACAAAGTGATACTGCCCTGCACCATTCCCCCACCGAGCACACGGTTCAGTTCCTCATCATGCATATCAATACGGGGTTCATCGTGGGCAGAGATATCACGAAGCTTCATGGGTTGGGCTGCGCCATCCGAAGCACGCACGCCACCAAACATAGTAGCTGCGCCACCATGTCTCATCGTCATGCCCGCATTTCGGGCAGCCTGGGTTCCCGTTTCTCCTGCGATTCGGATTTCCTTAAAAGTATTCCATTGTCCACAACTCGGACATTTGCCAATCCACTTGGCTGATTCCTGTCCGCAATTGCTGCAAACGTATGCTATCTTGTCTTTTGCCATAATCTGTATGCTATCTAAACCTTAGATGACGTACAAAAGTACGCTAAATCAATGAAACAAGATTAACAATTAAGAAACATTAAAAAACATTTTGTTATTTAAAATATTTATCGTACCTTTGCAAGCGAAATTTTTGGATAACAAAAAATACAATATAATTTTTTAATAAGGTAATGAAAGCAATAGCAATCAAGTCAAGCTTGTTTTCTTGTCTGAAGACATACAACAAGAAAACATTCATGTCTGACCTCATGGCAGGAATCATCGTGGGAATCGTAGCCCTGCCTCTGGCCATCGCATTCGGTATTGCCTCAGGCGTGACCCCAGAGAAGGGAATTATCACCGCCATTGTGGCAGGTCTTATCATCTCCGTCTTTGGCGGTAGTAAAGTGCAGATTGGTGGTCCTACGGGAGCGTTCATCGTCATCATCTATGGCATCATCCAGAAGTATGGCATGGAAGGACTGACCATCGCCACATTGATGGCGGGTCTCTTCCTGGTACTCTTCGGACTGCTCCGACTCGGCACCATCATCAAGTACATTCCTTACCCGATCGTAGTGGGATTTACCAGTGGTATCGCTGTTACCATCTTCACCACACAGATCAAGGATCTCTTTGGCTTGACTTTAGCCAGCAATCCTTCTGACTTTATCGAGAAATGGGGCGTTTATTTCCAGAGTTTCGATACCATCGACCCTTGGTGTGCCCTCATCGGTGTGGTGAGCGTGATTGTCATTGCCATCACTCCTCGTTTCAGCAAGAAGATTCCGGGTTCGCTCATCGCCATTATCCTGATGACGATAGTAGCGCTCATCCTGAAACAATATGCCGGTGTGACAAGCATCGAGACCATCGGAGACCGTTTCTCTATCAGCAATGAACTGCCTGCGGCACAGGTGCCTGAAATCAACTGGGAAACCATCAAGAACCTGGTGTCTCCTGCCATCACCATCGCTATTCTCGGTGCCATCGAGAGTCTGCTTTCTGCTACCGTAGCAGATGGTGTGATCAGCGACCACCACGATTCCAATACAGAGTTGGTGGCACAGGGATTGGCCAATATTGCCTCTCCTCTCTTCGGCGGTATTCCAGCTACAGGTGCCATCGCCCGTACGATGACCAATATTAATAATGGTGGTAAGACTCCTGTGGCTGGTATCATCCATGCCATCGTCTTACTGTTCATCTTCCTCTTCCTGATGCCATTAGCTAAGTTTATCCCTATGGCTTGTCTGGCTGGTGTATTGGTAGTTGTTTCTTATGGTATGTCTGGCTGGCGTTCATTCTTAGCACTGATGAAGAATCCTAAGAGCGATGTTACTGTGCTCCTGATTACTTTCTTCCTCACCATCATCTTCGACCTTACCGTAGCTATCGAAGTGGGACTGATTATCGCCTGTCTGCTCTTCATGAAACGTATGTCTGAGACAACCGACGTAAAGGCTATTACCGACGATGAGATTGACCTCAACAAAGAGTTTGACTTCCTTTCTACCAACCTGGAACACTATACCATTCCTAAGGGTGTGGAGGTATATGAGATTAATGGTCCTTTCTTCTTCGGAGCCGGCAATAAATTTGAGGAAGTGATGGCTGCCTTCGGTGATCGCCCGTTGGTACGCGTCATCCGTATGCGCAAGGTTCCTTTCGTAGATTCTACAGGTATTCACAACCTCACCAACCTCTGCGAAATGAGTCAGAAGGAAAACATCCAGATCGTTCTCTCCGGTGTTTGCGAGAAAGTAAACTTCCAGTTGGAGCATGCTGGTTTCTACAATATGCTCGGTAAGGAGAATATCACCGACCATATTAGCAAGGCGCTCAAACGAGCTGAGGAAATCATCGCACAGAATAAGTTGGAGCAAGCCAATTAAATATTGGATCAAGCCAACTAAAAAATAAGAACAGCCGCTTCTCGAACACATGAGAAAGCGGCTGTTCAGCTTTTATAAAGCCATACCTAAATTATTTCTTATCGTCTTAAAGACTCGAAAGTTCAGTTATCTCCTAAAAAATTCTATTAAAAGAAACGTCCTGGAGGAGGACCCATTGGACGACCGCCTCCATTAAATGGGCGGCCACGGAAATCAGGGCGTCCACCTGGTCCTTCCTCACGATTTCCCTTGCGTGCATCCTTGCCTCCGAAGAGATTCATGCGATATACTACGTGAAGCATCGCATAAGAGTTGATGGCATTGTATTCCGTATCCGTACGGGAAATGGATGAAATCGCTCTGGAGAAGGTGCTCTGCTGGTGCAACAGGTCGTAGAACTGAAGCATCACGGTAAGAGGCTTGCCCTTGAGGAATCCCTGTGAAAGTTGGGCATTCCACACAAACTCATCGGTATTCATCGACTCATCGGAATATCCGCGGCGACTGCTGCAGGAGAGACTGGTATTCAAACTTGTGCCCCAAGGAGCGGTCAATGTCATCGAAGGTCCATAAGAGAACTGCCAGGTATCGAGGTTGCTGTTAGGCTGCAACTTGTTCTTGGCATGATTGTAAGCCAATGTTCCATCGAGTGACAATTCCAACCAGTCATTGCGATAACTCAGAGAGAGGCGCTCATTCCATGTGGTATTCTGGGTGGTATTCTTCTGGGAATCCTGCGACTTGTCGAGACTCAGATAACTCACATAGTGATTATAACCCAAATGGGTATCGGTATTGACATTCCATACACCTGCACTGTCGATAGAACAGTTGAACATGAAAGCACCCTGCACATTCCAGTTGCCGTTGATATTCTCTGGCTTGGTGATTCTACCACCTGTACTTGCATCATAAGTTACCTTATTGCTGATGCTGTTGCTGGTCGTAGAGAAGTTGATATAGGTCATCACACCCTTGTTGTGATTCTGCACGAAATTGTTGTAGAACAATCGGAAGTTCTGCGTGAACGAAGGTTTCAAACCAGGATTACCCATAGAGACATTGAGCGGGTCGCTGTCATCTACGATGTTGAGCAACTGAGAGATACTTGGCTGTGAAGTCGTTCCTCGATAGTTGACACGCAGGTTGCTCATCTTGGAGAATCGGTAACGGAAATCAAGGGTCGGACTGACGTTGGTCACCGTGCGCACCGTATCTACATATTTGCCCTGATAATCCTGTATGAACTTGGAACGCTGAGGCTGGATCATCACACCGAAGTTCAGATTATACTTCTGACGGATGAAGCGCATCATCACCTGAATATCATGGGTATAGTTTCTATACTCTGAATAGCGGCTCAACTTATCATCTCGATAGTCACCCAGTTCGCCATCCAGACGACCGAGGTAATTGCCCCACGCTCCGTATTCTGGAGAGATTCCATCAAAACTGTATTTGCTGAAATCGTAGGTGCTGCGGTCACTCTTGGAGTAGCTGTAGGTGAACTTATAACTGAACTGGAGGAAGGTGGCCTTCCAGAGCGGTTCGCTATAGGTGGCCTGTGCACTGTAACTGTAATCCTTGGAAGGAGTCAGATTATAGCGGTTGGTCTGATATGTGGAATCCAGACCCGCTGCAGTCTGTACCAGATAAAGATGGGCATTCTGGAGGGAGATACTCTTACTGTCCTTATCGGTATATTGGGCATCCATGCGGAGAGTTACGTTACGACCCTTATTGTTGAGCTTGCGGTTCAACTGGAGCATACCGCGGATGTTGTTGTTCTTGGAATTACTCAGGCTTACAGACTTCTGTCTGTTGACCACGGCATCCACTTCATCCATCTTTTCTATGCCCTCATCAGAAAGAGGGTCATCAGAATACTGGTATGGGTCCTGATTGAACGATGCAGAAAGACCCGTGCTGCGACTATCATTGGTAGTCCATGAGATGGAAGGACGAAAGAGGATGTTGGTCATGGTATCCGGCATCCACTCCAGACGGATATTACCATTCCAACTGTCACTGCGAGAGAAACTCTGGTTCAAACTGTTGGAGAAAGAGGAACTACTTCCCAAGAAGTTCTCGCTGGAACGACGACTCCAGACATCTCCATCACTGTGATTCCAGCGAAGAGATGTATTAAACTTGAATTTATTCTTCTCCTCATAATTATAGTTGGCAGCCAGCATCTTGCTGGCATTCAAACCATTGCCGCCACCGAAGCCACGTCTTGGTCCACCGCCGCCGAAGCCACGGTCGCTGGTATTGTTGGCATTACCGAAAAGCATGAAGCGGTTATTACTGTTGAAATATCCACCCATACCTCGGGCACTATACCTATCTTTATTACCGATACCGAGGTCGATATTAGACATCAAACCCTTGTTCATACCCTTCTTCACATTGAAGTCGAGCACGGTCTGTTCCTCACCATCATCAATACCCGTCACCTTCGAGAGATCACTTTTCTCATCGTAAGCTTTGATCTTATCAATAATACTGGTTGGCAGGTTCTTGAGGGCAGTCTTGGTATCTCCCGTCATGAACTCCTTGCCGTCAACGAGGATTTTCTTCACCTCCTTACCATTGATTTTGATGGTACCGTCATCGCTCACCTCAGCACCCGGCAGACGTTTCACGAGTTCTTCCACCACCGAACCTTCCGGTGTACGATAGGCAGCTGAGTTATATACGAAGGTATCCTCCTTGAGCGTTACTTTCTGAGCCATAGCGGTAACCACAGCTCCTTTCAGCATGATGGCATCAGCACCGACAACGACATTACCCAACACCAGATTCTTGTCCTGTTCGATGACCACGCGCTTCACGGTAGGCTTATATCCTACACTCGTAATCTTCAGAAGATACTTGCCATTTTCAGGCGCATTCAGATGGAAAAGACCTTTTTCGTTGCTGATGGCACCCGTCACATAGGTACTATCGGTCTTGAGCAACTGGACGGTCACCTGCTCTACAGGATCCTTGGTATCCCGGTCGATAATCGCTCCACTAACCAAGCGTTCCTGAGCAAACGATGCTATTGAGACCAAAAGCAACAGCATCGTCAAAATTGATTTTTTCATTGCAATAAGTTATTTTTGATTTGCCTTTTTGACGTACATAATTATACAAGGTTTAAACAAAAATACTATTTTTATGCCAAATATAGAGTAAACAATCAAAAAAATAGGATTTTTTGCCGTATAAGTCAGTTTTTTAACGTACCTTTGCAACATTATTAAACGTTTTTGTTATGAATCAGAGAATTATCATATCTACTCATCTGGAGAGTGAGATTGCCAATGCACTCACTGAATGCGAGCACGACAAGATTTTTATCCTTGTCGATGAGGTGACGAAGGAAAAATGCCTTCCGGTCATCCAGGGATTCTTTACGCTGAAAAATGCACAGGTCATCACGATAGGTGCTACAGACACCCATAAGAACCTGGAAACAATAGCACATGTATGGAAATCACTCGGCGATGGCGGCGGTTCACGACACTCTTGTCTCATCAATCTCGGTGGCGGCATGGTAACTGACCTCGGCGGTTTTGCTGCTTCCACCTTCAAACGCGGCATCAACTTCATCAATATCCCTACTACCCTGCTTGCCATGGTGGATGCATCGGTTGGCGGTAAGACGGGTATCAACTTCAACGGACTGAAGAATGAGATAGGTGTATTCAACGATTCTAAGTTTGTCATCCTCGACACGGAATTCCTGCGCAGTCTGGATGCCGAGAACATCTGTTCTGGCTATGCAGAGATGTTGAAGCACGGACTCATCTCAACGGAGGATATGTGGAAGGAACTGATTACCTTCGATTTGGCAAATCCTGATTTAAAGCATCTGCAGCAAATGGTGGCTGACAGCGTGAAGGTAAAGGAACGCATCGTAGAAGAAGATCCTCATGAGCATGGTATCCGCAAGGCACTGAACTTAGGACACACCTTCGGTCATGCCTTTGAGAGTTGGGCCTTGAAGCGCAAGCCTATCCTGCATGGTCATGCGGTTGCATTCGGTATGATCTGCGAACTATATCTCAGTGCCACCCAAACAGGATTCCCTACTGAAAAGATGAGACAGACCGTAAGTTTCATCAAGGAATACTACGGCACATTGCCTATCACCTGTGATGACTACGATGAGCTGATAGAGCTGATGCACCACGATAAAAAAAACCAGAACGGTATCATCAACTTCACCCTCTTGGGAGGCATCGGTGACATCCGCATCAACCAGACGGCTACCGTGGACGAAATCAAGGAAGCACTGGACTTCTTCAGAGAAGGATAATCTTATGAAATGTTGGAGAGATTGTGTATCAGTAGAAGGAAGAATGAAGATGCACAAACTCTTCAACATTTATATTTTATACCTTTTCTATATTCAAATATGAGACCTTTTCATCATCATGTTAAACCTTTATTTATATAATGTATATGAGAAAAATATTATTCTACCTATTTCTATTGACCGTTACGGGCATACAGGCAAATCCTGTAGATGACATCCTGGAGCGCATTGACAAAGGCGCTTCACGCAAGTTTCAGACCATACTGGTTAAATCAGACAAAGACTTCTTTGAGATTGACCAGAAGTCTCATCCTTCCTCCAACAGCAGGAAATCTTCATCCCCTATCATCATCCGAGGCAACTCTTGGGTGAATATTGCCGTGGGCGTCAACTGGTATCTCAAACACTATGCCGGCATCCATATCTCCTGGAACAACATGACGGCTAAAATACCTGCCGTATTGCCACGAGTTGAGAAAAAGGAGCGCCATGAAACAGATCTCAAATTGCGCTATGATTTCAACTACTGCACCTTCTCCTACTCGATGGCTTTCTGGGACTGGAACCGTTGGCAGAAAGAAATCGACTGGATGGCTCTGCATGGCATCAACATGCCGCTTGCCATCGTTGGCGAAGAATGTGTATGGAGAAACATGCTCCTCAAATTGGGCTATACAGAGGAAGAAGTCGGCAAATTCATTGCCGGTCCTGCTTTTCTGGCTTGGTGGGAAATGAACAACCTCGAGGGATGGGGCGGTCCGCTGCCACTCAACTGGTACAAGCAGCAGGAAGTATTGCAGAAGAAGATATTGGCAAGAATGAAGGAATTAGGTATGAAACCGGTCTTGCCGGGCTATTGCGGTATGATGCCTCATGATGCCAAGGAAAAGCTAGGACTCAACGTGACTGATGGTGGTCGCTGGAATGGTTATCAGCGCCCTGCCAACCTATCACCTACGGATGCCCGATTTGCAGAAATCGCAGACCTATATTATAAGGAACTTACCCGTCTCTTCGGTAAGGCTTCCTATTACTCCATGGACCCTTTCCACGAAAGCAATGATGATGCTGCCGTTGATTACGGTAAAGCAGGAAAGGTGCTGATGGATGCTATGAAACGTGCCAATCCTGAGGCTGTGTGGGTGGTGCAGGGATGGACCGAGAATCCACGTCCACAGATGATAGAAGATCTAAAGGTTGGCGACCTCCTTATACTCGACCTTTTCTCAGAATGCCGCCCGATGTTCGGAAGTCCGAGTATCTGGAAACGGGAAGGTGGATACGGCAAGCATCAATGGCTCTTCTGCCTTCTGGAGAACTTTGGCGGAAACGTGGGTCTTCATGGAAGAATGGACCAGCTTCTCAACAACTTTTATCTCGCAACGGGGAAAACGGACACCCAAAAGCAAGAGAATTCTTCACTCATCACGAACTCTTCACTGAAGGGTTGGGGCTTTACGATGGAAGGTTCGGAAAACAACCCGGTGATGTTTGAACTGATGAGCGAACTGCCTTGGAGAGCAGAGAAGATGACCAAGGAGGAATGGATCCAAGAATACTGCTTTGCCAGATATGGCGTGCATGATGATACAATCGTGAAAGCCTGGACTCTACTTGCACAAAGCATCTATAACTGTCCGCTCGGCAACAACCAGCAAGGTCCTCATGAGAGCATCTTCTGCGGACGCCCATCATTAAACAATTTCCAGGTTTCCAGCTGGTCGAAAATGCACAACTACTATGATCCGGAAGACACCCGACAGGCTGCCATCCTCTTCGCACAAGTAGCTGATAAATACAAAGGAAACAACAACTACGAATATGATCTCGTGGATATCTGCCGACAGGCTCTCGCCGACCAGGGCAGAAAACAGTACCTGCAGACAATTGCCGACTATAATGCCTTTGCCCGTAAAGACTTTGACAAGAATGCAGACCGATTCCTGAAGATGATTCTCCTGCAAGACAAGCTCTTAGGCACCCGTTCTGAATTCCGTCTGGGACATTGGACAGAACAGGCACGCAAAATCGGCAAGACTACGGCAGAGAAAGACCAATATGAGTGGAATGCCCGTGTACAGATTACCACATGGGGAAACCGCACCTGTGCTGATAAGGGAGGACTCCGAGACTATGCACACAAGGAATGGCAAGGTTTACTGAAAGACTTCTACTACAAGAGATGGAGTACCTATATGAAGGCATTAGAAGACCAGATGAAAGCCAGCACCCAAGTGGATTACGAAGCGTTAGGCGGTGGCAAGAATGCCAACAAGACTGCTGCCGAACTTTTCCAAATGGCATTGCCTGGCGGTCCGGTAATTGACTGGTATGCTATAGAAGAACCATGGACTCTGCAGCACAACACCTACTGTGCTCAACCAGAAGGAGACTGCGTGGAAGTGGCAAAGGAAGTTATCAAGTTTATCAGATAAAAACAACGAATCTTATCTGATAAAAAATTAAGAACAAGATAAAACACTCAGAAAACTATGATCAGACTCAAATCTCTGGATATCATGCGAGGGCTCACAGTAGCCCTCATGATATTGGTCAACAATGGCGGTGAACAGAACTATCATATTCTGACGCATAGCAAGTGGAACGGCTTGACTCCCTGCGACCTGGTCTTTCCTTTCTTCCTCTTCATGATGGGTATGTCCACCTATCTGTCTCTGAGAAAGACGGAGTTTAAGCCCTCGCTAATGATCTACAGAAAAATCGCAAAACGCACCATCTTGCTTTTCCTTATCGGACTCAGTATCAACTGGTTTGATATGATTTGTTCGGGTAATGGATTAGACTTTGCGCATCTGCGTATATGGGCAGTCTTACAGCGCATAGCCCTCTGTTATGGCATTGTATCCCTGTTGGCTATCCATATCAACCAACGGTATTTTATCCATATCATCTTCGGCATCATCATCGTCTATATGGGCATCTTAGCTTTCGGCAACGGTTATGCCTACGATGCATCAGTCAACATCATCGCCCAGGCAGATCTCCATATTTTCGGCTACGACCACCTCTATCATAAGAGTCCGGTAGATCCCGAAGGACTGCTGAGCACATTGCCAGCCATCGCCCATACGATGATAGGTTTCCTCTGTTGCAAATACATCAGCATTGCAGGTCAGAACGTTCATTCCAAAATCAAGTTTCTGAAAATTAGTGGTCTTGTCATGCTCATCCTTGGTTTCTTCCTTTCCTTGATTGGTTTCGGCATCAATAAGAGAATATGGAGTCCAAGCTATGTATTCGTGACCTGTGGTTTTGCTGCCTGGATCTTGAGTCTGCTCATCCAATGGATTGACAGAGGTGAAATCAGTACAGAAGGAAAGATAGAAGCAAATGCAGAAGGAATGGATGGAAAAAATGCGGAAGGAAAGACGATAAGAACAAAGGAGAATCCGATAACAGTTCTGTTTTTGTCTTTCGGAACGAATCCACTTTTCCTTTATGTCCTGAGCGAGTTCCTTGCCATTGTTTTCGGAACATACGGCATTAAGGACGATCTGTTAGGCCTCATCAGGAATGCCATTCCAGACGAGTATCTGGTTTCCCTCACCTATGCCCTGTTTTTTGTTGCCATCCATGCAGCGATGGGCATCTGGATGTACCAAAAGAAGATTTTCATTAAGCTATAATGCAAATGTTTGCACAACTATTTCCGACTTATTATATTAAAAAGCATAAAAATAAGGTGGAGTTCAGAAAATTATTTGTATTTTTGCAGACAGAATAACAAAATTAGATATATCTAAATAGAATATGAACATTTTAGAGTTAAGCGAACAGGAAATCGTTCGCAGACAAAGTCTTCAGACATTGCGCGAGATGGGCATTGATCCATACCCAGCTGCAGAGTTTCCAACCAATGCATTCAGCACTGATATCAAAGCTGAATTCAAAGACGAGGAAGAGCCACGCCAGGTAGTCATCGCAGGTCGTATGATGGGCCGACGCGTAATGGGTAAAGCCAGCTTCGCAGAGTTGCAGGACTCAAAGGGAAGAATCCAGGTCTATATCGCACGCGACGAGATTTGTCCAGACGAGAACAAAGACCTTTATAATACTGTTTTCAAGAAACTTCTCGACATCGGTGACTTCATCGGCGTAAAGGGTTTTGTTTTCCGTACACAGACTGGCGAGATTTCTGTTCACGCTAAGGAACTGTGCCTGCTCTCTAAGAGTTTGAAACCACTCCCTATCGTAAAGTATAAGGATGGTGTTGCTTACGACAAGTTCGACGACCCTGAGTTGCGCTACCGTCAGCGCTATGTTGACCTCATCGTCAACGATGGCGTAAAAGATACTTTCTTGCAGCGTGCTACTGTTCTCCGTACACTCCGCAGCGTTCTCGACAACGCGGGGTATACAGAGGTGGAGACTCCTACTCTCCAGAGCATTGCTGGTGGTGCTTCTGCCCGTCCATTCATCACCCACTTCAATGCGCTCGACCAGGATATGTACATGCGTATCGCTACCGAGCTCTACCTGAAGCGTCTCATCGTAGGTGGTTTCGAGGGTGTTTATGAGATTGGCAAGAACTTCCGCAACGAGGGTATGGACCGTAACCACAACCCAGAGTTCACCTGTATGGAGCTTTATGTTCAGTACAAGGACTACAACTGGATGATGGCTTTCACAGAGAAGTTGCTCGAAACTATCTGTATCGCTGTCAACGGCAAGCCAGAGCGTGAGATTGATGGCAACATCATCAGCTTCAAGGCTCCATATCGCCGTCTGCCTATCCTCGATGCCATCAAGGAGAAGACCGGTTTCGACTGCAACGGCAAGACAGAGGAAGAAATCCGCGCATTCTGCAAGGAGAAGGGCATGGATGTAGATGAGACCATGGGTAAGGGTAAGTTGATTGACGAGCTCTTCGGCGAGTTCTGCGAGGGAACCTTCCTCCAGCCAACCTTCATCACCGACTATCCTGTAGAGATGTCTCCATTGACCAAGATGCACCGTTCTAAGCCAGGTTTGACCGAGCGTTTCGAGTTGATGGTTAACGGTAAGGAGCTTGCCAATGCATACTCTGAGCTCAACGACCCAATCGACCAGGAAGAGCGTTTCATCGACCAGATGAAGCTTGCCGACAAGGGTGATGACGAGGCAATGATCATCGATCAGGACTTCCTCCGTGCCCTCCAGTACGGTATGCCTCCAACATCAGGTATCGGTATCGGTATCGACCGCTTGGTAATGTTGATGACAGGCAAGACCTTCATCCAGGAGGTATTGTTCTTCCCACAGATGAAGCCAGAGAAGAAGATGCCACAGAGCACCATCAAGGAATGGGCAGAGATTGGCGTGCCAGAGGATTGGGCATACGTGCTCCGCAAGGCAGGTTTCAACCTCATCTCTGATATCCGTGAAGAAAAAGCACAAGGCTTGCAGCAGAAGATTGGAGAAATCAACAAGAAGTACAAGCTCGGCTACGAGAAGCCTTCTGTTGACGACATCCAAGGCTGGATTGACGCAGCCAACAAGTAAGAGATATTAAATGTATAGTTGGGAGCCTTTGTTTCCAACTATACATTATTAATATATAACATTAAACATTAAGACGAAGTGTTCAACTGCGGTAAAATAGCGATTATTGGCGGCGGTAGCTGGGCTACAGCCATTGCCAAGATTGTGGTGGGGCATACTCATCACATAGGTTGGTATATGCGTCGCGACGACCGCATCGAGGACTTCAAGCGCATGGGTCACAACCCTGCCTATCTGATGTCGGCACGATTCAATGTGGAAGAAATCTTCTTCTCTTCCGACATCAACAAGATAGTGCAGAACTACGATACACTCGTGTTCGTCACCCCATCGCCTTATCTGAAGAATCATCTCAAGAAGCTCAAGACGCGACTCAGCGACAAGTTCATCATCACTGCCATCAAAGGTATTGTGCCAGATGAAAACCTCGTTTGCTCAGAGTATTTCCATCAGGTTTACGATGTGCCTTACGAGAACCTCGCCTGCATCGGAGGTCCTTCTCATGCCGAGGAGGTGGCACTGGAGCGACTGAGCTATCTCACCGTGGGCTGTAGCGATACCGAAAAGGCGCGTGCCTTCGCCAACGATTGTCTGGCGAGTGAATTCATCAAGACCAAGACTTCGAGCGATGTCATCGGCATCGAATACTCTTCGGTTCTGAAGAATGTATACGCTATAGCAGCAGGTATCTGCGGCGGACTGAAGTATGGTGACAACTTCCAGGCGGTACTCATGTCGAATGCCGTTCAGGAAATGCACCGCTTCCTGACAGCCGTCCACCCTATCGACCGAAGCATGTACGACTCAGTTTATCTGGGCGACTTGCTCGTAACAGGCTACAGCAACTTTTCCCGCAACCGAACCTTCGGTACCATGATAGGCAAGGGCTACAGCGTGAAGAGTGCGCAGATAGAGATGGAGATGATTGCCGAAGGATATTTCGGCACCAAGTGTATGAAGGAAATCAACCGCCACATGCACGTCAACATGCCGATTCTCGATGCTGTATATAATATATTGTACGAGCGCATCAGTCCGCAAATCGAAATCAAACTCTTGACCGACTCGTTCAGATAGGCACACCCTATCCATCAGTTTCGGCAGAAGAGCTTGTCTTCAAGTAGTAACATTAACACATTCATTTAGATATTAAAAGAAAAAATGAAAAGTATCAGCTTAAACATTACAAAGGCTGCATCATTCCTCGCAGAAGGTGCAGTAAAGGCTTACGAGCCTAAGGTTAAGGCCGCTCAGGAAGCTCTTGAGAACGGCACTTGTGAAGGTAACGATTTCTTGGGATGGTTGCATTTGCCATCTTCTATCACTCCTGAGTTCCTCGATGAGATTCAGGCTGTTGCCAATACTTTGCGCGAAAAGTGTGAGGTTGTTGTTGTTGCAGGTATCGGTGGTAGCTACCTCGGTGCCCGCGCCGTTATCGAAGGCCTCGGCAACTCTTTCGCTTGGCTCGTAAACGACAAGAAGAACCCTACTATCCTCTTCGCAGGTAACAATATCGGTGAGGACTACCTCTTCGAGTTGACTTCTTTCTTGAAGGACAAGAAGTTTGGTGTCATCAATATCTCTAAGTCTGGTACCACTACTGAGACAGCTCTCGCTTTCCGTCTCTTGAAAAAGCAGTGCGAGGATCAGCGCGGCAAGGACGAGGCTAAGGATGTTATCGTAGCCGTTACCGATGCCAAGAAGGGTGCTGCCCGCACTTGCGCTGACAAGGAGGGTTACAAGAGCTTCATCATCCCTGACAATGTAGGTGGTCGTTTCTCTGTTCTTACTCCAGTAGGTTTGTTGCCTATCGCAGTAGCTGGTTTCGATGTTAAGCAGCTCGTAGCTGGTGCTGCTGACATGGAGAAGGCTTGCGGCAAGGACGTAGCTTTCGAGGAGAACCCTGCTGCTATCTATGCAGCTACACGTCAGGCTCTCTATACTCAGGCTGGCAAGAAGATTGAGATTGTTTGCAACTTCCAGCCTAAACTTCACTACTTCGCTGAGTGGTGGAAGCAGCTCTATGGTGAGAGCGAGGGTAAGGACCAGAAGGGTATCTTCCCAGCAGCTTGCGACTTCACTACCGACCTTCACTCTATGGGTCAGTGGATTCAGGAGGGCGAGCGCTCTATCTTCGAGACTGTTATCAGCGTAGAGACTCCTAACGAGAAGTTGCTCTTCCCTCACGATGATGAGAACCTCGACGGTTTGAACTTCCTCGAGGGCAAGCGTGTTGACGAGGTGAACAAGATGGCAGAGCTCGGTACACGTCTGGCTCACGTTGACGGTGGTGTTCCTAACATCCTGGTTAACGTACCTGAGTTGAACGCTTACTACCTCGGTCAGTTGATCTACTTCTTCGAGAAGGCTTGCGGTATCAGCGGTCTCTTGGAAGAGGTAAACCCATTCAACCAGCCTGGTGTTGAGGCATACAAGAAGAATATGTTCGCATTGCTCAACAAGCCTGGTTATGAGGCTGAAAGCAAGGCTATCCAGGAGCGTTTGGCTAACGAGAAATAATCGATATTAAGAAATCATTTCATTATTGATGAAAGAAATTATTTCAAAATACTTAAAAGACCACGGCTTTGGGGAATTCAACCCTAAAGCCGTTCTTTTTGATATGGATGGCGTGCTATACAACAGTATGCCTAATCATGCCGTGGCCTGGCAGGAATCTATGAAGCAGTTTGACATCCACATGACTGCAGCTGATGCTTATGCCACAGAGGGAGCACGAGGTATCGATACCATCAAGATGATGGTGAAAAAACAGAAAGGTATCGACATATCTCTGGAAGAAGCTCAGAAAATGTATGATGTAAAGACGGATATCTTCCACTCTATGCCAACGGCAGAAATCTTCCCTGGTGTTAAGGAAACCATGCAGAAGATTAAGGATGCTGGTATGCAAGTGGGTGTGGTTACCGGTAGCGGACAGCGTCCTCTCATCATGCGCCTACTCAATGACTTCGGCGATTTTCTGGATGAAGAGCATATTGTAACTGCGTATGACGTGAAACGTGGAAAACCAAACCCTGACCCATACCTGATGGGATTGCAGAAAACGGGCAATCTTCAACCATGGGAAGGTATCGTTGTAGAGAATGCTCCATTAGGAGTCAGAGCGGGTGTTGCTGCTAACATCTTCACGGTAGCTATCAATTCCGGTCCATTACCAGATAATGAGTTATCTGATAAAGGCAGTAATCTTCTTTACCATCAGATGACCGAATTCTGCAATGACTTCGAGAGTTTAATAGAAATGGCACATCAGCAGAGCCAGATATTCAAAACAACAAAAACGTGTAAGTAAACATCATTACTTACACGTTTTTATTAACTTTTTATATAATGTACTATTCCTTCAACCAACGACCAATCAGATCAATAATTTCCTGACGAGTAGGCTCTGGGAAGGAAAGAATACGGGTCGTATGAGAACCTCCCGGGCACATATAAACATGCAAATTTTGCTTGTTCTTCGTAAATGGAAGTCCATAAATACCAGAAGCACTCCATGGGTCGATAGAACCATAGATATAAACCATCTTAGGATCATTCTTACTCAGGAAATCTACTGTGTGCTTATATAATACAGGAGAAAATTTAACTTCCTCCGCATCCTTCGGCAACATCAACCGATGCAAATATCCCTTTGCAGTCTTAATACTCAGATATCTCTTGAATGGTTTTGTATAATAGCCATAATAACCTAATTCTTTAGCTGCCTGCACATCAAACGAGAAATAGGGATTCTGATTGGAGAAATAATCGGGTTCACAATGACTCATCCAATACTTGAATACAGCTAAATCATCAGCCTCTCTTGTAGGAATCTTTTGGATATCAGAACCCCACTGCCAGAAAGCAAACGCATACTCAAAGACTGAGAAGTCATATATTTCAGCCAAAGGAGCATTGAATGTATAATGCTTGTCATTACAATATTTTTCAAGCATAGGAAGAAGAACTGCCTTGCGCTTAAAGAGCAGAAGTTGGAAATCGAGCACTTTCTGTCTATTCTCTGGAGTAGAAACCTCATATTGGAGAAATTTCTCATGTCTGCCATCCTCAACACTTCTGTTCAGTGGAGCTACGTATGGAACTGAAATATCAACATCGTTTGGGAAATAGGAACGGTAAAACATGGTTGTCTGACCGCCCTTACTGATACCCGTAGCCATCCACTTACCCTTATATAAAGCATGTAATGCTTCATTCACATGATGCAAATCACAAAGAGAATTCTCCACTGTCAGATAATCCCAGTTGCAAGGACTTGGCATGGACTTATCAAAATAACGGTACTCCACGGTAATGATGTTGGTATTGAAAAGCTTGGACAGTTCCTCTATATATCCCTCATGCAACGCATAATTGGCATCATAGCCTTCTGTAACAAGTACTGTTGGACGGTCAAAACCGCGATGACAGAGCACTACTCGCTGCTCAAACTGACCAGCCTGCGGGTTCTTAGCATCTAATTGCTGCTTGATAAAGAACACATATTTTTCTGGGAAACAAGTACTCTGCAGCGGTTCCACTTTACTCACACCAGGAAGAGCCGCTAACCGTTTACCAGCTTCACCCAATTCTGCTGCCAACATCTGCAAAGGCAGGATGAGCAACATCAACATCAACAAACAAGCTGACTTTAATGATTTTGTTTTCTTAAAAAATTTCATTGCTTTCAAAGATATTATACTTTTGAAGATATTATATTTTGAAATACAAAGGTACTGCAAAAACCAGAGAAAAAAGAAAATAAAATGAGAAAAAGTATGATTTGATGAATCTTCCCCACAAAAACGTAGCAGATTGCTTTGCTATTCCATCAAAAAAACTTATCTTTGTGCCCGAATTTCAGTACAATTCAAATACAGAACAGCATATTATACTTGTGAATAAAAAGAATTAAAAGGATAAATACGATAAAGGACAAATATTAAAAAGAAAGATATGAAAAAGATTATTTTTCCAATCATGTTGATTACATTGTTGGCTTCATGCTCAGAAAGCATTGAAGACAGAGCAGCAAGAGAGGCTAAGGAATATACAGAGAAAGTATGCCCTACTCCTTTCGTGAATGATGGGCGCACAGACAGTACGGTATTCGACAAGAATACCCGTACCTATATTTATTATATGACTTTGAGAAACAAGGCAGATAATGCCATACTCATCAAACAAAACCACAAGAAACTCTATGATGCACAAAAGCAGTCATTAGACAATAATCCAGGACTTCAGAAATACAAAGAAGCCCATTTTGCTTTCAGATTCATCTATCATTCTGCTAAAAATCCAAAGGAAGTTCTATTGGACGAAACCTTTAAATATTAAGACAGAAAAGACAAAGATTAAAAGCAGAAAAAAACAAAGATTAAAAGCAGAAAAAAACAAAGATTAAAAGCAGAAAAAAACAAAGATTAAAAGCAGAAAAAGTCCCGAAGAAAGATTTAATTCTTCGGGACTTTTATATTTGTTTCTACTGGAAACCGACCAGTAATGCTGTCTTTTACATTTAGTACCCCATTTCCTGAAGTGCAGTTGCCAACTGGTCTGGACAGCTTGTTGGTTTGTTGCCGCAAGTAATACCCTTCAATCGGGCAATCACTTCCTGCGCTTTCATACCTCTTATCAAGGAACAAACGCCCTTGGTATTGCCATCACAACCACCGATAAACTGCGCATCCTGTACGACTCCATTCTCATCTACACTGATGCAGATATACTTGGAGCAGGTACCATGAGTCTGATAAGTCACCTTGGTAAGATGCTTTGCATTCTCGCTGTTGATCATAGAAAACTTATTCAGCGTCAGCAGGAATCTCTGGCTTCATGTTGGTATAGACAGTCTGAACATCGTCAAACTCCTCCAACTTCTCAACCATTTTGTCGATAGTCTCACGCTCCTCAGCAGTTACATCCTTCAAATCATTAGGAATGTAAGTGAACTCAGCACCAGTTACCTCGAAGCCCTCAGCCTCCAAGTGCTTCTGGATTTCACCGAAGCTTGTAGGAGCACCGTAGATAGTGATTTCATTGGTCTCCTCATCCTCATCGAACTCGTCTTCTACACCATAGTCGATCAGGTCGAGAATCATCTCATCCATATCCAGACCTTCCTTCTTCTTGAATGTAAACACAGCCTTGTGATCGAAGAGGAAAGAAAGGGAACCTGTAGTACCCAAGTTGCCGCTGAACTTATTGAAAATAGAACGAACGTCAGCTACAGTACGAGTAGTATTGTCTGTCAATGTGTCAACAAATACAGCAACACCGTGAGGACCATATCCCTCGTATGTTACCTCCTTGTAATCGCTGGTATCCTTGCCACAAGCGTTCTTGATGGCACGAGCGATGTTATCCTTAGGCATGTTCTCACGCTTACAGTTAGCGATGATAGCACGCAAAGTAGGATTGTTCTCTGGCTCAGGACCGCCAGCCTTTACTGCAATTGCAATCTGCTTACCTAACTTAGTAAATGTCTTGGCCATGTGGCCCCATCTTTTCAGCTTTGTAGCTTTACGATATTCAAATGCTCTTCCCATTGGAATAAATTTTAAAAATGTTTATCGTTTTGTTTAAAATATTATCTTAACTCTGCATTGAGCTTGCCTGTCAGGTTGGCAATCAACTTCTTCATGATTGCATCTATCTGCTTGTCATTCAAAGTCTTTTCTTCATCCTGAAGAATGAAGTTGACAGCATAACTCTTCTTGCCAGCTGGCAAGTTCTTACCTTCATAGACATCAAAGAGAACGACACTCTTCAGAAGTTTCTTCTCTGTCTGACGAGCGATTTGCTCAATCTGCTCAAACTGTACACTCTTATCTACCAAGAGAGCCAGGTCGCGGCTTACTGAAGGATACTTACTGATATCAGTATAGGTGAGGTTCACCTTCTTGATGGCCTTCATCAGGTTATCCCAATGCACATCAGCATAGAATACATCCTGCTCAATATCAAAAGCCTTCTTCAACTTGAGACTCAAGATACCCAACTCTACCAATACCTTACCTGCACGTGTTTCATACTGTACACCCTTAGAGAAGATATTGTTGTCGCTATGCTTAATCACAATGTTATTGACAGGCATGCCAACACGACGAAGGATATTCTCTACCACAGCCTTCAACTCATAAATGCTACTCTGCTCATCAGCATGAGCCCAGTTGCCCTCTACACGCTTACCGGTAATGAGAAGAGAAATATGACCCTCCTGAGTATAACCCTTGATAGGATTCTCAGCATCCCACTTCTCCTTATTATATATATAGGTGTTACCAACCTCGAAGAACTTCAGATTCTGACTCTTGTGATTGATGTTGCGAGAAACACTCTCCAAACCGCCAAAGAGCATAGTCTGACGCATCACACCGAGATCAGTACTCAATGGATTCATGATCTTAACAGTATGCTCATCAGGATAAGCATTGAGTTCCAAATCAGTATAATAGCTTGCCTTGGTAAGAGAGTTGTTCAGGATTTCCATGAAACCTTCACCTACCAACTGCTCTGCTACGATATTCTGAGTATGATAATGCTTATCTTCCTCTCCCTGAACTGTCAAAGAACTCTTCAACTGGGTAGGAATTTCCACATTATTATAACCATAGATACGGAGAATGTCCTCTACTACATCACAAGGACGCTGAACATCTACACGGAATGGAGGAACAAGGAGATCGATGCCTTCAGCATCCTCCTTCACAATCTTCATCTCCAGGGATGTAGCTATGTTCTTGATAGTCTCCACACCGATTTCCTTACCGATGAGACGATGAGCGTACTCATAGTTCAAGCGAACAGGGAAATCCTGAATAGGCTCTGGATAAACATCCTTGATTTGCATGGAAATCTTACCACCTGCAAGTTGCTTGCAGAGAATAGCAGCCTGCTGCAAAGCATAAATCTGTCCGTTTGGATCAACACCACGCTCAAAACGATAGCTGGCATCTGTACTCAAACCATGACGACGTGCACTCTTGCGAATCCAGGTTGGATGGAAATAAGCACTCTCCAGAACTACATTCTTGGTGGTCTCGTATGTACCAGAACCCTTACCGCCAAAGATACCAGCGATACACATTGGCTCTTCTGCATTGCAGATGCTCAAATCGTGCTCACCAAGTGTATGTTCCTCACCATCGAGGGTAACAAACTTAGTTCCTTCTGGCTGGGTACGAACTACAATCTTATGACCGGTTAGCATGTCTGCATCAAAACAGTGCAATGGCTGACCATATGCCATCATGATATAGTTGGTAATATCCACAATATTGTTGATTGGGCGCAAGCCGATGATATTCAACTTATCCTGCAACCACTTTGGACTTTCCTTTACTTCACAATCTGTGATACTTACACATGCATAACGCTTGCAAGCATCAGTATTCTGAATCTCTACGTCAATAGGCAGATCCTCGTTATCTACGACAAACTCATCGCAAGAAGGACGATGAAGACTGGTCTGATAACCATTCTGCTTCAACCAAGCATAGAGGTCGCGGGCTACACCCCAGTGACCCAGTGCATCTGCACGATTGGCAGTGATATCAATCTCAATCAACCAATCGCTCTCAAGATGATAATACTCAGCAGCAGGCTGACCAACTGGAGCATCCTCAGGGAGAACAATAATACCAGCGTGGTCTGTACCCACACCAATCTCATCCTCAGCACAAATCATACCAAGGCTCTCCACTCCACGGAGCTTGCTTCTCTTGATAGTAAAACTCTGGTCACCATCGTAAAGTACACAACCTAAGTCTGCAACGATAACCTTCTGACCAGCTGCAACATTTGGCGCACCACAGACAATCTGCTGAGGCTCACCCTTGCCCAGGTCAACAGTTGTTACATGAAGATGATCGCTGTTAGGATGCATCTCGCATGTCAACACTTTACCCACGTAAAGACCTTTCAGTCCACCTTTGATAGACTGAACTTCTTCCAAAGCGTCAACTTCCAGACCGCAAGAAGTCAGCGCGTCCGCAACTTCCTGAGGAGTCAAGTCGAAATCGACGTATTCTTTAAGCCATTTGTAAGAAACGTTCATTATAATGATTTTATTTGTATTCTCAAAATTCACATCGAAGCACCTCCCGCACTTCGACTTTTTATGATTTTCTCTAAAACTTTGCAAAAATACAAAAAAAAACAGACTTAGACGAAAAAATATTCGTATATTTGCACTTATTAAAAGTTTAATGCGATTTTTCCAGCGAAAACAGAAACTTTTTCATTTGGAAGATAGATTTCAAGACAAAATAACATGCGAAAAAAAGAGTCCCCACAGATAACTCCCCTGATGCATATCAGCATCATCCTAACCATCGGAATTCTCATCGCAAAGATGGGATACGGCTATATTGACACCATCTATTGGCTGGTGGCTGCACTTCTTTCATGGGGCATTTCATTCTATCTTCTCACACGCTCTGCTTCGGCAATAAATGCCCAATGCCTTTCCCTGTTTTTCTGCGTATTCTGTATGGGAGGAGTCCTGACTTCTCACCAGATGGATAAGAAACAGGAGAAACCGCAAATCATCACAGAAGAAAACCTTTCATCATTTGACAAAACCATGTTAACCACTCAAGAATGCAGAAACACAATCCAAAATCATTTGCGAAGCCTCAACATTCAGGATCAGGACTTCGCCATCGTCTCTGCCATGACTCTCGGAGACAAAACCTCATTGACAAAAGAAACTAAGGATATCTATTCGATATCAGGAGCCAGTCATATACTGGCTGTCAGCGGATTACATATCGGAATTATATTCCAACTATTCATTCTATTGTTAGGAGGACGAAGACGCAGTATCCCTACCATCATACTTTCCATCACTGCCATTTGGGCTTATGTCATCTTCATCGGAATGCCTGCCAGTGCGATACGTTCTGCTACCATGATCAGCATCTGCTGCTTTGCCATGCTTTCCCACCGTAAAGCACTGTCTATCAACAACCTCGCATTTGCCTATGTTATCATGCTCCTTTACAATCCGCTCTACTTATTCGACATCAGCTTTCAAATGTCGTTTATGGCAGTTTATTCGATTCTATTGTTCTACCAGCCTCTTGAAGGCCTATGCAGTACCAGTCATTTTTATACCCGATGGCTCTGGAGTATGCTCTGCATTTCCATAGCCGCTCAAATCGGCACCATGCCACTCATCATCTATTACTTTGGTCGCATCTCATGCTATGCACTTTTCACAGGTTTCATAGCCATTCCAGCAGCTACAGTAATCCTTTGGCTATCTGCCGCCATACTCCTGCTTACACTTCTTACCCATATACCCCTGATGAGCTTACTGTCAGAACCGCTTCTGCACTTTGCAACAAGTGGACTCATCAGTATCACTCAAGCAACGAATACGGCTCTGAAACTCACAACCATGCTGCCTGGAGCAAGCATTGATGGGATAAAAATAAATATCCCACAATTATGCCTCATCTACTTCTGCATAATCGTGGGATACATATTTATCAGGAAGACAAGGTATTATTCAAAAACCTCATCAATTCCATTTTCAGTAAAATCATCCTCTTCAGCCTTCTGACCACAAGGATTATAATCTTCCGGAAGATCAAACTTTGCCATTGGATCTATACCTAATGACCTGTCAGCATACACCTTCTTCATGAAGATAGCCCATATAGGAAGCGCCATCGTAGCACCTTGTCCCATCTGTCCTCTGTCAAAATGGATGTCACGGTCTTCACCGCCCACCCAACAGCCGCTAACCAACTGTGGAGTGAAACCGATAAACCAACCATCACTATTATTGTTGGTCGTACCAGTCTTGGCACCAATCTGTCCCTGGAAATTATAACGATAGCGCAAACGTCCAGCAGTACCATTATCTACTACACCCATCAGCATCGTAAGCATCTTCATTGCGTTGGCAGCACCAATCACCTCATTCATTCGAGGCTGGAATGTAGCAATGGTATTTCCTTCATTGTCCTCTATTCGACTCACAAACATAGGTGCTGTACGGATACCATGATTGGCAAATACCGTATAAGCACTCACCATCTCGCTCACACTCACTTCACAAGGACCCAGACAGAGACTCATGGATGGATGAATATCAGGATTATGAATACCGAAGTCATGGAGAATCTGAACAAACTGGTTTGGATTCAACTTACTCATCAGATAAGCACTGATCCAGTTGTTACTCTGCGCCAGTCCCCACTTCAATGGAACCATCTGTCCATAACGGGCATGACTTACATTACGAGGAGTCCAAGGCCTTCCGGCAACCATGTATGTCTGCTGACGGTTAGGAGCATAATCACAAGGTGTGAATCCGTTCTCCATAGCTAAGCTATAAAGGAATGGTTTGATAGTAGAACCCACCTGTCTCCTACCTAAGCTTACCATATCATACATGAAGTGAGGATAATCCAAACCGCCCACATAAGCCTTGACAGCTCCTGTTTTCGGATCCATACTCATGAAACCGCTACGCAGGAAACCTTTATAATATCTGATGGAATCAAGCGGGCTCATCAAGGTATCAATATCTCCATGATAAGTAAACACCGTCATTTCTATCTTCTTGCGGAAAGCCTCTTTGATTTCCTCAGGTGTGCATCCCGCTGCCTTCATCGTACGCCAGCGCTCACTCTGGGTAATAGAACGGTTCAGAATATTACGAATCTGCTGAGGAGTCAACTTATCAGAATAAGGAGAACTTGGCTTTGGCTTATTTTCCTTATCAAAAGCCGGCTGAAGATAACGGGCAACATGCTGATAGACAGCCTCTTCTGCATATTTCTGCATACGACTATCGATGGTAGTAAACACTTTCAGACCATCAGAATAAACATTATATGGCGAACCATCTTTCTTGAAGTTTTTATTGCACCAGCCATAGAGAGGATCCGTATCCCAGGCTATGGAATCGGCAACAAACTGCACTTTGTTCCACGAAGGATAATCCGTACGAACTGGGCGTTTTGCCATCATGTACTGGCGCAAGAATTCCCTTAAATAAGTAGCCGTACCATCCTTATGATCAGTACGATGGAAGTTCAGCGTCAAAGGTTCACTTGAATAGTTCTGATACTCAGCACGGTCCATATATCCCGCCTTCACCATCTGCGAGAGAACAACATTACGACGTTCCTTGGCACGTTCAGGATAACGTACCGGATTGAAGAGCGATGGGTTCTTGCAAAGACCTATCAGAGTAGCAGCTTCGCACACCGTCAGATCCTTCGGTTCCTTATTAAAATAGGTATTAGCTGCCGTCTTGATACCGACAGCATTGTGCAAGAAATCAAAATAGTTGAGATAGAGAGCAATAATCTCCTCTTTGGTATAATAACGTTCCAACTTGATGGCAATGACCCACTCTATTGGCTTCTGGAGCATTCGCTGAGCAGCACTTTGCGCAGTACTACTATACAACTGCTTAGCCAACTGCTGAGTAATGGTAGAACCACCTCCAGCATTAGTCTGCCCCAAAATACCACGCTTAATGATAGCACGACCCAGCGCTCTGAAGTCAATACCAGAGTGCTCATAAAATCGCTCATCCTCAGTAGCCACCAAAGCCTGAACCAGATAAGGTGACATTTTCTTATAAGGTATCACAATTCTGTTTTCCTTATTCAGATTCCATGTACCGATAACCTTACCGTCAGAAGAATATACCTGAGTCGCAAAGCGGTTGATCGGATTCTGCAAATCTTCAATATCCGGCATATAGCCAATCCAGCCAAACCAAATGGCAAAGAATCCAACAATTGCAGAAACAATACCTCCAGCAAGAAGCGCCCACAAAATATGTATGAAACGTTTTCTCATCACTAATTAAATTATATTTCAAATATCATTTCTTGATAATTTGTGCAAAATTACACAAAAAAAGTTGTTACGCAAAAGAAATCAAGGAAATTTTGCATATTCCAAATAAATTAGAAGTGCTATCATGCTGTTGCTTAACCAAAGAAGTAAAAGATTCCTAACCTTAATTATAAATATTGATAGTCATAATTCCATGTATATATTAACACCCACAAATTAACACCCACAAATACAATTATTTGATAAATCTTTGTAACTTTGCCTTCAAATCCTCATGCTTAGAATAGTCAAACAACAAACATTTATTCGCATCCTTGAATGGTATAACAGCATGATATTCGCTAGCGACAAAACAATCAATCTGATAAGGATGATATGTCAGGACAATACCTTCTGGCAAAACGGCAAAGTGAGTCAAAGGAAAATCTTTCTCTGTAAATGCCTTTTCATTGTAGCCATTCATGCCTGCCCATTCATCACAAGAATAATTACAATCAAGTAACGTAGGCATAAAATTATTCTCATCTTCAATACCAATCACAGGACAATGGAAAGAGAATATGTGATGTGTAAAATCCTCCCATGAACTTTCTTGTTCATAGCAAAAATCATATTCTTTCTTCAAACTCTCCAAAACCAAATGCCTAAAGTGTTGCAACATAGATGGTTTCACAGAGTTGTTGACATCAAGCAATCCTCCTCTTCGCTTGTCGTATGTGATATAGTACTCACGAGGTAATTCATGAAGTCCACCATTATAAAGTCTTGCCCAATAGTGATAAGTGGTGTAGTCATCACAGTCTGCTACCTTCTTTACTCTTATATCGCAAGTCATTCTCACATCTAAAGTGTCTTCTATTTGATTCTCAGCCCGGCAAAGTTTCTCCCATAACACACCATATTCATCCAAAGAATACAACATGTTATTTAATGAAGTACATTTACCGACCGGAATATCCTTATTGTTTTCCAACAGAAAGAATACATCATCCCTTATGGCTGATATCATCCATTTTCGAATAGCCTTATCAGAATCAGTATCACCTTTCGGTATATCCAAATCTACGCTAAATCCAGCTTCCACCATTTCGTATTCGCTCCTTGGTTTGACGTAATAATCCTTCACTAACCTTTCTACAGAAGTATCGGTGGTTGTGGAAATCTTCTTTGCATTATATAGATCACAGAATGAAACATCTTTTATTTGCGCTCCATCCACAAAAGTCACCACACCGTCTTTTTTCGATTTGCGACAAAATACATTTTTTTGAAGACCTAAACATATTCCGTCTGAGAAACAGATGGTATCAGAACTTGCAAAAAGTTGCAACTCTCTCCATTTGCCAAGATAGTACAGCCCTGATGCACAACAAGGTGATGAGAATAACACCTGTTTATTATTTATATCATAAACCTCCTTGTCATCAATGCTCACATAGTTAGTTGTGTTAGCAATAGAAGTAATACTCGCAGCTCCAATTTGAGGATAATAGAATCCATTACGCTCATACTTCAGTAGATAGTATGGCTTCTTATCATTGGAATGCTCATAGTTCCAAACCACAAACAGGCTATCGTTTATACGTTCTTGTATTTTGAACGTATCACCATCCAAAACAATGGTATCTTCGTCAACAACCTCTCCTTTCACCCCAACCCCCATTCGCAAACCGGTACAGCTAACAAGGGTTGCAAACATAAGGAATATAAACAGTAGTTTTTTCATAACGATTTCCCTATCCGTGTCGGGAACAACTTTTATTGTTACTTCTTTCTATTCATCAACCATTCAATCAGTTGGTTCACTTCCTTGCTCAACATTCCAGCAGTTGCCGGAAGCTTATGGGGGCGAATGACAACCATACCGATGGAATATTTTGGGTTATCAGCAGGAAAACAGCCCACAAACGTAAATTCATCAAAACATCTTTTATTGTTGTCGTGTTGAAGGATATTGTACCTACCAGCCTGTTTTACACCTCTTTGTTTGAAAGACAGAGCCAGTTCTATGGCATTGTTCGTCTTTGTTGTGTCACTGATAGCCCAGATATTCTTTTTGAATGGTACATATATCATGTCACCACATCCCTCACAATCGTCATCTAACTGTTTCTCCAATGATGCCCATGCCAGTACTTCCGATGTTGTAACATCAATGACGGCTATTTGCCCATATATACCATCTGTTTCCAGCATCATATTTCTATCTAATAGGTTATAGCATGAGTCTATAAGTTCTTTGTCTGCTAATGAACAAATATCAACACTATCGTTGAAATAGGAAACTTCTTTTCTCTGAGCATAGACACCTACACAATAGAATATTAGCATAAATACTAATAATGTTCTAAATGCTTGTTTTATTGTTTTCATTCCGTTTCTACACTTTTTGGTTGTACAATCAGTTCCAATCGCTTGATATCATCTTCCGTCAATTGGATATTTCCTCCATTTTTGTAATAGTCAAGTACCCTTTCTGCACCACGTGGTCCCAACACAGCATGTTCCTCTGCTTTCATATAATATTCCACAGCAAACTTTTTGTCTATATGACCATTCTCATCAGGCTCATAATACAGGTCGCCAAGCATCGAGTAGGCAAGCGGAATTCGATCTGCAATCATGCTGAGTTTCGTGGCATCAGCTCTCAATCTGCCTTTCCAATCAGGAACAGTCAGCAACATTTCTGCCAAAGAACAACCTTGTTCAGCCGCCTCCTTAATCATGTTCATTCCTGAAAGGGTATCACCTTTATCTACGGTTATAATTCCAAGAAGAGTTTTAGCCTCAGGAGAGTCATTATTGAATAGCACCTGTTCCACGCTGTCTGGATTTTCTTGAAGATACGACTTATAGCTATCCATCAAGAGAAATAGCGTTTTGTATTCATTACCATCTGGCATATCATAAATGTAATCTTCCATTCGGTTAATTCCACCACGGCTCTCAGCTATGCTAGCCATAGTTATCATACCGAAGAAATCCTTCTTCACTCCGAAACCATCCCGGTAACAGTCTGCTAATTTCAGGTATGCAGAACCATCACCCCAACGAGCCTGATGGAGTAACGCCAAGACAGAGTCCTGAGGTGCTTTTACAACACCTTTCAGTTCCACGACCTTTGAAGAAACTAATCTATCTTCCTGTAAATATTGCTCAGAACAACTTGCAAGGAACAACATCATTAAAACACTCAACGAAAGCATCTTAAATCTCATATCTCAATACCCTAATTCGTGTCGGGCACAACTTCAAAGTTTGTTGTTTACATAATGCTTACAGGAGATTATCTTACTCTTTGTCTTCTGTCGCTATCACATCATAAATGCAGTCACCTCCCCAATAAATCATGGGAGCCAATGCCTCCGAAAACTTGTTGTAGTTGGTTTGTGGCGAGACACTCTTCAACTCTATGAGTTTTCTATCCAGTTCCTCTTTAGATCTTGCAAACACGATATTCCAAAAGAACCTGTCTTCAGATGCATAATCTTCGGAATCAAAGCAAGGATATAACTCAGCATCATTTCCGACAAAAACTCCATTTTTATCCAATCCCTTAATGGCATATTCAATAGCCTCTTGTATATTCTCAAATTTTACTCCAAGAACATAAAACGAATTTGTATTCTTAATTATCTTCATATCAGTTGACTTTGTTGTATTTAAATAAATGGTTACTTCTATTTGTTTTATAATAGAGATGTTGCAAGCCATCAAAAACTATCAAACAAAATAAAAAAACGAGACTTGTTTTTCGTTATTCCCAAATCTCGCTTTAATTGTAATAGCCTTATTAGCATCAGTCCCTTGAAATCTTGAAACCCAATTTCAAAATGAGTTTTATGGTTTCAATAGACGTGTTGCGGTCGTATTCCTTCTCTTCTTCTGATAGTTCTTCATATGGTACAAGGCACGGATGTTTCTTCTCCGCATCATTGCGTTCCTCTCCATACGTCCAGCCATACTTCATGCGTCCAGCCGCCCATACCTCATGCACGTTCTTAGCGATGTCCTCTGCCAATGCATTAAGTTCTTGCGGCAGAGCCACGTCCTTCGTGTCGATAGGATGTGGCGTGTAATTGTTCTTGTTCATAATATACAATATTATATATGTTACTTTATGAAGAGAGAAGGAACTGTATAACAATCTATCATTTTTATCCTTTGATATTATTTTCCATAAAAGCCAAAATATCGCTATAGAATTTATATCTTAGTTCATCATGATTTCTATATTCAACATAATATTCCTGATGATAATTAAACACCTTTTTCTTTATATCTCGCAATCTTCTATTCATTAAAAGTTCAAATATGCGATTACGTTTACGAACATAAACAAAGATATTTGGAGTACCTGATTTTATTAGTGAATTGTAGGCAACATTAAACTCTTCTTCTGTAATTTCTCCAGCTGTCGAGTCGAATATGAAAACCACAATATCTGCTTCCTCCTCTATGAATTTGTTATAATCAGCTTGTCGTCCTCTTTCTCGTCCAGTCAAAGATGTCGCAAAATCTTCAAAAGTCAAAGAACGTATATCTATGTTCTTTGTATTTGCGACCTTGCTCAATTGTTCTCGTAACAAAGCACGTTCTCTATTCAGTTTTTTCGCCCCTGCAATAAAAACTTTAGTTATAGGTCTGTAATGTATTCTCTTTAGATTCTCCAATAAGCCATAGACGTGTTCCTTAATGTTTATGCCTTCATTAAGATTAAATCTGAAATCTTGCGCAAGCGACATTATAAATCTGACAGCATCAATATGGTTACAGTTTGACAATTCTTTTAGATTCAACCTTGCATAGTTATCAAAATCATAATTCCCATCCGCTGTCATACCAACAATGAGTAATTCACATTCATCATAGTATGTAAACTCACCGTTAGATTTGTTTTCTAAATCTTGAACGATTTCAATAAAAATATTTTCGTCAAATGTAAGTTGTAAATTATGGTCGGCTGCATTACAAACATCGTCTGACTCTTCTGCTCTTTTATATCCAGGCATGACAAAGGTGACATCTCTTGTCATTTTATCAAGATAATTGATTCGAGACAGTATCTCTGTGGTTATACAAGAATTGTTCAAAGGATGTGAAAGGATAAAAATATACAGATTCTTGTATGATTTTACATCAGACACAATCATTGAATAATGTCCATGTCTTCGATTCAAATCTTCAATTATATCTCCCAGTTTTGTCTTAAGATACTCATCTAACCCTGCTAATTCCTTTACTCTACTTACAACATCCCCTTGCTGTTGTTTTATTAGAATTTCTTTGTATTCATTTATAATACAGTCGATATCGTTCTTTGCATCAATTCTTGATATGAATGGTATATTATTCAACTGCTTTAGAAAAGTCTCAATAATCCAAAGCTTTTGTTCATCAGAATAAGAGTCTATATTCCGGAGGAAATTTTTAATTTCTATTGGGTTTTGTGGAAAATACATACAGTAATAGATGATATTATTAAGAAAAGGTATAAACATTTTATCTTTCAATATTTTTTCGGATAATCAGCCTTAAACCTGATCCACTTGTTTTTTTTGAATGGTCGGAGGCGTATCTTCTAGAAACGCGACAATTCTTTTCCTCATGCCACAAACTTCTATCACGCTGGACAAAGCTGATTCCTTTTTGTATAATGTCTGTGAATATTCAAAAAAAGTCATATAAGGGTTTGGGGGAAATATCGGTTATAAAGGATTGTTATAAATATCTAATCCTTGATCGACAAAATAGTATATTATAAAAATTAGATATGCAGATATCATTGAAAACAGTCCTATTTCGTTTTTGCACTCCCGGAATTTGTTCCTCCTATTATCTTTTGGGGTATGAATAATAGAAAGAACCCTTGTATATATACCCCAAAGAAGATATAAGCTTGTTACTATACAAGGCAATGTTCCAATTGCCAATAGTATCCATGAATAATTATTAATATTGTATGAAAGCACTCCTATATATAGTAATATTTTTCTTAGATAAATAAAGTCAAAACTACAGAATGTTACGAACCCTGCCATGCAACATATATTTTCTTTGGCTGTATTTTTCATGCTATTCTTTATCCACAGAAATAACATAAATAAAATCACTAAAAAAAACTATTGCTGTCCGATAAAACCAGAAAACTCTGACAGCCCTCTCGCACGTGCGTGCG
>ERZ1026776.56-NODE-56-length-79147-cov-50.621276_pt1 | contig 79147 bp, 57 predicted proteins | sample MGYA00380125_ERZ1026776 | MGnify/ENA primary metagenome ERZ1026776 (study PRJEB33269, sample SAMEA4719761) | human gut metagenome | biome: human-associated habitat; feature: organic feature; material: feces | place: Cameroon | collected 2013-10 ...
CAATTCAAGCAAGCTTGATTGCATTCGCCTTGCACGATGATTCAGCCCGCACTTGCTAAATCCGAAAGTTGAATAAGTGAATTCTTAGACATGGCAAAATTCTGGGCCACTCGGCTTTGCCGCTTGGTTTGTCCAAGAACTTTTTGTTGCTCAGATACTTAAAAGGATTAAATTACAATAGTGTTGCTGAATTAAGATAAGAACAAGACCATGAAATCGTTATTCATATTACAACTTGTATGTTGCGTCATTACAGCCATGTTAGCATTGCAATTAGCCATGGCAAGTTTGCAGGTGAGATGGAAGGTGTGGCGCTACGAAATATCAAGATGGCTTCTCGTTGCATCCATGCTATTCTTCTCCGTCCACTACCTCTTACAGATGGTTCATGGACTCCGTGCACAAGGTACCGATGTGGGCGCAGCATTCAACATACTGTTCTATACCCCAGTGGCATTTGCCATCACTCTCTCCATCATCAACATAGAGAGCACAGGCAGCAAAGTGCGCCGTTATTGTTTACGTAGTATGATGGCATACATACTCATTGCCCTGGTTTTCGTCATTGGCATGTTCAAAAGTCATAGTTTACACATTGGCAATATGCTCTATGTGATGCTCGGTCTTTTTGTGGCTAGCATGGCATATTTTATTTTTATCATTCGCAAAGAAACAAATACCCAAAGGCAGAAGCTCATGGAAAATTTCGGAAGTGACTTGATTCCATACGTGCGCTATTCGCAAGCCAGCGTCATTTTGCTATACCTCACTGCTGGACTCCTGCCTGTAGCAATCCTCTTCAATACCTTATTATATATAATAGGTCCCTTGATGTTACTCTCTGTCATCTTTTTCGTCTACACTTTCATTGCTATGGGCTATTACATCACACCCAAAGGAGTCATTTCTGATGAAAATGATGCAGAGGCAAAAGTCACGGAAGCAGAAGACATAAATGACGATAAGAACACTCATAGCACAAATATCTTGACAGCAAATAGAAAGATGGAAATAGAATTAGCCCTCAAGAAATGGTGTGAAGAGGGATGTTATAAGGACTATGAAGTTAGCATCTATTCGCTAGCTACCAAGTTGGGATACAAGAAAAACGAACTGACAGAATACTTCAACCAGTCAGAATACACCAATTTTAGAACCTGGCTTAGCGACATTCGCTTTAATGAGGCAGTTCGCATGATGAAAGCCAACCCCGAATATAGCATTGACGCTATTTCCACAGAGTGCGGTTTCTCATCCCACACATGGATTTATCGTATATTCAAACAGAAAACGGGCATGTCACCTAGCCAATGGCGCAAACAGTTTGTCTCCATCTAAGTGTGTATTTTTGTAATCATACATTAAATACTATTTAAAAAGTAGTAGCTTTCCTAGGAAAGCTACTACTTTTTTTGTGGAAAAGCTACAACCACCATAGAAAAGCTACCATCACTTCAAAGAGGAAGGAACTATTTTTGCACTCAAATCGACAGATAATGAACATGACAGGAACAGAACCACCCATTTCAATTTCAGATGGCAATCTCATCATGATTGGTGTAGTGATTGTGACTGTATTTGTCATAGTGCTCATCCTTGTGATGATAAACGACTACCGTCTCTACCTGGGAAACCATTGGAAAAAGAAATTCAGTTTCACTGATTTCATCAAGCAAGAACAATTCTATATTTATATACTGTTGTTCTTCCTTCTTTTGGTAGGTTCGGAATTGTTGTTACAAAACGAGTATTCATTTTAAAACAATAAATAATTATGAAAAAATCGTATCTATCATTATTCATCCTCGCAATAGGAGCGGCGATGTTTACTGCTTGTTCAGACGATGACAACAATGGGGAAAACGGAAATCCTAACATTCCTCTGGCAGAACTATCCAAGCCAAAGGCAAACCCTTGGCTGGCACAAGAGGAATACAGCATCACCCATTTCAATTCGGCTCAGACCGATGCTTTCACTGCAAAAGTAAAGGACGGCACGTTCTATGCCGACCTGACGAAATGCAAGGCAACAAGCAGCGGTCCTGTGAACCTCATGACGCTCGCATCCACTTCCCCAAAATACATGTGGGGAATGAGCAGCGACAGAGTGTCTATCATAGACGTATCCAACGGCAATTTTGAAAGACTCGCAGAAGCTGGTTTGCCTGGAATAACAATGAAAACTCAAGAACAACTCAACATCTTGACATCCAGCTACTCATCTTACTCAGAACTTGCTACAGCCGTAACCGGAGTGCTAGGTGCTGCCCCACAGATGTCTATAGCCAATGGAAACTATGTGTTGTGCGACAAGGACAACTATGTATATACCAATGCTGGACACATCATGGCAAGATACAAGCTGAAGAACCCAAATAATCCAAAGGAAGGCATAGAGCTAGACAGTCAGATTAAGCTCACACCGTATATCAACAACTCTTACACGCTGGTGGGAGCTACCATGACATACGATGGACATTTGCTCGTGGCGGCACAGAATGCTCTTGTTGTACTCAACCGTGAGTTGACCACGGTAGAAGATACCTACCCACTGGCAAGCACCCAGATATTGACGAACTCAATAGCCGTGGATGAGAACGGCGGGGTATATGTGGCAAGCAACGCCAAGGAGGCCAACGGCAAGGGACTCATGCAAAAGCTGATATGCAAGAATGGAAAGTTCTCTGACAGCGAGAGCGATGGAGCATGGAAAGCCGAGTATGACGGAGGTCCAATGGCACCATGTATCAAGCTCGGATATGGTACAGGAGCAACCCCTACACTAATGGGATTTGGCAACGACGAGGACAAACTCGTAGTGATAACAGACGGAGCAAAGAAAATGAAACTCGTAGCTTTCTGGCGTGATGCCATACCTGCCGATGCCAAGCCTGTAGATTCCGGCAACAAGCGTTTGGCAGGAACGTTCGACATAACGTGTGGATTACCAGCCTCTACCGAATGGGTACAGTCGGAGCAATCCGTAGTAACCGCAGGATACGACGCTTTTGTGGTGAACAACATCAGCCAGACAACGGAAAAGATAAACGACAAGATTATAGGCGTACTAGCAATCGGTCCTACCATAGAGACTCCTAGAGGTGTTGAATGCGTGAGCTGGAACACAAAGGAGAACAAGTGGGAGACTAAGTGGACACGTGCTGACGTCAGTTCACCAAGCATGATTCCTGCTGTAAGCACATCGTCTGAAATGGTATTCGTAAGTGGGTGGAACGATGCCACAGGATGGGAAGTAACCGGACTCGACTGGCGCACCGGCACCACACGCCACCGCACAATCCTAGGCAAAGACAATCGGGCCAATGGAGCATATGCCATCATACAGTTCTTTGACAATGGTGACTTACTCTACAACTCGGTGTCTGGACCGTTCAGAGTGGAAATCAAGTAAAACAGAGTGAGAACAAAAAGTATATTAATTAAAAAAAACAGGAAGTATGAAAATCAAGCAAATTATCATGACCTCATTGCTAAGTTGTATCACGGCAATGACATTCATCGCATGTTCCGATGACGACAGCAACAACGATATAAAAATCCCTACCGTGTCACCAAAGGAGCAATGGGGCGCAACCCTGAAAGGCGATGGTGAAGTTCTCGGAGCATACCCGGACTTATACTCCAATTATTGGGAATACACCTATGAGATAGACAAAAACAGTGACAAGATTCTATGCCTGAAAGGAGAATATCCTCATTGCAGATATTTCAGCATATCACTATACAATGATATGACAGGAGACGTTTTTGCAGGCATCGATGACCAGGACATCTCGGCAGATAACGGAAGCACGAATCCTTTCGTCGCAACCACTTCTGGAAAGAACTATTTCACCCTCTATGTGGTGCCAAACGGAACGTCACAAAGCGTAATAGACAAACTTGGAGAGAATGTGGTGAAAGTTAAAGAAGGTGTGAACAAAGTAGCTGTAGTTCTCAGACATTACCTGGGCACTACTGCCGATGGAAGCCAAAAAGATGAATACGCAGGAGTAGAACTGCCAGCCATCGCTGCACTCGACATGAACTTGCATGAGACCTACGTGCCAGAACACGTTGTATCAAATGTCTATAAGATAACATCGAAGGTGTTTACACAGAAATCCGACGAAAACAGGGAGATGCCATTCTTCCTTGCTCCAGTTAGCATGTACTATCCAAACAACTCCACGGCATACCTTTATGGAAGAACGCACTTGCGCGAGGACTCTGTGCTCACATTCTCCTTCATACCGGCCACAGTGCCAACAAAGCCTGAGGAATACAGAAAAGCTGTGACACGTTACTGGTCTATCTGCATTGGCTCAGCAAGCGACACACGCTCATATATGTCTGTATATGATGCGAAGGCTCGCTATGCCGATGGCAAGAAAGCAACATTTGTGGTTTGCCTGAAAAAGAATCCTAAGCTATCAGCCATACAGAGCAAGGTGAACGAAATGAATGCCAACGGAGAGTATGTCAATCTCTTCATTTGGGACAGTGAGAAAAAGAACATAGACGGCAATCCTATCGGAGAGATTGTGGCTGTCATGTACAGGAACATTCTTCCAGACAGGAAATGGATACACTCCATCGCAACCATGACACCTACTGCTTACAAGGATAAGACTGGCGAACCTATCGACCATGTGACCGATCCCGACAAGCAGCTTGCTCACAAAGCTCTTGGCGACTATGGACCACTTGGTGTAAAGGTAAGCAACGACGATTTCTTAAAGTAATACAGACTTTCATGAACCTACTATGCTAACTCGCAAAATAAGGGTTAGCGTGGTAGGTTCTTTACTTTTCTCCCGTTTTACAGCATATCTTTCACCTTTTTCTCTTGTTTCTTTTTGCAACACTGAGATAAGTGAATTCTTCGACATGGCAAATTTCTGAGCAACTTTTTGTTGCTCGCGTACCTAAAAATGTTACGGAATTATTGCTTCTATATAACAAAGTTCAAATATCATCTTTGTTATTATCTCAATTTGTTTGCCATTCTGGCAAAGGGAACTGTCCGGTAAAACACCGAAACGCAACTTTTTCCGTCTTAAACCCTTTATAAATAGGACTTTATGCTCTTTATTTCAAAAAGGTTGTTCGGTGAAAAGTAAACATGCGAACGGACTCAAACACCAAACGCAAGCACTAATGGGGGCGACGCGTCTCGCGTCGGGAAAAGATTCAGCTATTATTTAGTATAGCTTGTATCTTTCCTTTTAATTTTCCCGACGCGAGACGCGTCGCCCCCATTAGTGCTTGCGTTTTTTTGTAGCGCATTTCAAGCAACTTATAATGCAACAAAAACGGTCGCGCTTTTGATGCCAATTTTGAACACACTACCTGTAAGGGCAAAAGCATTATTACAATGTGCTTTAGACTTTTACCGAACAGCAATATTACGGACTTAAGCCTTATTCCAAACGTGAAGTGCGTTGTTCCTTTTACGTTCTAACCCAAGCCATAATTGCAGGCTTGACGAGTTAATTAGTTTTACATCGACTTTACATTTCGCCCTTCACATACTTGGCAAACTCTTCCTTACTACCATTGAACACATTGACGTCTACCTCGGTACGAATGCCACGCACCCGTCCATAAGGGGTGAGCTGCCAATGCAGCAAATGCACGTAGGGTTTGAACTCGCCATAGCGGGCTATCCATACATCGTACTTGCGCAAGGCGGCAGGAGCGTGTTTCAAGTGGTTGTTAACAAACAGCTGTCCCACATAAAGTATAGGGCGTTTGCCATGACGGCGCTCCACTATTTGCAACCAGTTAAGTACCTGGCGGAACAGGGCACCATCACCACCCATCTGCCGTATCTGTGCATCAGTTGGCTCAAGGTCAAGCACTGGTGGCAGATCGGATTGTGCCACCCAGGCCATTTTCAAGAAATAAGCGGCCTGCTGCGCACCCGTGCTGCGTGTGCTGAAAAAGTGGTACGACCCCACATGTATGCCGTGCCGGCGGGCTTGCCGCAAGTCGCTGGGATAATACTTGTTGTACACGGTGCGCCCCTCGGTAGCCTTGATATAGGCAAATGACACGGGATAGTCAACCACACCCCGCACCCTGCGCCCACCACCAAGGCTGTATATGCGAAGCTTTGACCAGTCTATGGCATACCGGCGACGTCCCAGCTCGTGCTGATGGCGCGAGATATCAATGCCATACACACGGTCGGCTGTATAAATCATGCGTTCACCCTGGAAACGGTCGTTCTTCCACGAGCCACAACGCACAATGTGCCGGCTGCGCGAGCTAAAGCCATGCCCGCTGCGCTTGTCGGCCTTCCATTCGCCATCATAAAACTCTCCGTCAGCAGCATATAGTTTGCCACTACCATCGGCCCGGCCCTTGCCATCAAAATTGCCCTCATACACACCGCGTTTGTCTATGCGTTTGCCTGCTTTCAACGTATCATTGTGCCATGTGCCTTCATACACAAGTGTGCCCGACGCATTGGCCATGCGACCATACCCTTGGCGCACCCAATGTCCGGCCACTTTGCGTCGACAATCTACCTGTCCCTCATACTTCAACGAATCGGCCACTGGCATATTGCGCACACAAGTTAAATCCGTACGTGGCACAACGGGCATTGCTTTGTCGTGTTTCAAACGGAAGGAGCGCACCCACGCCGTGGCATTTTTCCACCACCACACGGGCCAATAGTGCACATAGGCCATGAGTTGCGCCAATTTGACTGACGACACACGGGCCGCGCCACGCTGCACCCCGCTTATATGGCCCGAACGGTTGACCCACACACCACCCTCGGCTGCCGCAAACAACTCGCGGTCACTGTCTGTCACTGTTGGCAAAAAGTTTTGAGAGCGACTGCCCATGTCGTTATAGGCAAACAAACGGCTGCGCAGCGTGCGCGCCCCGAAACGGTATACCGAGAAACGGCTGCAACCATCGGGCAAGCAAAGTGTGTCGAGCTGCAACAGCATGAGGCCGTTTTTATGACACCGCAAATGTGCTTTTAGCTTGGTCGGCACATAGGCGCTCGTCACCTCAACACTGGCATCAAGATGCGCAGCATACCGGTTGCTTTGCTTGTACTTACCCACAAGCCTCAAAGCTGAATCTACCCTCTCGGCATGTTTTCTCACCTTTTCACGATAGGCCATCACGTCGTTATATCCGTCGTCTACCACCGAATGGGTGCGCGCATAGTAGTCGAGTTCTTTTTGCTCGCCCTGCAAATTGGCGAGCCGCGCAACAAGTAACGTATCGAGTTGCTGCAAACGTTGGCGCACTTGTGCGGCCGGCAACACCGAAGGTTGGCCGCCTACTATGGCATCAGAGGTTATGATGTCGCCACCATTCGACACAAAAGCGCCCGATTGGTCGGCCGTGTCGCTCACCGCGGCACGAACTGTCGAGGCATCTTGCAACGAATCATTGCGCAACGAGAGGTAAAGGGTGTCACGGCCCGCCAATGGCAACACATAACAGGTTGCTGACTTAACACGACAAACAGCACGCAACTGTTCGGTCTGTCGTGTGGGTATGAATATAATGAGTACAGCCACCGCCACAACTATCAGAGGCAATGCTATGAGCGATATTTTGTGAGAGCGTTTCATGATGCTTGTTTTTTCCTTGAACAGGTGTCCTAAAAAATTACTTAGCTTATGCAAAGTTAACAAACACACGAATAGGGCAGCATGCCAAAAGCGGTGTTTTTCTACACTTTTCGCTCAAACTTTCCCTGCCACGAACCACGGCGCCGCAACTCGGCCATTATATGCTGCGTCACCACATCATTTTTAACGCCCCACTTTGGCGCAATCAACTGCCCGGCCGGCGATTGCGACACAAAACGCTCTACTGCAACCAAAGGCGAAAGATGTTCTAAAAAGTCTACCACATGGCATACATACCCTTTCATGTCATACAAACAGAATTGTGTGGGGGCTACTTGATAGTCGTGAGCCATCTGCGAGCCTTTGAGCACCTGCAACTGGTGCAGTTTTACCACATCTACATGCAGCGCATTCACGGCCTCTGCCGTTTTTACATGATAATCATGACGCTCACCGGGCAGTCCGAATATCAAGTGCGCACACACGGGCAACCCCCGTTGCTGCAAGGCGTTCACAGCTTTGCGCGATGTGCCAAACGTGTGTCCGCGATGCACGCGCTCGAGCACCTGGTCATCAACCGATTCTATGCCCAGCTCCACCATGACGAATGTCTGCGCCGAGAGCCGCTGCAAATAATCAAGCCAATCATTAGTCAGGCAGTCGGGCCGCGTGGCTATCACCACACCCTTCACATCGTCGCTCTCCAAAGCGGCTTCTATCAGCTCACGCCCACGGGCCAACGGGCCATAAGTGTTTGTGCCCGACTGGAAATATGCCAAATAGCTCACATCAATCCCCGTGCTGTATTTGCGCATGAAAAAAGCCTTTCCACGTTCCAACTGTTCGAGCACGTCGCGCCCATTTTGGCAGCATTTGGGCACAAAACTGCGGGCATTGCAAAAGTCGCAACCGCCGCGGGCTATCGTGCCATCGCGCACCGGACAAGTGTTGGCCACATCAACGGGCAACTTCTGCACCTTGCCATCGAAGTGCTTTTTCAAAAAGTCTGAATAGGTGGTGTATAAATTCATAAGCAGGTGTTCAATATTAGTTGATATGAATTGGTGCAGTGCATGCTCCCTAAGTTTAGATTAAAGAACGGGGTGGCAAAGTTAGCAAACAAATTGGCAAGTCAACCATGAATTCCGCCAACGCGTTATTTTGAAGATATATTTACACGTGCGAACGGCACTCACTGCAAAATATTTTGTCTGGAACACACTTTTCTGAAAAAATAATCATACATTTGCATCATACAAACTTCTAAATACGTAATTGCCTATCGAAAAAACATTACTCTGAAACAATAAAAGTTACAAGTAATGACAAACTACACGCTAATGGCCGACGACGAATTGGTCAAGCTATTTTGTGCTGGTCAAAACAATGCTTTTGACGAGCTTTTGTTACGATATAAAGATAGGCTCTATTCCTATATTTCATATTTGGTTAAGAATGACGACATGGCAGACGACTTGTTTCAAGAAACGTTTGTCAAGGCCATCATGACCATACGTCAGGGGCGCTACCAAAGCAACGGAAAATTCTACGCATGGATCACACGCATTGCGCATAACTTGCTGATAGACCAGTTCCGCGAGGAGAGCAACTTGACCTTGGTGTACAACGACGGAAAAGAAAACGGCTGGCAAACGCTGCAAGGCTATGTCGAACCCACACGCGAGAGCCAGTTGGCCAACGAGCAAGTGCTGGCCGACGTGCGCCGACTTATGGAGCACCTGCCGGCAGAGCAACGCGAAATGGTGTACATGCGCTATTACAAGGGGCTGAGTTTCAAGGAGATTGTCGACCTTACCGGATTGGGCATCAACACCGCGTTGGGCCGCATGCGCTATGCCATACTTAATATGCGCAAAATGGCCAAGCAATACCATATCAACCTGTACTAACACACACTTTTTTACCACACCATCATAATATAATGGCACATTGTGCGTTAATAGGATATGAGCAATAAACTGGTGTTCATAAATCGTCGATATGAATTGACACAGTTGAACACCAACTTGCCCGCCTGCATATACTTAACTCCATTAGCGCCTATGCCACATTTTACACCACAAGCTAAAAGTCCGAAACCCGAAAGCCTGCTCTACATAACAGCATTTGCAAGGCTTTACTCCCCTGCCCCCGACAATGAGCAAACGGCACGCTGCATGGCGTCAATATGCCGCCGACAAACAAAGTGTTAATAAACCCGTTGACGATTTTTGGGGTTAAAGGGTTAACAAGTTGACAGGCAAGTTTGCTATACACTATTCAAGTTTCAGCCCGCACTTGCTAAATCCGAAACTCGAGTACACTACTTGCCATGTTAAGCTAAGAAACTTGGCAAACTTACCCGTTAACTCGTCAACTTGTTAACCCGTTACCCGAGCATTTCATCAACGTGTTAATAACATTTTTTTAAGCTACTGTTTTATTTTCAACACACAACATTGCCACTTTGCACAGAAAGCAGTACCTTTGCCATAAGGTTGAGCAGGCAAACCCGCAGCGGGCTTGTCCGCCATTATAGCTAACACTTAATTTATTTCCTTACACAATGAAAAAGATATTGCTTCTTGGTTCGGGAGAACTGGGTAAAGAATTTACTATTGCCGCCCAACGCTTAGGACAGCATGTCATTGCCTGCGATGCCTATGCAGGAGCACCAGCCATGCAGGTGGCCGACGAATTTGAGGTTTTCTCAATGCTCGACGGCGAGGCGCTTGAGCGTGCAGTTGAAAAGCACCACCCCGACCTCATCGTACCCGAAATTGAAGCAATACGCACCGAGCGCCTCTACGATTTTGAAAAGGAGGGCATACAAGTAGTACCTTCGGCCCGTGCCGTCAACATAACCATGAACCGCAAGGCCATTCGCGACCTCGCAGCCAAGGAACTCGGCTTGAAAACGGCCAAATACTTCTACGCCAAATCATACGACGAGTTGGTTGAGCACGCCAAAATTATCGGTTTCCCCTGTGTAGTAAAGCCGTTGATGTCATCATCAGGCAAAGGCCAGTCGCTCGTTAAGACTGCCGACGACCTCAAGCACGCATGGGAATATGCCATGGGAGGCAGCCGCGGCGACATTCATGAGGTCATCATCGAAGAGTTCATACACTTCGACAGCGAGATCACGTTGCTCACCGTCACCCAAAAGAATGGCCCGACACTGTTCTGCCCGCCAATAGGCCACGTGCAAAAAGGCGGCGACTACCGCGAGAGTTTCCAACCCGCACACATAGCCCCCGAACACCTGGCTGAAGCCGAACGCATGGCCGAAAAGGTTACACGCGCATTGACAGGCGCCGGCATTTGGGGCGTAGAGTTCTTCCTGAGCCATAAAGACGGCGTATACTTCTCCGAACTTTCACCTCGTCCGCACGACACGGGCATGGTCACTTTGGCCGGCACACAAAACTTTACCGAGTTCGAACTCCATCTGCGCGCAGTGCTCGGGTTGCCTATTCCTTGCATCAAACAAATGCGCATTGGCGCAAGCGCCGTCATTCTCTCACCCATCGAAAGCCAGAACGCCCCCGAATACGAAGGACTTGAACGCACTTGTGAGGAGGACGCTGACGTGCGCATCTTTGGCAAACCCACCACACGTGTGGGCCGCCGCATGGGCGTAGTCGTTTGCAACGGGCCGCTTGACGCCGACCTCGACACACTGCGCGACAAAGCCAAGCGCCTGGCAAGCTACGTAACTGTCAAATAACACACTGGAGCAACGCAGGCTACTAACACACCATACACCTGCCACACCTTACACATACGGGCTGAATTGAACACGGCATCGCCCCCAAAGGTTGCCAATTCAATTCAGCCCGTATGCGTTTGTACACGCAACAATCCTCTTGCATTGCCCTTTATATGCGTTAAAACACTTGTTTAACAATAAATTAAGCCCCACATCGCAAACAAATGCGCATAAATTTTGTACCTTTGTAGTCAAATCTCGAAAAAATGCGGCAAAGGCCACACAAAAAGTTAACCAAGCCATCAGCCGCTCCCTGCGAAAGCCTGCCATTACCAAACGCACAGCACAGGCATCCGCACACATCAAAAAAAGTATGTGGGACAGGGCACATGTCTAACTAATTCCACATTCCATGGGGCTATTACTCCTCTATCTCTTTGGTGCTTTAAGCATCTCATTTTTATGTTCTATTCTTGAAGCGGTGCTGCTTTCGGCACCAATGTCATTTGTGTCCATGCTCGAAAAAGAAGGACGCAAGGGCGCTCCCCTACTCAAAAAATACAAGCAGGACATCGACAAGCCCATCGCGGCCATATTGTCGCTCAACACCATTTCGCACACCGTAGGTGCTGCTGGTGTCGGCGCACAGAGCGAGGCCATTTTCGGCAGCCAATTCTTTGCCATAACCTCGGCCATACTGACATTGCTCATTCTCGTTTTTTCCGAAATCATACCCAAAACCATCGGTGCATCATACTGGCGCAAAATGGCCATACCATGCGCACGCATTATCCACGTATTGGTAATCGTCACCTATCCTTTGGTGCTGATGTCTGAATTGATTACACACATTTTCTCGGGCAAGAAGCAACAAACTTCTGTCAGCCGCGAGGAGGTGTCGGCCATGGTAACTGTGGGTGCCGAAGAGGGCGTACTCGAAAAGAAAGAAAACAGAATGATTCAAAATCTGTTGAAACTCGACGATGTGAAAGCTCGCGACATCATGACCCCAAGTTCGGTGGCCGAAATAGCCGAAGAAAGCATGACTTTGCGCGAGTTCTACCAGAACGATGCCTTCCGCCAGTTCTCACGCATTCCCGTCTACAACGAGGAGAACGACGACTACATCAAGGGCTATGTGCTGCGTCAGACCATACTCGAAAAGCTCTCCGAAGACAAATTCAACCTGCGCCTTACCGACATCATACGTCCAGTACTCACATTCCAGGAAAACGAGAACGTGAGCAAAATATGGGAGCAACTGCTGGCTAAGAAAGAGCATATTTCCATCATTATCGACGAATACGGCTGTTTCCGCGGCATCGTAACCATGGAGGACGTTATCGAAACCATGCTCGGCACTGAGATTGTTGACGAAAAAGACACCGTGACCGACATGCAAGAGTTCGCCCGCGAAAAATGGCAAGAGCAACAGCAGCAAAAAAAGTAAATTCACACACTATCTCTATACATGGCAGTTGCTTAACGGCAACTGCCTGTCTTTTTTTAAGCAGATATACAAGTACAACTCGCTGGCAGATTTTTTGGTTGACGGGTTAACAAGTTGACGGGTTGACAAGTAGAATGGTTGACAGGGTTAACAAGTGGACGGGTTAACAAGTAGATATGCTTATACTATTTATTGTACTAACGCCATTAAACCCGTTAACCCTCTAACCAACTAACCCCCTAACCCACTAACCCATTCCTCCCTCCACCCCATAAAAGCTATTTCACATTGTTTCGATTTTTCATTCTGTTACTACTACTGCTCATTCTGCCAGACCTGTATATTTGGTGGAACTTCACACGCACACAAACCGGCATATTGCGCACTTTGCTTTTGGCGTTACCCTCGCTGATGGCCTTGGGCTGCATGTTGCTGCTAATATGCCAAGTGCGCGCAGCCACACTCATGCAACTGGCCTTCATTCTGCTTATATGCGTAGCAGTGCCCAAACTCGTATTTGTGTTGGCCGACATCATCGGTCGAGGCATCTGTTGGCACCACCCCAACATGCAGTCCAACGTACACAAAGTGGCCACGGCACTGGCAGTAGGCATGGCCGCCCTGCAAGTGTATGGCACAGCATGGGGCTGGCGCAAATTGCAAGTCGAAAACACCACATTGCACATAGCCGGACTGCCTGCAGCTTTCAAGGGTTACCGCGTTGTACAAATATCCGACATACACCTTGGCACTTACTCGGGCGACACATCGCTCATGCAAAGCATGGTTGACAGCATCAACCAACTCAACCCCGACCTCATCGTGTTCACCGGCGACATGGTCAACACGGCTTCGAGCGAAACTCTGCCGTACATTAAGATACTTGGCAAACTGCATGCGCCCGATGGCGTCATGTCGGTGTTGGGCAACCACGACTACTGCATGTATCACCCCGGACTCTCACCCCAGGAGAGGGAAACCGAAATACGGCGCATCATACGCTCGCAACGCATCATGGGCTGGCAAGTGCTGCTCAACGAAAACCGCCGCATTGTGCGCGGTGACGACACACTCTACGTGGCAGGAGTCGAAAATGTGGGCAAACCGCCATTTCCCACACGTGGCCACCTCGACAAGGCCATGAAGAACATTCCCTCGCATGCCTGCACCCTACTGTTAAGTCACGACCCATGGCATTGGCGCCATGGTGTGCTAAAGTACCCCAACATTGCCCTCACCCTGTCGGGCCACACACATGCCCTGCAAATGCAAGTAGGCAGTTTCTCACCCGCCGCATGGTTCATGCCCGAATGGGGAGGACTTTACACCAAAGGCCAGCAGCAACTCTTTGTCTCAACCGGCATCGGAGGCGGAGTACCATACCGACTTGGTGCCTGGCCTAAAATCGAACTAATCACACTTATGTAATCAAAATTGGCATCAATAACGAGACGACCTATTTAGTAGAGTTTTGTATCTTACCCTTCACTACCCCTGCGGAACGAGGCTGCTAAAAAAACCGACGCGAGACGAAGCTGTTGAAAAATGCCCCGACGCGAGACGCGTCGCCCCCATTAGAGCTAGCGTTGGGTGATAGCGTTTGGTGATAGCGTTTGGTGTTTGAAGAAACGCAAGCACTAATGGGGGCGACGCGTCTCGCGTCGGGATGTTTCCAGCAGCCGCGTCTCGCGTCGGGGCATTTTTCAACAGCCTCGTCCCGCACCCCCATTAACCCTCGATTCCAACAACATTACCCCCCACCTAACCCTATTAAACTTATACCACCTACCTATGAAAAAAGTACTATTCACCCTATTAGGCCTTCTATTTACCTATGCAGCAATGGGGCAAACGCCACAAGCGACCTCAAATAACCAATCCAACACGACATCTGCCTATCAAGATGCCCCTGCAACACCACACGAAGTAGCCATACAAAACGCCAACCCCCAGCCCCCATCAGAGCCTCTGTCGCTTTGGTACACCGCCCCCGCCACCAACTGGGTGCGCGAGGCATTGCCTATTGGCAATGGCGACATGGGAGCCATGATATTAGGCGGAGTGGCACAAGACCGCATACAATTCAACCATAAAACACTGTGGAAAGGCACCTCCAACCCTACCGACCTTGGGTCGTACCTGCCCTTCGGCGACATTTATATTACCAACCTCAACGCAAAGAACGCCACAAACTACCGACGCTGCCTTAACCTGCGCACAGCCGTGGCCGATGTGCAGTACGATGCCGACGGCGAATGTTACACACGCGAATATTTGTGCAGCAATCCCGACAAGGTTGTGGCCATTCGATACAAAGCAAAACACGCCCGCAATCTGTCGTTAAGCATCAATCTAATCAATGCACAGGGGCTGCGTGCCACCTACACCACCAAGGGAGCCACCTTCAGCGGCACACTGACCAACGGCATGGCCTATGCTGCCACCATGCGCGTCTGCCACAAGGCGGGACGCGTTACAGCCACAAGCGAGGGCATTGAAATAGACCGGGCTAAAGAGGTTGTGATATTCCTTGCATGCACCACCAATTTCGACCCCGCCCAAACCAACCACCTCGCGGGCAATGTGCCTCAAATTATGGCCAACATCAACAGCACAGTGCAGGCGGCAAGCAACAAGGGCTTTGACCGCGTGATGAGCCGCCACATCAAAGACCATGCACAGCTCTTCAACCGCGTAAACTTTACACTGCAAGGGGCCGAACACACACAACCCACCAACCTGCTGCTCACAGCAAACACCAACGGGGCCAACAATATGCTCGACCAACTCATCTTTCAGTATGGACGTTACCTTACCATCGCGGCCTCGCGGGGTATTGATGTGCCGTCCAACCTGCAAGGGCTGTGGAACAAAGACGGCTACCGCGGGGGCGACGCCGTTTGGGCTTCCGACATACACTCCAACATCAATGTGCAAATGAACTATTGGCCATCAGAACCTACCAACCTGAGCGAGTGCCACATGCCATTTCTCAACTTCATCTGCAACGAAGCCTTGCGCCATGGTGGACAATGGCAGCAAAACGCACGCCAACTGGGTGTGGAGGCCGGTTGGGTGGTCAACACGGCCGGAAACATATTTGGCGGCTCAAGCAATTACAAGATTGGCAAATATTCGGTGGTCAATGCCTGGTACTGCTCACACCTGTGGCAACACTTTGCCTACACCTGCGACACCACATTCCTGCGCCTGAAGGCCATGCCTGTAATGAAGGCGGCCTGCGACTTTTGGGTCAAGCGCCTGGTCGAAGCACAAAATGGCGACGGCACACTCGAGTGTCCCAACGAATATTCGCCCGAACAAGGCTACGTGCAAAATGCCACGGCACACTCACAACAGCTTGTCACGCAACTCTTTGAGCAAACGCTTAAGGCCATCGAAGTTCTTGGTCACGAGGCATCGGGCTGCGACAATGCGTATGTGGATTTGCTCAAAAGTAAACTCAACAGACTTGACAAGGGGTTGCGTATTGACCAAAACGGATTGCTGCGCGAATGGAAATATCAAGACAACACGCCCAACCTCAGTGCCAACACCGACTTCTTTGCCGATGACGAGCATAATGTGTGGCAGGGGCACCGCCACACCTCACACCTCATGGCCCTCTACCCGGGCTTTAACATAGATCCCGGAAAGGACAGCCAGATATTTGCCGCTGCCATTAAATCGCTCGCCAACCGAGGCGACGATGCCACAGGCTGGGCACGCGCATGGCGCATTTCGCTATGGGCAAGGGCACGCAACAGCGCACACGCCTACCATACGCTGCGAGGTTTTGCACACCACACCACCAACACCAACTACGACTGGCAAGGCGGCCTTTACGACAATTTGCTCGATGCACACGCTACGAGCGTGTTCCAAATCGAGGGCAACTATGGTGCCACTGCCGGCATTGCCGAAATGCTGCTGCAAAGCCGTCCCGACTCAATAGTTCTGCTCCCCGCTCTGCCCCCGGCATGGGCCAACGGGCATATTGACGGACTGAAGGCTATTGGCAATTTCGAAATCGTCATGTCGTGGTGCGCTGGCAAACTGTCAACGCTCCGCATTCTGTCTGTCAAGGGCATGCCCGTCACGCTGGCTTACCCCCACCTGGCGCAAGCCACCATTGTTAACGAAACGACTGGCGAAAAGGTCACCCCTAACAGTCACGAGGGTAACCGCCTCAGTTTCAACACCATGGCTGGCCACACATACTGCATCACCCTGCCCCACTCAGTCACCGGGGTGCAGACAGCCCTAACTAATAAGTAGGTATTCAGAATTATTTTATACAATCAGTAGGTGTTATTTTCACATTGAAAACACGTTATCGAGGCGCATCTGTTCCTTTCGTTCTCGGTCACATAGCCCGAACACCAACTTAAAGGTAAATCGCTGTCCGGTAAAACAATTCCAATATTACTCAACTTTCGGATTTAGCTAATGCGGGCTGAAGGCCCAATGGAGCACATAGCCCAGGGTGTCGCTTCGCTTGCCCTGGGCTATGTGCTCCATTGGGCCTTCAGCCCGCACTTGCTAAATCCGAAAGTTGAGTAATATTACCGAACAGCAATAGCTGCGTTTCGTTTTGACCTTTCAGCCTCATCACCTCATCAGTCTATTCTCACCTTTGCCACAAGTTTACGCAGTGTACCGCTGCCAATAATAGGGGCATGGGCATCTTCGGGATACATGATGTAGAACTGCCCCGGCACCACATCAAAGTAAGTGGCAGCCGGCAGGTCGTAAAGGGCAAAATCGCGTGCCACATCAAAGGGCTCGCGACTACTTTCGGCCGCCAAAGCCTCAAGCGGACTCCACCCCACCCGTTCACTACCGCTGAGCGGGAAATGTATGTCGATGTAGCGGCGATGCACCTCAAGTGCCTGCTCCGCCTCTGTGCGCAAGGTCGCATCATCAACATTTATAAACAAGCGGTCGCCATCGAGCGCAATGCGTCCTGCCGGCACCTTTGTCAAATCGTGCGACTTGACATAATCTAATACCAATTTGAAAGCCGGGTGCAAATGCTCTACGCGCCCACTCTCTGCCAATGTAGATAGTATCATATTCTCTATTGTTTTTTATACTGCATTATTTGCTGTGCCCCCCTTGCTTACCGAGAGCCAACAAGTGAGTGCAATATTACGCACATTTTTTGAAAGCCCCCACACCCCCTCCACACTTTTTTTGTGCAAACTGTCTGCACTCTGCACTTTTTGTATGCACTGCGCTGATATTCAAGCGTTTCAAGCGTGTAGACAAACTCTCAAATCATCTACACCATATCTACACTTGTCTGCACGCAACTGCACTTGTCTGCACTTGTCTACACTAATCAGCACGCATCTACACGCATTTTACATTACCATCACACCCAGGTTGCCATCAAAGGCAGCATGCCAAAGCATACAACGGCATAGGGAGAGCGGCATTTCTTTCGGAGCGACAGAAAAATCGCTCCCCCGAAGTCCGTTTACCGCTTCCCCGTCACAAGAAAGTACACCTGTCACCAACCATTAGTGCATACACAAGTGCATACAAAACAAAACGTTGTCTACACCGATTTAAGCATTGACTATCAACGACTTACAATCAAAAGTGCAGAGTGCAGACAAAATTACAAAAAACACTTTTTGTGTTGTAAGCACACCCCTTGCAGTTTCTCTACACACCTACACAGGCATCTTCACCACAACTGCACTTTGGGTTGCACTTGTTTGTAGTCGGGCATACAACGCCCGATGCCTGCACCTATGTAGCAAGGGTCACATATCAGATAAGTACGTCCGTCGTAAATGTAGCCGTCCCCCACAACTGAAGGGTCTGTAAAATGTACGGCTGTACACTCGTGCCCGGGATATTGTACTAACTGCACATCAAGATTGAGCAGCTGGCGTATGGCACTTGCCAAAAATATGGCACGGTCCTCACAATCGTTTTTGGGATAATAAAAATTTTCCTCTAAGAAATATGCCTTCTCATAACCATGCTGTTCGCCATCGGTGGCGTAAGCAAAGGCATATTGACCGAAATGGAGCAAGGCTGCCACTGCATCACGTTGACTCATGCCTTGCAACTGCGCACGTAACTGTTGCCACACCTCATTGTGCAATGCAGGCGACACAACCGATTGTGCATAAAACGGAATGTCCATTGGCGGATAATGGCGCAAAGCCTCCATCAGGTTTTTGCTCACATGAACCGTTATGGTCAATCGGCCATCGGTAATTGTGCGCAATAGTTGCTGACCGAACAAAGAACTGTTGTTGTGGGCCGAATATAACAAACTGACAATGCGACCAGTTTTAACATGACTTGGCAAATCGTATGAGTAATAGCTACGCGTACGCTCGTCGACAGGACTTACACGATCGCCAAACACGTAATACCTCTGGTTGTCAATCGTAAGGTAAGGTTGCTCATACATGGTTTGCTGTGTAGGAATGAGTAGCACCAACTGTCTGTCGGTGCGCGCCATACGCACATTGTAGCCCATTTGCATGAGTAAGTAATGTTGCAACACTATGCGGTCGGTTGCGCTTCGTTGTCTGCACAAAGCATCAACATAGTTGCGTACCAGTTCTACAGTCAACCAATCGTTAAACCCGTACGCTTGGGCCAACTGTATCAGCGAATTAGCCACACAGGCCGCATCAGTAGCCTGACTGTAATTGCGCCATGCCTTTGCTATATCCTCAGGTTGTAATGAGGGCACCGGCTGAGTGGCCATTTTGTGGCATTGCATGGTCACATTATAAAAGGCAAAATCAAATTTTGGCTGATTGTCAATACGCGGGTCCTGTGACGGGACAGGCAGTGTTGGAGATGTTGGCCTGACCTGAGGCTCCGGTTTTCTGTCGGGCACTTTTGGCTGCGGCAGACGCCCAGGCTGCGGCTCTACTGGCAAGGGTTCGGCCCGAGGCGCCACGAGCGGCTTTGGGGCAGTGAGCCTGGTTTGGCCCTTGAATGCCTTGAACTCATGCCATACCTGTTTCAAAAAATCGGCATAACCATCATACACCTGCTTGCGGAATTGAGCATGCTCCTTTAGGGCCTGACGGCGGAAATTTGCATAATCGTTGCCCGTATGCTGTGAATATGCGACTGATGATGCACAAAAGAATAATATAATAGCGAATGCTTTGGTTTTCATCGGTTACTGTGTAGGCGGAGCCGATAAAGCTCCAGATTGATTGGTTTCAGAAAGGGTTTAGATGGATACGGCCTGTATCATCGTGCAAGGCGAATGCAATCAAGCTTACTTGAATTGCTGAGCCGTGCCCGATGATGTCAACAAAAGGCCAAAAGCACCGAACGCTACCTCTAATGGGGGCGACGCGTCTCGCGTCGGGAAAATATGCAGCTATTATTAGCAGTAGTAGCGTTCGTATTTAACTCCTATCTCTATCCCGACGCGGGACGCGTCGCCCCCATTAGTGCTTGCGTTTTTTTCGCAGCACCTTTCAGGCCGTGCGAACCTAATTTCTAAACTTCAGTAGTATATAGCATACTTACTTGTTAACTTGTTAACCTGTCAACTTTGTATTGCAGTCTACCAATTACCTATGCCATACAGCCCCACTTCGGGGTCGGGTTCTGGCTGCCAGGTACGCACCTTGATGACGGGGTTGCGACGGTCGTTGAGGTCAACCTGCAAATAGAGGTAACCCACGTCACCATAACTGCTTGAATAGTAGTCCTGCTTGATTTGTATGCCATACTCCTCGCCGGTACGTGCCTTGCGCACATCGTTGTTGGCAAAACGAATGTTGACGAACTCATTGCTTTGGAAACATTGTGCCAAGTTACGCAAATACTGTTCCTTGCTGTAATGCGTACGCGTAATGTAGCGATGTGCCTTATACTGCACGGCGTCCCTACCCTCACGTTGCAATTTTGTAGCCACATGCCCCACTATAATAACCGCATCATCGTCAAAAATGGTGCGCAAGTAGTCGAGGCGCTTGAGGGCATAGGCCGTTTTGTAGTTTTCGAGGAACTCCATAAGCTTTTGCCGCGCTTCGATGGGCCATACCCCCTTACCAAGAATGTCGGTGCGCGCCTTGCTGTCAAGGCCAAAAGCCAGGCAATCAATCTTGCCGTCTGCATTGAAGGTGAACACCACGTCCTCAACAAAATTCTTACGTACGCCCTGCTTAAAGCTGAATACCATTTGTATGCTCCGTGCCACCACATTGTCGTCATATTGATACAAGGCACAAGCATCGGTGTTGAGCACACGCGCCCGACCATATTGCACAAGCGATTTGAACATTTCAGCGCCATCGGGTGTGAAACAATCGGCCACGCTGTCGTACTGACGCGAACGTATGGCATTTACCACCCTGTTGAGCACGTTACGATACCGTGCCTCGTCGGCCACAGGAGCATAGGCCTGCACCTGCTTGCTTTGTGCCGTGCCAGCCATGGTACTGACGCTGGCAGTACTTGTGCCCTTTTGCTTGCCAGTACGCACGCTAACTCGTGCGCCACGCATGGTGTGACTGTTGACAACCGTCAAAACGCTCTGCACCTCAGGACTGATGTGTGCCTGACCACGATAAGCATATTCATAATTGAGTTGCACCGTTTCTGGCACCATATCCTTACTGAATTCCATGGTGCCGCGCCCATCTTTCACACTGCACAGGTTGCTCCAGTCGCGTCCATCAAAGTAGGAAAAATCCAAACTCGACACAGGTTTGCCATTATAAGTAAAGTCAAGGTCCACATTAGTACCATCGTTGCCAACCACCTTGACATTGATGCCGCTGAACAACTTGTGCATGCGCTCAGGCAGCCAGGTCAACGGCAACAGGGCGTCTCCTGTTTCCTCGTCAGTATACTTAACGTCTGCCGGGTGCTGCACTGTTTTAAGTAGGGTGAATGCCCAATAGTAATTGCGCAGGGCATCGTCTATTTTCCCCTGTTTTTCGGCCATGATGCCCAGACGAATGTTCTCTGTCAGTGTGCGCACACGGCCTTCGAATATGCGGTTAAGTTCTGTGCGTTTAATGTACCGGCCTATGCGTGTGTGATCAGGGTCATTGCTTATGACAATACGCTCGGTGTTGGTCAGTGTGGCGGCAGAATAGGTTTGCAGTTTACTCTGGGTGTAACTATGGGCATCGAGCTTTCCGTTTTGTGTACGTTCATCTTCGGTTATGCTAAAGTCGTTGCTCACTGCCACGGACAACTGGCTGACCAAAGCTGCCAAAGCCTGTTGGTCGGCCTCATCAATCGTGGCGCCTTCACCCTCGCCGCACAGGTAAATGTCGGGGCGTGCCTTGATGTCAGCCCAGCGCTGGCCATGGGCTGAGACGATTGTCAGCATAAAGAGCAATATGATGCTTATTAACTTGTGTGTGTTGTGCATGATCGGGGTGCTATAATAAAGGGGAGGGGCAATGGTGGCACCAGACCACTCATTCCCCACTCCCCAACAACATTTGCCTAATAATCAATCCTCAGTGCTTTCACCCTGCGGATTAAAACCTTTGGCTACGAACTCTCTTACTTTCTGCGCATACTTTTGTGCAGCACCGCTCTCTTTAGCTGCATTTTCGTAAGCACGTATGCGGGCACGCGTGGCTGCACTCTCGCTGACAATAAAGAATGTCTGCATCTCGTAAGTGCCGTCCTTGTTGTCCTTGATTACGCTGAACGTCTCCTCGAGTTCGCCATTGATTTCCTTCTGCACCTTGCTTTCGTAGGCTGCATAGAAGTGGTCAAACTCTCCACTTGCATCGTCACCATTACCGGCAATGTCGCTCACAATGTCGCCTTGCACCTTGCGTTTGGCCTTCTGTGCATAGATGTTGCAGGCGTTGTTGATGCAAGCTTGATGGCCGAGGTTCTTTGATTTGAAGCGAGAGCAGTTGCCCACTATCTCATAGTTGTATTCACCGTCCTTGGCCAACTTCTGATAATGTTGCAACAGTGCCACATCAAGTGAACGGGTTGAGCCGAATATCTTCCAGCCTTCCTTTTTGAACTCCTTCATCTTTACCTTGTACTCCTTTTTCAGAGCCTTTTCAAGGGCCTTGTTGTTTTGTGCCACAGCCGGGAGCATAAGGCAAATGGCAAACAGGAACAGAATAATGCGTTTCATTGTAGTTTATTATTTAGATTGTTTGTATTTACTCTTCTTCATTATCGCCAGTGGTGGGCTGAGGGAAAGTGAGGATAAGGCGGGCACCGATGCTTGGTTCGCTATAGTCACTAACATTACTATTCACTGTGATATAACTTAAAGCAGAGTTGTATTTTCCACCACAATAGAAATAAGTTCTATTTGATGTATTAACACACTCATTAGTCCATTCCCCCACATTACCGCTCATATCATAAAGTCCGAGTTCGTTGGGCGCTTTAAGTTTAACATCATGGTATCTGTTTCCCGAGTTTGAAGTATACCAAGCCACATCATCTGCGACATCACTACCCGCATAGGTATATCCATGTGATTTCAATCCACCTTTTGCAGCAAACTTCCATCGTTCCCTATCAGGCAAGGTTAATTGCAGCCCTGTCAAAGCGGCTATATTTGACGCGAACTCATTGGCATCATCTCCATAACTCCATGTATAAGGACTCTGGCTGGTACTTGTACTTTCTGCAGTATTTACGTGATATACGAACTCATCTGTAAGTTCTGTCTCACCCATCAAGAAGTAACCACCTGAATATCCTGGCACAGGAAGCATTTTGTAATCAGCCCCGTTTACGCGCAGGATGAAGCCATTACGCCAACCCGGGTGCGAAGCTTCGGTGGGCAGACTCATATAACCGCTTTCACCAGCCTTCAACACCGAAGAGGAGCAGTTGCGCGTATAGGCCAATTCATCATAAGCCACACTCAGCGTGCGCGACTTGTCTGTAAAGTAGCCATAAATGTAGGGTGTTGTGCCAGCATTCTCGTCGGTTGACGCGGTATCAGCCACCAACGTGTCAGACACAGCCACACTGGTTGCCGTAAAACCGCCATTTGTGGGAGTGAACGATTTGTAACGGCTTATACCCATAATATGGGCAACCTTGCCCTTCTCTCCTGTGAAGCGAATGCGACTCACTTTGGGCACAAGATTGGCCTCAACGGTGAGGTCGCCATTGGAATAATTATAGACACCAACCGTATCCTCATAAATTTCGGTGTGTTGGTTTAATTCGACACGGTAGTTTTCGGCATAGGTGGCATTGATAAAATGATGCGCGGTACACTTAAGATTTGTGCCTGCCATGAGTTGGCCATCTACCTCAATATTCCATGCACCAGAGGTGTAGGTGGCAACCCCCGGAATGGTGTTACTGCCCTGGGTGAAATTGATATAAATTTTGTCACCCTCATTCCATGTGCTTGTTGACGAAGCGGCCCGAGTTTGGCGGCCTTGTCCCTGGTCATAACCTGTGAGGCTACCCAACAGGTGCATTTTTAGATGCATTTTGCCATCTGTTGGCATTTGCTTGTCTGTGCTCAAATCATCGTTCGAGCATGCGCCAAGCCCCAGGCTTAATGCTGCAGCCAAGAGCGTCTGAGTAAAACATAATGCGTGTTTCATATTGTACTGTTTTTTGTTGTGTTCAATTATTTCAATCGTCCCAATTATTCTCATTTTTATACCCCCTCTTCGACACATTGCCGTTGGTGGTAGAGGTGGAATTGCGATCCTTGTCTTCGCCATAATTACCCTTTGACACATTGCCGTTGGTGGTGGAAGTGGAATTGTGGTCCTTGTCTTTGCCATAATTACCCTTCGACACATTGCCGTTGGTGGTGGAGGTGGAATTGCGGTCCTTGTCTCCGCCATAATCTCCCTTCGACACATTGCCGTTGGTGGTGGAGGTGGAATTGCGGTCCTGGTCTTCGCCATAATTACCCTTCGACACATTGCCGTTGGTGGTGTCATGGCCATCATAATTGGCATCATTTTTGTAGCCAGTACGTACGACTGTCAGACGCGAGGCCGTTTCGTTGTCCCAATTACTATCTGCGGCATAATTTGTGAGCGTGAGGGTAAAACTGCTTACGCCACTTTCGTTATAGTTATGTTCATTGCCATACCCATTTTTTGTAAGATGGAGTTGGTAAGGTGAGTCGCCATTGAAGTTTTTATCGTCACCCCAACCAATAATGCTTACGCCAGCTTGGGTGTTGCCATGGTCATTGTAGTTTTGGTCTGTGCCATAGTGAGTGCGTGTGAAGGTGCCACCTTGATTGAGCTGGGTGACAGGAAGTAGCAATTTGTACGTGCCTTCAACCAAGTCGGTCAGTTCTAACGTGATTGTAGCCTTTCGCGGTTCATTGCCATCATTAGGTTGCGCTATTGCTACAAAAGAGTTTCCATCGGGAGAACGCTCTGTAGTTAGCCATGCTTGATCGGACGTGATTTTTATTTCACCATCGGTTTCGATATTCACAAGGTCGGAAACGCCACCTCTTGAGAAGAAGAGCAGTGCGTCGACCCCCACACGCAAATAACGCGCAGCCTGCAGCACATCAAACGCAACCCAATAATTGTCGTAAGGGGTGCCCACCTTGACAGTAGCCCGACGGCTATTAACCGAAGGGTTGTCGGCAGCTGTTATAAGCAAATGTGCATCGCCACTCCCCTCGACGGGCGATAATTGCAGCCATGTTACAAGTGTGTCTACCACACTGGCACGCCACTGCTGGTTGGTGGTGATGGTGGCATCGATACTGCCTCCGCGACTCGGCAACGCATTTTCGTAATTGCTCGCATCGATATATTTGCAACTCTGCGACACCTGTATGTACTCAACTCTGTCGCCATAGATGACGTTTATCTGCCCATTGCGTATGTCTTTTTCTAAATTCTCGTCGGCAGTTACATACAGGGTATCTTCGCCTTGTCCTGAATTAGGGGAGAGATGTAACCAATCATTTGAGGTTTCTGCGCTCCAATCGCCATTCGACCTTATAACCAAAGCCTGTGTACCTGAATGGTCGTCAAATGATAGCACACCTTTCCCTGTACTGAGCCAAACACCATTTTGCTGTATAGTCACGTTAGTTTTCAGTGACGACCCCACGCGGCCTATAAATATGGTACCATTACGTGAACTGGTTGACGGATTGGCAGAAATTTTCAACGGCAACGTGGCATTACCTTCACCTTTAAGTTGACCAGGAGTTATCCAGTCTGGGCACGCCTTAACCTCCCATTCGGTGTTGCTCTGCACCTTAATGTCGTAGTCGTTATTGGTAGGAGGCAGGTCATGGACTCTATAGAAATCGGTTGTGATGTAATATCCTTTCTGCTTTATGGGGATTGCTATTTGCGATAATGCCTCGTCCTTACCCTTTAAGTAAACATTGCATGTGCGCTCGTAGTCAGTTGTGTTAGGTGCCACGCTTATGTTCAACTCACATTTTCCAGCTTGGCCCTCTTGGGGGCTCACCTCGGCCCAATTTACGTCGGTGTATGCCTGCCAGGCCACGTCTGACGTTACCGACAACTTTACATCTGCCCCAGGCTGCTCGAACAAGAGTGTTTCAGTTGAAGCAGAAATGCTCGAACCATTTTGGGTGACGTATACACTGACGTAATTGCCGCTACCCTTCGCTTTATAAACATGTATGATGGCACTACGCTTATATTGGCTCGTATTTTCGCTTGCTGAAATAATTAGGGCACCTTCACTTTTGCTAAGATTCAACCAAGTATTTGAAGTATTTGTACATTCTGCATACCATGTGGGCGAATTGGTTGTGATGGTTATGCTCTGGCTTTCGCCATTTGCTGGCAAGGTGACATCGGAAGTCTCGACCTCGAGTGTGGCATAGGATGCAGCCTGAGTAACCGTGACGGGAACGCTCTTGCTGTAATTGGAAATTGTAGAGTTGACATAAAACACACCAATGCGCGTATCGGCTATGGGGTTAGCCGTGTAGCTGACATTCACATCTGCATCAGTAATACCCGTCAGGGTTGATGGCGACAACCAACTGACACCATTGCTTATTTGCCATGGGGCGTTTACAGCATCAATGTGCAGATTAAAGTTGTCTGATGACATTGAACACTCGTAATTGTCTTTGCGTACGCCTAAATAGCTTGCATTGAGCACAGGGTAGCCCTTCATGTCACCAAGAGTGTCATCGGAGCACGATACAAGAGCCTGCAGCGCAGCCATCAATATGTAAAACCAAGTTTTTTTCATGTGGGTCGCGTGTTAAAAGAACATGTACAATCCGATATTTGCATTGAAGCCTGTGCCCCAACCTTTGATTTTGGAGGACACCTCGCTTAGCATTTTATACCCGTCGGGCTTGATCAAGCCTACTGCATATTGCGGACTTACACTTACGCCAAAATGATTGGCTATGGCGCACGAGAAACGTGTGCCTAAGGTTAAACTGGCAACGGAGGTTCCTACAAGCAAACCGTCTGCCGAAGTCACGTCTGCAGTGTTGTGTATCTTCATGAAGGTGACACCTAACTGCGGAGTTAATCTGAAGCGGGTGCCAAGTGATATGCCATAACCGACCTTAACACCAAACTCAAATTGCGGGCTATATACTGATAACATTGGTTTGCTTTCACCATCAGTCCAATATATATTTTCGCTCTTGGCTATGGGATAATGCGCATTGGCCTCAACATTGACATTTGAGGCATAGAAGCCCATCACACCACCAGCACCGAAGTATTGACCTACACTGAAATCTGCCCCAAAGTAAAACTCTTTTTTGTAATTGTATATTTTGCTGAGTCGGAAATGCAACTTGGGGTCTGCACAATTCAACGTTATGGTTCGCTTAATGTCTTTATAGCCCTTTTTGCTAACTAATACGTTGTAACTGCCGGAGGTAAATTTGCCCTTACAAGGGGTGATCGCCGTAAATGCACCAGGAGTTATGCTGATGTCCGATCCACCAGGCGATGATGTGATGCTGAACTCTGCTTCCTGTTTAAGCGTAATGCGGACTTCGGTTGTTACATCTTTGGTGAGATCGGCAACGATTTTTTCAGTATGATACTTATCGGCGCTTACAACAACGGTGTGTTTGCCTATTTGCAGGGACTGAGGTTGAAGACCTATGCCGTTATCAATATGTTTGCCATCAATGCTGATTGTAGCATTCAAGGGTGAAACGATCAACTTTAATTTACCTGTTATTGGCCTTAAACTATCAATGAGCAATGTCTGAGCTTTCAAAGAATCATTTATTAAGACTTGTCCTTCCTCAGGGTAATAACACGGAATATCCACTTTGTATGTGTAAGTGCCGAAAGCCAACTCTTGTTCAGCAACCGCACCCTCTTTTGTTTGTTTGAGGTTGACATTCATACCATTGATTGAAAGTAGTGACTTTGACACTTCACTACGTGCTTGTGGAATGATGATGCGGAGTTTTTGACGATGCTTGTCGTCGTAGTTATTAACAAAGACCTGGCTGGTTGTTATTTTCATCACATAGGTGCGCGCCCCCTTAATGGCCATTGGAAAATCGTAATTAGGCAAAGTTCCGAGTTTGTCGTGAAGTATTTTTATGTGACGCACACCTTGCGGCACATACACCCATATTTCACCAGGGTGCTGGTCTTCAACCTTTTGAACGCCCAATGAACCAACATCAAAATGGAATCCTTTTTGTGTGGTTTGCACACGTATGAGCGCACATTTATCGCCATTCTGATCTTCTACAATCGTAGCAGCCTTGTTGGCAGTCAAATCTTTTTCATCGTAATAGAAATCCGATACGGAAATGTCTTGAGCCTGCAAGCAAGTGCATATGATAAAGAACAGCAATACTGATATAGTTCTGTTGAGTTGATGTTTATACCACATATGTTAATTGGTAAACAGACATGAGGTTGCTACTGCAGGCTACCTTTGCAGTTACTTGTATGCTTTATATGGCATCTATATACAAAAAAAGCGTGGAGCCACGGCTGTTGCCCGTTCCACGTGTTAAGGCCTTCGCATTGCCTTGTCTGTCATGAACGAGCAACGCTGAAAGCCCCACGATGATGTATATATGTGAGCCAATAATGTTCCTTCCATATAGATATGCACGACCGCATACTATTGGAAGAAACTTAGCATGGTATATAAACATCCCATAGGGCGTCCCCGTTGCTTTGTTTTTGACAGACAGTTTGAAGTTGCGAAGTTCTAACACGTCAAAACCAAAGCGTACAGTTACGCCTTTATGTATATAAATTTTCTATTCTACCTCCGCCCTTTTGAGCGTACAGTTTCATAAGAATGCTGCAAAGGTAATGTTTTTTCTTTAATATTGCAATTTGTTAATGAAAAGATGTCGATTTTAATATTCCGGGGCAAGTATAAAAGGATATCAATGCAAGCCCTAAGAGCTAAATGGCATTTTCAGACGACATTATAAGTTTTAATAGACTAATTCTGTAAATTTGCACTCTATACTTGCCTCTGACACAAGCAACGGCCCGGCATAAAGAAATAAACACTATTACGCATGAATATTAAAGCTATAAGCAGTAAGTTGAAGGGGAACCCTACGATGGTGGAGGGTACGGTGTATTCGATGCTCGTTATATGCAGCATCTCGCATTTTCTGAATGATATGATTCAATCTATCATTCCGGCCATCTACCCTATCATGAAGGATAAGTTCAACTACTCTTTCGCACAGATTGGCATCATCACATTGGTGTTTCAGATGACTTCATCTATTCTGCAACCATTCACAGGTTTCTATGCCGACAAGCACCCACGACCATACGCCCTGTCGGTGGGTATGTGCTTTACCTTGATAGGATTGTTGCTGCTTGCCTTCGCCGAGAACTATTTTATTATACTCCTGGCGGTGAGCATGGTAGGATTTGGTTCTTCTATTTTTCACCCTACGGCTTCACTTGTCACACAACTGGCCTCGGGAGGCAAAAAGAGTTTGGCACAGTCCATATTCCAGGTGGGAGGCAATGGCGGTTCGGCTGTTGGACCGTTGCTTGCTGCCATCATCATTCTGCCCTTCGGACAGCATGCCATCTCTTGGTTTGCCTTGGCGGCATTGTTAGCGGCTATCATCATGATACGGTTGGGAACTTGGTACAGGGCGAAACTTTCCTATGCGGTGACGCATCAGTCTGCGCAACCTCTCATCAATCACGACATCTCAAGACGAACCAAATATGGTGCTCTGCTTATTCTTATACTTCTCATATTTTCAAAGTATTTCTACACGGCTTGCATCACGAGCTACTTCACGTTTTTCTTGATAGACAAGTTCGGCGTTTCGGTACAAACATCGCAGCTTTGTTTGTTCGTGTTTCTATTGGCCTTTGCTATCGGAACCGTGGCCGGGGGCATGTTGGGCGATAAATTTGGCCGGAAGTATGTAATATGGTTCTCCATTTTAGGTGCCGCGCCATTTGCTATGGCCATGCCTTTTGTCAATTTAACGTGGACCATTATCTGCACCTTCCTATCGGGACTCATCATTGCCTCGGCGTTCTCGTCTATCGTGGTTTATGCCACCGACTTGATGCCTGACAAGGTGGGACTGATAGCGGGCATATTTTTCGGACTGATGTTTGGATTGGGCGGACTTGGTTCTGCCTTCTTCGGTTGGCTCGCCGATAAAACCAGCATTGAGTATATCTTTCAAGTAAGTGCCTTCCTGCCGCTTCTCGGCATCATCGCAGGCCTGTTGCCTAACACGCAGAAAGTGAAGAGGCGCAAATGAAAGGGCCCGTTTTTACACGCGTTTTTCTGACTTCGTCGATGCGCCACCCAATCAAATGACATAATTCATTGATTTTCGACACGCACCACTCAATGGCACAAAAAAGTGACGAAGTCAGGATTTTCCCTTAATATTTACCATTAGTGACAACATCTTTTGCTGATTAGTCGCTTTATTTTCAGGTTATACTTACCCTTATAGGATTTTTTTGCCCACAAATGATTACATAATAAATATTTTTATCTACATTTGTCAACAAAACAAGAATCACCAAGAGTATTGCTATAGACTTATTCCTCATAAGATAGCGAGAGGCAAGGCTAATGATGGACCTCAGTATGGATAAACTTGTAGAGCGAACTGGCGGAACCATCACCCAGCAAAGCGTATCTTGATACGAAAGAGGCATCATGCACCCCAAACGCAATGCCATGATGGCATTGACCAAAGCCCTTTGCATTAGCGAAGGATATTTCAAAGGGACCAACATGAAGATAAAAGATCTCAAAGAGTTTTATGGCACATCTATAGCAGCTCAAGTGCATGAAGCTTGTGACTTGCATATAATTACGCGAGAGCACTATAATTGGTGGTATAATGAACGTATCAATAAAATAACGAGGAAATAGGCTGGGGAGGCTACAAGTTTCCCGAGACTATTGGTTACGAAAAGAGAATAGAATCAATAACATTAAAAATAAAAAGATGAAACAATTAAGCGAATTAACAGGCTTATATTCTCTAAGCAAGACTCTGAGGTTTGAATTGAAACCTATTGGCAAAACTTTAGAACATATAGAGTCAAAGGGCCTTATAGCTCAAGACGAGCAAAGAGCCGAGGAATACAAAAAAGTTAAAGACATTATCGATCGTTACCACAAGAAATTCATCACCATGTGTCTTAGTGATTTTAAGTTCGAGCAAAATAGTCTTGAAACTTATGTAGCATTGGCTGAGGACACAAATAGAGACGAGAAAGCCTTCGATGAAATCAAGAAAACACTCCGCAAGCAGATTGTTGAGACTTTCAAGAAGGGTGGGTCATATTCAGACTTGTTCAAAAAAGAACTCATTCAAAAACATCTTCCAAAATTTGTATCCGATGAGGAAGAGAAAAAGATGATAGCGAATTTCAGCAAGTTCACTACCTACTTCAATGGATTCAATGAGAACAGGAAAAACATGTATTCTGATGAAGACAAATCTACAGCTATCGCTTACAGACTCATTCATGAGAACCTACCGATGTTTGTAAATAACATGAAATCATTCAGTAGAATTGCAGATAGTGACGTACACCAGCATTTTACTGAAATAGAATCTTCGTTTTCTGAATATCTCGGTGTGGAGCATTTGGAAGAAATGTTCCAATTAGACTATTTCAGTGAAACCCTTACACAAGAACAGATTGCTGTCTATAACCATATCATTGGGGGCAGAGCACTGGAAGATGGCACAAAATTGAAAGGCATCAATGAATATGTGAACCTTTACAATCAGCAGCATAAGGACAGCCGGCTTCCTTTGTTAAAGCCCTTGTATAAGATGATATTAAGTGACAGAGTGGCATTACCATGGTTTCCGTCTGAAGAGTTTGCCAGCGACGAGGAGATGATCAGAGCTATCAACGAGACTTACAATACTCTAAAAGAGGTCTTGTCTATTGATGGTGATAGCAGTCTTCGCAGTCTACTTCTCAATATCAGCAGCTACGACATTAAACATATTTACATAGCCAATGACTTAGGGCTTACAGACATCTCGCAACAGATGTTTGGGCAGTATGATGTATATACATCTGCTATCAAACAAGAATTACGCGAAAAAAACGCGCCAACAGCCAAGGAACGTCGTAACCCAGAATTGTATGATGAGCGCATAAACAAACTGCTCAAATCCGCAAAAAGTTTCTCTATCGAGCATCTCAATTCATTGGTTGATTCTGAACACACAATTCAGAATTATTACAAACACTTGGGCGCTTATGACCGCAATGGCGAACAACGTGTCAACTTGTTTACCCAGATAGAAATGGCTTATGTTGCAGCCAAAGAAATACTTTCAGGCAAACACGGAAATATCAGTCAATCTGATGCCGAAACCGCTATCATTAAGGGGCTTCTTGATGCTTTTAAGTCTTTGCAGCGTTTCATCAAGCCATTGCTCGGCAATGGCGAGGAAGCAGACAAGGACAATGAGTTTGACGCCAAACTACGCGAAGCATGGAATACTTTGGACATAGTAACACCTTTGTATAATAAGGTACGCAATTGGCTTACACGTAAACCATATAGTACGGAAAAGATTAAGCTCAATTTTGAAAATGCGCAATTATTGGGCGGATGGGATGTCAACAAAGAACCTGATTGCACATCTATTTTACTGAGGAAAAATGGCCTTTATTATCTTGCCATAATGAACAAGAAATATAATCATGCCTTTGATATTGACAATCTCCCCAATGATGGGAAATGCTATGAAAAGATAGACTATAAACTTTTACCAGGAGCAAACAAAATGCTACCAAAAGTATTCTTTTCCAAGTCAAGAATAAAAGAATTCGCGCCATCAGAAATAATAGTAAATGCCTACAAAAAAGGTAGCCACAAGAAAGGAGCAAACTTTAGCATATCTGATTGTAGAAGACTTATAGATTTCTTTAAGGCCTCCATTTCGAAGCATGAAGATTGGAAGAATTTCCCATTTTCTTTCTCTTCAACAGAGACATATGAAGATATCAGCGGATTTTATCGTGAGGTAGAACAACAAGGATATATGCTTGGATTCCGCAATGTATCGGAATCGTTCATCAAGCAGCTCGTTGACGAAGGCAAACTTTACTTGTTCCAAATATGGAACAAGGACTTCTCTGACTTTAGCAAGGGTACACCTAATATGCATACCCTCTATTGGAAGATGCTTTTTGATGAACACAATTTGGCGAATGTTGTCTATAAGCTCAATGGGCAAGCAGAGGTATTCTATCGCAAAAGTAGTCTTGATGTAGCAAACACAACTATTCATAAGGCACATCAGCCTATTATGAATAAAAATCAAGAGAATAAAAAACGGCAAAGCACCTTTGATTATGATATAATCAAGAATCGTCGCTATACGGTAGACAAGTTCCAGTTCCATGTGCCAATCTCTATCAACTTTAAGGCCACAGGACGTGATAACGTCAACGACAATGTTCTTGACATAATTCGCAACGGCGGCATAAAGCACATTATCGGTATAGACCGTGGCGAACGCCATTTGCTCTATCTCTCTCTCATAGACCTAAAGGGAAACATTGTCAAGCAGATGACACTGAATGACATTGTGAATGAGTATAATGGTAATACTTATGCCACTAATTACAAGAATTTATTGGCCGAACGTGAAGGTAATCGTACCGAAGCTCGCAAAAACTGGAAGAAGATTGAGAACATTAAAGACATCAAGAAAGGCTATCTGAGTCAGGTTGTTCACATCATCAGCAAAATGATGGTGGAGTATAATGCGATTGTTGTGCTTGAGGACTTGAATATGGGCTTTATGCGAGGCAGGCAAAAAATAGAGCGTAGTGTATATGAGCAGTTTGAGAAAATGCTGATAGACAAATTGAACTATTATGTTGATAAACAGAAGAATAGCGATGAGGCAGGAGGTTTGCTTCATGCCTTGCAGCTGACAAGCAAATTCGAGAGTTTCAAAAAGCTCGGCAAACAAAGTGGTTGTTTATTCTATATTCCAGCATGGAACACGAGCAAGATAGACCCCGTTACAGGTTTCGTCAATCTCTTTGACACGAGATACACAAATGCCGACCAAGCACGAAAGTTTTTCTCTCAATTCGACTCTATTCGTTATAATGCCGATAAAGATTGGTTCGAGTTTGCATTTGATTACAACAAATTTACAGCTAAAGCCAAGGACACTCGTACAAAATGGACGCTTTGCACTTATGGAACTCGCATCCGTACTTTCCGCAATCCTGAAAGACTCAACCAGTGGGATAATGAAGAAGTTGTATTGACAGATGAGTTCAAAAAAGCTTTTGCAAATGCAGATGTCAACATTCATGGAAATTTGAAAGAGGCTATCTGCTCATTGCAAGACAAGAAATATTTAGAGCCACTGATGCATCTCATGAAGCTGCTGCTACAGATGCGTAATAGCATTACGAACTCCGAAATTGATTATCTGCTTTCGCCTGTCGCAGACGAAAATGGCACCTTCTATGACAGCCGTGTTTGTTCAGCTTCTCTTCCAAAAGATGCTGACGCAAATGGTGCATATAATATAGCCAGGAAAGGTCTTTGGGCAATCCATCAGATACAAGAGAGTCCTGCTGATGATCGCCTCAACCTTGCCATTAAAAATAAGGATTGGCTCAACTTTGCACAGCAAAAGCCATATATGAATGAGTGATTACATACCACTTTCAACATTGAATGACTTTATCTTCTGTCCATACTCCATATACTTGCATAGCGTGTATATGGAGGCGGACGAAGATTTGTATAAAGCCTTTCCACAAACCAAGGGCACCATCGCCCACAAAGGTGTGGACGAGAAAAATGGTAGCACTCGCAAGAATGACATTATGGCACTCCCCGTTTATAGCGATGAACTGAAGATATCGGGTAAGATAGATGTTTATAAACAAGACAAACATCTTCTTATCGAACGAAAGAACAATCTTAAACGTATCTTTCGTGGGCAGATATACCAGCTTTGGGGGCAATACTTCTGCATGAAAGAAATGGGATATGAGGTGGATAAGCTTGCATTCTACGAAATCTCCACAAACAAGATGATTGATGTGGAGTTGCCTGGAGATTTAGGCAAGTTAGAACTGATTGCATTTATCAAGCGATTCAAAGAGTACAATCCTGCTTCTACGATGCTTAAAGTCAATCCAAACAAATGCATGCATTGCATCTATTGCAATCTTTGCGACAAAACAGAGACTGACAATGTTTACACATAAGGATATAGATATGAGAACCATCTTTGTGGTGAATTGCATCGAACACAATCGAAGCCTTAGAGTAAATAATGGCGAATTGATGTTAGAGGAACTTGGTGAAGAAAAGAAGAAAACACTCACCAAGTTTCCCTTTCAAAAGCTATTAGCGCTTTTTATTATCGGTCATATTACTGTTACAACCCCACTCATCGAGAAATGTAAGAAATATGGGGTTGCTCTTGTAGTAATGAAACCCAATCTTCGTCCTATTTTCTTTTGGGCTAATTCTGCTGAGGCGAACTACCTGCTGCGTAAACGCCAATTTGATTATAGAACTGATGATTTGACTGTGGCAAAAGCAATAGTATATAATAAGGTGTTAAACCAAAAGTCTGCTTTGCTGAAGACGCGTAAGAAAGACGAATTGACAATAGATGCCTTGAAACTATGCGAAGCATCGCTTAACCCATTGTTAAACACAACAGACTACAACCAACTGATGGGGTTGGAAGGAACAATTGCCAAATCATTTTTCTCTGCCTATTTTCAGAATCAAAATTGGAAAGGAAGACACCCCAGAATGAAAAGTGATGTTATTAATGTCACCCTCGACATTGGTTACACTATATTGTTCAACTTTATGGAATGTTTTGTTCGTATGTTTGGTTTTGACTTGTATGTAGGAGTATATCATAGACTATGGTTCAAAAGGAAATCCTTAGTTTGCGATTTAGTAGAGCCTTTCCGTTGCCTTATTGATCATGCTACATTGCTGGCATTCAATAGAAAGCAATTTTCTGAAAAGGACTTTACGCTAATCAAACAAGAGTATCGTCTGAAATATGAGAAATGTGCTGATTATTATAAAGTGTTCTATGATACATTAATCGCTCATAAAACGGACTTTTTCAAGTTCGTCCAGCAGTATTATCGTTGTTTCATGGGATGTAAAACAGCTAAAGATTATCCGTTATTTGAATTCTAAGTTTCATGGTAATCGTGAGTTACGACATATCAGATGATAAGATGCGCACAAATTTTTCAAAAATGCTAAAAAAGCACGGTGCCATCCGTTTACAATTCTCCGTATATGAAGTTGTAAATACAAAGAGAATCATGGATAATCTTGTCGCTAAGATAGAGGCATATTCAAAGCACTTTACTTTTGATGACAGTGTTATCATATTTGATGTGAACTCAGACAAATTGACCAAATATGGCAATGCCATTCATAGAGATCAGTCTGTCGTTTATTTTTGAAAAAACAAACCTGCGTCTGTATACAAATTGATCATTTCTCACAAATAGCTGGAAATTAGCATGTTACGTTTGTTTTATATCGCTCTCTTATTTTAGGGGGAGGATAATATCTCTAAAAATAGGATCTTCCAAATGACTGTATATAAAGGATTCTTCGTAACTTTACATTTGATAAGAGGCTAATAAGCCAAACGAATTTCTACTATTGTAGATTGTAACCGAACCTACCGAAGGCGGTTGGGCTAATAAGCCAAACGAATTTCTACTATTGTAGATCCCGCAAATTATCTGCTTGCATTCTTGGGCTAATAAGCCAAACGAATTTCTACTATTGTAGATTCCACATGTCACACCAAGCGTTGGTGTGGGCTAATAAGCCAAACGAATTTCTACTATTGTAGATGTAAGGAAGTCCAAGGCGGTCAAGATTGGCTAATAAGCCAAACGAATTTCTACTATTGTAGATGGGTTTGCTACCTTAGGCTGGTATTTACGGCTAATAAGCCAAACGAATTTCTACTATTGTAGATTTGCCCTATATGGTACACGGATTCCGTTCGGGCTAATAAGCCAAACGAATTTCTACTATTGTAGATCACGAACTTGAAATTAAACCCTCAAAAAGGCTAATAAGCCAAACGAATTTCTACTATTGTAGATTAACTTTTACACGCAAAAAGGAGAGGGCATGGCTAATAAGCCAAACGAATTTCTACTATTGTAGATAGCATATGAGACTTACACAAAGCTTTGTTTTTGGCTAATAAGCCAAACGAATTTCTACTATTGTAGATTATGTACATAAGACATTACGCATACAAAAGTGGCTAATAAGCCAAACGAATTTCTACTATTGTAGATCTCCAATTCGCCGAAGAGAGCATACAACGGCTAATAAGCCAAACGAATTTCTACTATTGTAGATTTATTTTCTCGTATTTGTTTATTACAGCAGGCTAATAAGCCAAACGAATTTCTACTATTGTAGATCCATCATTACGCAATGAATAGTGGAAGGGGCTAATAAGCCAAACGAATTTCTACTATTGTAGATCCTTTGAGGACAAAACGCAAAAGGAGTCAGGCTAATAAGCCAAACGAATTTCTACTATTGTAGATTTCTCTCCATTATTGCTAACTTTGTCAGTGGCTAATAAGCCAAACGAATTTCTACTATTGTAGATACAGAATCTCCAGTGATGATGCCCGTAGGGCTAATAAGCCAAACGAATTTCTACTATTGTAGATGTCATAATCTTTAAGAGTAAATTTTTCTTGGCTAATAAGCCAAACGAATTTCTACTATTGTAGATTGTGTCAATACGTTTTTGCGTAATTGTCGGCTAATAAGCCAAACGAATTTCTACTATTGTAGATTATTTAGTGTTGCATGCGGCGACACATCGGCTAATAAGCCAAACGAATTTCTACTATTGTAGATTATATAGCATCGAAATGGCTGGAAGCTTTGGCTAATAAGCCAAACGAATTTCTACTATTGTAGATTTCCTTGCCGCCAGTGTGCTTACTGCCGGGCTAATAAGCCAAACGAATTTCTACTATTGTAGATGCAAAGCAACCGACAGGCACAAAACTCTAGGCTAATAAGCCAAACGAATTTCTACTATTGTAGATTAATAAAGCGAAAATTGATGCTGTATAAGCACGGGCTAATAAGCCAAACGAATTTCTACTATTGTAGATTGCCATATTCTCTTTTGCAGTTAGCATGGGGCTAATAAGCCAAACGAATTTCTACTATTGTAGATTGAGGACTCAGTGGTGAGCGTGTTTCCGAGGCTAATAAGCCAAACGAATTTCTACTATTGTAGATTAACATGAATAATAGTTTGGGTGGAACTTTGGCTAATAAGCCAAACGAATTTCTACTATTGTAGATCGAACAGCATCGATATGGCCGGAAGCTTGGCTAATAAGCCAAACGAATTTCTACTATTGTAGATTGAACTCACGTATTCTGACCGCACCATCTTGGCTAATAAGCCAAACGAATTTCTACTATTGTAGATTGTCTAAAATCAGTTCCATTGCTTTTATTGGCTAATAAGCCAAACGAATTTCTACTATTGTAGATAGGAGCAGTACAACATCGACCGCAACACCGGGCTAATAAGCCAAACGAATTTCTACTATTGTAGATATGGCGATGCGGTCCTTTTGTGCTTGTGTGAGGGCTAATAAGCCAAATGAATTTCTACTATTGTAGATATATCTTCGGCCTTCATGGTGCCACTTTGGTCTAATAAGCCAAATGAATTTCCACGGTAAGCGGCACAAGGGCAAACAGCCCTTAAACAAGGCTTGCCTTTTTTGCTTACGCCACCCCCAAATTACCCTTTTTAATTACGTAATTCTTTGATTTTCGACATGCGCTATATGATAGAGCAGTAAAGTAATGAAGTAAAGTAAGGGCACGTCTTTACACGTAAAAGCGCAAATTGTTTATGTTGGGGCACGAATCGTAAAATATTTTCTATACCTTTGCAGGCGAAACATCAAGAGCAGTTGCAACGCAGCATTGATTTGCTGATGGTGGCAAACTCACCAACCGAGTTTACAGGAACCACGGTGGTTAAGGTACGATGTGGAAGTTTTCTATATTCATTAAAACACTTCAAACATTTCCTGATATGAACAATAATTCTCTTTACGCAGATTTTGCTGCGCGTTTTGCGAAGGTTTCACTTCAATCTCTCATTGACTCTTTTAATGCACAAGTAGGCTGCAGGGGCTGGGGCTCAGCTCGTGCTTGCCATGACGTGGCACTTGTTGACGAACTGAAACGACGGGGCATTGACCTTTCGGCCATTAGCCAGGGTGGCGGCACATCGTTTGCTCACAAGGTGGCACTTGACACTGACGGACAAACGCTTATTATTGCTGACTAATGAGTGGTCAAGATGCCTGAAAAGGCACTGACGTTAGTCTGACTCTACAAATATAGAAAAATCCCTTCCACATCGTCTGCTCTTGATGTGGAAGGGATTTTGCGTGTATTAAGTAGGTGTTCAAAATTATTTTATACAATCAGTAGGTGCCATTTTCACATTGAAAGCACATTCTCGAGACGCATCTGTCCCCTTCGGCCTCGGTCACATAGCCCGCTATGACCCCCTTCGGTTCCCCCGTTATCGGGGGACAGAAACCCTCACCCGAAGGGAACATCTGCGCCCCGATAATGCACTTTCAATGTAAAAATAATTTTGAACACCTACTTATGCCTTGCAGCACCTTAGTGTACAATGACCTTGGCAGTGCTGTTGTGAGTTGCTATGATGTAGGTGCCTGGCTGGGCTATGCTGCAAGTGGTAACGCACTTGGCAACGGAACGGCCATCGAGGGTGAACACGCTGAACGTGCCGCCGTCGGCCAATGACAGGGTGCGGCCATCGGCACCATAGTGTATGGCCGGTGTGTGATTGTTTTGCCGTACGGCATTGATGCCAACAGCCATGTGTTCGGCGTCCATGGGCTGAATGTTGCATTTGCCCCATGCCAAATCGGCCTGGTACGCCTCTACACTCTCAGGACGGACGTATACCGTAACATCGGCACCAAACCAATCGGGCAGAACGTAACGTCCACCATTTGTGGCAAAGGGAGTGACCGCCACATTGCCGGACAGTTCGGAAGAGAAGTCGTAGGGGCGACGCATATAGTTGTAGATGGTTGCTATCTTGCCATAGTCGAAAGCCGTGCTGTGCAAATAGGTGAGCGTTTTGGGCAGAGTCACCTGTGTCAAAGCGGTAGCACCAAAGGCATAACGTCCGATATGGGTGGTTTGCATGGGCAGTTCGGCTTTTGACAGCAGGTTGCAGCCATTGAACACCTCGTCTTCGATAACAAGGGGCGTGTAGTCTGGACGCTCGGCAAAATTCACTTTGAGCAAAGAGTTGCACTTTGTGAACATGTAGGCGGGCAGTATGGTTACATCGGCACCGATGTTAACGATTTCAAGTCCCTTGCACGAAGCAAACATATTTTGGGCAGTGGCTGCATTGGGCACGTTGTAATTGACACGCAGAAGGGTGCTGATGTTGTTAAAAGCGCTCTCACCTATAGTCATGTTACCATCGAGGTTGACACTGCTTAAAGCGGTCGATGAAAACGCCTGATTGCCTATATACTGCAACTGCTTGGGCAAGGTGCAGGTGGTGAGCGATGTGCACGAGGCAAATGCTTTGTTGCCTATTGCCAGCAGACTGTCAGGCAATGAAACGTGTTGCAATTTATTGCAACCGTAAAATAATTGGTCGGAAATGACCGTGGTGCCAGCAGGCAATGTGATACTTGTCAAATTACCGCTTTTGCATGAACTGCCCAATTCTATGGCTGCGCTGCCGAGCATGATGATGCTGTCTGTTTGTGCGTGCTGCCAATACCACTCAGTACCATACATGATGTTGAAGCCTGCACGTGTCAACTTGTCGGGAGCTGATGTGACCTGCTGAATGTGTGACCGCATAAATGCGGCGCTTCCTATTTCACTGAGGTGCTTGGGCAGCGCCAGGTTGCCTCGCAGCATGGCAGTGTTAGCAAAAGCACCTTCACCAATATACTTCAGGCTATCTGACAGAACGAGCTGGCTGACATACGATTCGCGGAAAGCATCAGCGGCTATGCTGTCAAGACTAACAAGGTTGGCATGGCTGACACAACTCTCATTAAATGCAGCACTACCAAGTTCCTTGAGTTGGCTGAGGTCTATCAATCCGATGGCTGCGCGTTGAAAGGTTCCTTTGCCTATGCGCTCCACACCATCAAATGGGTGTTCAACAAGTTTTTCGCAACCATAGAAAGCGTCTTCCTCAACCTCAGCTATTTTGCCTTGGCTTTTTACGCTCACCAAATTGTTGCAGTTGAGAGCGAAGTGGTCGCCCACACGGGTGAGTGAAGTAGGCAGTACGATGCGCTGCAGCTGGGTCATATTGGCAAAGGCTCCGCCAAGATCGAGCGTATATTCCTTTACATAGTGGTTGGAGCCACCAAGACCTGTTGATGATGAAGACTCCTCGGTTCGCTCTTCGTCGGAGAGGTAATAAGTGGTGGTTTCCGTACCAAGTCCTATTTTGTAGCGGTCGGTCTCAACTGTGCTGTAAGCGCCACCATCGGGCACAAGGGTCACATCTGCCAAATCGATGTCGACAAGTTTGGCAAGGCGGCCAGTGCCAGCACGCAAAAGAGCCAAATCTTGCGAGTTGATGGGGCCTACGAGCTTGAGTCGGCTGATGCTTGTTACGTCTTCAAGTTCGGCCAACTTTTCGCGCAATGTACCAGCTTCGGTAAGCTGGATTGTAACGACGTCGCCTTCAACCTCGGCTGGTGTGACAGTAATATGCAACTTGGCAACGCCAGCCGGTAGATTTTTGGTTGCATTGACATGAGCAAGGAGCGTGGTTTCGCCAGGTTTTTCACCCAAAATCATGCTACGATTGCCTTCAGCGCAATTAAAAGCGGCTATGGCAGGATTGTCGATAGTGTAGCTTGTGGAGTCGCTAATAATACCATCTGTATCACCTACCATATCAGGCAGTTCAACCTTTTCACCTTGCTTGATGGTCACGGTTGCGGGGTCGAAAGAGATGTTTCGCTGTTCTGCACAGTCAACTGACAAACTGGTGAGATAAAACGTGGTGGAGCTGCCTTTATAAAAATAAATGTAGAGCGAGCCACTCGTTGTGTTAGCTACATAGTCATAACTGCCACTTGGGTAAAAACAGGCTGCCTTTACATTGAGTTCGTTATAATAGCTATTTCCATTTATCTCAACACGCTCGATAAGTACTGCCTGGCTCATCGTTTCGGTACCATCAGCAGACGATGAGCCTTCTAAAGTGATAGACTGTACATAATTGTAGTTCTGTGTACCAGTGATGGTAACATAACCTTCAAAGCCGGCGAATACCAATGCAGGCTTGCCCGACACGGGATCGGTGCCAAGTTCGCAACAGTTCTCGCCACCTTCGGCAACAATATTAAAATTCTGTATTATTTGTTCGGGAGTGTACGTTATGCGCTCGGCCCACATGGGGAGTGCTCCGATGCTGCATATCAAAAAGACTACGAATTGGCGCCATGCCTTTGTTGATGTCTCTCTAAAATTCATTAGGGGGGATAATTTCTGCATAAGCTACAATAGGATTTGCTTGTATTAACTTTGTTTGTATTTGTTGTCTTTTGTACAAAGGTATGGACTTTTGACTGAAATGCCAAAGGCACGTGAGGATAAAATCTCGTTAAAAGGCGGAAATTCCCCACGGAACTTTTCAACGCTTTACAAGGGGGATTTTAATACAACAGGTTTGACGTTGTGTCAAACTATTGGATACAAGCCATAACTAAGACCTCTTGACTTTGTCAATGCGTCAGCCAATTAAAAAACGATGATTTCGTATTTTTGACCGGGGTGACGCATTGACGGAGTCAGGAAATATTTGCTCCCCTCCCCGTCTGCCTACATGTAAAAGAGTGCGTGTGCTTTTACTGCCATCTTACACTTTTTGTATGTAACAATCTGATACACAGAGATTTCAAGTGTGTAAGATGATTTCAAAGTATCTTACACACTCTTGCATACATCTTACACTTCACACCCCGCTGCCGCGCAGTTGACTTGGACGTATGCGGTGGGGTATACGCCACAGGGACGTAGAAAAATCTGTTGGAGCAACAGACTTTTCTGCTCCCTTATGCCGTGGTATCAACCTCCCGTGTTTGTGCCGTGTGGCAGCGTGTGGGGTGTGTAGGTAAAATTTGTAGTATCTTACACTCAGTAAAGTGTTGATAATCAGTGAGTTGTAGCGTATTAGTGTAAGATGCAAGATACTCAATGTGTAAGATATTGTAGTATGGTAAAAGGTCCCAAGTACCACTTTTTCGTCTTGGTTCTTTTAGCGTAAACATGCGAACGGAGTCAAGCATTAAGCGCTATCACTAAACGCTAACTCTAATGGGGGCGACGCGTCTCGCGTCGGGAACAGTGCAGCTGTTATTTAGTAGAGTTTGTATTCTTTTCTTTCATTATCCCGACGCGAGACGCGTCGCCCCCATTAGTGCTTGCGTCTCTTCAAGCACCAAGCGCTACAACCAAGCGCTATCACCAAACGCTAACTCTAATGGGGGCGACGCGTCTCGCGTCGGGAATAGTGCAGCTGTTATTTAGTAGAGCTTGTATTCTTTTCTTTCATTATCCCGACGCGAGACGCGTCGCCCCCATTAGTGCTTGCGTCTCTTCGAGCACCAAGCGCTGTCCGGTAAAGCCATTCTTGTTAAAAGACGGAAATCCCCCACGGAACTTTTCTACGAGTTCCGAGGGGGATTTTAATACAACAGGTTAAACGCTGTGTCAGACTATTGTTTACAAGCCATAGCTAAAACCTGAAATGTAGTTGTAGAACACACCGCCAAGGCCGAGTGCTATAACACCAATGGTGCAGAGCGCAAGGGCCACACGGGTGTAGTTGTCGCTACGGAATGTGGCAATCGGGGTGTCATTGCCCTTGATGTACATGGCCTTGACTATGAGCAGATAGTAGTAAAGCGAAATAACTGTGTTGGCCAAAGCAATGAATACCAACAGGGGATATCCTGCCTTGAAGGCTGCCATGAACACGAAGAACTTGCTGAAGAAACCTGCAAACGGCGGGATACCTGCCAAAGAGAAGAGGCAGAGCGTCATGAGGAATGCCAACTTGGGGTTGGTCTTATACAGTCCGTCATAATCGCTGATGTTGATCTTGCCGCTGTTGTTCTCAACTGTGGTCATTACTGCAAAAGCGCCAAGGTTAGAGGCCATGTAAACCAAGAGGTAGAATACAAGGGCTGACATGCCTTGTGCTGTGCCGTCCATAATGGCCAATACCAAATAACCTGCTTGCGAGATGGCTGAGAAAGCCATGAAGCGCTTGAGGTTGTTCTGGCGAATGGCAAAGAGGTTGGCTACGGTGATTGATGCCACGATGATCCAGTACATGCCCGTGTTCCAGCTATAGAACAGATCGCTCTGTGCAAAGGCCTTCATGAGCACGGTCATGAGCACAAAGGCTGCTGAACCTTTTGAGATGACGCTCAAATAGGCGGTAACAGAGGTGGGAGCACCCTCGTAGGTGTCGGCTGTCCAAAGATGGAAGGGTACCAAAGATATTTTGAAACCCATGCCAGTGATGAACAATACCATGCCGAAGATGCAGAATACTGAACCGTCGAGCTGGCTGCCAATTTCGCTGAAATAGAGTGTGCCGGTAGCACCATAAATAAGCGATACGCCATAGAGCAGAAGCGCACTTGAGAAGAGAGCCAACAAAATGAACTTGGCTCCGGCCTCAGCACTCTCAAAACGCTTTTTGTCGTATGCCACCAATGCGGTGCAAGGTACAGAGGCCAACTCCAAACCGATGAAGAACATGAGGAAATGGCCACTCGAAATCATGAAATACATACCAAGCAGTGTAAAGAGGGTGAGCATATAGAACTCGCCTTGCTTTACAAGGTTCTCGTTGCGGCTCAACCACTTGTGTGCCATAAGGAACACAATGATGGTACCCACATTGAGCACACTCTTCATAATGGTCATCATGGGAGTGTATTGGTACATGCCGCCAAAGGCACTCGCAGGCTCGGCACTGCTGCTCGGCAGCAGGTTGAGCAAGGTGTGCACGGTGAGCAATATTACGGGCAAAGCTGTGTTGTAAACGCCTTTCCCGCTCTTTTTGTCAGGACACATAAAGAGGTCGGCTATGAACAGGATAACAATCACTGCCAAAAGCGACAACTCTTCGTGCATGTATAAGAATTGTGAATAATCCATTGTCTTATAAATTTAGAGGAAAGGGTTAGAAGATGAAACAGTTACAGCCGCATTGTGAATGTGGTCAACAATAGGTGCCACACCAGTGGTAATCATGTCGCTCACCCACAACGGAGCCAAGCCCAGTCCGGCAACTGCCACGATGAGGCAGATGACAGCAAAACGCTCGTCCCAAGTGGCATCGGTGAGTTTGAGGTGATGCTCGTTGGTGCAGGTGCCATAAAGTATCTTGCCCACCACACGCAAGATGTAGACAGCGGTGATGACAATTGAACAGCAGGCTGCAATGGTGAGCACACGGTGGAAGGTGTCGGCATTCTCAAACGAACCAACAAAGATAGTCATTTCGGCAATGAAACCTGAGAAACCGGGCAAACCGAGGTTGGCCAAACCGGCAATGATATAACCTACCGAAAGGAATGGCATGATGCGCATCAAACCATTCAGTTCGCGAATGTCACGTGTGTGTGTACGACCATAAATCATACCGATAAGGGCAAAGAACAGGGCCGTCATCAAACCGTGGCTGAGCATCTGAAGCACAGCACCCGTGCAAGCTGTTTGGTTGAGCATGAGTATGGCGAAGAGCACCATACCGCAGTGCGACACCGAACTGTAGGCGTTGATATACTTCAAGTCGGTCTGCACACATGCCGAGAATGCACCATAAACAACTGAGATGCCGGTGAGGATAAGGAATATCCAACCTAACTCGTTGGCAGCCTCAGGCATAAGATACATGGCGATGCGGAAGCAACCGTAGCCACCAAGTTTCATCAACACACCGGCATGGAGCATTGACACGGCGGTAGGGGCTGAGGCATGACCATCGGGAGACCATGTGTGGAAGGGGAACAATGCACCAAGCACACCGAAACCAATGAATGTGAGCGGGAACCAAATGCACTGCTGGGCAAAGGGAATAGCGTGGGCACCACCAAGGTGGTTGGCTATTTCGACGATGTTCATGGTCTGACCACCGGCACCGTAGAATATACCGAATATGCCACACATCAAGAAGGCTGAACCACCCATGAGCATGAGGGTCAGCTTCATGGCTGCATACTCCTTTTTGCCACTACCCCACACACCGATAAGGAGGTACATCGGGATAAGGGCTATTTCGTAGAACATGAACATGGCGAACATGTCTACCGAAATGAAGAAACCGAACACACCAAGGCTCAACAATGTGAACCACAAGAAGTACTCCTTGGTGAGGGGCTTGAGTTGCCAAGAGGCAAATGTACCGGTAAACACGATGACTGACGAAAGCAGCAACATGGCCACCGATATGCCGTCAACGCCTACCGAATATTTGATGTGAAGGGGCTCAAACCAGTTGAACGATGCTGTGTAAAGCATTTCATCTGTGGCTCCAGCCGCACGATCGCCAAGGAAGGTTATGGTTAAATAGCCTGCCAAGATGAGCAGCAGTGTACTACCTGTCACCATCACCGCACGTACGCCTTTCACATCTCTTGCCAGCCACAAACCGAGCAGCATGACAAGTGGAATCAATACGAATAATGATAAGAAATTCATTGTTTATTGTTTTTAGCTTAGGAGTTTTGGGGTTTAGAAGGATAGCAAACGATGCTTGCCACTTCAACCCTTCAACTTTTCAACTTAAAATTCACGCAAAGGCCATAATTGCCAGCAATATCAAAGTACCGAGCAGGAATACGTAAGCATAACCCTGTACCGAACCACTCTGCAAACCACGAATGCGGAAACTGAGGGCATTGGTACCCCAAGCCAGGAAGTTGAAGAAACCATCGATGACATGGCGGTCAAACCAGGCAATGGGCTTTGATATGTGTGCAAATATAATGCGGTGAGTAATGTATTGGTAAACCTCGTCCATATAGAAGCGCTTGTAGGCCCAGCGATGAAGCTTGCCAAACTTCTCGGCAAGGGCATCGGCCTGCGGCTGGCGCTCGCCAATGTACATATAGGTGGCAAGGAATATTGAGGCTACGGCTATGATGATGCTTGTGCCGGCCACATTCCAGTCGAGGTGAATGTCGTACAATTGTCCATCGGCACTTACAAAGTGGCCAAAGGGAATGAAACCTGCCACACAGGTAACCAATGCAAGGAACATCAAGGGGAATGTCATGGTGAGCGGTGCCTCGTGAGGGGTGTGCTCAGCATGCAGGGCCTTGTTTTCTGTGCCCCAGAATATGCCGTAGTACAAACGGAACATATAGAAGGCTGTCATGGCGGCAATGGCTGTCATGATCCAACCCATGGCGGGCATGTAAGCAAAGGCTGCTGTCAGAATTTCGTCCTTTGAGAAGAAACCTGAGAAGGGAGGTATACCCGAAATGGCCAAACAAGCTATCAAGAAGGTGATGTGGGTGATGGGCATGTATTTGCGCAAACCACCCATGGCCGACATTTCGTTGCTATGCACTGCATGAATGATGCAACCAGCACCAAGGAACAAGAGGGCCTTGAACATGGCGTGTGTAAACAAGTGGAACATTGAGGCCATATAGCCCAACGAACCTACATGCTCATGACCTGTTGTGAACTCGGTGCAGACGCCGAGAGCCACCATCATAAAGGCTATTTGCGAAATGGTTGAGAATGCAAGCACACGCTTGATGTCGCTCTGACAGCAAGCCACAGCCGCTGCATAGAAAGCGGTGAAAGCACCTACCCAAGCTACAATGTGCAGTGTGCCAGGAGCATATTCTATCCACAAGGGGAAGAGACGGGCTATCTGGAACACACCGGCCACTACCATGGTGGCAGCATGGATAAGGGCCGACACGGGGGTTGGACCTTCCATGGCATCGGGCAACCATATGTGCAAGGGGAACATGGCACTCTTACCAGCACCACCAATGAACATAAGGAACAAAGCGGTGGGAAGCATCATGGCTCCTTGTGCAAAACCGTCCTGGTTGAACTCAAATCCGAATGAATGGCAGTAGTAGCCATAAATAAGGATACCGATCAAGAAGAAGAGGTCGGCAAAACGGGTCACGATAAATGCCTTCTTGCTGGCTGCAATGGCAGCGGGCGAAGTGTAGTAGAAACCAATGAGCAGGTAAGATGATACACCTACCAACTCCCAGAACATGTACATCTGGAAGATGTTAGTAGCTACCACAAGGCCGAGCATTGACATGGTGAACAAGCTCAAGAAGGCATAGTAACGCTGGAAACCGCGTTCGCCATGCATATAGCCAAACGAATAAATGTGTACCATGAGCGACACCGTGGTGATGACGATCAACATCATTACCGAAATGGGGTCGAGCATGATGCCCATGTTAAAGCTAAGTCCCTTTACGAAGAAGGGCAGCCATGTAAAGTTGTATGGCATGAGTGTGGGCAACACACCCTCTGCCGTACGCGGAGTTTGGAAAAAGTACTCAAAGGCTGTGTAATAAGCCATGACGGCTACCACACCAAGCACTACTGTACCTACCAATCCGGCTGCTTTATGGCTGAACCATTTTCCGAACACTCCAAGCAGGAGAAACGAGAAGAATGGCAGCAAAAGTATAAGAATTGTATAATCCATTGTATTTTATAGTTTAAGAGTTTAAGAGTTTTGAGTTTAGAGGTCGCTATTCGTATCGAGGTTACTTATCGATGTGCTTACGACTCCCCCCGACACATTATATTACAGGAGCAATCTCTTGACTTGTCAACTCTTCAACTTTTCAACTTTTTTATTTACCACTTCATCTTCTCGAGCTCACCTACCTGAATGTTCTTAATCATGCGGTAGATGTTGATCATGATGGCTATGGCAATGGCACTCTCGGCTGCCGATATGGCAATAGAGAAGAGTGCAAAGAAGTAGCCCTCATAACCGTCGGGATAAAGCATACGGTTAAACACTGCAAAGTTCAAGTCGGTGGCATTGAGCATAAGCTCTACCGACAAAAGTATGGCCAACGTGCTGCGGCGTGTCAGAAAGCCGAAAACGCCCGCAAACATCATGATGGCTGAAATAATCAGGATATATTCTATCTGAATCATAATAGTTTGTTGTTGAGTTTGAAAGTTTAAGAGTTTAAGAGTTTAGCAGTTACCCATTCGCTTAACGTTGTATCTTAATTTGCACCGCTTTAATGACACGATGCGAACTACTTTTAAGCTGTTAATGGTATAACCTTAACTTTCAACTTCTAAACTTTTCAACTTTATTCTTATTAGCGTTTACGAGCAATCATCAGCGCGCCCACAATGCAGGCCAGTAGCAACACACTCACAGCCTCGAAAGGCAAGAGATAGCCGTTGTCGCCAGACGATAGCATATTGCGGCCGATTGAATCAATGGTTGTGACAGCATTGGCAGTCTCACTCGGTGCAGCAAGCACTGCAGCCTTGAAATTGTGCGTGAGCACCACACCTACAAAGGCCAGGAAACCTACAAAGCTCAACACGAAGCCCCATGAGGCGTCCTTAATTTTGCGCTTGAAGATTTCTTGATCCTTCGCACCCTCTGTCAGCAAGATAGAGAACACATACAACACGATGATACCGCCGGCATAAACTATCACCTGCGCTGCACCGAGGAATGTGTAGCCCATCAAGAAATACATGCCCGCTGTGCCAAGCAGCACAAAGAACAGGTATGTGGCAGCGCGCACGATGCTTTTGGTCAGCACTGTTGCCAACGACGAAAGCACCATCAGCACAGCCAAGATGACGAACATGATGTTTTGTGAATTCATTGTTTTTGAAGTTAAGAGTTAAAAGTTTAAGAGTTAAGCGTATGCTTTGTCATTCTCACGCCTTGAATTCTTTTCTTGAAAAATAATGCAAGGCGAGCGCAGAACATCAAGCTTGCTTGAATGTTATGCCGAGCTGCAGCTTATTTTCTCTAAAAAGCAGAAGTCTCAGCATTGGTTTGAATGCATGAGCATCTTCTTAACTTCTCTACTTTTCAACTTTTCAACTATACTAATTATTTCTTTTCTTCAACGTGGCTACCGGGGTGGTTAAGCACCTTGACAAGCTTTGCACGGTTGAACACCGCATTTTCGTAGCTTTGGTCAAATGTAATGGCACCATGGGGGCAAGCGCGCGTACAGAGCATGCAGAACATGCAGCAACCAAGGTCGTACTCATACTTCACGAGGCGTTTCTTTTTCTTGCCGTCGGGAGTCTCGTAAAACTCGCTGGTCACCTTGATACTGCCGTTAGGGCAAGCCATCTGGCAGAGTCCGCAACCCACGCACTTGTGCTCATTCTGCTCGTTATGGGGCATTGTGAGCGAACCACGGAAGCGTTCGAACATTTCGTTCGAATCACGGTTTTCGGGATATTGTTCGGTGATTTTCGGAGTGAAGAACTCGCGCATGGTTGTTTTCAAACCTGTGCCAAGGCTCTTCAAGCCACTTACTACACCACCTATATAACTTTTTTCTTCCATGAATTTAAGCTTAATGAGTTCAATGAGCTTATACTGTTTGGCATGGTTAAGGAGCTTTCAGTTAAAGTCCCGAGCATGCGTTAACATCTAAACTTACCAAACTATAAAATTAGAACGTCCACCCCATGGCCACGCAAAGCGCCATGATGATGAGGTTTACCATGCTGAAGGGTACGAGGTACTTCCACTCGAGCGACAATATTTGGTCGATACGCAAACGGGGGAAAGTCCAACGCAACCACATGAGCAAGAATACCACAAAGAACGTCTTGCCAATGAACCATACAGCACCGGGTATATAATCCATCACACCATTAAAGGCGTCAAGTCCGTAGATATGAAGCGGAGCCCAACCACCAAGGAAAATGGTGCTTGCCATACCGGCACAGATAAACAGGTTCAAGTATTCAGCCAAGTAGTAATAGCCAAAGTGCATACCCGAGTATTCGGTGTGATAACCTGCGGTCAACTCACTTTCGCACTCAGGCAAGTCAAACGGGCCACGGTTACACTCAGCATTGCCGGCAACCAAGTAAATAAGGAAGGCTATCACTGCCGGAATGTGTCCTCGGCAGATGTTCCAACCATTCAAATACTGGTCGTTGCATATCTCGCTGAACGACATGGTACCTGTTAAGCAAATCATGGCCAACATGGTCATGCCGATTGACAACTCGTAGCTGATAATCTGTGCACCGCTACGCATGGCACCAATCAACGAATACTTGTTATTACTACTCCAACCGGCAAGCAGGATACCTACCACACCAATTGACGACATGGCGAGGAAGAAGAATACGCCGACATTGAAGTCGATGATTTGCGCGCCCTTGTTCCAGGGCAAGCACGAGAAGGTGACCATTGAGGCTGTCACAACAAGGAACGGAGCCAAATTGTGCAGGAAAAGGTCACTCTGTCGCATACTGATAATCTCCTTGGTCAGCATTTTGAACACATCGCTGAACACTTGGAGAAGGCCCCACTTACCTACACGCATCGGACCAAGACGGCATTGGAAGAATGCACAAATCTTGCGCTCCATGTAGATGAGGGCTATGGCAAACACGGCATACAAAGTGATGATGGCTAATGCCACAAGAATGCTCTCTGTCAAGATTGCACCCCATTCGGCAAAGCCGCATGTGTTCATCAAAAAGCCATGCAACCAGGAGGTTACTAATGAAAAGTCAAACATTTTTTTTAGAGTTTATGAGTTTAATAGTTTAGAAGTCCATGAGGTCGCCTTTATTTGCACCACATTCCACTTTCTTCTTCAGAGCTGTGAGCATTCGGGCTATTTCTGCCACATCAAGACGAAGTTTCACCATCATCTCTTCTGGCACATAGCCCATATCATCTGCCAGAATCAGCTGGTTCATCGTCTCCATCAGAGAGCCGTAAGCTATACTGATGAAATGTACGAACTCTTTTGATCCCAACCTACCCGCACCCTCCGATATATTAGATGGTACAGACAGGGCAGCACGTCTTATTTGTGGTATCAATGCATAGTTCTGTTCGTAAGGGAAACTTGTCGTCAGACGAAACACTTCTCTATGGAACGACCTTGCCTTTTGCCACACCTTCAACTTTTCGAAAGAGAATATCGGTGCCTTCATACTATTCATAAGCAGTACATACCTCTTAACTTTTTCAACTTATAAACTTTTCAACTTAAAAGTTTATCTATCAATATCAGGCACAACGTAGTCCACCGTACCACCGATTGTTATCAAGTCAGCAAGCATGTTGCCCTTGCAAGCCGTATCCATCACGGCCACCAGAGGCAAGCCGGTCGAACGATAGTGCAAGCGGTAGGGGCTCTTGTCGCCCTTGCTCTCGATAAACACACCCATACGGCCACGGCTGCCTTCCACCTCGCTGTAGAAAGTGCCCACCGGGAGCTTGATGATTGGCTTCATCTTCTCCTGATAATTGCCTTCGGGAATGTTGTCTATGAGCTGCTCAATAATGTTGAGGCTCTCCTTTATCTCGTCCAGACGTATCATGTAACGTGCAAAAGAGTCGCCTTCGGTGCGTACAATTTCGTTGAACTGCACACGGTCATAAGCGGCATAAGGCTTAATCTTACGCAAGTCGTTGTGCCAGCCTGATGCACGACCAGTACCACCGGTACAACCAAAGCTTATTACCTGTTCCTTAGTCAGCACGCCCACGCCTTTTGAACGGTTCTGGAAAATCACGTTACCTGTAAAGATGTCGTGATACTCCTGAATGTTCTTGCGCATAATCTTGATAAATTCCTTCACACGTTTCTGGAAGTTGGGGTGAATGTCATACATCACACCACCAATCGTGTTATAGTTCAATATCAAGCGGCCGCCACAAGTTTCCTCAAATATGTCGAGTATTTTCTCGCGGTCGCGGAAAGCATAAAGGAAGGCGGTTGTGGCACCAAGGTCCTGGCAGAGACAGCCAAAAAACAAGATGTGCGAGTCAATACGCTGCAACTCGTCCATGATGGTACGAATTACTTGCACACGATCGCTCACCTCAACACCCATGGCCTGTTCAATACACATGCACAGCGCATGGCGGTTCTGCATGGCACCAAGGTAATCCAAGCGGTCTGTCAGAGCCAGAGTCTGCGGATAGGTCATGCTTTCGCTAATCTTCTCCACACCACGGTGAATATAACCGAGTATAGGGTCGACCTTGCGAATCATTTCACCCTCAAGGTCTACACGGAAGTGAAGCACACCGTGAGTTGAAGGGTGCTGCGGACCGATATTCACCACATAGTCATCTTCACCAAATATTTGGTGTTCAACCTTCTTCACCGTACCGTCCTGCTCCAATTGGTATTCGTAAGTAACGTCTGCCAATGGCTCGTTGGTCATGTGTTGCGGGTCGAAGGGGTTGTCCTTCTCAGGGTCATTATCCTTGCGGAAGGGATAACCTACCCAATCCTCGCGCATGAACAAACGGCGCATATCAGGATGGTTGGTAAAGATGATGCCGTAGTAGTCGTACACCTCGCGTTCATACACATTGGCAATGTCCCAAAGGTCACAAACCGAAGGTATCATCGGGTTTTCGCGATCACTTACCACGCATTTAACGCAAGCCTGCTTGTGATTTTCGGTATTCTCTACCTGGTAAACCACGCCAATGCCGTCCTCGAGCCAGTCTTCACCTGTCAAGTTCAGCAAAAAGTCCATGCCCTCTTCGTCGTGCAAGCGCTTCATTTCGGCGTGCAAGTCGGCAGCGGCCACAGTCTTAGGCTTCAGTTCATTCACTGCAGGTTTGGCAGGAGCAGCGGCAGGACGTGCCACTGCCGGACGTGCAGCAGCAGGTTTGGCAGCTGCGGCGGGCGCAGCAGGTTTCTGTGCTTCAGTGTCGTTATTAGCTGTAGCTTTCAATTCTTCGCTCATGCCTCTTCCTCCTGATTATAAATGGTTTCTTCTTTTTCCTCGGCAGTCACCTTGAAGGGGTCCTTCTGCTTGCGGTTCGTAGTGCCGAAGAAGTTTTCAACTTTCACAATACGCTGCAACTGCATCATACCATAAAGGAATGACTCGGGGCGTGGCGGACAACCTGGCACATAAACGTCGACGGGAATAATCTTGTCCACACCATTGAGCACATGGTACGACTTGGTAAACGGACCGCCCGAAATAGAGCAACCACCAATAGCCACCACATACTTCGGGTCTGCCATCTGGTCATACAGACGGCGAAGCACCGGAGCCATTTTGGTAGTAATGGTTCCGCACACCAATATCACATCAGCCTGTCGGGGAGAGTTACGTGTAACCTCAAAACCAAAACGTGCGATGTCATAACGTGCAGCACACACGGCCATAAATTCGATACCACAACATGAGGTAGCAAATGTCAGCGGCCAAAGAGAGTTTGAACGGCCCCAGTCGATGAGGTCGTCGAGCTTGCGCACAATTACGTTTGCGCCGCCCGCATTGAGTTGTTCAACGAGCTCTTCATAAGTCTCGTTGTCCTTGAATTCCTCGTAAGGAATCGACTTGATTTTTGCTCTTTTCATTGCCATTTCAACGCTCCTTTCCTCCAGGCATAAGCCAAGCCCAGAACTAAAATAAACAGGAAGAAGAGCACGCTCAACAAGCCCGCAGGGCCGAATGAGCGCATCACGACGGCCCACGGGAAGAGGAACATCGTTTCAACGTCGAACATCAGAAAGAGAATAGCGAACAAGTAGTAGCCTACGCGGAACTGCATCCATGAGCGTCCACGTGTAGGAATACCACACTCGTATGCCTCTTCCTTCTGAGCGTTATAGCTGCGCGGCGAAATCAGTTTTGCCAAGATCGTCACAACACCTACGAACGCCAACCCTGTCAGCAATGCAGTGACAAATAAGGTAAAGTTCATAGCTCTTTAATGTTATTGTTAATAATGTTGTTTGTTTCTATCAAGTTCACAACTCCGAGTTGCCGGGCTGGTAAAGTAGTCTTTACGCACCCGGCCTCTTTGCCAAGAACTGCAACAGGCGAAACGCCATGTACCAAGGAACTGCCATTATGCAAGACGAAAAAATCCGCATCATTCAGGGTATAGGGCTTCCCCGACGTGCGGACACAAAAAATCAGCGAACGGACACACTTGTCCGCCGCTTCAAAATGTTTTTTACCAGTTGTGCATGCTAACGATGCACTCACATAGCAGCCCTCGTTCACTTTAGTTTCGTCTTTTGCGAGTGCAAAGTTAGTGCAAACCGAAAGCCCCGCAAAACAAAAAAAGCATTTTTTGCTTTGCAGAGCTGAGGTGCAGCCTAAATTGACGAAGAAAAGTTAGTGCAAACCGAAAGCCCTGCAAAGCAAAAAATGCATTTTTTGCTTTGCAGGGCTGAGGTGCAGCCTAAATTGACGAAGAAAAACTAATAGTCCCACTCTGCACTAACACCGTAATAGAGTTTCAAGTTCAGCACCCTTCAAAAGGTTGTGCAGTCCCCTCTGTTACCAGAGTGGGAAACGATTCACCACCGTCGTCCTTGCTGTCAGCACCGTCGCCGCTGTCGTCATCACTATCGTTATCATCATCGTCAACCAATTCATACACCTCCACCTGCTTCAGTCCGGGAGCGTTGCAATAAGTGCCTTTATAGCCATACGCTATAATGCGCTGCCCTAACATGGCAGGATTGTCTGCAAGATTCAAGTCAACACGTGCGTCGCTTCCAGCCTTGAGTTGCAAACCCGCACACAATTTCGTATCCGTTTCGGCAGCCCTGTCGGCCAGCACGATGTTGGTACTCACAGCATCATCGGCATTAAAAACCACCTTATTTATGGTATTCGTAGGCATGTAGCCAACAATGTAGCCCTTTAGTGCTATAAATTCGCCATCGTCAGCCCGGCTGAGCGTGGCTATGGTAAACGTGTCGCTACTATCGGGCGCGGCCACATTCTCCTTTTCATCGTCATTCTTGCCGCCTGAGCCTTCTGAAGGCAACTCTATTTCGTTACAGCCACAAAGCATTAAAGCGACCATAACTATTGGTAAAGCAAACAGCCTCTTCATTATATATAATAAGATGCGTTAGTTACCTATAACTATCACTTTGATGTAGTCTTTCAGGCTGAACGGCCCCTTGCGATACCCTCCTTGCGAGTCGTTCACCAGCAACAGCGTCATGCGGCCATCGGCCAAAGTGCGGCCAAGGCACATGCCCTCGTAGTTGGCAAATGTAAGTTTGAAAGGCTGCACCTCGGTAGTCCAGTCCGCCAACAACTTTTTATCCAGAAAGTGGTTGCTGTCAACGTCCTTCATCGGTGTGCTGCTGTCAATTTGGTGCGCATTGCGCGGGTCCACCACAAACAGTTTGCAACGGGTCGTACTGCTCAATCCGCCATGGGTTACATTTGCCTCGCGCTCAAGTATCAATAGCCTGCCGTCGGGCAATGGGGCAATTTCGGGCACACCAAACACATAAGTCTTGCCAAAGTCATCAGTACGTCCCCTATCCATGCGGTAGGCATACTGTGCCACAGGTTGCAGGTTGTCGTCAAATGCCTGCAAGCGCAACAAGTTTACCACTCCGGGGTGAGCGGGCGAAGCCGCCGGCCCGTCGGCAGGCAGTGTGCTTTCCGACGTGGTCCAAAATCGGTGTGCAATGGTGTCATAGCACAACGCCTCGAAACCATAGTTGAACACAATGTGTTCAGACGAGAATATGCCCGGCACATTCAGTTCACGCCCTGTGGGCTGCCCTTCCATGTCATACTCTAAAATGCGCTGGTCACCCTCACCGCTGATAAACAGTGTGTTGCGCTGAGGAAAATATGCCACACCCTCACAATCGCGTATGGATATGCCCTGCGCATCAACCTTGGGCGAGCGGTTGCCTTTGAACCCCTCCAGGTACACATTAGTCACATCGCCCGTCAGAGCGCTTTGGTCTATTCTAAACAAGAAAAAGCCATCGGTGGGTTCCTTGTCACTCACCATGGCATAGCGGTTGCCGCCAAGTGCTGTAATACCACTATACTGTGCCGCACCTATGCGCCATTTGCCGAGTGATTGTTGTTTAAGTTCTACTGCCGTTTGGGCAGAGGCCAAGCTGCAAAGTGCAACAGCCACCATTGCAAGGCCATATCGCAGTTTGTTCATAAGATAATTCTTTTATAGGTTGACGGGGTAACCCAACGCAGCGTGCCTACTCGTCAAGCATCATATCCATCACCATAGGTTGAGCGGCCATAAACATGGCAGCCAAACCACCTGGCGTCACAATGCTGTCGGGTTTGATGTCTGTCAAACGCACGCGGCCGTTTTCTACTATATACCAACCATTGTTTTCAGGAATATCGAGATCGCCGTCCACACCTATGTGCAGTTGGAAACCCGGATTGGGGGTGGCAATGGCCGACAAAAAGCGCGGCACATTTACCACACGCGCCATGGCGTATGGCTCTGAGCCTTTGAGCGAAGCTGGCATACAGAAACGGCGATACACCTTGTCCACATTGCACGCTTTCATCAGATAATCCACAAAAGCGGCACGCGCAGCGCTTTCGGTAATGGCCAAAGTGCGAATGTACACATTGCCATCGGCCTCCTTCACTGCCAGACAAACGCCTACTATACGGCGTTTGCGACGCGCCACGAGCACATAACCATCATCGAGGTCGGCATCAGACAATGCAGCAAAGAAGTCGTTCTCCGACGGGTGCATCATAAACGGCAACTCTACGGTCAATCGGTGGTAGAACACATACAGGTCGCGTCCCCACTCGTCGGGGCGTGTCACCTCTATTTTGCTGTAATCGCCATCGTTGGTAATGTCGAGCGGCAAATTCTGACGGTATACGGCATTCCAAAAAGCGCCATGTTGGGGCTTTTCGTAAAAGCTGCGCAGTTCGTCACTGCCTGGTATCAAAAAGCTGAGTGTGGCGCCTTGGTTGAACAACCGGCGATGTGCCTCATGTATGAGGTTCGAGGCATAACCTTTGTTGCGGAATTGTGGCAGAGTGGCCAAGCCTGATATATAGCCAGCACGCAGTACCGAACCATAAAAAGTAAATCGGTACGGCAACAGCTGCGTGGCAGCCACCACTTGTCCGTCGTGACGAATGGTCAAGTTGTTGTCATCAGTGTATTTATCTTCAAAGTATATGTCCATAAACTCTTCTGAGTCATGGAAGCAAGTGCGCCACAAGTCGCGCGTTTGCTGTTTTATTTCGTCGGGTGTAAGTAACATGGGGGTTAGGGGGTTAGAGGGTTATGGGGTTAGTGGGTTATGGGGTTGACAAAGTAAAGTAACTCATCTTTCGGGTTCAGTCCGTTCTTCTTAAATCCGAAACGTTAGCCACATGATTGCAAACTTGTCGGCAAGCAGTCTTCCCTACCCTATTTGGCTTATTCGCCAAGCGGGTGCTTGGTCATCACCGTATATTTATGGAGCAGTTGTTCGGGGTGATACGACAGTTTTGAGCGTCTCAAGCCTGGCAGTCCGAGGTCTTCCTCGCGGTTGATGTACACATACTGCTCTGGCAGGCTGCGCACAAAGTCGCGGTTGATAATGGTGAATGCACCCTCGTATTGCGTGTCGGCCTTTTCGATGCAAACGTCAAAGGTGTCGTAGTTGATGCCGGCACCAAGCGTAAAGGCTATTATTTCGTTGTCTACAATCAGCGCACCGCCCCTTGCGCCAGTAGCCTCCCAATTATCAAACATGGTTACCAACGCTTGTCGCTCGGTTTCGTAGGTAAATTTGTCGTGCGTCTCTTCTTCGGCCTTTTCTGCGGCCCATTTATGGTCAAGTTCCAAACAACGGTCAAACAAGTCGGGCGTGAGCGGCACAAACTGATAGTCGGGGTGCTGCGCCACAAAGCGGTTAATAAAATTGCGCTTGGGTTGCAACTTCTTGCCCGAAAGGGTGCTGAGTTTGTCGCGGCTGTAAATGTATTCAGAGTAATTGCGGTCGGCTTTGGCAAAGAAATAGCCTGGCATGGCCATTTCGAGTTGCGCCAGCGCATGCTCAAACACGCCAAGCATCAAAAAGGGGTGTCCCTGTTGCTGGGCATCGTCGAGCATATCCTTTATTATGTCCTTTCTGTCGCCATTGCCCACGGGTATTTGATAGGCCAAATGACCATCTGCCTTGAAGCGGAAGAGCAGCCAACCCTTATAGTCGGCCACCTCGGTGTCGTACATAAAGCGCCAACCTATAAGGTTCAGAAAGTTGTAGTCGCAGTAGCGGTAGTCACTGTGCAACACGCGTTGCTGCACAAGGTCGCGGTCTGCCAGTGTTAACGGGTGAAATGGTATCATCGTCGTGACAGTCTGTTAGCAGTTTCTATTCTTTATAAATGAATGCAAAATGTGCCACACCTCCAAAAGTGTTGACACTTACCGACACACTGTCGGTTGATGGCCGGAGCATGCCAGCCAGCGACTTTAGGGGCATCGACAAGTACATTTCGGTGGTGTAATATGCCGGGTCGCCATGCTGGTCGTGTAACAGCGTGATGTGCAAAGTGCGTGTACCATTGCCATTATCGGTCAGCTCGCCCCGGTTAAAACCAAAGTAGTGCTTACCAGTGTTCGTGCCCTTTATACCTATGTGCAAATTGATGTACGAAGTCCCTTGCCAGCACGACACAACGTTCACGGCATCGGTGCGCACCTTGTCGGCAGCGTAGGCTTTGGGAGCCGCGGCCAGCACAGGCGTACAACCAATCAGCGAGATGCGCGTCGGCGCTTGCACCTCGTACACAGCCCGAATGCGGTATGTGCTATCGGCCTTTAATCCCGTCAGCGGCTTGGCAAGCGTTTTCACCCCACCATCGTCGAGCGTCAGTTCACTCACCTGCCCGTTGGCGTCGGGTGTCATGTCGGCCAACATCGTCTGTATGTTGGGCAAAGGCTTTTCATCACCATTGCAAGCGGTATTGAGCATGACAACTGTGACTAAAGCCCAAAGGCAAAGTGCAGTTCGTTTCATCATTGCTAAGCGTTGGCCTTCAGTTGGTTGATGAGCGGATTGGCATACATGGTGAGCAAGCGTTCGCGCAGGAAGTCGATATCCTTGTTGGGCAAGTCTATCACGTCAATGCGTTCCTGCAAATATTGTTCAAACGCCTTCTTTTGCTCCTCCGTGTAGTGTGCGGCCTGGGCCTCGTTGCCATTCAGCAAGTCGAGCGCCACATAATTGTTGGCATATATTTCGTAGCCCTGATGTATGGCCACATCAATGCGGGCGGCCACTGCCTTGTAAAATTCGTTCTTGGGCAGTTCGGCATATTGGTCAATCCATGTATTGACGGGTTCTGCCATGCGGTAATGCACATGTCCTTTTTTGCCAAATATGCCGGTCTGCATATTGACAAGGTCGTCCTGACGGCTCTTCTTGAATGCGGCATCATCGCGTTTTTGCTGAAACTCCTTTGCTTTCAAGAAGTCGCATGGGTCATACTCATACGATATGCTCAACGGCACGATGTTCAACTCCTTCAATCTGTCGAGCAGCGTACCCTCGCCGCCCATGGTCATCATTTTGAGTATAGACTCCTGTGTGCGGTCATTCGAGTCCTTGGCACGTCCCTCGCGCTGCGCAATCCAAATACCTTGATGTTTCTTTTTGATGGCAAAGTGCATGTATTCACTCATGCGCTTGCTCGACATGAGCATTTCACGCATACCCACCGAGCGCTGCACAATGAACGACTTATTTAGGCGCACGAGGGTCTTTATCCAAGGGTAAATGAGCAGGTTGTCGCCAATGGCTATTTCGATACTGTCGCTGAACTGGTGGTCGATAAGCAAGATGTCGAGCAAAGCGGAATCGAGCACAATGTCGCGGTGGTTCGACACGAAGGTGTAACTCTTGTCACGCTGCGACACGGGTATAGCCTCGGCGTCGAGTGTCAAGCCACTGGCACATTTGGCCATCAGCTGTTTGATGAGCGGATAGAAGAAGGTCTTCTGTATTTCCAAACCAGTGCGGCACATTTTAGCCTTGGCTTTGATGGCCTCAACAGGCACGTCTTTGAAAAACGATTGCACAATGGCGCAGAACTGCGGTTCGGCAAACAGCTCGTCAATGGCAGCACCAATTTCATTAGGCTCAATGGGACGTATGGCGTCGAAATCGTGAATATTCATGGCAGTAAAGTGTGTTTAAGAGGGAGGGGGATAAAATAAGATAAGGCTATGAGGGCAGCCTGAGGCATAAATTGCCGGCCGACCTCATAACCTTAGTTTAAGCTATTCAGCAGAACTTGCCTTCGATAATGTCGCTCAGCACGTCCTTGATGTCATATTCCGAAGCACGTACTTGCTGCGGAATAAAACTTGTAGCTGTCATGCCCGGAGTGGTGTTGATTTCGAGCATGTTAATTTGTTCGTTACCCTTCTCGCCCGACAATATGTAGTCGATGCGGATAAGGCCATAGCAACCCAATATGTGGTAGATGTGCTTGGTCATCTCGCTCACGCGTTGGGCCGTTTCGGGAGCAATGCGTGCCGGGGTTATCTCGTCTGACTTGTTGTTGTACTTGGCATCATAGTCAAAGAACTCGTCGTGGCACACCACCTCGGTAATAGGCAATGTCACAATTTCGCCATTGGCACGCTTAAAGCAACCGCAAGTAATTTCGGTGCCGCTCATCATCTTTTCAACCATCACCTCGTCGCTTTCCACCATAGCCTTTTCAATGGCGGCACGCAGGGCATCGGCGTGCTTAACCTTGGTCACACCAAAGCTCGAACCACCGGCATTGGGCTTGACAAAGCAAGGTATGCCAAGGCGGGCAGCCAGTTGCTGCTCGGTGTCGGTGGTAACGGTGTCGCCCTTGCGAATGAGCACCGAGTCGGAAATGTGCAACTCGGGGTAGGCACGCAAGAAGTTGTTCAAAGCAAACTTGTTGAATGTCAGTGCTTCAACCAGCACACCGCTTGTTGAATAGGGCATGCCGATAAGGTCGAAATACCCCTGCATGATGCCATTCTCGCCCGGAGTGCCGTGAATGGTAATATAAGCAAAGTCGAATGTGTGACGGCCGTCCTTGGCGGTAAACGAAAAGTCCGCGCGGTCAATATGGCAGGTTTCGTTGTGATACTCCACCTTCCAGTTGTTGCTTGTCACTTCGACAATGTAGCAATTATACTTGTCCTTGTCCATAAAGGACATGATACCTTCTGCCGAACGCAGAGATACGTCGTGCTCAGAGGAGTCGCCTCCGGCCACAATAGCAATGTTACGTTTCATGATTCTATATCTATATGCTATGCTTTAATTCCTTCTATATATTTATCCCACTTGGCCAGTAAAGCCACCATGTCGGCAGCGAGGTCGGTGGTAAAGTCCATTTCCTTGCCCGTTTTGGGGTGCTTGAAGCCCAATGTGCGGGCGTGCAACGCCTGTCGTGGACAAATGGCAAAGCAGTTGCGTATAAAACTGTTGTAAGTGCTGCTCTGTGTGCCTCGCAGAATATGGTCGCCCCCATAGCGCTCATCGTTGAACAAGGGGTGGCCAATGTGCTTCATGTGCACACGTATCTGGTGTGTGCGGCCCGTTTCGAGCACACACTCCACAAGGGTTACGTAGCCATAACGCTTCAGCACCTTATAGTGTGTCACGGCATGCTTGCCTATGCCCGACGAGGGGTCGAACACGGCCATCTGCATGCGGTCGCGCGGGTTACGCGCTATGTTGCCCTCAATGCGGCCCTCGTCATCAGCCAAGTTGCCCCACACCAAGGCATTGTAGCGGCGGCGTGTGGTCTTGTTGAAAAACTGCAACCCCAGTTTGGTCTTGGCATCGGGTGTCTTGGCCACCACAAGCAGGCCCGACGTGTCCTTGTCAATGCGGTGCACCAACCCCACCGACGGGTCGTTGGGGTCGTACTTGGGGTCGTCCTTCAAGTGCCAGGCTATGGCGTTGACCAGGGTGCCGGTATAATTGCCACAACCCGGGTGCACCACCAGCCCGGCGGGCTTGTTTACCACGAGCAGTTCGCTATCCTCGTATACGATGTCGAGCGGAATGTCCTCCGCCTCAATCTTGTTTTCGTAACGCGGACGGTCGAGCAGCAGGGTTACCACGTCGAATGGTTTTACACGGTAGTTGCTCTTTACCGGTTTGTCGTTGACGTGTATAAAGCCGGCCTTGGCAGCAGCCTGTATGCGGTTGCGCGAGGTGTCCTTCAGGTGGTCGAGCAAGAATTTGTCCACGCGCAGCAACTGTTGGCCTTTGTCGGCCACTACGCGATAATGCTCGTAGAGCTGGCCACCTTCGTCGCCACCCTCTTCGTCCATGTCGTCGGTGTCTATGTAGTCGGGCAGTTCTTCGCTGATGTCTGCCTGTGTCATGATGTCTTCCACGTGTTATGCCGTGTTTAATACCCGTTGGCGGAATACTTGGTTAACGGGGTTGACAAGTTTACTGGTTAACAAGTAAGTATGCAACACGCTACTTATTATGTTAAAGCCAGAATCGTAAGGAACTTGGCAACCGCCTCCGTTAACTTGGCAACCTGTTTGCTTGTTTCCGCCTATACGTTGTTTTATATAAAGTCTGGGGTTGAGGCTACTGCCTTATTGCCCATTGTCTGTATTATTATCGCTGTGGCCGGACTGAGTGTCGTAGCTGTCATCGCCACCGCCCTCAAGCTCGTCAACCTCCTCGGGAGGTGCATTCTTTACAAAGTCGAGACTGTCGTTGCCATTATACTCGTCTGTCACACCGCCCGAACCCACAACCAATGTGATGGGTGAGGTGACAGACACCTTGGTGCCAGCCGCCACACTGCGTCCGTTCACCTTGATGCCGTACACCCATTCGGGGTCGCCAACCACATATTCGGTAGCAGCCAGCTTGAAGCCCAGCACCCTGAGTTTGTCCTCGGCCTCGCGACGCGAGCAGTTGTCTGCCACATCGGGTATGGCTATTTGTCGCGGTCCGTTGGCATTGATGGTTATGAGAATGATGCGGCCGGGTTTCACCTTTTCGCCAGCCTTGATGTTTTGCTCAAGCACCGAGAAGGGGGCTGCATTGTACACATAGCCAGTATCTGTCACTTCCATGCGCAAGCCCATTGCCCGGAGTTTCTTTTCGGCCACGCCTTGGTCCATACCGCAAACGTTGGGCACGATCACCTCGTCGCCATGATGGGTGTAAAAGTTTATAAACACCAGCGACCCTATGCCGAGCAACAGGGTTACAATCACCACTCCCAAACAGTTGCCAAGGAGCGGACGGCTAAATATCTTTTTGATAAATTCAGATACAGTCATGCGATGTGTTTACATTTAGAATAAGTACAAAAGTACGACAAAAAAATGAGTTATTCCATTTGTACGCCATAAATAGCTCGAAAGTTGGAGCGAAATGTATGCACGCCAACTATCGAAAGATTTAAGGATTTGACAAATTGCAGCCTGGCATGCTGAATGGTTGACGTCATGACAGGGGCGCGATTTCCGCACACGCGCCTATACATCAGGCTTTGGGCGAAGTATCTTGCATCTTACACTATTTGCTTGCAACATATTGAATATCAATACATTACACAGTGTAAGATACTTGCAAACACATCTTACACTGGCATGCACACGCACAAAGACGAAAGTGTATGACGGACAACGAGCGAGCGAATGTTCTGTCCGTCCGTCAGAAAATCCGCTCGCCCGTTATTGGTTTTACGCTCTGCCGCAACAGATTTTGCGTCTTATCATGCAGGTGGGTCAGTTGTGTAAGATTGGTGTAGGTAGAGTGTAGGAGCCTGCGAAGGTATCTTACACTCCGCAACTTGCTGATAGTCAATACATTACATGCAATTAGTGTAAGATGTAAGATATACCATGCTTTTCCAAAATTGTAGGTAGTGAAACGGTGTATGGGCTTTGCCGGGTGTAGACGCCCCTAAACGCTAGCACTAAACGCTAGCACTAAACGCTAGCACCAAACGCTAGCACCAAACGCTAGCACTAATGGGGGCGACGCGTCCCGCGTCGGGATAGTGAAAGAGAAAGACACGAACTTTACTATATAGCACCTGCATCTTTTCCGACGCGGGACGCGTCGCCCCCACTAGAGGTAGCGTTTGGTGCTAGCGTTAAGAGGTAGCGTTTAGTGCTATCGTTTAGTGCTCGCATTTAGAGGTAGCGTTCTGAGCTAGCGTTTTGAGGCAGCGTTTGGTGTTAGCATTTAGTACCAGCGTTTGATGTTTGAGTCCGTTCTGTTTACGTTTTACCAAACAGCAATAAAAATCATATCTTTTTGTTCTGCCACGGGTACCAGCGCATGTAAGCAAATGTAAGGGCTGTAACGATAATGCTGTAAACAAACTCGCTGGCCCAGCACCACGGCAGCGACAGGCGCATGTTGAAGATGGCTACCACCACATAGGTAGTGTAAACAGCCAGAGCACACAACTCGATGACGAAGGCCATGCGGGTGTTGCCCGTAGCACTCACAGCGTTGAACAATATTTGCGCCGGAAGGGTGAACACATACGAGGCTAAAAGCACATAGAGTGCGCCGCGACCGAGATCAATTAACTGCGTATCGGTGGTGAACACCGACATGACGGCATCGGGGAATATGGCTACTATCAACAGCAGCGGAGCAAGGGCCACGGCCGTCATGAGCATGGTGCGGCGCAGCATGGGCCACACAGCATCAGGCTCACCCTGCCCCATAAGGTTGCTGACCAGTGTGCCAGCTGTGGAGGCAAAGGCTACCACTGTCATGAAGGTGAACGACGAAATGCTGCGTATGATGTTGGTGGCTGCCAGATAATCCTCGCCCAAATGCTCGATGCTGAGGAAAAAGATGAACCATGTGGAAAGCGACAGGAAGTTTTGCACCATGGTCCAAACACTGAGGTTGAGTATCTTGCCCAAGAGCGACAAGCGCAAACGCGGCATACGGTTGAGGCCGTACTTGCTGCATGGTATGTGGCGACGGGTGTGTATGATGAAGAATATAGTGGAAACGCCTTCGGCCATGCTACTGCCAATAGCTGCACCGGCTATGCCTAAAGCGGGTACGCCGAAATGGCCGAAAATGAGCACATAGTTGAAGCACACGTTGCTCAACACCATCACAACCGAGTTGAGCGTGAGGGTGCGTGTGTGGGTGGTGGCCACATAGAATGCCCGGAACATAACGTTGACAAAGGCAAAGAACATGCCGATGATGCGCCAGTGCAAATAGGTGGTGGCGGACTCGCACACACGGGGCGACTGTATGATGCGCTGCAATATATGGGGCGAGAAGGCTCGAACAAACACAAACAGCACGACGCCTAACAATAGCAGGAATGCGATGCTGTGATAAAATATGACGCCTATGCGCTGATAGTTGCCCTCGCCGTTGCGCCGTCCCATGAGTATTTGGGAACCGATGCTGAAGCCTAAGCCTAACATGAACACGACTATGAATAAGATGCCGCCTATGGCTGAAGCACCCAGCTCTATCTCGCCCACGCGACCAAGAAAGGCTGTGTCGGTGGTGCCAATGAGCTGCTCCATGAGTGTGCTGACAAGTATGGGCAGAGCGATGTGGGCTATTTGTGAATAGGTGTAAGTACGCATAGTGTTTTTTTTTGAGAAGGGCTACACATTCTTTGTTGACGGGGTAACGGGGTGACAAGTAGTGTAGAGCATATGTCAACTCATCAACTTATCAACTCATCAACTTGTAATCTCATCAACTCATCAACTTATCAACTCATCAACTCGTTTATACTGTGATATGCAAAGGCCACACTGCCGGGGTTTCTGCAACCGGTAGCGTGGCCTTTTGGTATGAATGTTTGTGGGGTCACTCGTTGAGTGATTGCTCCATCGGGATTACTTCTTAGACTTTTCAGCCTTGGCAACCTGTGCTTGTGCCTTGGCTACAGCCTTGGCATAGGCAGCTTTAGCCTTCTTCTTTGAAGCCTCGTCCTTGGCGGCCTTCACGTCGTCGTAGAGTTTCCAAAGGTTGAACTTGGCAGTGGCAGCCTTTTGTGCGGCGGTTACGGCACTGGCTTTTGTCTCAACAGCCTTTTCCTGCTCAGCAGAGGCAAAGGCGTGACGGAAGCCCTTCACATCGTTCCAGTGACCACGGGTAAAGTCGGGAATGGCCACACTTGCGCAGTTGTGATCCATTGAGAGGGCACCGAGTTCGGCAAGTGAGCACCATTCGGCAAGGTCGTAAACGTCCATGTCGAGGGGCAGACCATTCTGCAAGCAGTATACCAAACGGCTGTCCATGATAAAGTCCATACCACCATGACCACCTACTTCCTTGGCCATTTCGCCATACTTCTTAAGAATGGGGTGCTGGTACTGCTTTTCGAGTGCCTGCTTTTCGCTCTCGGGCATGAAGCTGTGTGAACTCAGATTGTCTACCTTGGGCTGGTGACCGGCTGAAGCCAACTGGCTGGCGTCAACAGCATAACCCTCTACGGGATACTTGTTGGCAAAGCCCTTGGTACCAGTGAGCTGGTAGAGGCGGTTGTAGGGCTGGGGATTCATCACATCGTGCTGAATTTCGATAACCTTGCCCTCCTCTGTGCGGATAAGGGTGGTGGTGTGGTCGCCATTGCGGAAGTCGTTGCAGGGCTTGCCTGTCTTTTTCTCCACATAAGCCTTGCCATGCACGCTCTTGGTGTCCATGGCCACGAGTGTCTTCATGCGGTCGCCACGGTGAATGTCGAGTACCTGTGCCACAGGGCCAAGGCCGTGAGTGGCGTATACGTCGCCACGGTTTTCCTTGTTGTACTTCATACGCCAGTGCAAGTTTTCCTTGTCTGAGCCGTTGGGGTTCTGCCAATAGTAGCCCCAGAAGTCGTCGAGGTTGTGAATATAGGCACCCTGGGCGCGGATAACCTCACCAAACACACCGTGCTGGGCCATGTTGAGGGTGTTCATTTCAAACCAGTCGTAGCAGCAGTTTTCGAGTATCATGCAGTGCTTGCGGGTCTTTTCAGAAAGGTTGATGAGGTCCCAGCACTGTTCGAGGTTCATGGCCGAGGGCACTTCGATGGCGGTGTTCTTGCCATTCTCCATAGCGCACTTGGCTACGGGGAAGTGGTGATCCCAGTCGGTTGCTACATATACGATGTCGATGTCGTTGCGCTTGCAGAGTTCCTTGTAGCCTTCGGCACCTGAATAGATGGCTGCGGGGGCAAGACCTGCCTGCTTGAGGTACTTTTGGCAAGCCTCAGCACGCTCGGGCTGGTAGTCGCAAAGTGCTACAATCTGTACACCGGGAATGTGGGTCCAACGCTCTACGGCACCAGGGCCACGCATACCGAGGCCTACAAAGCCTACACGTACGGTCTGAATTTTGGGAGTGGTAAGGTTGATCACGTCCTTCTGACCGGCAGGGCGCTCGGGAGTGTCAACAACAATAGTACCTTCTTCCCAATGCCACTTGGTTGAGGGCGAGAGTGATTGTGCATTGGCCATGTTGGCACCCAATGTGAGGAGGGCAGCAAAGGCGAATGCAAAACATTTTACCATTTTCATAGGTAGATGTGATTAATTTGTTAGAGTTTTTTGTTAGATGCTTTTTTGGTAGCTACGCAAGTATTGCGTGCTTGCAAAGTTAGCACAACTCCTCCGAAAAGCAAAATTATAGTGACGAAAGTTGCTCCGCGCAGCTTTTTGCAGCCGGTGTGCTGCAGGCACGATACGGGGTGGGTGGCAACAGATTTTGGAATTTGTTATAATTGCTTCTATATAACAAAGTTCAAATATCATCTTTGTTATTATCTCAACTTGTTTGACATTCTGGCAAAGGGAACTGTCTGGTAAATATTGCTGTCCGGTGGAACCATTCTGATATTATCGCTCACGGATCGCACCGATTGCACGGATTTTTTGCTTGTGCAACGTGCTTTAGCACGTTGCGAAAAATCCGTGCGATCGGTGTAATCCGTGTGTCATAATAATCCATGTCTGAACTCTATCAAATTGGTTAGGTGTAGGTTAGCACGTCATTTTATGCACCCAACTCGCCGCTGACGGGCCTTTCTGTATCCCCAAAAAGCAGAGTGCTCCGCCCACATCAGTGCCTTGCAGCACAAATGTGGGCGGAGCACTCCGCTTTCATTGCGGCAGTCGGGCTTTACAGCCTCTGCCTTTTATTATTGTGTACGTTAACCTGTTGACCACCACAGTCAACCCGTTACAATTACATGGTCTTAAGATGCTCAAATGCAGCCTTTACAAAGTCGTCGTCGGGACGAATGCTCTTGGCAATGGTGGCATACTTTGTAGCTTCAACCTTGTTGGGGGTGTCGATGCTCACATAGTAGAAGAACAGGTAGCGGCAAGCCTCAAAACGGGCATTGCTGGCCTTCTGCTTGATGGTCTCGTCCTCGCTCTCGTTGATAACCTTTACGTAATAATCGCGCACCAAGTCGAGGGGCTTGTTGGTGTCAGTATTGCTCAAACGTGCAAGCATCTGGATAGCCAGCACGATGGGCAGGCGGTTGGTGGTTTCGGTACCAACAACGGCTTTGAAAGCCTCCTCGGCCTTGTCGTGATATGCTTGCTTTTGCTCGGGAGTGTTGTTTTGCTGCTGGTAGGCGGCAAAATATTTTGTACCGAGTGTATACTTGTCTGAAATGTCAGCCTTGTCGCCAAGCAATGCAAGGTACTTTTCGTACACCTCAATACCCTTGTCGGCTTGCTTGTTGCGCACGTAGAGGTTTGATATTTCGTAGAAGTACGAACCACGCTTGTTTTCGTTTTCGGCCTTCTTACGCTCATCGGTGATGTCGCCGGCTTTAGCCTCGAGGTCCTTTACAGCTTGTTCAAAGTAGCTGATGGCCTGTGGTATGTCGCCCTTTTCCTTGGCAAGCTTGCCCGCGAAGTCGTAGTCCATGTAGAAGTAAACTGAGTCGGGGAATTGCTTGTCGCGAATGTAGGCACAAGCCTCGTCGGCAGCCTTCAACGCGCCTTCATAGTCCATGGCTGTTTCAACCTTGTTGTACTTGGCGAAGAACTCCATACGCGGAATGATGATGTCTTTGGGGGCGAGGGGCTTTATCTCGTTGGCAATGGCTATCATCTTGTCGAGGTTGGTCTCGTCCTTTACCGACATTGAGAAGAGTGCCTGAAGGTAGTTTTCACAAGCACGGATATCAATTTTGTCAGCTTCCTTGGGAGTCACCTTATAATAGGTGTCGTATGCGGCAATAGCCTTGGCGTAGTCGTCGAGCTTGTAGTAGATATCACCCAGATCCTTGTCGGCATCGGTATATGCAGGGTCGATCTTCTTTATTTTGAGCAAATAGTCGATGGCTGCGTGGGGGTTTACATTTTTGTAAACGAAGGCGTTGCGCTTCATGGCAGCGATGTTGGTAGAGTCGATGGCCAGCACCTCGTCGTAACGACCACCAGCGAGGCCCCACTGCTGCATTTTCATGTACACCTCGGCCGAGAACATAAGACCGGGAATGTAGTCGGGTGCCTTTTCGTAAACCAACTTGGCGCAACGGTTTGCACCCTGAAGTTCGTTGTGCTCGAGCAGGTAGGTACCAAGCGAAACGAGGTCTTCCTTGCTTTTCTGCACCTTCTTTTCAAGACCCATGTAGAGCTTGCCAGCCTTTTCGGGGTCTTCCATCTGCAGGCTGATTACTTGGTCAGCCAGTGCTTGATATTCGGGGTTGAGAGGAGGGCACTCGTAGTTACGAGTTTGGGCTTGTGCGCCGTTCACGCTCATGGCGAGAATGACAGACAATGCTGCTGCGCGGAAAAAATTCTTTTTCATATTGTGTGTTACGTATTATGCTGTGAATATGTATTTGCCTTATGTTGGATCGTGTAGTGTGGCAAATTGCGTGCAAATATAGCAAATAATAAACAGACTTTGCCGTTTGTAGGCCGTTTTTTGCCAGTACGGCTAATCCTTGATGCTCACGTCTTTAACTTGTACGGGGGTGATTGGCAACATTTGCGAGTTGTTGCAGATGATGGTCTGCCCTTTTTGCCCCTTGGCGTAGAAGAAGAAGTTTTTGAGCTGCGACTGGCTACGCGGATCGGTGTGGATAATGTATACCGAGCGCAACAGTGGATAGTCGGCCGTTGCTATATAGTATTGGTACGGACGCACATATTTGCTTGTGCCGTCGGCAGTGCGGCTGACGCGCATGACATTAATGGGTAACTTTGAAAAGTTGGCAAGTGCGTTGCCCGTCTTGTCCATCAACCAGTTGGCACCCACTATGCCTATTATGTTTGGGTTGGCCTGCACCATGTCGAGCACAGATTGATTGGATTTGCCCTCTGAGGCGTAGACGTTGCCCTTGAGGTCCTTTCCATTGCAGAGGGAGTCTTTCATGTAACGCACGGTGCTCGAACCTGAGGCATCGAACACCAATTTGAGTTCGCCGCTCTTTGTGTGATTGCTGAGCTGCTCCCAACGGGTTATTTTGCCTGTCACAATGCCTTTTATTTCGTCGAGTGTGATAAGAGAGTCTTTGTTCTCTTTGTTCACAACCAGGGCTATGGCATCTGAAGCTATCATGGCTTGTGTGGCATCGAGGTGGTGCGAGCGTATGATGGTCAATTCGTTGTCGTTGAGCTTGCGTGTGACGATGATGCAACGCACGCTGTCGTTGACGAGGTCGCGAATGGCTTGGTCCTCGCTCTCGTATATGGGTTTCATGTTTGCCTCGCTGTATGCCATGCCGTAGCTTTGCGCAAGGTTGTCCATTATAGGTTTGAAGGTTTCATCTATGGCAACCTTAACATCGTACTCTTTGAGCCAGTCGGAGTTGCCTTTTTTGTTGCTTTTACAACTTGCCAGTGCCAGGATCATAAGCAGCAGAGGCAAATAAAACTTCATTCGTTTCATCGTATTATGTGTTGAGTGTAGTGCAAAGGTAGCAATAAGACTACAATAATAATAGGCTGCACTACCTAAAATAGTGCAGCCTATTAAAACATTTTACATATTACAAATGTGTTTAGTACACAATTTGACTACTTTACGAGGTCGAGTGTATCGCTGGCAATGAGCAACTCCTCGTCGGTAGGCACTACCACCACCTTGACCTTGCTGTCGGGAGCAGAGATAATTTCCTCCTCGCCGCAGTTGGCCTTGTTCTTTTCGGCGTCAATCTTGATGCCCATAAATTCGAGGCCTTCGCAAGCACCCTGACGAACGTCCCATTGGTGTTCGCCCACACCAGCAGTGAATACCACGATGTCTACACCGCCCATAGCGGCTGCATAGGCACCAATGTACTTCTTGATGCGGTAGTCGTACATCTCCATGGCCAATTTGGCGCGCTCGTTACCCTCGCGAATGCCGGCTTCTACCTCGCGAATATCGCTTGAGATGCCCGAGATGCCTTTCACGCCACTCTGCTTGTTGAGCAAATCGCTCATTTGGTCGGGGGTGAGGTTTTCCTTTTTCATGATGCTAAGCACAGCCGAGGGGTCGATGTCGCCTGAGCGGGTGCCCATTACCAAACCTTCGAGCGGGGTGAGACCCATCGAGGTGTCGACACACTTGCCATACTTGACAGCTGAAACTGACGCACCGTTGCCAATGTGGCAAGTGATGATGCGCACGTCCTCGGGCTTTACACCGAGCACCTCGCAGACGCGGGCTGTCACGAAGCGGTGGCTTGTGCCATGGGCACCCCAACGACGGATATTGTTCTGCTCGTAGTACTTGTAAGGCACAGCGTACATATAAGCCTTGGCGGGCATGGTTTGATGGAAGGCTGTATCGAACACAAATACCTGGGGCAAGTTTGGAAGCATTTCCTTCACTGCCACGTAACCCTTGAGGTGGGCGTCAGAGTGCAGCGGAGCGAGTTCCATGTACTGTTTCCACTCTTGGAGCATTTCGTCGGTCACAATCTGGCTCTTGGTGAAGCGGCCGCCTGCCACGATGCGGTGACCGGCAGCACTGATTTCGTCGAGGCTCTTGATGGCGCCATAAACGGGGTTGAGCAGTGTGTCGAACATGAGCTTGATGCCCTCAGTGTGGGTGGGACAAGGCGACTCGATGATTTTTGTTTCGCCGTTGATTTTGGTTTTGAGAAAGGAACCTTCAAGACCAATCTTTTCGATACCGCCAGCAGCGAGTACCGACTTGTCGTCCATCTCGTAGAGTTTATATTTGATAGATGAACTGCCGCAGTTGATTACGAGAATTTTCATAAACTTGTAGGGTTAGGGGGTTATTGGGTTAAGGGGTTAAAAGATTAGTCTTTACCTTCAAAACTTCTCCTTAACCCTTTTAACATGCGTGCTAACCTATAAATGGTGGGTTTTAATTCATTTAATTCGTCTTGACTGATATATTTTAATTCGACTGCAACCGATAAATTGGCAATAGAGAATATATCGTCAAACATTCATGTAAGTTGTTAAAAGGTAGTGGGCAGGGGGAAAGGCGTCTTTTTAACCTCCTAACCCACTAACCCCCTAACCTTACGAATTTTCCTTTGCCGCGATAGCCTGGTTAGCCGTGATGGCAATCATCTTGTACACATCATCGACAGAGCAACCGCGTGAGAGGTCGTTCACCGGACGGGCAATACCCTGAAGGATAGGGCCAATGGCGGTGGCGTGACCAAGACGCTGCACAAGTTTGTAACCAATGTTACCAACCTCGAGCGAGGGAACTACCAGCACGTTAGCCTTGCCAGCTATTTCGCTGCCCGGAGCCTTTGAAGCACCTACCGAAGGCACAAGAGCTGCATCAGCCTGCAATTCGCCATCAATCTTGAGTGTGGGGTCAAGTTCTTTGGCTATGCCGAGGGCCTCAACCACCTTGTCAACAACCTCGTGCTTGGCCGAGCCTTTGGTAGAGAAGCTGAGCATGGCCACACGCGGGTCGATGCCAGCCACAGCCTTGGCGGTGCGGGCGGTACAAACGGCAATCTGAGCCAACTGGTTGGCATCGGGCACCGGGGTAACGGCCACGTCGCCCATTACGAGCACACCGTTGTCGCCACACTCGGGAGCATGGGTGAGGAGCAACATGGCACCGCTCACGCAAGTAATGCCCGGAGCTGTCTTGATAATCTGCAAGGCAGGACGCAGCACATTGCCTGTAGTGTTGCGTGCACCGGCCAACTGGCCATCAGCATCGCCGCTCTTGATAATCATGCAACCGAAGTAGAGCGGGTCGAGCACCTTTTTACGTGCTTCTTCAATGGTCATGCCCTTCTTCTTGCGCAGTTCGGCAAGGAGTTCGGCGTATTCTTCCTTCTTAGGACTGGTGGCAGGGTCGATGATAGTGGCCTTGTCAATGTTGCCCAAGCCCCACTGCTTGGCCAGCTCATGGATTTCGTCCACATTGCCAAGAATGATGAGGTCTGCCACGCCGTCGGTCAATATTTGGTTGGCGGCTTTAAGTGTACGTTCTTCCGTTCCTTCAGGAAGTACAATGCGCTGCTTGTTTGCTTTGGCACGCGCAATAAGTTGTTCAACGAGTTCCATAAATACTTTTATGTATACTTATTTTATGTTGTGTTGTATTTTGCAATTCTCACTAATCGGCCAACATCTGTGTCAATTCTTGCATATCCAGTCAGTTGCTTGGCCCATGGTGCTTTGCGCTCTTGCAAAGGTAGCGACTTTTATTCTTTTCTTTGCCATATTCACAAAATATTTGTACAAGAGCCGCTCTGATTGTGCGCGGGCAACGGGGTAGCCAAGTGTGTATTGCCGCTACCTAAAGCCCGATTATAGGACTTTCGTGTGCGTTCTCGGGCGCATTTTATATTTATTAAGATAATTACCCCCCCCAATACGGCACTTATTTATAGCTTTGCAAGCGGAAAGTGTACAAGTACTTTCCCGTGCTTCTATATTCTAACACCGCATGAAAACATTTACTACTCAAATCTAAATATGGATAATAACATTAGACGTTGGATGGGTGCCACGATCTGCTGCTTCATGTTAGGCAGCGGCCAAGGCATTGTAGCCCAAAAGGTGGTTTTTCCACAAACGCAGCAGGCCGGTACGGCAAGCATTGCCGTTGATGGCAACGAATATACTTTGAAGAACAACCTGTTAACGGCCAAGTTTGTCAAGCAAGACGGCTCGCTCTTTTTCAATGGTTGCGAGGAGATGAACCTGAAGGCCGGCACCGAGTTATTCAAGGTGGTGCTGGGCGATGGCACTACGTTCACTTCCTCACAAATGACGCTGCAAAGCGTGGAGGAAGAAGAACTCACTGGCAATGCTGCAGCAGCTAAAGGGTCTGACAGATTCAATGGCAAGGCGCTGAAAGCTGTATTCAAAAAGGATAAGCTTAACGTGACATGGCATGCCGTGTTGCGCGATGGTTCACACTACTTGCGCACCACGCTCGAGGTGACGGCTGACGACGATCAGGCCATGCAGTCTATCACCCCAATGATATACAATGTGGACAATGAAGCTGCCAAAACTGTGCCTGTGGTTGTGGGCAACACACGCGGTGCCTTGTTGGCAAGCAACAAAATATTTGCCGGACTTGAAACACCTATGGGCGTAAACTCTGCCCAGGTGTCAAATGCCGGCATGGACAGCTTTACGCCAACTGGCTGGAACTCATCGTCCTTTAATTGGGAACCAGGCGACGAACTGCCCGAGGATATTCGTAAAAGCGAAATCAAGGTAGACAACAACACAGTGTCGCCCGACGACGTGATGGGCACACGCGGCTATGTTTCATTCCGCAAAGCTGGCACGCAAACTTTGACATTCCGGTACACAAGTGGCAATCACCGCCTCGACATTGTGGGCGTAGACGTGGTTGATGGCAATGGCAATGTGCTGGCCAAGGACTACCATGGTGGTTTTACGGGCGGACAGAAGAGCAACAATGTGTACACGCTCGACATACCCAAGGCTGGTGCATACGTGCTGCGTTATTTTGTAGCAGGCACAAAACGCAGCGATTTTAGCAGCAATGGTACCATCACATTCAGCGAAAAGATTGGTGTGCCCGTTGTGCTTTACGATTTGGTGGCCGAAAAGACCGAAAAGGCGGAGGCCGCTCAACGCAAGGCCCTGGCTGACAACACCGAAGCCGCAACCACCGAAATACCCGTAATTTACGACCGTTCTGACTGGACTATTACTGCCGATGGTTGGAACACGGATAATGGCACAGGTAAGGTTGAAGCCATGATTGATGGTAATACCAATACTTACTGGCATTCAGACTATACCAACAACAACCAAGATATGCCGCACTGGTTCATGGTTGACATGAAAAAGGCGCAGAAGGTTGGTGCTGTGGGCATTGTAACACGTCAGGCGGGAGTTGGCGTAAACGGACATATAAAGGACTATGAAATATGGACAGGTACTGATGCCAATTCGCTGACCAAACAAACCGAAGGCACTTTGACCTATTCGCTTGACGAGGTGTGGATTGATCTGCCGCAGCAAGTTGATGCTCAATATGTAAAGGTGGTGATTAAGTCTGCACAGAATAGCCGAAAGTTCGCTTGCTGTGCAGAGTTCCGCGTAGCTTCTGCTAATCCTAATGCCGATGTACCTCTCACCACATTCGAAATAGATGAGCCCGTCAGCCGCCAGTGGACTCCCGACAGCTGGACTGTTGTTGAGAGCGACAAAATACCCTACAAGGTGGTTGAACAGGACGAAACTTATCCTAACATCTATGCCAAGACAATGAACGTACGCTTTAACGAGGACAAAGGTACGCTCAACGTGGCATTCAACTATCAATCGGGTTCCAATCGCTTGAACATAGTAGGTGTCGATCTGCTTGACGCTTCGGGCAGTGTCGTAACAGCCAATTACCATGCAGGCTTTACGGGTACGGCTAAGAACGAGAACGAATACACCTTGTCAATACCCAACAAGGGCGACTACACCTTGCGTATGATGGTGTCAAAGAAGACCGAAGCCATCACCTCATCGGGCACAATCAAGCTCAGTTACACCAAGATTGACACCTTGCACATGCTGGCACCAACCGAAGTGCCCATGCAGGGATATTGGCGCCGTAACACTACATTAAAGAAAGGCACCACTTGGGAGGTTAGTTCGGTTGTAGGTCTCGTGGCTCCCGGCCAACAACGCCGTTCGTTCCTTGCCTACAGCGAACGCGAACGCGCTGTGCCCTGGCGTCCGTTCACCCTTTACAACTCATGGTATGAACTGAACATCGACCGCAACAATGCTGTGGGAAATAATGGTGTGTATGATGCTTCTGACCCCAACAACACCAAGGGCGACTACTCTGCCAACATGACAAGCGACCAATGCGTCAATGTAATGAACCAGTGGAAGACCAAGTTCTACGACGTGTATGGCAAGGCCCCGTACGCCTTTGTATGGGACGATGGCTGGGACGCATACGGCACTTGGACATTCAACTCTAATTTCCCCAACGGATTTACACCAGAGGACAACCTTGCCAAGCAAATGGGCGTAGGCATTGGTGCCTGGCTCGGTCCAGTGGGCGGTTATGGCGCAAGTGGTACATACCGCCGCAAATACTGGAACGGCCGTGGCGGCATGCAGTTGAGTAACGCTGAATACTACAAGTATTTTGTGAGCTGCTGCACCGACATGATCAACAAGTACGACTTCCGTTTCTTCAAGTTTGACGGCATCAGCGCACAGGGCACTGCCTATGGTCCCGATGCCGGCGACACAGGTATTGAAAATGCCGAGGGTATTATCAGCATTGAGCGTGACGTGCGCAAGAGCCGCCCCGACATATTCTTCAACACCACCGTGGGCACATGGGCATCGCCATTCTGGTTCCATTATAGTGATGCGGTATGGCGTCAAGATGCCGACTGCTCAAAAATTGGTAATACTGGCACCGACCGCGAGCAGTGGATTACTTATCGCGACTACATGGTGTACAAAATCTTTATCCAAGGTTCACCACTCTGCCCCATCAACACGCTCATGACGCACGGATTTATTCTGAGCAAATACGGCAAACCTTACACACCGAGCAACTACGATTATGATGGTGCTTTGCGTGAACTGCGTTGTGCCTTTGGTTGTGGTTCGGGCATGGTAGAATTGTATGCCGACTATGCCCTTATGGACGAAATTAAGGACGCCAGTGGCAAGGCCGGTGCATTGTGGAAAGACCTGTCTGACTGCATGGATTGGCAAAACCGCAACGTGGACGTGCTGCCCGACATTCACTGGGTAGGCGGCAACCCATGGGACGGAAGCAAGGTTAATGTATATGGTTGGGCTGCATGGAATGGTAAGAAGACTACCCTCACCCTGCGTAACCCCGATGTGCAAGAACGTACCTTGACCACAACATTGCGGAAAGTGTTTGACATACCCGAAGCGTTCAACACAACCATCACTCTGAACAGCTCGTTTGACGACCAGAAGATTGCTGTTGATGGCGGTTTGAAAGGCATCAACGTGAGTGAACCCATTGACATTGATCAAGAAATCACCTTCCAGCTCCCTGCCTCAAGCGTATTCGTATTTGAGGGTGTTGACAATGGCGACTTCAACTTTGATTCTACCGTAACCGAGATAGGCAAAGTTAACACGCCTTTCGTCAATACTGACGCAACTATCTACGACATGTCGGGACGCCGCATGGCCGCCCCACAAAAAGGACTTCCCAATATCATTGGGGGTAAAAAGGTGCTTAGCAAGTAATATTGCTAGCAAGTAATAATAGGTTTGGTTGGAAAGGGCCTTGGCTCTTTCCAACCTTTTTTGTTGCCTGAAACGCGCTGCAAAAAAACGCAAGCACTAATGGGGGCGACGCGTCCCGCGTCGGGATAATTAAAAGGAAAGATACACTA